>Ga0065711_1036936_pt1 | contig 20393 bp, 15 predicted proteins | sample Hoacrofraction12_FD_59098 | JGI IMG/M metagenome (GOLD analysis project Ga0065711, IMG submission 59098) | Hoatzin crop microbial communities from Cojedes, Venezuela - Epithelial fraction 12 v2 (version 2) | ecosystem: Host-associated > Birds > Digestive system > Esophagus > Crop | place...
CCCCCCCCCCCAGTCACAGTACAGAAGTAGGCTGTTGATAGCAGAATTTGCTTTTTTAGCAATTTTTTTTTTCATTAAAGTGGAAATTGGGTTCTAAATTCTAAAATGATCCAGTAATATCACTAACAAATAGTGACGGTTACCTTTATGTGAGGAAAAACATCTATAGAGGGCATCTTTGCAGCTGTCCTTGCAGGCTTGCATCTCTCATGAAGACAGCAGGGAGTCTGGAGCACAAAGGAGGAGCAAGCTTTTTCACAAGACCTGTGTGGGAGTGATGCTTTGGTTTCAGATTCTGCGAGAGATGGAGGCTCTTTAACGACCTGAGATTGTGAGATGCAGAACCCCCTCTGAATTGCTCTGAAGACTGAGAGTGAAATGTTCATATTAAAGTGGATTTTTCTGTTTGTAATCCAACCAAATAACAGGTAGAGGGCTACTCCAAATACTGAGGCTGTGTGTCTCCGAACAAGTTGTGGCTGCGTTGTTCCAAACAAGAAATGGTTACAGACCTCTGGGTTTGTGCTGGTCATCACATGCTGGCTCCTGGGTCTCTTTTTTGGTGGTTTGATTCTGAAGGATGTAGTTGGGTGCTTGGCAAGTATATGAGCCTCTTACCTGAAAGGACAGAAAAAACAGCCAAAAAACCCAAACCAAACAAAAACCCAACCAAAAATGGGTCAATGAAATAGATTTTTGAGGAGGGAGGGGAAGCTGGTTATAGGACAGAATGAGTTTGCCTTCATCTGGAAAAGGGATGAGCTTTGCCTGGTAGGCTGTAGGAGAGATGTTTTGGGAGTATGCAAAATAGCTTCTGATTGCTGTTTGTTTCTTGACTTGAATGGGTCAAGAGTCAGTTCGTGGAGAAGGACACACCTGCTTGCCTTGAAAAGCTCACAGCCAGGAGTAACAGCTCGGCATTCTGGTGAAGGGGAGGACACTGAGAAATTCTGAGAAGAGAACAAAGAATTCTTTTTAGGAAGGAACCTAGACAACAGTAAGAGCTTACTGAATTCTGCAGTGAAGTGGATTTTTAAAGGGAAGGAAAGAAACCCTTCAGTTTGGGAAGGATTCAAGACATCGTCTAAATAACTACAGTAGCACTTGGCTCCATTCCAAGGACCCCACGCTGTACTGAACTGACGATGGATTTTTCTTAAAATCTTTAAGCTGCATGATGTTCGGCCTGAAATTTCAGATCTGTGTTTCTGCAGGATACATTGTCCTGAGAGGCTAAACACCTGACTTTGGGCTAAGCTTGAATTTCATATGAAATGTGTATGTGCTGACTACTGCTGTTCCAGTGGCTGTTTCGAAAGGAAACAAACTAGGCAGGTGGCTTCTACCGCACTTCTACCCTTGTGAAAGATTGCAAATTGTGGATTTTGAGCAGGCAGGAGTGTCTGTTTGTAGTTCAGGCCTGCCCATTTAAGCTGTTATGTGGGAGAAGTGTATCACTGTCTTACTGTTCCCTTGACTGTTTTTAGAGGGCACGCTACATAGTACGTAGGACTTAATTTTGTGTCACACAGCTTATGCCTGACCTGTACACTTTTTTTGAGGAAATTTAATTATTCAGTATGGTTTTAATACTGTGCAGGTCAGGCACTTCAAACGTGAATGCTGCAGTGCCTAGTTTGAAGTGCTCAAGACCTCTCATTGGATTAAAGCTTAGAATTTAACTTTAAGAGGTTTAAGACTCCGGTGCTTTGTCAATACTGGAGTGTTAGGCTGTGATAGTTGGATGATGCTAGCTGTTGTGCTTTTGGGTTCTTTTTAAGGTGAACCATAGACATCTTTTTTCCCAGTTTTAGAGCGATTCTTTTAAAACGTTATCTAGTAGAACTTCTAATAATTCTGATCTCCGCAGACTGAGTTTTATGTTAACTATTAAGTCGTGGAACCAACTGCAATTTCTTGCTGTCAAGATTTGTTTATTAAAATGTTCTGGGTTAGAGATTAAGCCATAAAGAGACTTGAATTTTCAGTGCTGTACATAAGAAGTTGTTACTTGGTTCTAGCTATTTTTGCCATGTAAGGGAGGGGGTTCAGGAGCGGCAGCGATGTGTCATCACATTGCAGTCGTGACCTGGCTGAAGGAATCTCTGCTAGATGAGACAGTGATCCCTGTTTCAGATCGAGGGGTTGTTGTGGACTAGAAATGCTAGACATCTGGAAAACAGACACTGAAACCGATTTTTGTTACAGTATATCTTGAATGTGTTTGTCGCTAAACCAACAGATCTTAGGAAAGACTGCAACTGTTAACTGTCTTTTTTAAAAGGGAGTTTTGGAAAGGGTGTGGTGCTTTTTCCTCCCCTCCCTTTTCTTCCGTCTGCTATCTGTCACCAATCTACTGAGCTGAGAGTGTATAAGCTGTATTTGTAAATGTCATTGGCCTCATCCTGCAAATTTTGAGAACAGGTCCTAGGGCTTCTCTGCAACCTGTGGGTTTCCCTAGGAACGCTGTCAAATCGGATCTCCCAATCAGGGCTTCAGAAAATGTAAGGGAATGATTTGGAGGAAGAAAAGGGGAAAGAGCATAGAGATACAAGAGAGAGAAGACTTAAATATCTCATTCTGATAATGATGTGTGTTGTAGTGTTCTTGCATGTCATGGTATTGATTTATCTTTGTGTTTTCGGGGAATTTTTATTATCTTACATATTTTCTGAATTTAAATGTTCTGATAATTCATGCTGGCTCAGATTCCAACTAAGATTTTCAGTTAGAGCTCTTTGGGCAGATAATGTGAACTTTTTATTTTTGGAATTATTAATAACTTAATAGCCATTATTAACACATATACTGCCATACTTTGCTACCTTTACTTTTGTTCTTATTTTTACCAATGAAATACCCAGCCATTTCAGTAGGTAGAGAACATGTGAAAAAACTTTTTAGCTTCAAAGTGCTATACTCAATGCCCTTGCTGCATAGTAATAGCACAAGCATTTGAAAGTTCCAGGAATTTATGTAGGTTAAAATGTAAATCTGAGAGGAGAATGGGTTTCCTTTAGCTTTCAGATAAGTCATAGATACTGTTTCAAATGCTGAAAGCTTCAATATCTTTAGTATGGTTATGGCTAAAAGAGGTGTTTATTATCTCGGTTTATGTGCTTATGGCAGAATGTCTGAGCATGTCAGGAGTGCTGAACATGTGAAAATCTTCAGTCCTAAGAGCTGACGGAAAGATTCTTGGATTGGTCTCCTGCTGGAAGTGGCCTTCTGAGATCCTGAGTTATTCATTTGCTCTTTCTTAGGTATTTTCTTTTTTCTGCTGTTGGTGTCAGGCTTGCAGTTGTGCTTGCCAAAATGCACAGATAATGTCCTGAAGCTATGAAGGCAGTTACAGCTGTCTGGTGAAAGTAGAAAAGGTTTCTGTAAAAGATTTCCGTGTTGTTGTGACATTGCTTTCCAGTATGTCTTCAGAACCGAGTGGACATCTATCCACCAGTGTTTCTCACATTTCGATTAGCAGAGCGGCGCTATCACTGGGTTAATGAGGTTTCCCACCTTGCAGCGTTGGGGGCGGTGCCACGTGCTGTCACTGGAGTTACAGAGCATCCAACAACACTGTCTGATGATCTTTCTCACTGCATGATTCCAGGTTAACTGTATTGCTTCTTAGAGGAAACAAGATTATTTAGACTGTGGTCTGCAAGAAAAATTCACCAGGCTTTGCTCCCCTTTCCTCGAAGAGATGGGCAGGCGGGAGATCCCGGCTTCGGAGAATTAGCAGCTTGTACACTTGCTCTGGGCTCCCTGGTGGCCTCGGGTATGCTTTCCCTGACCTGATGGCCTGTGCGTCAGGCACCTAAGGCTTGCCGGTTACTATAAACGTCACTCTTTAGTGACCCATTTGTCTAGGTTTGTATTACTGAGCTCTTAAAAACTGTAATAAACCCACCATTTTCGAACTATGTGTCAGTGTCCGATTGACTTTCAGTTTTAGTGTTGACTGTTTGAAAATTAAATCTCTTCTGAAAAAAAATCCAGCTTTGCCTGTGAGATTTGAACTGGGTTCCTTTCCCAGTATGTAGCAGTAAGAAATTCTGTAGGTCATCTTACGGTTCTCATGACTGTGCACAGTTTTATAACATTTTGATACCTGTTTTTTCTTGGGAAACGTGGAGGAGGTTACTGTTTTATTGCTGATCAGAAGTGGGTGATAGAAGGTTTTTTCTTTTTCTGACAGATGTTAGAAATGACAAATTTCTTTGTCCACTCACAATCATTGTGGAATATGTATGCTTTTCTCTCTTAATAATTAAACTCAGCTTGAATCTTTGCTTGATTTTGTGTTCTTGTTCAGCAACATAGTAGGTGGTTCCCTGCCTCTTTGATATTTGGTAACTTTAAAATGTGCTCTCAGGAGCTGTTTGGAAAGCAAATTTTTGTGTATTGTACTTTTTCATTAAAATCTTCTGCTGATACATTTTATTCATTGATTCCTCAGTAGTTTAACATTGTTATAGCTGTTTCCAGGTTATCAAACAGTGCTCTCTCAATGTAGACCTAAAATGATCAAATGATCCTCAAGCGAATGAGAAGTGAAGGAAATGTGCATGGGCAAGGAGACGAAGTTATTCCAGAATACAGCAATTTCTCCCCTGGTTTTAACTTCTGTATTCAGAATTTCTGAACTGTGTTCATCCAAGGAGCAGGGACACTTTAGAATTTTAGAAATTCAATGGGAAAGATACCCAAAGACTATTTGATAAGGCATTGCTGCACTAGTGATTCCTTTACAGCAGAAGAGAAATGAGGTAAAAGGAAAAAGAAGTAACGTACTACTCTTTAGCCATATTTGCATGTCTGTAAATCATTCCACATATTGTTCTACAGGAATTTTCTGGTCTACCAATTACTCAAGAATCATAGGGTGTAAATATTCTCATGCAATGTATAAAGGTATAGCTAGATTTTTTTTTTTATGCCAGTATGTTCCGTTTTGAGAAATACAGAAGTCACTATTGCATCCACTGTACAAAATAATTTCTTTTAACTGACAACTGCTGAAACTAAATTACCAAAATGAGGGATGCAGCTAACCATAACTGTTCAGAAAGTCACTGGGCAGTGAATGTAAGTTTAAAACCAAACACCAGAAGGTGTATAAATACTGTCCTTAGCTCAGCCCTGCTTCTTTTGGGTGTGCTCACAGCTGGTGTAGTTCTGTGATCAGAACTCCAAGCAGACCAACCCTCTTTGTGGTGTACAAATTCTGGACTTTCCTATTAAAAAACCCCAGAAGCATTATGCCTATTTTCATCTTCCACATCTAAGAGATTGATGCACTTCTAAAATCTGCGTGGCACAGGGAGACATTTTTCAGACTATGAAATTCTGCAGCTGAGGTTTCAAACTATGGATCTGCCAGAATATATCCTCAAACAGCTCTGAAGTCTCGCAGCCTCCTATTACGCATTTCCTCCCTAAATGTCATCGGAATGCTTTTATCTTGGTTCCAGCATCACCTTGCCATGGGTTGAATCATAATAGCTTACAGTGAAACTTGGGGCCCATTCCCAGGACAACTACTACTACTATTTCTAGCAGGGTATTTGTTGTACCTGTAATGTCCTAGTTTGCTAATGGGTTTCATTGTAATTCTGTTACAGAACTCTTTTGGGTATAGTTTGTAATTAAAGAATGTATGTTAATTGCAAAATTTACACTTAAATAATACAGGATTTAGACATCTGTTATTTTCTAAGCATTGAACTTATATGACACATCTCGAAGAACTGCTCCCTTCACAGAAAAATCAGCAATATATTTAAACACAGGTTAGCTGTTACACTAGTTTCATGCAACAGTTTTGAACTTGTCACTCAGCTGTACATGAAATCATTTGTTTGTTCATCAGTGCGCTCAATAGTAAAAAATAATTTGCAAACTTTTTTTTTCCCTTGCTTTCAGTAAATTTTAGTCTATTATTCAATTTAAAATAAACTTAAAAATAATTATTTTCTAGGTCAAGAAGTGGTGTTCAAGTGCCTTGGAGAAGGAATTCTTGAAAAGGCCTTTCAGGGATATAATGCTTGTATTTTTGCCTATGGACAGACAGGTGAGTCTCCTGTGCCAAAGGGACAGAATGCCTTTTGTGCACATGGGAAGTGGGAAGAAGAAAACATAAATACTGAACTAGATAATATTTTTAAATTGTATTTTGAAATATCATGTTAAATGTCAAACATTTAGCATGCCCAGTGACAATGTAAAGTTTTTGAAGCAGCTGTGTAAAAAAGTTCCTAGTTAGTAAGTGTTGAGTCCACTTTCAGAGCTGGAAAGGATAGTTCTTATTGATGGTTCATTCTGTCTTTGTGTTTGAGTGTGTTCAGAGGGGTCGCAAGTAATGGCCCTGCTGAAAGAAACCTGTAAGATAACTTCTAATTTCTTTACATGTACCTTGTAGTCCGAAGAGCAAGCTGTCTGTCTGGAATAGCATGTCATGTTGTTCTGAAACGTGCTTCTGGAGGAATAAGAAGAGAATTAAAACATCTGCTTCATAAACAAAGGAGTAGTTCAAACTACATTCTAAAGCATTTTCTTCTCCATTTTTCCTTTAGGTTCAGGAAAATCCTTTTCAATGATGGGCAATGCAGAGCAGCTGGGTCTGATCCCACGGCTCTGTTGTGCTTTATTTCAGAGAATCTCTGTAGAAGAAAATGAATCTCATACTTTTAAAGTTGAAGTGTCCTACATGGAAATCTACAATGAGAAAGTGAGAGATCTGCTTGACCCAAAAGGGTGAGTAGCTTCACTCTCCCCCACAGCCTTCCTTATTTTTGTCTCAAACTATAAAAGTAGAAATCACTTTTGGAAGCCCTTGAGAAGGTTTTTTTCAGTGTATGTTTATACAACTTCTTTAGAAAGGATTAGATACCAAACACCAGAAAGAAGAGAATATCTGTGTAAAGCTTGTATATGAAATGGTAACTGTCATGGATCAATTTAAACATTAGGATACCATCATAATGATGCAAACAAAAACTGTATGAAGTAGTTTACCACCAGAAGGCAAGACTATGTGCAAGTAAATTCTGGGTTGTTTTTGCCATATGATCCAGACCATATTCGGGTAAGAATTTTCATCAACTAGGAGTTTGAAGCTTATTTACAACTTGGTTCTCATGGTTTAGACATTGAACTTTTTGAATGTGGAAGGGTGACACCTCAGAGTATACTCTTGGTACCTGTTCTTCTGTTTTGTCTGCACAAAAGTACTGGTTAGGCTCTCTGGCTTGGAGATGTCTAGACAAGAGATAGTTTGAGAGGTCTTTTTCAACTGAGCATTCATATATGTGGTATATGTTTTGGTTCTTGAGCATAATTGCACTAGGTGAAAAAGGTGCAAGTTGCTTAAAAAGGTGGATTTGAGACTTACTTTTGATATATGTCAATAAAGTGTGGAAAACGCAAGAAAAGTTGAAGCTTTAGCAAATTGCTGGGAAGAGGGGAGAGGATTTTTTTTTTTTCCTTTTTTGTCAGCATTCTTTCTGCCGAATAAGGCATTTCAGGTTTTGTTCCAGCCACAGATACTGAAGTGGGAGGATACATTAAAAAATAATTCATGTATATAAATTAAAACCGGTTAGATTAATTTGAGTCTTTATTGTTAATTCAAGTTAAAAAGAGTTCTGGAAGACTTTTTTCCTCCTGTTACAATTAAAAGACATAAATTGACTTCTGCTATGTAGAAGATTGTTATAATTTCATACTATAATTCTTGTTTTTCAATAAGATTCACACTAGTGGATTGTGCATAAAGTCTACTTTATTCCATAGGAGTCGGCAGTCCCTGAAGGTTCGAGAGCACAAAGTGCTGGGACCGTACGTGGATGGCCTGTCTCAGCTGGCTGTTACAAACTTTGAGGTAAAACTAAACCAATGACAAGTTTAGCAATAACACCTATGTACATAAGCAATAGGAAACTCAGGAAAGGTAACCTAGTGTCTGTCCAAACATTTTGATTCTAAGTGTTCATGGTCTCCGGCAATCGCAAAGATCTTCTCTAAAGTTTCACGAGTATTCATTTCATGTAGAAGCATTGGATTTGCCTTTATGTTAAAAATTTAATAGTATACCTGTTTTGCAGTTTTCGATGCATGTAGTATACGTCAAGAACACAATGTTTTCTTGATGCAGGAGGCTTCCAAAATAAGTGTGTTAATCTTCTAGCATGAGTTCCTTTGATTGTTGAATGTGACCTCTTATTTTAAACAGGTATATTGCATGAGGAACTACAATGTGGCCTATATAATTCATAATTTAAATCTTGACAGTATCTGAGCCCACTTGAGTTACTAAAACACATTCAAATAAATCAGTATTATAGAAGTCAACGAACTATAACTACAATGGAAATAATTAAAGTGGTGCAGTTGTATGAATTGCATAGGCCTTCCTATTTATAAGGAAGCTGATGTGGAAATGTTGTTTTTTAAAAAGAAGTTCATTCTTTGTGTAGTATTTTATGGGAACCGTTTTGCTTTTCTATGGGGATTTTTATTTTTCTGGAGCATGCGTGCATATTAGAGCAGAACAGCTGTTTTGAAGCTTTTGTGGTGAGTTGCATACTTTGAAGCATATCTTATTTGTTCAAATTATAGCGAATTTTGTTCATACCTAGTTTCTGGTTGATGTCTTTTATGAAACTGTTTTGGAAGACTCAGCAAGCACATGTATCAGATTCTGCATAATTGTCTTTGTTTTTACATATGTGGGAAGGTACAGATTCCAAGTGAGGTAACCCTTTGAGCCAATTAAGTGAAGATAGTGCAGTTCAGTAGACGCATTGTGTTCACTTCTGTAAGTAAATCTGTGCTGACCTGATTGCTGGCATTAAACAGTATGATCTCTGAAGTGGATGATGCCAACGTGTTTCAGCAGCAGATAAGGAGAAGATGCTTTGGATGTTGTTGCTGGGCTTTCAAGTGTAGTGTTTAAAACAGAGATGCGGTTTAATGTTGTTTAGTGGAATTACATACCCACCGTACCGATACATCTCAATGTGCAAAGAATTTTCTCGTTATTTCTATGTTTCCTTCTTCCCCTCTCCCACACGTACACACCCTTCCATCTAGATGGGGATTTTGTTCAGCAAGCACAGTAGTTGCTTTTATCCTAACATCGGTTTTTACTCTTTTTGCTCTAGGATATTGAGTCACTGATGTCGGAGGGAAACAAATCACGAACAGTTGCTGCAACCAACATGAATGAAGAAAGCAGCCGCTCTCATGCTGTATTCAACATTATAGTGACTCAGACGCTTTATGACCTGCATTCTGGTGTATGTGTTTCTGTTGATTAACTTAAGAATTTATGGCGAATTCTTCTTCCCTCCTTTTCCACATATATGCAATCTGTTTAGCTGTGCTTCTGCCTCTAATGCCATGGGGTTTACAATACAATCAAGTATTGGCAAGAACCTAAGATGGAGAGAACCCTGGAAGAGTGAGGAAGCACACCAGATAAAGCAAACAGTTGGGTCACTTTTTAAGATTATGTTGCCACCATGAAACCTGCCTTAGTTCTTAACGGTTGCTGCAGTTGATATGTTTTAGTGGCCTACTCTGCCAGTAAGGTTATTGATGTTACCACACAGCCAATTCTGATGTATTAGTGCTTCACCCTTTACTATAAAATGTGGGTGACTCTCTTTAAGAGCTATAAAAACTCTGACAATTCCTTCTTCTCTCATATCTGGAATTTAATACTTGATAATGAAGCCACATTATTAAGAACAGTGTTTCACGGTGCCAGTGTTAGCGCTTTGTGCCAGTGTTCCTTAGCTGTTGTTCTCCCGTGTTATATCTGCACAGAATTCTGGAGAGAAGGTCAGCAAGGTCAGTCTGGTGGATTTGGCTGGGAGTGAGAGAGTGTCCAAAACGGGAGCTGCAGGAGAACGTCTGAAGGAAGGCAGCAACATAAACAAGTAAGACATTGTCATAGACAGGTTGCAAAGCTTAATTTTGTAAGAATGACTGTGTTTCCTTGGCTTTCTCTCTTAGTGTGCTTGCCACAAGTCAGTTCAGATGACGGACCTCATCAGAAGCAGTTCAATATGGCTCTTTCCGCTGCTGTGTGCTGAACACCATGTGTTTCTTCACATCGGCGCAGGGACCCTGATTCATACTTGACTCAGATGAGGGCTACAAGAATTTTATCTGGAAAAAGTGACAGCAGTGCTTTTTAATTAAGCATATACCTCTTGTGATTCATTTATACACCCTGTCCCCAGGCTTATGTGTTTGTCTCATCGTCTGCTTAAGGAAATCATGCAAAGTTGCAGAGTTGAATAGCTTTGTTCCAACACATATTAAAATACGTAAGAGTATAATTTGCAGTTTAAGAAAACCAGATCAGAATGAAGCTGTGTTAGTTTAGCATTGCCTTGGGCATTTGTACTCAAGTAATGACAAGTTTCTAGTCACTTTTTTACCTTAATAACTGTGTTATTGCCCAAAAGCAAGAATTTACTATGCTATTACTGCTGTCTTAAATAAATGTACTAATTTTCATGGGAAAGAAAGAGTTTAACTGTTACGTTAAAAGCTACTGCTTTTTCAATTTGATTTTAAAATGTTACAAAAGGTTTTGATATTTTAAGTTAACAATGACAGCATAGAGTGTGTTTGAATAGCATTCATGCTTAAAATCGTTTTAAATTAATCTCTTTTTAGAGTTTGAATATGTTTGCTCTTTCTAGCTTAATTTCTAATCCACTTTGTGTTTAATGCATTATACTGGTAGCCACGCTGGCATAGTGCTTGTGAAACAAAATGATGTGGCTCTGTTTCCCTAATGGCAGGTATTATACCTTTATCCCACAGGCTACCAGTTAAATTCAGATTGGTTTTGCTAGAAACTGTATTTGTATTTTGCATAAACAAAAGGTGAGATTAAATATTCCTTTCTAGATCTTGGGGAAGAATTCAAATGCCAACTCTCCCAACAGCTGTCAACAAACTGCAAGCGTAGCTACAGATAACAAAGACTTCCCTTTTTTTTTTTTCTATTAGAATATTTACTCAGTCTTAAACTTCTAGGGCATTGATGTAGTAAGGGAAGGTTATTTTGCCCATGCTGAACATGTTTGTCAATACAGGACTTCAGAAACAAGCACCAAACTTTTCTGTAAAAGATATTTTAAAAACCAAAGTGGACAGCTCTACATTTTCCTATCAATTAGATTTTGATATGGTGTAAATCTATATTACTTAGTCCATTTATTAAGCATTCTTTATTTGCAATCTCTTCTGGAACTGATAGGCAGGAGAATTTGTTGTGCTGTGCTTGGTGTCTTCTGTTAGACTTTTGCTGCTACTTGGAGCTTTTATAAAGTCAGCCTTACTGGAAGCCTCAAAACTGGTATACATGGTTTAGTAGACTAATTCTTCATAGAACATTGTGTATGGTCTTCTTTTGAGTGGGATGCACCTTACTTAATAGGGAAAGGCAATAATCTTTTCTGGAGTAATATAGAATATTTAAACCATATACCTTAATACGTTGGCTCCTTTTTAAATTTTTTTTTTATTCTTTTATAAAAAAGCAATAACGTAAATTGGTACCATGCACTTTGTTCAATGAGATTAAAAAATGGAGCTGCTGAAGTTACCTGGCAAATAAATTTGCTGCTTGTGCTATGTTTATTGCCTTGAAGAAGAATCTGGAAATAACATACCTGTTTATGTATTTATAAACAGGGAAAATGTATGCTGAACTGTGCATACCAAAAAATGCATAGTGTGACATTCAACCAGTCTCTGTGGGTTTCTGTGCTCTTTGCTTTCTGCATGAAACCTGACTAGGGCTCTGGCAGCTGGTGCTTCTGTCCCACAGCTCATGCTGTTGTAAACTCTCTTTCCTGTCTTGGGACAGCATGTTGCAGAGGGAAGGCGAGGGATTGCTCTCCCACTGACTGCAACAACGGAAAGTGGTGTTGCTTTGTTAACATCTTCATAAAGTTGTAATAAAAATTACTTCTGTTTTTTCTCAGAGCTGATGCAGAGGTGCCTTGGTGAAGGCGCTGGGCGTCTGCTCTTTATTATCGATGTTTTTGGGAGACTTACCATACCTCATAGGAAAGCTGGATGTGCTTGTTCCTCCTCCGGATGTGCGAGTTCCCATACTGAGCATAGACACGCAGGTGCTCAACAGCTCTTTGTGGTGTAGTCAGAGAACTTCTAGAATATAACAGTAGGAGGAGGGTGTCAATTAGTGGCTAAGAGAAAAACTTTCTGTGAGCAGTCTGCAATTTTAACTATGATTAGTAAAATCATAGCTGTTGTCATTTTAACTTGAGAATGCAAAAAGAAGCCTTTAAAATGTAGAATCATAGAATAGTAAGGTTTGGAAGGGAGCTTAAAGATCATCTGGTTCCAACCCCCCTGCCATGGGCAGGGACATCCTTCACTAGACCAGGTTGCTCAGAGCTCCATCCCACCTGGCCTTGAACACTGCCAAGGAGGGGGCATGTAGGGGAAGGGAAGGCATGGGTTGGGACAGGTCTGGCTCCAAGCTGATTTTAGGGAGGGTTTTTGTATTTAGAGTTAACTAATAGAAAAGTGGATTCTGCTCATTGGAGAGATCGGTTGTAAATTGTACAGAGGTAGCTTGAGTGGGTGTCATTTAGGGACAGAGCTCTTCCCTGGGGTGAGGAAGCACCACCTCCCCTAAAATGGTGCGAGCTCGGGCCTGTGGGTGGGAGTGTGCGAGCTTCCCGCCGTTCCCCAGCAAGGGCAGCCTGGGTGGGCGTGGGGAAGGGGGGCAAGAGCCAGGGAGTGTGCAGAAATGGCACCTTCCCGTGCTCTTCCACCACCTTGGCTTGTTCTGCTGCTTCTGGGCTGCCTCAGTCCGCCGTGCGCTGACGGCTTGGGTTGACTCATTATACAAGCAGCGCGAGATAGGATCAAAGTAATGATGGATCTCTGATGCATCATTTAGCATGAAGGAAAGCAGCCGATGAGTCCTGTAATTACTTCGTGGCGCAGTAAATTTCTTTTACTGCTTTCCTTGAAGTATTTAAACAGCTTTGTATTATGAAATCCCAAGCAGAATACAGAAGTGACTCCAGTTTGGCTTTTATTGCAGATGTTAACAGTTAGTCTTAAAATAAAATCAGTATTTATAAGGAGCTGAAATATTATCACATCTTTTAATCCTGTGTTAACAGACTGTAGCTTATGATTTCCTGTTCATTAAAATACAGCGCTCATAACTCAAATTGGTGTTGCAGCCCTACTGTGAAATAGTGTCCAGTTGTAGGCCTTTCTGAACCCCTGTTCTGCCCAACCCCCTTCTGAGTGTCCTTTTCCCCCTCCCTCAGTTTCTGGCTTTGGTTTTTGTGTTTCGCCTCATTTAAAGAGGGAAGGAGGAAGTGAGGCAAAAGAGGCTAGGGTGACTTTTTAACATCATGCTCCTTGAAGGTGGACTCCATTGGGAGCATGCGGGTGGTGCTTTTCAGTTGTGCTGTGGGAGGTTGCTGCGGAGCAGCATGCAACATCCTCCTGTTTGCTCTCACATGTTTAGCATGCTGTCATCTCTCTCTGTGGAGACCAGAGACTGGAGGCAAGAACCAGTTCACCCCCACCCTGCCAAGCTTCCAGAGGTTGTTAGGCTCTTGTTCAGGTCACAAACTATAACTAGCTGTCCTTTTTGCTGTGAGTTTTTCAGAGGTGAATTGGAAAGTTACCCTATAGACAAATTTATGAAATGGTGCTCTCTTAGGAGATCCAATTGCCTATCCTCTCCTTAAATTTCTTTTAATTTTGCTTTCGGGTCTGTGCTGTCTTCATACCACTTTGTGCTACATGCAGTATGGGATGTCTTCTACGACATGTGCAATGGTTCTTGTTACCTTACCCTCAGATATCTTCTTTGAATTATTATTCTGCAACATTTTTGTCATCTTCTAAATGTTATTTCTGAACCACTGGTCGTTTCAAGCAGTACTAAGGCCCTGTTACAAATATTGTACAAACACTGCCTATCAAATAAAATAGTACTACTTCTTTAAAAAGAAAACTCAAAAGGATGGAGTGGAACTGTACAATTAAAGATTTATTTGACTATCTGATTGCGACGCTGCTGAAGTTTTCCTTGGTAGTTATAAAGAGCAGCTGGATAATTGGGCGTGAGTATGACAGACCAGTATGCTCTTGGGCTTCAGCGCTGTCTGCTTTAAAACCCTTTAGGCATCTGTTTAATGTTCTCAGGCTCCTGAACCAGCTCATTATCTTAAACATACTCACCCCAAGAGCCCCAATGTCACTTAAAATTTACACAGGGTTGTATACCGATTGGGTTACATAATGCACAGATTGCTAATACAGTTACCCCTGTTGGTAGCAGTGGTACATGTCCCAGAATGAATGAGTTATCTGTATTTTCTTCACGATTCTAGAGTTGTGTTTGGGATGTGGCTGTCAGCTAAGCAATTTGGGGGCTTTTCTCTTTTGTGCTTGTGCACCATTTTTGTAACTGAGTGATTGGTCTATTGCCCCTCCCACAAGACACTAGTGAAGCTTCACCTCGATTCTAAGTTAACTTATTTGTCAAGAGACCTCCCAATCTGTCTCTGCTGGTGGGCAGTCTTCCATTGTTGTGTAGTGGCTGATCACTGATTCACCAGGCAGACTAGTTCTCCTGGACCGTAGCTGGCTTTGTCTTGAAGATGCCTCCTTATGGCTAGAGAATTGTTCAGCTTTAGTCTGTTACTGAACCAGGGCTCTTAAAACGTTGTCCGTAGAGACAGGGGATTCTTGCTGTGCTGCCAATGTTGACTCGTAACAGTGTTATGAAGATAGAAAAATATTTAATCTGAGAAAAGGTAGATGCCTAATCAAAGGCAGTGATTCTCCATGCACTGAAGCAGTCTGCTTTACACTTTTCCAACTATTTTAAATGTCAAGATATTTCAACTTAGTCTTAGTTGTCCTGGAACTTGATCTTAGTACCAGATGAGATGAAACACAGTAGATACCAAATATGTAACTTTAATAAATACATCGCCCTGTTTGGAGAAGGGCAGTGGGCTAGCTGATCTCCTGTGGTCATTTCCAACTTAAATTGTTCTATGATATTTTAAAAACTGAATATGAAGGTCTGCAGAGCATAAATTAAACTCTTTAGCAAATCCCCTTTTCTGTGTTTTATTAAATCTATGTTTGGAGTATGTGTTAAAGCTGTTCTACTGTGTTGCATTTATAGATCACTTTCAACGCTGGGCTTGGTTATATCATCGCTCGCTGACCAAGCAGCAGGGAAGGGGAAAAACAAGTTTGTGCCTTACAGAGATTCTGTACTCACATGGCTTCTCAAGGTAATGAGTATTTTCCGTTCACCCTGTTCATAAGGTGTCAGCTTAATAGTTTGTAGGATCATTGTAGCATACCTCTATGTACATGGACTTCTCATCTTTTTTTTAAAGAAATGAGCCAAGGAGCTCTCATAGCTACAAGTTATTCTGAGTGATAGGGACAGGTAAGTGTATCTTGTGTTAATTCTGTGTGAAGTCCTGTTTGGCTATTTTCAGTTATAGTGAAATCAAAGCGGGTGTACGTGACTGGAAATGTTTATGGATCATACTGGTTAGTTTATATCCAGAATACCTTTCAATGTTTAAACAGTAAACTTGTATTTTAAGTATCTTTGTAGAGATGTTGTGTAGTCTCAGAACAATTTTTAACCCTCAAACTTTCTGTGGATGCACTCTACAGGACAACTTGGGAGGAAACAGCCAAACTGCCATGATAGCCACAATTAGTCCAGCAGCAGACAACTATGAAGAAACACTTTCTACTCTGAGATATGCAGACAGAGCCAAAAGGATAGTTAATCATGCTGTGGTGAATGAAGATCCAAATGCTAGGGTCATCAGAGAATTACGTGAAGAAGTTGAAAAACTGAAAGAACAGCTCTCGCAAGCTGAGGTAACATTATTTACAGTACAATGTAAACTGAGTTTCCCAAGGAAATGTCATACTCTGTCTGGAAGACAAGCTTGCTTTTTAAGCCTGACAAAATGAGAAAAGGAAGTGTCTTCACTTTTTTTTAATAATTAAACTTGTTTCCTGAAATAAATCCAGTATAATGTTTGCTTATTTTGAATGACTTTTAAATGAGGACAGCATTGTACTGATGGTGACCCATGTCAGAATAGACTGTTCTTGAAGAAATGCATGTCAAGCAGTGCATGATGCAGCACAGATAAGAGCTAGGGTACAACTTCATTGTTATTAGCAGAAATTTTTTTTGCATTGGTGGACTACACGTATTGCAGTCCTAGTTAACAGGGGAGATCCCAGATAACTGGAGGTGTGACAATGTGACCCCCATCTACAAGAAGGGCTGGAAGGAGGATTCAGGGAACTACAGGCCTCTCAGCCTCACCTTGGTACCAGGGAAGATTATGGAGCAGATCGTCTTGAGTGCGCTCATCAGGCATGTGCAGGACAACCAGGGCATCAGGCCCAGCCAGCATGGGTTCATGAAAGGCAGGTCCTGCTTAACCAAGCTGATCTCCTATGATCAGGTGACCCGCCTAGTGAATGAGGGAAAGGCTCTGGATGTTGTCTGCCTGGACTTCAGTAAAGCCTTGGATAATGTCTCCCACAGCATTCTCCTAGAGAAGCTGGCAGCTCATGGCTTATACAGGTATACTGTTTGCTAGGTAAAAAACTGGCTGGATGGCCAAGCCCAGAGAGCTGTCGTTAAATCCAGTTGGCAGCTGGTCACAAGTGGTATTCCCCAGGGTTCAGTTTTGGACTCAGTCTTGTTAAACATCTTTGTCAGTGATCTGGTGAGGGGATTCAATGCTCCTTCAGTAAGTTTGCAGATGACACCAAATTGGGTGGGAGTGTTGATCTGCTTGAGGGCAGAGAGGCTCTGCAGAGGGATCTGGACAGACTGGATTGATGGGCCAAGGTCAATGTATGAGGTTCAACAAGGCCAAGTGCCAGGTCCTGAACTTGGGTCACAACAACCCCGTGCAACGCTACAGGCTTGGGGATGAGTGGTTGGAAAGCTGCCTGATGGAAATGGACCTTGGAGTGCTCTTCGACAGCCAGCTGAACATGAGCCAGCAGTGTGCCCAGGTGGCCAGGAAGGCCAGCGGCATCCTGGCTTATATCAGCAATAGCGTGGCCAGCTATTCGTAGGGAGGTGATCGTGCCCCTGTACTCGGCACTGGTGGCCACACCTCAAGTACTGTGCTCAGTTTTGGGCCCCTCGCCACAAGAAGGACGTTGAGGTGCTGGAGCGTGTCCAGAGAAGGGCAGCAAGGCTGGTGAAGGGTCTAGAGGAGAAGTCTTACAAGGAGCGACTGAGGGAGCTGAGGCAGTTTAGTCTGGAGAAGAGGAGGCTGAGGGGGGACCTTATTGCTCTCTACAGCTGCCTGAAAGGAGGTTGTAGTGAGGCAGGTGTTGGTCTCTTCTCCCAGGTGACTAGTGGTAGGATGAGAGACAGTGGCCTCAAGTTGCCTCAGGGGAGGTTTAGATTAGATATTAGGAAAGATTTCTTTACTGAAAAAGTTGTGAAGCATTGGAACAGGCTGCCCAAGGAAGTGGTGGAGTCACCATCCCTGGAGGTGTTCAAAAAACATGTAGATGTGGCACTTCAGGACATGGTTTAGTAGGTGTGGTGGTGATGGGTTGATGGTTGGACTGGATGATCTTAGAGGTGTTTTCTAACCTTAATGATTCTATGATGTCAAAAGGAAACATGTGAAAAGCCATGAATCTGGTATTGGACCACAAAGTACGTGGGAGATTTCTCTCCTTGACATCTGTGAAAATGTATAAAAAATTGTCAAAACTGCCACACTGAAACCATCAGCGATTTGCTTTACTGCCTTAACAGTTAACACTGTGTGGTTACTGCTTATCTTAGATTTATGCTTCTGGTTGGAGAACTACTGTAGCGTGTTGTTAGGTATGTTGGCGGGCTGTGGCTGAACACGATCAGTAGGAAGGTGTACAAAGTCTTACTCATTTTTAAAAAATTTTTTTTCTCATATACCTTCTGTTAAAACCAGTTATATAGGAGTTATAGGCCAGCCTGTTGAATTGTTACTTGGTGCTGGATGTTTCTGAGCCCTTTGCTTTTGTTTCCCGTTGTGAAATGAGAAGCCTGTGTTAGCTCCAGAGCATGCCTGCCTTCAAAGGTAATCAGCAGGGTCAGTGTGAAAGGTTTAATGCAACTCTAGGAACACTTAGGAAACCAAGATGGAACGGAAGGCTAAACATGGAGAGGAATTTGTATTTCAAATTACTGTTGGAAGAAAGACTTGTAAGCATTAGCTGTCTGTAGTTGAACAGCAAAGTTTTTAAATACACAAGATACTTTTATACAAACACTGAAGCTGGAGTGGCCAGGCCCAGAGATTTTGATGGTTCCATTAGCTTCCGGAGCTCTGTCGATCTTCAGCTGTTTCAGATCTGGACCCATTATAGGTTGATTCTGTCCTCTTCCTTTGCAAGTGACCTGTTTGTTTATCTTCTGCCGTGAAAAAACAGGGGATATGGTTGGAATCTATACTTGTTGCATTTCATCTTATGTTGCTGTGTTTAGTTTCCTTGTGCAAGCAAACATTGCAGTTGTAAGAGTAACTGAGGGTTTTTGCTAATTCCTGTCTTTTAGGCGATGAAGGCACCAGAACTGAAGGAAAAATTGGAAGAATCTGAAAAACTAATAAAAGAGCTAACAGTCACCTGGGAAGAAAAGCTAAGGAAAACAGAAGAAATTGCACAGGTATTTCAGAAATTTTGAGGAGGGATGGCCAAATACTCATATAGTGCAAGTCAGCTGAATTTCGTGAGCTGTAGTGGAATGTATTGTATTCCCCACCAGCTGTTTAGAATTCCACTGGATTTTTGTCTTCTCCCCTGGTTTCTGCTTGTAGAAACTAGAGTAGATGTAGCTATGTCACAATATCATTGATGAAAACTAATACTTGATTTTAAAATAAAACATCAAAATGTGTTTGGGTAGCGCAGTTATTTGCGGGACCACGGTGGGATCTTGGACGCGCTTCTCTTGAAGTGACAAAGAGAATGAAGAATTACAAAAGGATCAGAATTTTGGGCAGTATTTGTTGCCTTTACTTTTGGTGACTTAACCAGAGAAGGAAAATTTGTAGGTGTATTCACTACTGTTTGTTCATTATTGTACTTGAAATTTAAGACTTTTGGAGTCCAGTGTACTTTTCCATCATTTCCACCATCTATAGCTTGGAGAACAAGTATTGTTGGATTAGTTTGCTGTTCTAGTCCTAATGTTCCAGAAACATGCTTTGGTGCAACTACTGTTTAAATTTAAAAAAGAAAAAAAAAAAAAAGGAGGGTGGGGCAGGGAGGAAAACCAGACCCAATCAGCCAAACAGAAAACCGCAGCCCCCAAACTGTAGCAAAGCAAAAAAGCAAAAGACGTGTGATCAAGTAGATGCTTTAGCTGAATTAATAATAATGCTGCAAAAGAATAAACCTAAACTGTGGCATTCTATTTTCTAAATTATCTATGACTATGATTATCTTTGAAGTAAATGAACTGAGACCAGTTTTTAACTAACGTAGAGGTTGAAAGCCACGTTGGATTACTTATGAGTAGCTCTAATAAAATCAATGGGGCTGCTTAGGTAAGTAAGTGCTGCTTTGGGGCAGCAGGTGTTTCAGGCTTAGGTCTGCCTTTGTATTGTTGGTGTGTGAAAATAAACTCTATTAAACATATGGTACCTGACCAATATCTTAATTTCTGTTTCTGGTAGCAATATACAGAATAGATGTTCAGCATGCGCATCTTCAGCTTTAGTTGCTCTGCTTTTATTTACTTGCTGTACTTGTCTCTAAACATTGCAGCAGGCAAGATTAACCTATTTTTGTGCTTGCAGGAGAGGCAAAGACAGCTAGAGAGCATGGGAATTTCCCTTGAGTCTTCAGGTATCAAGGTTGGAGATGACAAGTGTTACCTGGTGAACCTGAACGCAGACCCTGCGCTCAATGAGCTTTTGGTTTACTATTTAAAGGTAAGAATGTGAACAGGATGTTTACACAGAATGAAAGGACACTTATTGTTTTGAATTTCTGGCTCAATTTCTTATTCAGAGTGTACTTAGATTTCTTAAGACTAGTTGCAGCAAAATAGGACAGGCCTCTTCCTGCTCTTTGGGCTTTTGCTCTCCCTTTGCAGTTCAGCTTCACTGTTTTCCTAATTGAACTCTTGGTTGGCAACAGTGCGAGAGGTGCTCAGTGTGTGCCAGTGTTGAGATAATTTCTAACTTTTCCAGACAGAATGTAAACAGAATTGCCTTTTGGGCTGAACCTGAAGTGAAAGCCTTATGTTAGATGTAATTTTTTTTTTTTTTTTTTTTAGTGAACCGGGGATT
>Ga0065711_1036937_pt1 | contig 20392 bp, 7 predicted proteins | sample Hoacrofraction12_FD_59098 | JGI IMG/M metagenome (GOLD analysis project Ga0065711, IMG submission 59098) | Hoatzin crop microbial communities from Cojedes, Venezuela - Epithelial fraction 12 v2 (version 2) | ecosystem: Host-associated > Birds > Digestive system > Esophagus > Crop | place...
GGACAAGGTCCTGTGCAGCCTGCTGTAGGTGACCCTGCTTTGGCAGGGGGGTTGGACTAGATGACCCACAGAGGTCCCTTCCAACCCCGAACATTCTGTGATTCTGTGATATCTATACCAGACGTGACATGTGTGATATTTTCTATACTTTAAGGTAAAAAGGAAGAAGGAAAAAAAATAGATAAAAGTTCATTGTTTAGGTCTGTGATTGGCATATGTTAAGTGTGTATCTTTACCCTTCCTTGTGTACTCTCTGGAAGATAAATCTGAATCCACAAAATATATAGACATCTGAGTCCTATTTTGTCCTTTTCAGCACATAGCAAAGAATGGGAGCTAGAGCACTTACACTTTTCAGACAGTATTGCTGGTTTTGTTAGGCTGGCCTTCTTTTGTCACAGTATAACAACTTACGGTGTTACTAGAATGCACAAAATTGGAAATGATTGTAGGCTTATCACAGTTGTATTCACTTTTTTCTTTTTTCTTTTATTTTTCTTTTTTTTAAACCTAAGAGCTTGGCCACGTTGCTGATAACTTCGCAGATCCTTAATCAGTTCGTAGAATCCTTGCTTCCTTACTGGCTCCAAAAGAGACAGAAGAAGAGGATGAAGAAACGCATGTGCTCTCTGAAAACAGATACTGACCTGTCATTAGTCGAACAAGTCAACTTGGAGAAAGAAATGGGCACCTATTTTGTATGTTTTACTACTGTAAAAGAGTTAAAAGTTTTCTGGGTTGTAGTTGACAAAGACATCAGCCAGTGCAACCTGAAATATTTCTGTCTGTTTGGCCTGGCAGCTTATTTCCAGCTTCATCGATTTTGCTGGTAGTGTTGTTTATACAGCTATGTGGTACCTAGGATCAAGAAACTGATACAGTACAGGATCCCAGTTACACCAGCACAAAGGGGTAGGCATGACCAGCTGAATCTGGAGCTACCTAACCCCGTATCACTGGAAGAAGTATTTGTGTAGTATGCCCTTAATCTCCAAGGGTAGCCTGAAGGGGTACTAGGATGAGTAGCCTGTCATACGGAAGGGGGAGGCTGTTTCTGCTTCAGTTTGTTTTTGCAGGGAGTTTAAACTGTCAATTAAACCATAGCCTGAGGGAGTGTGCCCATGTCTGGGTGGGGCCAGAAATGGAGAGGGCAGAAGAGACCAGCTCTTCAAACCAACACTACTAGTAGAAGCTCTTGCTTCCTGAAACCACAGCTTTGACGTTTGCTGTCTTCTTAGTTCATTTCCTGACCATCTCCTACCTGGTACAGTTTTTAATTTTATTGAACAGACTTTGTGCAATTCATTATTTGCAGTTCTAAAGGAGATGACAAGGTAGATGTGAGTGTGTATGTTAAGGCCTTACAGACTGTCTGACAATTTGCTTGATCAGATGCTGCAAGCATAGTCACAAGAGTCTTAATATGATACGATTTATACTTTTACAGAATCATAATTATATGTAGATAGTGTACCTTTTATGTCAAAGGTAGAGAATAACAGTTTGAAATTTTATATTAATACCACATCAGATTCCTCTCTTCCTGCATTGAGTGCCATGAAATGAGAAGAGGAAAAAGAAATACTGCCTTTGCAATTGAAAAACTGTACAAACAATACTTGCATTCCTCTGGGAAGGCTGGTATTTCCCATATTTTACATGGAGGGAGATAGATTTAGAGAGCATGTCTATCTTACAATGGAGAAAAGAGCAGAAATCCCTGAGTTAGTGTCTGAACTAGTAAATCAGCACAGTCCAGCACTGCGCCTGTAAACAGGTCAGCACAGCTCCGAAGGCTGTGTCGGCATCAGGCGTTGATGTGTCTGACCAAATAAGCTCTACCTCTTAGACCTGAGCTGACTGCTGATTCTCGGCTGGTACATACAAAGCTAGTGAGGTGTCTGAGTCACGTTGCCCAGTGCTTCTTGCGCAGACTTGTATCAAATGTGCCCGCACCTGTTGTACTGTTCTGTCCTAAATAATTTTCCATGAGGACCCAACAGGACAATTGCAGAGTTGTGAGTTTGCCTTGGAGGTGTCCACTGCTAGCCTCAGTTTCAGTTCAAGGTACTGTGTACTCAAGGCCTTCATTTTATTTGCAGTCTAAAGATTTTAATTGTGCTGTGCTTGTGGCTGCCTGGTATGAGACCACTGATTCATTTGTAAGCAGTCAGCTGTTGGCAGGCAAGAGTATTTCTAAAATTAAATCTGTCACAAGGGGGAAGCATTTGACTATGTTTAGTAACTGAGGAGTTTAGGAGGAGTCTTGACAGATGTCTGTGTTTCAGGCTCTTCTGTTTTGTTTTTCTTCCTTCACTTTTTAACATTTAATTCTCTTTGTTTGTCCTCTTTCTCACTTTCCAAATCTTCAGCCCTTAACCTGGTTTAAGATGTGAAAACATCTGCAATGGTTTTTTTTTTTTTAATTTTCTGCTCTGTTTCATTTTCTCCCTGAATTTCTTTGTTGATTCTGTTTCCTGATGCCATAGTTCATGTGTGGCTCTTGCGGCTGACAATGGCACTCTTTGAAATTTCTTTAACATCCTATCAGACTCCTGTTTGCCTGCACAAAGTGTCATAAATTGAGTAGGAGAAAAATAAATACTCCTTTTCATTTCATACTCTGCTATTCTAAAAGTCAATAGGGCAAGGGCAATGAGAAGAAAGATGTGAGGAAGCAGTGGGAATACGGTGCAGTTGCCAGAAGGAGGAGCACAAAGGGAAGCATTGCTCCCTGCCTGTAACAATTGTTTGAGAAAGTGATCGCAGGAACAAATATTCACTCCAGTGAGTGATCCTGCGCCAGTGTCCCTAAGGAAGACCGTGCTAAAATTCAGAGTCTGTACAAAACACTTCTGTGAAAAAAAATCTCAGTAGTTTCAGAAGTTATGTAGCTCCTCATGTTCTGGCCTGCAGATCAATTTGTCAGACCCAGCTATAGTGTGCAACCTGAAAATGAGCTCAAGTGAAAAATACAGCTAATGACCATCCCATGTTGATTTCTGAGCTGGCAGGCTTCAACTGCCTCTTTCTGTTTGGTAGAAAAAAAAGCACTAGGTGCTGGAGAGGGCAGTCAGTTTAACAGCTATAGTGAAGAAAAGAAGTTAGAGAACTATGTGTCTGATGTGTGGAGCCAAAACCAATTTTATGTGGTTCCTCTAACAATCTTAGTTATGGTCAAGTCTTTATTATTTCATTTTTGAGACAGAGGACAATATGTGGGTCTGAATGAATACAAGATAGCTACATCCCAGTTTAACTTGTTCATGGTATTTCACCATCCTTTGTTCAGTGAACACTTTTTCTGTAAAAATAGTTGGTTTGGTTCTTCACTTTCATAAATAATTTCTGCAATCATAGAAAACTATTATTTATACTACAAAGTTAATATGCAAATATGTATGATAACCTACATGTGAATACTTAGTCAGCATTTAAGTACCCACATTCTTGGTTTAAAGATCAGATGATAGAACTGCTGCAGATTAGCCAGAATAGGGCTTTTTGTTTGAGCTGATGGTTCCTTTCAGATGTCAGTGCTGTGTTCTGTCATTTCAGCCTTCAAATGGGCTGCTAATTCTGACTTACTTGTTTTGAAATACACAAGCAGAAATGCCAGAAAAGAGTTGCCTATCTACCAACCTACCTTTCTGTTTAGGTCTTTCATGGACAGTCTGAAATACTAGAACTTTTTTTGCCACAGTGCTCTAAGGAGAATGTTCTGCCAGTTTAAATGTGTGGTGCTGTTTTCCTATCCCCCACTGTTCTTTCTGTAACTGTTTCGCTGAGATAGTCAGGAACTTGAATAGGATGAATGTGTTTATACAATTACTTCATGTAATAAGGATATGAAGTGTGACTGTTCAGAAAATGCATTAGGCAAAAGGAAAAACCTTGGTATCCCCATATGAAGTAGTTTTGAGTAATGGAATAATTCCAAATTAACTAGATTTTTTTTGTTGTCGTTGTTTTCTAACACCCGTCATTCCCAAACAGGGAAGTGTGTTCACAACTGTATTGTTAATTCTGTGTTCCTTCATGTATTTTTTTTTGTGGGTTAAAGTTGTTCATATTTTTGCTCTGTTTTTCAGGGTACTTTTGACGATTACCTGGAGTTGTTCTTACAGTTTGGCTATGTGAGTCTGTTCTCGTGTGTTTATCCACTGGCAGCTGTCTTTGCAGTGTTAAACAATGTCACAGAGATACATTCTGATGCCTTAAAGATGTGTAGAGTTTACAAGCGTCCATTTGCGGAACCTACAGCAAATATTGGTGTTTGGCAGGTAATTTTTCTGTCTTTCTTTTTCTGTTCATTTGTTTTAAAAGAGATTTCCATAAACGTACTTAAGCTGTGTGTTTGACCCATCAGCCGCTTTAAAGACTGATAGGTACTTTGTTCTCTTCAGTGCCTTAGGATAGTATCTATCTAACTGTATATCCAAGTGATTTTTTGTAGGCTTTTTGACCCACATCTTTCAGTTGCCTTTGTAAAGAAAACACATCCTTCCTTTAGTTCTTGTATATGTATGTGTTGTACTCCTGTTGTAACTGCAGCAAAGCAAAGCTGCCAGATACTGCCCAGTACTCTTCACAGCCAACATATTTTAGAAGTGGTAACACCTGATGCAATCAGGTGTTCCATCTGAACATGAGGAAGAACTTCTTCCCTCTGAGGGTGAGGGCACACTGGAACAGGCTGCCCAGGGAGGTTGTGGAGTCTCCTCTGGAGATATTTAAGACCCGCCTGGACACGGTCCTGTGTAGCCTGCTGTAGGTGACCCTGCTTTGTCAGGGGTGTTGGACTAGATGACCCACAGAGGTCCCTTCCAACCCCTACCATTCTGTGATTCTGTAATCTCAGAAGTGTGGTGCTCAGCAGGCATTTCAAAAAAATAGGTAAGTACTTGGATTCTAAGCCATGCTTGGTTGTGTGCCCTTGTGATTACTGGTACTCAAGTTGACTAATTTTAAAATAACCTGGATCTGAGAACAGGAGCTGGACCTTTCAGCATTGTAGTCTGTCTAAACAGTTTCTTGCTAGTAGTAGTGGGTTGAGGATTTTCTGTCCTCTGTTGTTTGCCCATGTAATCCCTCTAGCCCCAGCTAGTTTGGAACCTGCTGAGTGTGCTGCATCAATGAACTGATTCTGACTGAAAACAAGCCTGTAAAACTCCTCCAAAACCAGACGCTTTTCTGAAAAGAGAGAAGGCTATTAAGTCACATCCAGAGACTTAAGCATTCTCTAATAGCAGTGGCTTGATAAGGAGTGTGAAGTAGGTTGGGGGAAATTTCTAGGGCATGATCAATATTCTAGTTTTATTTAACAACTTTTCTAATCATGTGTAATGGAGACAAAGGGCACAATAAACTAGTGGATTGTTTGTTTTGGAGGGGTTGTAAATGTTGGTTCCAAATGAAAACAAATGGGAGATGAGAAATGAAATCAGGAAACCTCAAAGGAAACACACTGTAAAAACATGCAAACCAAGTAATCTGAGCAGTGTTCATTAGACACATACATAGGTATTAATGAAGTGGACTTATAGGAGAGGTCTTTTAAAATTAAGTCATTAAGATGTGTAAACTATAGTCAGATTGCGTTTTAATATTTGATGCATTTTCTCAGTCCAGATCTATGCTGCCGATGTCTTGATGGCATAGCTGCATTGACCAAGGTTGTGACCATCAGATCAATAAGTCCAAAGTGTAGCTGCAGGTGTATTGATAGCATTTGGTTTTGCTAGAGTAGATTGTTTCAGTCCGGGAAGTAGGCTGAAAAACTGTAACACTAATGGTACAGTCCTGGTTTGTTTTTTACACTGTACCTTTTTAACTAATAGTAGAAATGCATTTGCTTTGTGAATTAAAAATAATGACTTAAGAATTCAGTTACCTGTTTCATGTGGGAAGTCAGAGCACTGGCTGAAAGATTTCTGTTAAAGGAATACTGAAATTATTTCATCAGGTGAGCTGAGTCACCAGCTTGTTGTCAAGGAGAAAGTTTCTTCTGCTAATTCATTAAGACAATTGCTACAATTCAAGTCAGTCTTTCTCATTCCAGAGAGGACCTTTGCATAAGTAACCGTTACATTGCAAAAGTGATTGTGACACTGTAGTAATATCTTCAGACATTTTGTGGGAGCTGTGTAGGCAAAAGCTTCTTAGACTTGTGCAATTGCATGTGTTTAAATGTAAATCTTTCATTTGACAAATTTCAGCTTGTGTAACTGGTTGTGATTTTAAAAAAGGCATTCTGAACCATCCTTACATTTTCCTGTTACTTAACATTCAGACAAAACCTCCAAAAACAGAGTATTTGGTTTATTAGTTCCTTTAGAAATTTTGCATTTTTCCCTTCATCTTGAAAGAAATTTGTGTTTGGGAGTACAACTGTAGATGGGTGTGTACTCTTATGTGTTCAGGTTATGAGTCATGAAGATACCAGGGATAAGGCTGCTTTCCTGTCCACTTTTTTTCCTTTAGGATTATTCCAAATTTTCAGGAGGTGATCTGGAATTACCTACATCTAGAATGTTGGTGGTCTCTAAATAGCTTCTTGAGGTCTTTTTCAGTACTATGGAATTGTGGAAGAATACCACAGCAAACACATGTTCACACACATAAAGAAATCATATTAGAGAAAAATTCAGGGCTGCAAGGTGGTCTTTGCAAACCTTGTTGTGGTCTTGTCCTTGCCTGTTCTTAAAACTGATGAGGTCTGGGCTGCTTGCCAAACAAATCTCGTGTCGTAGAATTCAAAAGATGGATTTTCTGAGGATTTAACGAAGAGAGAGGTATTGTCCAGAGCTGTGTGGGGACTGGTAAATTAGAGATAATGATCATAACTATAAATACATTTGTGTTTTATTTCAGTTGGCTTTTGAAACTATGAGTGTAATATCAGTTGTAACTAACTGCATACTGATTGGAATGTCTCCACAAGTGAATGCTCTTTTCCCAGACTCAAAAATGGAACTTATTCTGACTGTGGCATTGGTAGAGGTAAGTCTGCATTCCAACAGTGCATGTGTTTTAGCAGCCAATAACATGAACAGTGGAAATGATACCAGGAAGTACACCTCCTCCTCCCCCCCCCCAAAGGAAATTAAGATTTCCATATCAAAGAAGTGTCTTGCTTTTTGATTTAATTAATTTCTGTGTTTTTGTGTACTGTGAATATGGTTGCCGTACTTTTCTATACGTTCTCAAGATACTGTCTGTTTGTTGCTCCCTGTATTTCAAGAATTTAATAGTGCTATCTAACGAAGCAAAAGAACCACATTTTTGTGAACTGGTTATTTCTCTACTTGGTTTGTGACTCCAGCATCTTACAAAGACCTTCTGTGTAATCTCTAAGGATGTTTCCTGTAAGGCTTATCTGAAACAAGTATGTATGATGACTGTAAATACCAGTGATTTTAACAGCATTTGGATTTCATCTTTTATTAAATCTGCGTAGTAAACACTGGAGTGTCATTCCTTTTTGGACAAGGAGGTATGACCATGGGCATTTTATATAAGTGAGATTGTAGGACTTTGCCCTTACGTATCTTTTCGAGCTTTCTTGTATTGCATTACTTTGACTTTCATCATTATTAGGAACTGGATTACTTCCCTTGTGCAAAAAGTCTGTGTTGTCTATGTGTAGGTGTTAAACTACGTTGCCTTACAGAGGTGCAGCAGGAGCACATTTCTTTGTTGTTATTTTTACAGGTGTTAAGCATTATGCAGTGGATTAGTAACTTGCTTTGAGTTTTATTTTCCAAGCCTTAAGGTTTGCAGAGTTAACTCTAAATATGAATGATGTCAACTGGTTTACTGAAGTTCAAGTCTACAGACAGCCTGATGTATTCTGTTATGTGTGTGTGAACATTTGCATTAACCTCAGTGAGATATTTCAATATAAAACTAATTTGGTAATTTAAATGTAATGCTATAGCTCATTACTGGACAACATATCCAAGAGATCATGTTATGAAAACTCTGTGACTAAATGGAAGCAGTATGGATTTATGGCAGCTTAGAGATGGGGCTATTTTTGCCTTTGCTTTCTGGGTATTTGTTGTAATCTTGTCTGTTTAAATGTGGAGCAGGCTACGCGGTCTCTAGGCAGAGTCCTGTTTCTTGTTAGGCCATGGTTGAATACCAGCATTTTCTCTCCAAAATTTAAGTTCTGCGTATGTGCAAGACTTTAGATGACAGGGATTACAGCATGGTAGTTAGGTAACTCTTGGAATGCCTTTTTAACAGTGTATCTCAAATTATCTATAAATGCTGTGGAAAGGGAGACTTAAGAAAACAAAGGGAAAAAAGTTTGAAGAGAAAGGTAAATTAGTACTGAGGGGAGGAAAGGCAAAAATGTTGTCTTACACTGAGAAGCAAATTCGGCGAAGACCACCAATCTATTATTAACTGTGTTGTATGAAGGGCCTGATGGAGGCTAATGCTGGATGAGCCAGAGGGCGGGAGAGGCAACCGTTTGGTTAAAAAAAGGTCAAGTTTTCTCTTATGGTTCTTCTTGGTAAAAAAAAATCCAAACCCACCCATAATGTACTTGTTAGAAAAGGTATATTGAAAAATAGTTTTAATCACAAGTACCCAGTATGCTTGATACTTTTAAGTATGCTGGTTTGAGATTTGGTTTGGTTCTTTTTTTTTGTTATCACAAACTATTTGTTGTCTGAGAAAACGAAGACACAAAACCAACATATGAGTCTTATAGTACTTTTCTGTTAGGATAAGAATCCATAATGATGTGATTTTTGGAACATTGTTGGTTATAAACAATTCCAAAACTGTTCAATGTGGAGTTTAAAACTGTCAGTCTCCTGAGGGACAGTCTTGAAGTACATTTTAAACAACATTTAACAACTTCATGGGTGTAGGTTTGGTTGTTTTTTGTGTGTGTGCTCTTTGTTTTTTTTTAAAGAGTTAGAGAATAGCTCTGGTTGTACAATCTTGCAAGAAGTTTTATAACACAAGTTATGAAGCTTCTGGAGTCCAAAAGAGTTCTCCAAAGTGAAATGTATTTTATGTAAATGAACACAACAAACGTGATTTTCACTTCTGTTGAAGACAGTTTCCACTATTGTGACACTTAAACGTGTTCTAGTTATAGAAAGGAATTTTTTTGTTAGTAGTTATGTACATATTTCAGGTTAAAACATTGATTACAAAGGTAGAAAGAAGGGAGGGTTACTAAGTGCTGTGGGACTATGAGCCGCAGCAGTATGGATTTATGGCGTATTAAAGAGATGGGGCTATTTTTGCCATTGCTTCCTGGGTATTTATTCCCATTTTATCTGTTATACTGGCACTTTATTTTGTCTGGTACGTGATGAATCAAATTAGGGAATTGATCTGGGAGAAGCTGTCTGACGCAGTTCACTGGTGAAAGGGAGCAGAGCAGAAGCAACTGTGTGTGAAAGACACACAGCAGTGCTGTAGGTTTTTGCTAGATTAGATTTGTGGGACTTCTGCACCACTGTGTCTTTCTCCTGTAAGTATTACTTCATCTACAGGAAGATCCTTAAACTACGAAAGAAACTCAAATCTCATCTATTGGCAGTATTCCCGTGCACCTTTGCTATATTTACGAATGGTTAAACTGTGCATTTCAGTTGCAAGGAAAAATTCAGGAACAGAATGTATCGCTTCAGTCCTTTAGGACAAACCTGAAGTACATCAGCATCAAGGTCACTACGAGTGGCGTTCCTCAGGGGCCAGTATTGGGACTGGTGCTGTTTAATATCTTTGTTGGCAACAGAGACAGTGGGTTTGAGTGCACCGTCAGCAAGTTTGCCAGTGACACCAAGCCAAGTGCTGCAGTCCACACTCTGGAAGGAAGGGATGCCATTCAGAGGAACCTTAACAGGCTGGAGAGGTGGGCCTGTGTGAACTTCGTGAAGTTCAGCAAGGCCAGGTACAAGGTCCTGCACATGGATCGGGGCAATCCCAAGCACAAATACAGGTGGATTGGAGAATGGATTGAGAGCAACTCTGAGGAGAAGGGCTTGGGAGTACTGGTGGATGAAAAGCTGGGCATGGCTTGGCAATGTGCACTTGCAGCCCAGAAAGCCAACCATATCCTGGGCTGCATCAAGAGAAGCATGGGCAGCAGTTCAAGGGAGGCGATTCTGCCCCTCTACTCTGCTCTGGTGAGACCCCACCTGGAGTCCTGCATCCAGCTCTGGAGCCCTCGGCACAGGAAAGACATGGACTTGTTGGAGCAGGTCCAGAGGAGGGCCACAAAAATGATAAGATGGATGGAACACCTCTGCTATGAGGAAAGGTTGAGAGTTGGGGCCGTTCAGCCTGGAGAAGAGAAGGCTGCGGGGAGACCTCAGAGAAGCCTTCCAGTACCGGAAGGAGCCTGCAAAGAAACTAGAGAGGGACTTTTTACAAGGGCGTGCAGTGATAGGACAAGCGGTAATGGCTTTAAACTAAAAGAGGGTGGATTTAGACTAGCTAGAAGGCAGAAATTCTTTATGATGAGGGTAGTGAGGCACTGGAACAGGTCACCCAGAGAAGCTGTGGATGCCCCCTCCCTGGCAGTGTTTAAGGCCAGGTTGGTTGGAGCTCTGAGCAACCTGGTCTAGTGGAAGGTGTCTCTGCCCATGGCAGGGGGGTTGGAACCAGATGATCTATAAGGCCCCTTCCAACCCAAATCATTCCATGATTCTACGAAAAAATTCTGTTAGATGTGTACAGGGTGTTGATAGAAAAGCATTTTGGATCACCTAGTAGAGATTCAGAAACGTATGACAGAGGTGATTTATTTTATGTTCTGGTGTTTGCTGCAGCTGAAGATGAGAATTTTACAGTGTGTTTATGCTATTTTGACAGCAGCTTTGCAGGCAGTGTGAAAGTGTTAAGGAACACAAGAAATTTCTTTTAGTAGGCTAGCTATGCTTTCACATGTTCAGTTGATGGGGCAACCTACTTAAATCTTGGCTGTCATTAAATATTTTTCTCAGATTTAAGTAATTGAGACTCCAGTTGAATATTTACATGTGTGATGCAAAGCTAAACAGAAAAAGCCCTGTTCTTACCAAAGCTAAGCATAGGTATTAGCAGTGTCCAGATTTTTTTTCTAAATGTTTGTGCTTTTTAATAATAATAATACTATATGCTCGTCAAATGGAAACATATTTATGTGGCAACATTTGATGTCACTCAGCACAGATGTAATCAAGAACTGTGGGTGGTATTCTTGTAAGCATTCTGTACCCAGCCCCTACGGATTTATGTGAAACAATTTTTTGTTCCATTAACAACACTAACTCTACTGCTGTCTGCACTTTTGATGGGAATACATATTGTATCAGCAAAGTAAATGCTACATAAATATTAAGCATTTTGTAATAAGTAATGGTAAGCGTTAAAAATAATAACATTTAATAATAATTTAAAGTATAGTGATTTTTGTTTTTTTGGGCAGTTGACCCATTTTCATCAGTCCAACATCTGCTTCCGTGGCAGCAGTGTTTGAACCAGGAGCAGAATCATGAAACTCCCCTCTTTTACTTAAATATGGATGCTAACTGTGTGCAGAAAGTGCAGTTTTCAAACAAAACATAGGTGAATGTCCTTAAAGCAGGAAACAATAAGCCCTTATTAACATAATTTTAAAATAGCTGTATCCCATAGTGTGTTTAGTTCTCTAGGCTTTACCATAGATGCATACTTCTGGTATGAACCACAGGTGCAAAGTAGGACATTCCAAGCAAGCTTCTGTGCTTGTGTGAAACCGTTCCCAGTCACCTCTGAATTTTTACACTGCTTGGGGGAGGCGGGCAGGGAAGAAGAAGTTACCAAGGTATAACCTTTTTGATTCTGCAGTGCTTTTCTATTTTTCTTTGAAAGTTGTTGACAAAGTATTTTGTTCCTGGTGACTATTTCTTTTTAAAGTAGACTCTCCTAAGTTCAAAGAATGCTAATTTAATCAGTTTCAGGACTACTCTGAATGTTGAGTCCAAGAAATCAGTTGTATGTACAACTCTTTCTAGTGATTTTGGTTTTTTAAACAGTACAACGGTAGGGGTCTTTTGAAGCAATAGCTGTAAAGTACAGCTTAAGATCAATATGTCCTAGTCTCCAGAAGTAACTCATGTGTCCAGCACTCAAATGTAGTATACTAATGGAAGGCTTTTATGCAGACGTACACTGAGCCTGGACGTTTTATGTCACATCAAGGCATTTGGGGATTAGCTTGTAAAAATTAAATAATAATGGAGAGCCCAGTTGATAACTGTAGTATAAAATCTGACCTTACAGTCTACAGATAAGATTTGGGAAGAATGTAATCAGCTCTGGTATAGATGTAAATGAGGACCTTAGCATAAGAACAAGTCTAGCGTATTTGTAGTAAATATGGCTTAATGAACAATTGGGCCACGTGGATTTGATTTCGTGGAGTCCTCATAAGTATTCAAAATAGATTTTCATGAGCTTCATAAAAATACATGTGTACTTAAACATCAGTTCTGTAATAGGTATGGGGTGGAATAAGGTAAGTAACCTTTTCTTAAGCTTTTTTTTTCTGGCTGAGGAGGAGCTGACAATCCATTTATCAAAGACTGCAAAGCAGGACTCATATCTTACTAAAGCTGAGAAGTTAGTGGTGTTAAGTCTAAAAATGGTAGCTGATCCAAAATCAAAGTGTTTGAGACTTGCCTGGTACATCTGCTTTTATCTGGAGTTCCATTTTATTAAGTGTATTTCTTGATCAGAAACCTCCTGGTACAAAGTAGAAGCTCTTTGAACTTCTGCTGAGCACTCTTAATGTAATGGCCCCAACACTTAGTCAGCTCAGCAGTAAACTTGAGAGTTGTTTCTGAGATGATGTGCCAAAGAAATGGGGGAGCACTACCAGAGTCGAGCAGTTTGCGTTCTAGTAGATGAGAAGGTGTATTTGTCATCTGATTCTAGACATCATCATGCTTTGCTTTCTAGATAAACTTCTAAATCAGTAAGCGTTGCATCCTGAGTGCAGCTGAAGATCCTTTGAATCCATTTCCTGAGCAAAAGCAATTTTAGGTGGCTTGTTACATGAAGATTTTAAAGTCTTTTTCCCTTTAAAAAAAATCCTTGAATGTTTTGCAGTAGATTTCAGTGCTATCTGTATTTTCCTGAGAAAACTGGGATTTTTTATTTTTATTTTTTTAAGAAGCAGTACTAGTTGCCTTATTTCGTAACAATAATGTACATGACTCCATTCTGGCAGGGTGGAAGTGAGGCATGGTTCTGCATGGTATAATGTTCTGCGTGTGTGGACCAAACAGCTTTATGTAGAATTCAGGAGGTTGGCGTTTAGCAGATATGCAAAGTACACTTACATATTGGCCAACTTTACATAACAAAGAAACTGGAAAAAAGTGCAGAAAAATAGGCTGCATCAGCATACACATATATAAATACATTGACACAAATGGAGCTACAACAGTGCAAAGTTGAAGCTAAACAGCAGTGCATAAGTGATTTTTTGCTAAATTGTTTCCGTGTTTATGACAGGTACTAATTTAAAATACAGTAGCTGCACAGTTTCACATTGCCATGGTTTAACCCCAGCCAGCAACTAAGCACCAGACCGTCACTTGCTCACTGTTCCTTCAGTGGGATGGGGGAGAGAGTCAGAAAACTCGTGGGTTGAGATAAAGACAGTTTCATAGGTAAAGCAAAAGCTGCGCACGCAAGCAAAGCAAAGCAAGGAATTCGTTCACTGCTTCCCATCGGCAGGCAGGTGTTCAGCCATCTCCAGGAAAGCAGAGCTCCATCACACATAACAGTTTCTCAGCAAGACAAAACGCCATGACTCAAACCATCCCCCCCTTCCTTCTTCCCCCAGCTTTATATGCTGAGCATGATGTCATATGGTGTGGAATATCCCTGTGGTCAGCTGGAATCAGCTGTCCCTGCTGTGTCCCCTCCCAGCTTCTTGGGCACCCCCAGCCTACGCACTGGTGGGGCTGTGTGAGAAGCAGAAGAGGCCTTAGTTGTATGTGAGAACTGCTCAATGGTAATTAAAACATCTCTGGGTTATCAGCACCGTTTTGAGCACAAATCCAAACCATAGCCTCATGCTAGCTACTGTGAAGAAGACGAACTCTACCGCAGCCAAAACCAGCATGCACACACACAATCAGAGAGTAGTCCAGGTTGGAAGGGACCTCTAGAAATTACATGGTCCAACCTTCTGCTGAAAGCAGGACCCTAGATTAGGTTGTCCTGTCTGTGTCAAGCTAAGCTAAGACTTGAATACTTCCAGTGAGGGAAAGTCCACCACTTCTCTGGGCAACCTATTCCATTGTTTAATTGTTCTCATGGCAAAGAATTGTTTTTTTTTCTTATGGTAAGAAAAAATTTCCCTGAAGCAGCTTGTGGCTGTGTCCTCTTGTCCTTTCGCTGTGCGTCCTTATGAAGAGGGCACCTCTGTCTTCTCTAAAACTACCTGTTAGGCATTGGAAGGCAGTGATTCCCCACCCTCCTGAGCCTTCTCTTTTCTCAGTGGAGCAAACCCAATTCCTTCAACCTTTCTTCCTATGTCAGGTTCTTCAACCTCGTAGTTGCAGTGACCCTCCAACAGGCCCCCTCCAGGTTTTCAGTGTCGGTTTTCCAAGTTTCCCATGCCACTTCTAAGGAAATGAGGAGTGCTTTTCACGTGGGCACATCCCCTTATATCTTTCTGCTGATTGCAGTGTATATTCTTTCTTTGTCCTCAATCTATTTGCTCTTCAATCAGAGAAAATAATTTCTGGGAACAGTTGTACAACTCTTCATTTTCTTACTGCTTAAATTTTTTTGTCAACAGTCTCCAGGTATCTGTCTTTGCATGTGCCAATTCTTTTCTATGACAGTGTGTGTGTTTTCCATACTGATATGCATACTCGTATGCATGCATACTCACTACATAAGGGTGTTTCATTTAGTAGTTTGTCAGTTTTCAGGTTAAATGTAAGGAGTAGTATTTACCAGTAAATGCTTGATGTGTGGTTTAAATGTCTGTCTAATAATTAAAGGTATAGGAAAAAATAATTGGTTATTTAACTATAACAAATAAGTATTAATTGGGAAGTTGTACGTAAGGCTCTTTCTGAAATGTGTCATGGTAAGGTACAAACCTTATTAACAGCTTTACAGTTGCTTTTTGAGAAAATACTTAGCAAGCTAGGGTATCAAGCAGTACCTTAGCAAGCATCAGGTATTTTATTTTAGTGAAACGGATATCCTAGCTAAGACCTATCTGTGCTTGCACTGGTGAGGAAAATAGGAAAATACAGAAAGATAAATGGAAAAATGCATTTTATGTATGTTGTGTAATTATTTGGTTCATTGATGTATGCATACATAAAATAATTCTGCAGCATTACTAATTCTGAATGTTGAAAAAGGTTGATCTAAGCTACTGATGATTTCAATTAACATATTGTTTCTGTTCAAGAATACCTCCACCTCAGCTGCGAACATGTATGTAATATATATACATATATGTAAGAAATCATATCTAGAAGTCTTTAAAAATTTGATGTGTATGTGTTCATTTTTAATATCAACAAAGTAATTTGATTTTTATATTCTATGCTAGACAGGTAAGCAGCTACAGTTTGGTTTATTTGTAGATTTTCAATTGTGACCCAAAAAAGTAATTTGATATTTTAATTTCAAGTTGAAACCCTGGCAAAAATTACTAGAAGATGCTGACTAGCGTCAGTATAACTGGAGTTTTCTGAGGGTTACTGTAGTATAAAGACTTAACAGAGTTTACTGATTCTTTAGTTTAGTGTTTGACAGCATTTTAAAAATAAACTAAAATTTCTCTGCATTTTGTGCACATTGAACTTTGCAAAAGATTCTTGAAATTGTAGGTTTAGTTTGAATATAAAGTTCTGAAATATTTTAGAGAAGTTATTCTTCTGAGTAACAGAAACAGATTGTTCTTGTGGGTTTTTTCTCACCTCATTGAGAGTTTTAACCTTTCAGATTGGGGGAGGATTTATGGATTTGTCTGTATAAAATTTTATAAATGCTTGCTGCTGAACTAGACTCCTGGGACCATATCAGTGAGGTTAAAAAAAATGAGTTTTGCTGGTTGTACATTAATACAAATCATGTTTATTTCTAAAATCAAAATTTATCACAGATATTTTTATGCCATCTACTGGTTCTTTTGAGATATTCATTTTGATTTAGTGTAGGTTTTTGGTCACTTTGAATAGAAAATATTAATGGCAAAAGCTTGTCAGACTGAAAACAAACATTAAAAAATTCAGAGATCTGAGTAAGTTTGTAGTTGCTGCTTGTGTTCTGTAGCTTTCTGCTAGTATAGAAATGAAAATGCATAGCAACATCTATGTATTCTTAAATAGTCCAGTGGCTTTTTGAAAGTCTCAGAATTTAAAATGGTATTTGTGCATTTCCTATTTGTCAGTCATTTTAATTTGTTTCTACGTATTTTTTGGTTGTTTCTCAAACCCTGCCTTATTCAGATTCTCAATTTACTATGTTGGAAGTTGAAAAATAATCGCATAGATGAATGAATTGTGCTGTTCAAACCATGTACAAACATGGAAATGTGTTAAATATGTGTGTATGTGTAGGACAGCAATAAACCACTGTATTGCATCAGGTTTTTCAACCCTGGTAACTGTGAAATGTATTGGTACATTTCACTGCTGTGTCTGCCCCAACTGGAGCACTGTATTTTGACAGTAATTTTCATTCCTCACTTTAGGGTGACACAATTCAGAATGTGATTTTTATCTTTAAATAAATACATGTCTTGGTTGTAAAGGTCAGACTTGGTGTATGAAATAGAGCTTTACTTTTTTTTAATGGAATTTTTTGATCCAGTTGAACTGGAAGCATGTACACAGGAGTGGCTGAGCAAGGTCAGGTCGTGGGTCTATCTAGGCCAGAATCCTTTCTGCAGCTGAGGCCGAGGGCAGGGTATATTAGTATAGCCAACTATGCAGTCATGCTTCCTCAAAAATTAATTCCCAGGGTCTGTTGCTTTGCGGCGTAAACCTTTTGAAGGACCTGTCTCATTACTGAAAATGTGCTGGGCAGAGCTGCATTTGGAAGTGTGCAATGCTTTTCTACAACGGCATATCCACTTTTTCAAGAGAACTTTAATTATTTTATAGTGAAAAGCTAGTTAAGCAACTAATGTTAATATACTCTTCGCTTAAGAAGTAATCATTGTGTGTATTGGTTCTACCCTGGCTTTTTCTAGCTCTTCTCTGTTCTTTGTTCAGTTGTCTTTTCTGTGCAAGACTTTTAATTCTAAACTGGATACTGCCAGTGTGGGTGTGACATTGTAGTGGAGGTTAAGAAATCAGTGGTGCAGGAAGCCCTCTCACTGGGGAAGAAAACCTGGGAGGTGTCTTAGTAGACACAATGATAGCAAAAAGGGAATGCTCTGTTCTTGCTGTTATCCAGGTGGTGGTAGGAACAGGGAGCTACAAAAGGTGTCAGGTGCTAGTTAGCTGAAGGACCTGAACTTTCAAGAAGGGTCACTGCAATGCTTTAACTCAGGTCGGGGTCCCTTCAGTAAGAAGCAGAAAGAGGTGTGTCATCTGGGACTGTGTCATTCCTGATGAATTTAACATTGTCTGGTAGATACTACTGTATCTTTAATCCATGTGTATACTAGGAAAGTTGGATGGGGGAGATACCTTAGGAATTCTTCCCGGAAGACAGCATACTCCTTAGCTATGCTAATAAGTGCTTCAGAAGTGTCAACCTGGAAAATCAGCAGGAGAAGACCGAGTAGGAATATTTTTTCTGTTCCTGCTGAGAATGTGCAAGGCTGCCAAAATGACAAAACTTCAGACAGGAAGATGAATAGGGAACGGATCTTTGGAGACAATCACAAGGCATTTTGAAGAACTTCATAAGAATCAGACTTTCAGGTCTCTTTAAAACCTACTTAGCTTAATATTTCCCACAAAGAATTTTTCTTTAATGTATAAATACGATATTTTCAGCTCAAGCCTGATGAGGATGCCAGCAACTTGCTGACAGTTGGAAGTTGAATGACCAGACAAAAGTCAAGTTGATACTTATTAATATTCATTGTTTACCTTCCACTTGATAAGTAGATGTGTAATGACAAGATAGAGTATGAACATTCAGAGCCTCCTGGCTTCACAACCACTCCAAGGTTGGATTTGCATTTTATGGAACTGAATTATTTTGTTTTGTAAGAAATTTATTAGTTTATTCAGTTAAATTATTGAAGTAACTTTCTGCAAATGTGATAGCCATGGCTGCCAGTGTGAGCCTGAATAATAGCATTTCTTTAAGAATAGGTAGAGCTGTAGGATTCAGATACTGTATCTGTGATGCAGTTTGCAGTAGCGTGTCTTTGTATCGTTCTTACTAGAAGCCTTCCTTCTGAGGGACTGTGATGTTCTTCCTGTCTCCCAAAGTTCTGTACAACTTCCTTGTCTAAGGTGGTATGGGTTGGTTGGTTGTTTTTTTTTTTTTTTTTAAACTATGTGGAGCATTGGAGGATAAATCAAATTTGTCACTTGTATCCTCAGATGATTGAGAGTGAAAATGAGTGGCCATGAGCAGGTAAGGGATTCCAAAGGTAGAAAATGTGGGTTTGCAGCTGCAGTTGGAAAAGAGATGGAGAACAGGACGTCAGTAAAACTGTCCCCAGATAGCAGGAGAAAGCCAGTTGTAGGTGTGTTGGAGCCTCTGTATTTTCGATTAAATAAAACACCTGTTTTCAGAGAGAGTCTTAATGATGTAGTATTGTTGTTAGCATGTTTTCCAGCTGTAAAATTGCAGGAGAATCTGCTTTCGTTATATTTTCTTTGCAGTAACTTCTAACACTCTGTTTCGGAGTGTTAAGCCTGCTGGATTGGCTTTTGTATTCATGTTGTTGACTTTGTTATGCATCTACTCAGTATCGTAAATGTAATTACTAGTCATTTACTGGAAACTTGTAGCATGAGTTCTACAGTCTCTTATTTAAAAATGAGCTAAATTTGTTGCTATAGTTTTTCCCCTCGTGACCCTCTTTAGGAAGAGTTCCAAAACATCATTTGCTTTTTAATATCTGGGTTTATTAAAAAAAAAATCCCTTGGTTTTTTGTTTGCTTGCTTTGTGTTGTTGAAGTGCTGAGAACCACCTGGAACTCTTAACTGAAAACTGATTTTGAAACTCAAATTTTGCAAGAAAATGCAGTACTGGACTGAAAGGCTGTAATATAGAGTGAATTTCTTTTTTTAATAGTTTCTGAAAACATTTTATTAAATGCAGGCTGAAGATAGCTGTGAGACATGCTATAAAGTAAATGTCAAAAGAACATTCAGTGCATTTTTGCACTGAATTTTTATCTTATATGGGAAGGAAGTGTCAATCCAGAATTTCACTGTTCTGATCAGAAGAAATCAATGGGATGATGTGTAATTTTCCAAGGGATTTTTCATTAACAGTGGCAGTGCGCAAGCTGCCTGCTATGCAGCTGCTTTCTATTCTAATAGCTTGAACAGTCCTTTTGAAGTCCTGGGAGATTTCTAATGCATGCTCATAATCAGCTAAATCTTTACAGTGAATAATACAAAGGAGATACAATTAGAAGCTGCTGAGAATTCATAAACCGTAATATGTTTGATCAAGGTTAGTTTTAGTCAGAGGATTTGTGGTAAGATGAAAAGTAAGAGTGTGTGTGTGCATGGTACAGGGATTACAGATAAACTGATATCAAATATAAGGGTATCTTTTATTAAACTTGAAATGTAGAGTTTGCGGTACCTGAATTTATCTACATCTGTTTTTTTCAGAAGTTCATAACCATTGCAAATTCTGAATGAAACCTGTTTTAAAATCCAGTGAAATGGGGATAAATAGTTTACTAAAGGAAGTGTTTAAATTTTTACTGGTATAGCTTAGCAAATGAAATTATTGAATTCCAGTACTTTCTTGTTCTTCTAGCTTCTAACAAGGCTTCATTTTTAGAAAATATGGCTGTACTAGGAGTGGTTTGTAACAGATGAATTATTGATGCATCTTGAAGAATAGTATGTTGGAAAAAATAGAAGTACTATTTTATTCTAACACTGGTTGCATTTGGTAGTCCTGCTTGATTTCCTGCGTAACTATAGAACTGCCGGACCAAGCAGGAGAAATGTCATGAGTAGTAGTGACATTTTCCAGTGGTTTCCATGCCAGTTTAACGAAATAATTGAGGAAAGTGTATTACTTTTTTTGTTTAAAAAAAAGCATAAAATGTGTATATAGAAAGATGAAGAGCTACTGGAAAGAGTCCAGCGGAGGGCTACAAGGATGGTGAGGGGACTGGAACATCTGTCCTACGAGGAGAGGCTGAGGGAGCTGGGCTTGTTCAGCCTGAAGAAGAGAAGGCTGCAAGGGGACCTAATA
>Ga0065711_1036938_pt1 | contig 20391 bp, 13 predicted proteins | sample Hoacrofraction12_FD_59098 | JGI IMG/M metagenome (GOLD analysis project Ga0065711, IMG submission 59098) | Hoatzin crop microbial communities from Cojedes, Venezuela - Epithelial fraction 12 v2 (version 2) | ecosystem: Host-associated > Birds > Digestive system > Esophagus > Crop | place...
GGGCTGTGGAGTCTCCTTCTCTGGAGATATTCCAGACCCGCCTGGACAAGGTCCTGTGCAGCCTGCTCTGGGTGACCCTGCTTGGGCAGGGGGTTGGGCTGGGTGACCCACAGAGGGCCCTGCCAACCCTGACCATGCTGGGATTCTGTGAGTGAGCACACCTGCACCACGACAGCTCCAGTGCTCTCCCTGCAGATCCTGACACACAGCCCCCTCCATCAGCAAGAGCTTCCAAGCAGACTGTCAGACCGAGAGCCAGGCTCCCTTCTCCGACCTGGTTTAGCCTTCCTGGATCGTTTATGCCCAGGCAGCAGAACGTTCTGGAGGTTTACATGATGAATACCTGCCATGAATTCACAGTTTGAAGCCCCCAAGGCACGCTCCCATCCTCAGGATCATCTCACATCCACCTACTCCAGACTTAAAAATGCAAAGCTCGTCAGCAGTGCCTACTGCAGCTCGTCCACCGCCACACCAGTGTCACTGCCTACAGACCAGCCTCTGCTTCCACTCCTGCCTCAGCCACAGCCACTGCTCACGTCATACGGCCCTCCGCGATCTCCGCTGAAGAACCAGCCTTGGAGCTTTACGGAAACTCTGAAGTCAAGATGAGGGAATCTCAACTGATAGACTGTCAGGGACACCTCCAATTTGCATCCCTCATCCACACCTATAGGAAATTATACTTCTACCTCAAGGACAGACCAAAAATGTGACTAGGAATTGGTTTTCATCGGTTTAGATCCAGTACGCTTGTTAAGCACTCCTCTTACGTTACAACCAACAATTGTTAACTCTGAAGCACCTGGAGTATGAACACTTTCTGTCCATTTTAAAGTGACTCCGCACAGCAGGAAAAAAACAAGCATTTTTTGAATCCTCACCTCTCAGGATAGCTAGTAAAGATCAACTGTAAAAGTGACACATATTCTGAAGAGATGAAACTATTACAGGTAGGGTCTGACCTTTCCCTTCTCCCAGAGGTACAGAGAAGAAAAACAGAGTAAGTGGCAAAGCTCTGCGCTGTGGTCAGAAACACAAATGACAACACTGAATTACGAGAACAGGATATTATGGAATCAGTAATATTGCAATACTGTATTATGGAATCTGTGTACAACAAGCACACACCAACACAGACAACAGCTGCAGCCAAACCTAGATTTGCGTTTGACCAAGCAGGATACTCCTTTGGAGGCTTTATCAGCTAGGCCTACTTGCAAATCCAGTGTCTTCTCGACTGGTATGTCCAAACACTGTACAGTCAGAATAAAGTGGGGACACAAGAATTTCAAAAGCAGGTTCTTTCTACCAGCAGGAAGAGGCCAGAGCATGACCACTCAACACTACGCCCACAAACTTGGTGGGTTTTTTTGAAAAATTTAGTATAATAAAATTTGATTAGAGACTCTGCAATGCTTGCCCAAGAAACGGAATGAGACACTACTGATTTCATTGTATTAACTGCACAGAAAAAGCAGAGCAAAAAGAGAACTTTTCTTGAAAGATCTTTTCAAAATCAGTAAGTCCTACAAAGAAATACAAATACTCTCTCATGGTTACTCTTGGGAAGTCTCATTTTAACACAGAAATAAGCAAAGCCTAAATCCTGAACACACGATAGAACAAAATGGGTACAAGCTACTCATTATTTTCTAAGAAATGAGAAATTAACATCTAAAAAGAGCCCACAGGACCTTGCATTGATATCTGCTTCACAGTTAAAGAGGTTTAGTCAGAGCAAGACCTCAAAATGTGATCAACTCCTTCTGATGATGGAGGGCACCTTCTGCAAGCGGTGCAAGCTGGTAGCTCAGGCTGGTCAGGCAGCAGCGTAACAGCTACGGGTTGTTCACCCTCAGCGTTCACTGGTCTGACACACGTTAAGCTGGACCAGCACAGGGTCCGTTATTTCAGTCACAGCCCCTTCACAGCCAAAAATGGATGTTATTCTAGAGCTGCAAACGCAATGTGCTTTCCCTTTCTTTTGAATACGTACCTCGCAGTTAGTTCAAGGATCCCAAATAAAACATAGTCTAAAAAGCAGCTGTCATGGACACAAACATGGACATCCAACTGTTCGCCTTGCTAAATGTGCCCTTTTGCAAGGTGGCATTTTACGCTCCCTTCTAGCAAACGAATTTGAGCAAGACTAGATTTAAGTGTCCCACTACAAAAAAAGAACAGTGTTTAAAAAAAGCTTAGGAAGCTGGACGAGGCTTCTTCAAATAGCTAACAGCTCCCCTATGAGGCCACAGCAAAGACAGTGTCTTTGCAATAAGCTTACAGAAGGCATTTCATGTTTCTTGCAACACTGCCATTATTTTCCTGGAGTCGCTACTGTAGCCAAGAACACCCCAGAGAACAAAGCTGTGTAGATCCTGATGGAACAGCTGTAAAAAGCTTCCTTTATACACTCTCCGTGTCTCTAATTTTGCCCTGAAAGGAGTCTTGCTAAAAACAATTCCCATGCCCGTTCAGTCTTGTGTCTGTCGAGGTCAGCAGAAAGCAGCTAGCTGACGCCAAACGTGCCGGCGGGCAATACCAATGGCTAGCTGTTCGGATGCTCACAGAATTCCCTTCAAACAAACCAGTGAACAACTGCAAGACAAACGGTCAGTCAGTACCAATTTGGACTGGTGCAAACCGACAGCCCCCCAACAAAGCAGGCCTCAAAGCTAGGACCTGGTGAGCTCATACGCCTCATGCAGTGCATTTTAGTCAGCAGGAAGAGTTATACATTGGCTTCTGAAATCTCAGCGAGTGCCTGCCAAATTACTTTCCAAACAGCAGCCAGCTTGACTCCTGGCTCTTTTCAGTGTTATGCACTGGAACCAGTGATCTGGAGGAACTGCGCATGGTGTTAAACGCTGAAGATTTTAGCTGTTGTGAAGTTAGAGAGAGGCAAGTCTCCACAGCACGTGGCAGAAGAAACGGAAAGTGATGAAATACTGCTTCATGCAAGCATGAAGGCTAGTCAGCATAAAAGGGGAGAAGACAGAGGCAAAATGGCTTCTAGGAGATTGCCACCTCCTCCAGGTAAAACACCAATTGGGAAGGTACTTAACCCTTCGTGTGCTTTCATCCCTTGACCAGGAAAGCGTGGAGGGGAAGGAAGGTAGAGATGAAGAGGAGGTCACAAACGCACTCCTCCCGATCTAAAAATGGGAAAGAAAAAAAAAACACTCGGGAAAACCAAAACACAAATAAATTTTTAACTGAAATAAAGGAACATTCTTAAAATCATGGAGATGACAAAGCAAGAATGATTTTGAGAATTTGGCTAAGCCTGAGTAGACTTCATTCTTTCAAAAGACAATTGACTTCATGCTAATTCTAATATGGATATTCCAGAGGTGCTAAATTCCACCGAGAAGAAAATACATATTCCCCATAATATCAAATTAACTAACCCCACATAACAAATTAATGCTGCAGAACCACTGCTTCTATCCAAATTTCAAACCCAAGGACCTATACAAAGCACTGTCATGCTTTGCAAACACTGCCACAAACAAAAGAATTCTGGCATTGCTTGCTGCCAGAACTGCCTTTATATCAACGTGCCAATTTACAATTACACTGATTTCATAGTTTGAAGTTCCTATTAGTTTAACTGCAGCGGGGGGAAACCCAGCATACAACTTTCTGCACGGATTCCCCGGTGCACTCTCAACTGTCTTCTTCGGGGTGTGCATGGAACATTTGCCTTCCCTCATGTCAGACAAAATACCCCTTTAACTTCCCAATACGTTTTAAAGGGCTTAATTATTTATCTGGAAGGAAATACAAGATAGTGCTACCAACAGGGAAACACATTGAAACAAATCCACAAATGTTAAATACATGCCTAAAAAAATACTGTCCCATATTCCTGCCCACAGGGCAACCCAAAAAGATGCAACAAAAAAATTAACTTTCATAAGCACTAGTGTGTGTTGGGTCACTTTCTGCAGTGCGAACACCTCTGTGCCGAATCCTTGTGACTAATATTGAACTCCCTCTCCACTATTAACAGATCATACAGGAAAATACTAAACCAGAAGAATCTGTTCAACTAACAGATCTAAACCATCTGCAGCCTCCGGTTCCAAACTCGGAGTAAGAAATTGGTGGCCTAATGAAAAAGTTAGCTTCAATTTTATTTTTGAAAGGTGGTCCTGAAGTTCCGTGAGTGAGCACATGCCTGTATACCTCAAGAAAGAAATCCATGACCTTTACCTACCTTCTTGGAATACTATGTGTCCCCCCGCTCCTGGTTTTCAAACAGCCACACATTGATACTTGGTAAATATATTGTAGTTAAAAGAAACAGCTGAGCAGAAGCCAAAAGCTCCAGTTTATGTATTCCAGAATTGTTCTAGCTTTTACTTTTCAAAACATCAAGCTCCTGCAGACATGTTAATACAGCAAACATGAACAACTCTTACAGTTCAAACTCACTCTGAAGCAGACAGTTGAGCAGCTTTGGTAAATGAGCACAGCTGGAATAAACAGAAAAGGCAAACATAAGAAGAAACGCAGAAGCATCAGCAGTTTTACTTACATGTGGAGGGAAAGGCTGCAGTCTTGTTATGCTTTCTTCTGGGTATGGGACCTCTCCCATGGGGAGGTAGGGTTTCTGACCCGATCCAGTCTCATACATGGACATGGGTCTGCTACCCCGTGCAGATGGTCGCCGCTTTAAAGAAGAATTGTTGGTAGGGTCTGTGTACTCAGAACCAGTTTGGACCTGATATATATTGGTTGTGGCCTGTCTTCTGAGGTTGGTATTTTCACTCTGTAGCGTTTGAAGCTGAAAGAAATGTTTAGCAGTGGGACTTTGTTGTTCTAATAGCAAGCGTCAAAAGCAAACTGACTATACAATACATGCTTGTCAGCTTTACTAGTAAACCCAGTTACTAGTAGCTGGGGTTTGATTTCTTTTTCAAGATCGACTTGACTTGCTTAGTCTCAGCATAGAAACATCTATGTTCCAGGTCTGGAAATGTTTATGTGCCGATTTCCAGCACTTTTTGCCGGGATGCAAGCTAAATTAGAACTTACAATTGGCTGTCGTAGTTAAAAGCACACACAATCCGTTTCTTCCAGCCTGGCTGTACCGGCACATGAATCGTGTAACGTAACGAGGTTGGGGGGGGAAGGACTGCCAACAAAACAGTTCTCCAAGCAAAGCAATCCACTTCAGCAGTCAATACTGGAACTCAAAAGAGGACTTTAACATAAGGCCTATGAAATCTGAAAACGCCAAAACTACAGCACAGACACCAGAGGCAGCACAAAGAAAACTAGAGCTTGCTCTGCAAAGCAAGAAGAGAGCTGAGCTTATGAAAATTAAGTATCAGCTACTGCTTCCTAAGAAGCCAACAAGAAATAATTTCAGAGCTTTTTATTATTATGTATTTGATGGATGGTAAAAATGCAACAATTCTAGGTTTTTTGTGGAGTTACTCAGAGTAAGTTTGCTATATTAACACATCATAAAATAAAAGATGTGAAAAAAGTCAGTATCAGCAATTCTCTAACAATAATTGACTATAATGCTTCAAACAGCTGATTCCCTTTTAAACAGGAAATGGCATAATGCATTTACTGCTTGCCTTTCCTTTGCATCATATGAGCCTTCAAGAACATTGTCCCTATCAAAAAATCCTGTTTTATCTAGAGCACTTCCCAGAATCCTAAATGGAATGTGCAGACTTCTGTCAATTCATGCTTTTTCTCCTCACTTTCTACGTGCCCTGGAGGTCTTGAGATTTGAGGATCAGTCAGGAGCCAAGCTACCCCTCTACAGTTTGACATCAGAAGCAACTAAACAGGTCAACTTTCTAGTGTCCTTCTTCCAAACTTCCTCCACATTTTATAAACGTGATTTTGGTGCAGTTTTAGCCAACAGCTAATGTAAACTCAGACCAAACTCCTAACCACCTCCAAGCACCTAAAAAAAATCCACAGGCATAAAAAAAAAAAATGACTTGTTCCATTAGAATGCCCATTAAAGTGACGGAACTATTTTCATTTAGGAAGAATCTGCTCTGTAGTGGCATTCATCAAGTGCAGCTTTGCCTCTTCCTTAATTAGCATCTTTTGCTCAGTAATTGCCATGCAAAATGGCATTAGATACACAGTTGGCTAATAAGGTGATACACAAGGCAGAGAGATTTCTTTAGTTTATGACCTTCTAAGCCTTTCCTTAGAAAATGAAAAAACAAAACAAGCAAACAAAAAAAAGATAGACTCTCGAACGACATCCACTGCATTAGAATTGCTGAAGTAGCCCAAATACATTGGTCTCTTGCCACAAATAACCCATCAGAGAACTCCCATCTTGTGCTGAAGTCCCCAGCAGCTTACAGCTAAGACAGCCGTTACCCCTTCCTCCCACCCCACGTTCTGCAGCAGCACATGGCTGTATCGGTTCTTCACCAACCCAGAGCCACTAAACACCAACCTAAAGAAGCCCCGTAGCTCTACACATCATCAGGCCATAAAATCAGTGCAACTCATCTTCAACGTGAGCGAGCCCTGGCTATACCATCTTCCAAGGCAAGTTCAACTGCAGCACAGCAATGATCTCTCTTCTGCTACACCACACAAATATACTAAAGGCTCATTTGTTCATAAGCCCTAAAGATGTCTTCTTTTTATCTAAACAGACACACTGAGTTTCTTTAAACAGACGTTAAGTGAAAAATTAATTCAACTGATGCAGAGAAATGCTTAGCCAGTACAAGCTGTTAAAAGACAAAGGAAACCCCCTGAAATCTCTAAGGTTCCTCTCAGTATTCACCATGCCAGCAGATCTGAACACAGTTGTAACAGAAGGATGGCACTGAACAGACACAGATATTTGAACCTGATGAATTAGCTTGGCCTCAGATGCCAAGAGCTCAACAGCTCCCACCACTCTCCACAGCATCGGCCTCTGTCCCGAAACAATGTGGAAACAAGTTCTCGGCACAGGTTCACCTCTGCAAGAGCACAGCTTGAACAGCTTTACAGGGAGAGAGCTTTCTGCAGCACACACTGTAAGTCTTGCACTACTGCAATTATTTGGAAAATGGTGTTTTTAACACTAGGTAAATAATTATTTTGAGGAAGCAGCCAGCCCTTTCCAAGCTAGCACGACAGACAGGATTGTCAATCTTGGCCTCCTGGCATACAAAATCTTCACATTGTATTGCCACATTTCAGATTATTTTCTGCTGCCAGACTGAATTGGGCTTTTAACTTCCCTTCATTCCAGCTAGGCTTATTCATGGAAAAAGAAAAACCCAGCATATTTACTGGGAGAGTTGGAAGTACGCTACACAGCTATGTGCAGATGCAAGATACGTGCTAGCACTTACTTCCTCATTGTTGAAAACTGCTTCTCACGAAGCAAGACAGCAAAACCATACAAGACTTGCAACAACTGTCTTGCCACTTGGAAAACTTACATGAGAGTGAACTAAGCAGGTCATCACCACCTCCATAAAAAAATAGTCTAAAAAATAGTCTTATCTGATCCCAAAGCAGCTCCACTTTAAAATAAGTCTTGTCACTATCCTAAATATTTGGTTATTGCATCTTCAGTTTCAGCAGTTTTATTGCTCAACTTAAAATACATCAAGAAATGTGGAGGTTACACCACTGTGCCTGTTACCTTTTTCTGCATGATCCTCAGCTCATCACTCAAGTTGATATTCACTTTCATTAACTGCTGAATCTTGACCTCAGAAGCCACCAGTGCATTTTTGACTTGCATATACTCTTGGGGCGTCACTGGTCCATCCGACAAGTCTGAATCCAAGCTCTGTAAGCAGTAAGAGAACAACACTTGCACCACGGAGAAACAGAGTACCAAAAGAAAACAAGACAATGAGATTTTGGACAGCTTTTCATGTACTTACTTCAAAGGAATCATGGTTCAAATTAAGTTCAAATTAATGAGATCCATTTATTAACATAATTTCAGTTGAGTACAAAAGCAATTTGATGTCAAAAAACTCTCAGCTCCTCTATGCACAAAACCATTTGCCTCAGCATTTCAGTGACACAATACTCTTTCATAAGGTTTGTTTTTTTAAATACTTACTAAAGAACCAGAAAGCCATAGAAGACAGATTACTAAATATCCAGTGTGCATGTTACCAGGGAAGATTAAACTAGAACTCCTAGGCTTATCGCCCCTTTTTTACCATGCTGCATTATTTTCAGGGACAGTTTAAAACACTCAGTCGCTACTGGTCTGCTGAAAGTATTTCTTCAGTAGGAAGCAGTAAATGTTGGTGAAATACCATGCAATCACAGATCAAGAGTGTTTTGGAAGATCCAATTATTTCGTATGCGCAATCAGATCTGTATCTCAACTCCAGACACACACAGTGGTGCCCATGACTTTTCCAGAGCAGCACTTTATTTACAATAAAAATTCCCTAACTCGTAACACTTAATGTTATCAAATTTCACAGACCGAGGCATGATTCTGAAATTCATTTGAAAATGAATTAAAGTACTCATTTTCTGATCATTTACATACGTTAAAGCCCCTCACAAGGGGAAAGATTCACTGCAGATTACCTTTACGAATAAAATTTGGTGCATGTATAAACATTTCAAACCTACCTTCTGCCTGTTTGATTTAGCTGCATTTATGTCCAGATCTGTATCTTCATCTGAAGCAACGCTGTCATAATCAGGCTGGTCATTATCCTGACTTTCACTACTATGCTGATTGCTGATTGATTTGAGTATCAGCTCCACGTTTTCTGTAGACCAACATACACCATTTAAAAATGTACTAGTGAGTTTGGAGAAGAAATGGAAGTGCATACTTCAATTTAAAATAAATAAAAATCACAAAAGATCTTCAATTAGAGAGACAATACAAGACACGCCATAATAAAAAGTATCATTTAAGTAGCCCAGTTCAAAAAAATTAATTTAGATCCACCTAATAGGTAAGGATTATTACTGTCCAAAATGGTTTTGTCTTTTCATTTCTTGTGTTTAGAGAAGCTCAAACAAGTGGTGAGAATCATGCTTTAGCTGCTTAATAAAATTCACATAAGGGAAAAAAAAGCCCGCAAAACAGGCGACACTGGACAAATGAATGTTAACATTCAGATAAAAAAATATAGGCAAAAATTAAAAGTTGGAAAGTTTTTTTGTATTTTCTCTCCAGAGGGAAAACTAGTGTTTGGATGTTGTTTCATACCATCACGGCTAGAACTATGGCTCTATCTGGTTGTTGGCGTAGGTATTTGTATTCTTTGATATCTGTCATGCTCAAGAAATACAAAAAGTAAGCATTTTTAGGCAAATTAGCAATATGCTCTAGAGCATCCAAATGACAGCAAAGCCCTGCATGTACAGAGCAGCCAGGAAAGCCAGCATCTAAACCACTGGCATCACCCTAGCTGCCAACCAAAAGAAGTGCCACTCTAAAACTGTACAGCAGCATTCCGGAAAATATTACCAAGTTGTTATAAACTGACAAGCATCATAAAAAGATGTTTCTGAATTGCACATATCCCACTTGATTTAATTGTATTACAAATACCAACCTTAACAGACAAATCTCTATCCCTGGGCAGTACTTTGGTGGCCTAATGCATGTTGTCAATAGCCTGCTATCCATGACTTAGCTCTTAATCATTTGTAAAAACAGTATAAACCTCTTTCTTCATTCATGTACTACTTCTGACTGAGGCTATGGTATCAAAACTACTGAAGAACTGCATATAGAAGAGCTGACAACCAAAAGTATACTGACCTTTCGAACCAGTGAGAGAATTCCCCTGTTGTCGTCGTTTGGCATCACTTAAAATATCTATAACTAGGGTAGCAAACTCATGGGCATTAAATCGAGCCAGCTTCTGTCTTCCCTAAATTACAGAATAATGCAGCAAAAAAAAAGTACATTGTATATTAGATTAACAGCAGAGTTTCCAGGTAAAATGAAAACTATAGCACTCACAGCAAGTTGATTTTCCATTACATTCACTGCAAAAAGTGTGATTTAAATTACCCGGCTGCACACTCCAGAGCAGGGGCAACAGAAACCATTTTAACCTCTTTACAAGTAGATGCAGTTCTTCTACACTAACGATGTACAGTAAAGCAGTATTATTTAGAATACCAGGCCTATTAAATAAAAATAGTTTTACAGGATCAAGAAGATTGCATACCTGATTCCTGGTTGAGGAATATTCAGGATTTACGGGAAGAAAAGGGACCACTGTAGTCTCTGTCACGAGCGTACTATGATTCTGAGTAGCAAGCCAAACTGCTCAAGGAAGAGGGAAAAAAAAAACAAACAAAAAAAAGAAGAGCGAATAACCTTCCTGTACTATGTGACAGTGTTCCTTGTCAAAGAATAAAGGACACAACAGTTCAAGCACAAACACAATCATTCAAAGGAAGGGTTCTTCCCCCAGAGGGTTCTCTACTTTGTAAAAAACACAAGATTTTTTCAACTAACATCACCTTCAGACAATGCAAGACAAAGCAACTACCATCATCAGTAATTACTGCATACAAAAGTACTTTAAACAGAACATACGCTTGCACTAGCACCTTGTATGTAACATAACAATTCAAATTTCTTCCAGACACATTCCAGAAAGTCATTCACCTGCATCTGTTTCCCTCCTGTCAACTTCATCATACACATCCATGGCAAGTTCTTCAAATAAGTGGTTGCTTAGCTAAAGGTAGAAGAGAATAATCACAGCTTGAAAATCAACAAAAAATCACTGTTGAATAGAGGAGTATCACCAGTATTGTTCTTCCCTCAGCTGCAAAATTCTTATCCTTAGATTCAAATTGCTTTGGCTAAAAGCTTTAAGTAGAGGGAAAACATATCCCCACCCTAACTTGTACCAGGATTTGGTCACCAACACTTCAGTAAAGCCAGTGAGCTGGCATTACTATCAACTACCCAGCAAACAATGATGCACTACTCTGGCTTTCCAGAAAGCTGAAGGCAGACAGTAACACTTAACACACAGGTTTGTATAAAACAAGTGAGAGCAAGACAAACAACAGAGTTTAAGGTTCTGAACTGAAGAGACAGACCTAGAGATACTACCCCAAGCAAGACCAACAAGTACTTGCTCTCCCTCATGTATTTGTCATCATCTCTGCTCCTCCATTTCTGCCTATTTTCATGCTTTTCTCTAGACTTTTAACTTGCCACAGAGTTGACATTTATTTACGCAGGAATTAACAGCAGCTGAAACCAGCCTGAAAGATGAAGTGCAGAGTTTGCCACCTCCAGACAAAGATGTGTCACACAGCACACTGGAAGATTTACTTACAGACTGAAGCTTCTTCTTAGCTGCTTTTGCAAGTTCTGATAAATCTAGACTGCTATGAAAACAGAAAGTGATCATCACATCTACAGCATTTAATAGCTTGTTTAAACAAATTCTACGTTTCAATAATTCAATGATTAAAATGTCACTTTGAAATTCCTTAATCTTTTAGCATCTTTTAGTTTTCAACACATTGATCTTACTAATACTGCTAATATACCTATTAGTACATTCTTAAGATTTTCTAAGCATCAACCTTAAATTTAAAACAACAGAATCCCAAAAGTCTTCTGGAATATGAATACCCACATCTGCACAGCTCAAGAAGCAGTCAAGCTGTAGTGCAACAAAATGCAAATGAGGAGTCTGAACCATATGATCATTCTGACCAAAACCCGAGCCCTCGGGAAACACACAGGGTTTGTTCCACGGGACTCTGCAGGAGGCAGGTGACCATCAGGCTGGCAAGTGGCTCTACAGCATAGGGCCATGCTTCAAATTATTCTGTACTGATTAGTAAATAATCTCTTCTGATAGTTTCCAGCCTTGAACACGAGGCACAAGGTGAAAATTGTACAGTTCCAACAGAGTTTATCATAAAAGCCACAGATCAGGAAGCTGACAAATTTTGAGTCCGTATTTGTATCACCCAGGAGAAGACTTCTCTGACCTACAAGGACGGAAAGGCTCAAATAAAACCTCTGTATGATTAACTGACATCACAGGGAGTTTGTGTAGGCAGTCGCCTGGACAAGAAAAAAAGCCCCAAAAGGCCAGCGGAGGACATCAGGCAGAGGTAAGAGAGCCAGGCTGTACTGCAGGCTCTGCAGTCGGAGCAGCACCTTTGAACAAGCCATTTTCTCTGCACAGCAACCTCCTCCGCTGTGTCATGAGCCAAATGATACTTACTCTGCACAGCAAAATACTCTGCACTGAAAATATTTATCCAATAGCTAAACACAGCGGATCTAAAAAGATCACAGATGTTAAAACTAAGTATTTTACCAACTATTACATATTTTCTATAGTTTTTATTTTATTACAGTTTTTCATAGAAATTCTGCAAGCACTGAGTGGAACAGTAGTTTACTTACAGCCGCCTTATTTCCAATTGCATAGCAATAAAAGAAAAATAGGGACTTATGATTAATACTTCATCTGGTTTATACAAACATGATTTCATTGATCGCCATCAAAAGTTAAAAGCACTCAGGTGATCAAAAGTATAAACATTTTCAGAGAAAAAAAAGCAGCTTTCTTGCAAGTATTAGTTTAAAAAAAGCTGTATCAGGAAACTAACTCAACTGGTCCCTACATTATTTACAAAATCGGTTTCCCAGGAATCTCCATGTGTGTTTCTTTAATATAATTGTCTTACCTTCCCCCCCTGCATTTTAACAAATACAGTAAACTTCTACAATTTTCTGATTTTGTTTAAATGACAATGTTCTTTCTAGGAAAAAAAAAGCGCTTCCAAGATCAATAAAGGCACACATTAAAAAGGCAGAATGATAACAAGCTTAAAAGCTGCTTCAGAAAGGAAATGAAACTTAATTATTGTGTTTTATTTTTAACATTTTCAGACATGCCATGGAATCAGCAACTTACCTGTCTGCCATCTGAGGTATAACAAAGTGCTGTCCGTTTTTATGCTCTAGAGTTGAAAACAAATTGCACTTTAATAGGTCGTTACTGGACTACAGTTTTCAATGTTGGCAGGACATACAGTTGGTATTCAGTTCTACTAAAAGGCACAGTAATGAGAAACCCAAGAATACGTGCAACCGGCAAACACAGAATAATTTACCTTGCATGTCATTACTCAATTTCCAATTACAGGAAGCTAGCAAGTCTTAAAAGAAGCTTCCCACCACAATTTGCTGGTGTTATCTAAGATTTCAGTCAAGGCTTATCAACTGTGTTAAAATTCCCTTAAAAAAAATAAGTTCTAACTTAGGTGCTTTTATAGCACCTAATGGCTAAAAATTATTAAGTGCGTTTGTGTTCAAAAGCTACCCACTTAATCGCATGCTCCCCGTGCTTTTGCATTTCAATAATAACAAACTACTTAGCAGAGTTTCCAAAATATCTCCTACAGACTATTCAACATTCACACACTTCTGTTTTCCCTGCAGTTCACTCCTTCAAGTTAAATAGTACTCGTCTGATCTTACATGCAGGTTTCTCCACGCTTTTGGGAGTAATTCCATTTCTAGGAGACATATTTGTGGAAAAACAGAAAGGAACATTTTAAGCTAGGTATACTTAAAATCCTGCAGTTTTATCTGAATTTTAAATGTACTGTCACTAATCTTACATCTTCTACTTTCTTTAGTTCTTCCTGTATAATTTATATAATGTTAGAATATTTGAAATGCGTATAAAAAGTGTAGTAACACTGACACAAACGTTATGTACCTCATAATTGACACTGAAAGATCTGAGAGCGTAGCTTGTTCTGCTTACCTGGTTTCCTGCCACAGAGATAGAAAGCTAACCTGTCTGTGAGTTCATACTGAATTTCCACCAGGCGCTCTGCCAGTTCGTGATGCCCACCTTGCCTGGTTTACACACAAAAAGGTCACATGACTTATTCATTCTGAGACATACAAAAAAAATTAAGTGGTCAGACAAACAGATGCAGTACAAGCCACTGTTCAACACTGCACACTTTTGAGTGTATCAACACAGCACAGACTCACAGCACAAGTGTACAATTTCAACAGTACGCTCCAGTGGGCAAAAATGCCATAGATCAATTTTTAGGAACTTCCCAAAATCAGTCAGTGAAAACTCTGGAAACCTTTGTCTACCGCTTTACTATAGAAAAAAATAGATGATATAGGCTATTTTGAATACGTTATTTACAATTTCCTAGACACTTCCTGAGCTCATGTAGCAAACTCACACGACTTCACATTTGATTAATAGCATTGAGAAATAGAAATATTCTGGCATATTGTGCTCTGCAACCAAGCGAATTTCTTCCGTCTTCAGATTCCATGTTTGACCTCAATTCAAAGGCAATCAGAGCAATGAGAACGTTTTATTTACACAATGTGCAGCTTCTACTTGATCAGTAATGTCCAATTTTGCACAGAAACACAAAAACCTTCAGCGCTGCGCCGCAAGTCTTGCTGACCAGCAGAGCATTCATGTTTCATCTTTCCTGACAGCAGCGCTGCGTGCGCTTGGGAAGCCGACAGCCCTTCTGAAGGCCGGCTTTCCTGCGGGCGCAGCTCTGCGCCCAGACGTGCCTCACAGTGCAACTGCCGCTAAGAAGCCTGGTTCCACCCCCTGCTCCCTGACCCATCCATGCAGTCCAGCCCTTTCCTACAGCAATTCCCTAGTTGATCCGCACTCCTGGAGCCTACTTGGCTTGCTGAACTTGCAGAAACTCGTCTCCTCAGATTACTTTTCTGTGAGCTGCTAGATTGGCACAGCCTGTTTCATTGGGATCACAACTGTTGTCTCAAGCATCCAGGAAAATGCAGACTATGAAATGATGAAAATGCTTATTTATACCCTATATACATTCAGTCTTTCTGGAAAAAGTACTTGTTAGCATTTAACAGTCAAATTATTTTCAGGACAGAAACCTACCTAAGCAGGTTTATCATGCGATTTATGAACATCTGTTAACACCTAAGAGCATCACATATGTCAGAGCCTTCTACCTTGCACAGTCAACTGGAGTTTTTCCATTGGAGTCTTGCGTGCCAGGATCAGCACCATAAACCGCTAACAATTCTGCTTGTAAAGTCTGTCCTGCCTTAGCAGCAACATGGAGCGGGGTGTTTCCTTTCTCCTGCAAGTTATAAAGAAAAAGCACATCGCTACTTAATCAACAGGTCTGATTAGAAGATTGACATACAATACGTATCAGCTCAAATCAAATACAATATGTATCAGCTCAAATCCGTATAAACTGTAAGAATTGATTGTATATCAAAATAATGAAAAAAACGTTCATACAGGATGAAAGAAGTTGGCTTGGGCTCCTAAGGAGAGCAATCGCAAACAGGTCTCCAGATTCCCTGTCCTTACACTGGAATGGAGTTGCTGAAAAAGAAGCAGGACTGTACTTAATACAGCGGCAAGAACTGTGATTCAGCATTTGTTTTTTCAGCCATGCTTTTAGCAGCAGGTATGCAAGAATTCTTTCTACAGCTGTTTTGTGCATACATTTTCCTGCAAGTTCACTTAAATTGATGCCTCTCAACCATCCACATCTCCAGTATCCACATACATAATCAAATAAAAGTGGCTTCAGGTTGAAGTCAAGGTGTACTTGCTTGCGTAGCAGTGCTGAAGAACAGCAATAGTTACCCCAAGTCAAAAGCGACTAACTGAATCCAGTCCGATTCCACCGTTCTGTGACACACAAGCTGCAGCTCCTGCAGACTGCCAGAAAAAACATACTAACCTTACTAAGATCTTTGGCAGTAACACTGTCATCTTCACGGCATGGCAAGCGATGAACAAATGCTAACATTTGATATTTAGCTCTTATGAATTCTGCTTTATTGGGACTGTAAAGAGAAACCCAAGCAACAGAAGGGAAAGAAAATAAATATTAGTGCTCTCAAAATAACACAGATGCTCTAGAAAAAGGAAAATTGACAAGTGAAGATTGCATTCGATCTTTGCACGCTACTGGTAGCAAAGTTAGACACAGAAAAACGTTTTCATTAAAAAAACAACCCAGTGCAGATTGTCTCATCATGCAGAGCATACTTGTGTTACAAACATCAAGAGATCTGCAGACTCTAGGATGCAGTGTATATTTCTTAGAAGCACTGAACTTCAAATTATACCAACTTAAGATCTATACTTACTACATGCAGTTATTTACATTTTAAATTTAAGCACCATATTCAGCGACAGAAATCTTCTCTCAGTTGTTTTTAACTCATTAACCAAACTCAGTCTCATTAGCAGCATTCAGTTAACTGAAGCACGTGGCAAAGGTCTTCTGATCCAACTACAAGTAAAGGTCCTCACTATTCAAAGGTAGAGGTCAGGAACCAATAGTTCAGAGAATTCATGCAATGTATTCCCATTTTTGCAACAAATTTTTAAAAATTAATCACTGGAAATTAAAAAAAAAGTAAATAAATAACTAGTTTACTCCTGTTCTCTGCCAGCAACAAAATATACGCAGGTTCCCATAGAAACCTTGCTGCCTCTGTCACTGCTGAATAAAGTAATCCCACTCCTACAAAAGTAAAAATTCTGTAATTTTCCACTTACTGCACTTTATCCTGTGGGCTAGCTTTGCGCCTTCCACTCATAACAGAGGCAGGGTCCAGCAACGAATGTTCCCATATGGAGTTAGCACCATTATTATACAGCGTTTCAACCATCTGAAATCCACAATGCATACAAACACGCAGTCAAGAAATTTTGCAGCTAGCTGCAGAGACTGACTGATCGAAGATCTGTAGTTGCTCTCCGGCGGGCAGCAAGCCAGCAGAGATTCACCTTCTGTGTGCCAGCATCCATAACCTCCTGGGGTATCAGAACCAGGCACATGCCGAGGAGGTTATCATGTGGAATGCAACAAGAATACCCGTAAAATTCTCTACTCTTGCAACAGCAGCTCTACTGAAAAGAGAGGCTTGCTATATATTGAAAATTTAAGTTGAAGCAGGTGCACTGCAGAAGTCTGAAAGAAAAGTTGAAGGTGACCTTCCAAAAGAAAGGTATGGAATTAAAAAGGCACAGACAATTCTGATTTTAGTGGTCCACCCTGGCAAAATGAGAGAAATAAAAGGAGACTAACTTAGGAAAAGAAACCTTAAAAGGACCAGCCCCTCTCAAACAAAAGCTTAGTGATTTCGGTTCTGTTTAAAAAAATGTTAAAAAAATTATTATATCTAGTTTTAATGAAGGATGACACAGTTTTACGTTTACCTGCAGCAGTGTTGGAGGCCATGGTGTATGCTTGAGATGTCTCACTTGAGAGATGTGACGGCCCAGACTTCGATGAACACTACAGCACTCATCACAGATCAGAATCCCCCTGTTTATAGACGCCCAACAAGGATCTGAAAAAGAGGACATTAATTACAACACAGAAGGCAACGTGACCTTGTATTTCAAACACCAGGTCTGAACCGATGTGCCCTGCCTTCTAACCCTAGTTTTACTGCTTAGCCACTATATAAGCTTGTAAACGTTATGGCCTTGCCGGGCCTCTGGATGCTGGGGAAATGACAGTCCTTGCACTTACTGGGGACGGAGGAGTCCCAGACAGCCAGATCTGCTGCGGGAACTCTGAGAAAAGCCCCACTGGCTGCGGTTCTTCCTATGGGAACAGAATGCTCTGCTCTGTAAGCGCAGCAGGACGCTAAATTTACTGCCTTCCTGAAGTGCTTACACGTCATCTAGTGGAGTCCTACAGAAGTATTTCCAACAATAGTACCTGCCTGCTCTTTTGAAAAACTCAGAAGTCTAGAAATAAAAAGTGGTAACAGTAGTCACGCTTTTTCACATACTACTCAGTCTTCAGTTCTATATTATTAAAGTGTTTTTTAATTTCCACATTAAATAATATAAAAACACTCAAGGGTGCCATGCTAAAACAAAAAGCAAGAGACATATGTGTCAAGTTAGAGGCTCAGAAACATCAGGAACTGTCAAGCAAGTTAACTTCAACTCTGAACAGATCCAAACTGAAGCCATCTTCTAAGCAAACCAGAAAGACAACTGACAGAAGGCAGAAGTAGCAAATAATATATATGAGCTGTTAGGTAACTTCAAACATCAGAAAGTATAAAACCAAGCAGGAATGTCACGTCAGATTGAAATGGAATATATGCACCACAGGGCATTAAACTGCAGTGCCTCTGCTGCCCTTAGCTCAGCCCTCAGCAGGAACTCCGGTTTTCCGTCAGGGACATGGGAAACTCAGCGCGCCCAGAACCCTGCAGTGACAGGCAACTCAGCAGCAAGACAGAGCTTCAGATCTGGCACATCCCAGGGGAAGGAAAAAGGAATTCAAGATCTCTTCTGTTTTGGAAGACACTTCTTCATTTCCAATCCAGAGATCAGTCTGAGGCTAAATGAGTGAGTACACACAGCCTGGTATCTGATGAGAGATCTTCTGCATCCTGTCAGAACACATCGAAGCAATTGTGCATCACAAAGAAGTCTTCTCTGACCCATGCAGTAAATTTACTGACTCCCTGAGACACGAGATCTGATCACAGCTGTGGTTTTTCAGCAGAGTCGATGTTGTGTGTGTGCTGAAGGCAATGCAGGCAAACCTGTTTGAACCACGGCCGTGAGGGATGCAAGCATCTATTCACAGATGATAGCTATCACAGCCCACAGCCAAATTAAAGCGTATGTTGTAGGAAAAAACCTAACCTAATTTAAAAAAGCAAATTAATAACAAGCATGCAACCTCCTTATTAAACCATTCCATTATTTTAACAACTTTCGCTTCTAAGAAGGAAAAAAAGAATCACAATGAAATGAGATGCATTAGCGCTAAGGTAACAACCCGAGACTGGAGGCAGCCTTCCAGATTAATGAGTCTAGTCTCTCTTCATTACAGACAACCTTATCACACACTCATTCATAAACTAATAGGATTCTTCTGAAAGCCATTACGTTTCCTGTTGCACTCACTGGTTACAGGCTGCTTGCAAACCTCACGCTGTTTTGACTAGCAGTCATCAGGTTTTTTCTTTACACCCATCTCGATACACAACTTTACCAGCTCCAAACAACGGGCGTTTAGCCGTGACAAAGTCAGCTGCTGTTTATTTGTTCCCTTCACAGCAGAAACGGGGCTTTAAATTTCTTCTGCAGAAAAAAGCTGAGGCCCTGCTCCTAATTTCAGCTTGTACATTCTACTTGGAAGAAATCACACTGATGAAAGAGTCCACGTTTATGCAGAACCTGTCAGAAACCGGCACCATTGGAAAGGTGGATGGCGCGGTGCAAAGATGACAATAAAAGAAAAAAGACAACAGATTTGGCAAGGGAACCAAAAAGTTCAGCCCAGCAGGCCAAGAGAACGCTCTTTGCTCCCACTAAGCACTGGGGGGGCCAGAGAGAGGACTGGCAGCAGCTCAGGTCCCAGTTTAGGATCCTAAACAACACGGAACAGAGCGGATCCAACAGCGTGCATGGCGGAGAGCGGACTGACCAAAAAGCACCGGGAAGTTAAGCGCTGCAAACTGTTTTCCAAGTCACACTGGTTTAAGTGAAAGAGGTTTTTTAATGAAACCACACAACGATTTGCAGCCCCTCAATTCGATTCATACCTGGCTGGTATGACTACACGGCCACCACTGACTGGTTCCCCAGTAACAGACGGGGACGGGAAAGGGAGAAGGAACACGCAGTTAGACAGCCTGAAGATATAGAGAAAGTGCTGTCTCGTTACGGAAAATTGATATTTCAGGTTTAAATTTAATTTAATGAAGTGTCTGTGCTGGAATTTAATCATTTTTAAAGGAGATCCAATTATGGACACAAGCAAAACATGCTTAAGACAATACCAAAATACAACAAAGGAGAAGCTAGAAAGATAGGTCGAATCTGTTTTCAGGAACATGGCAGAGCGATTCAAAACAGGAAGCGTGTGATGAAGGCAAGCCTGAACCGTGAGTCTGAGAAGCGAACTCCTGCCTGAGAATAGGAAGCGTACCATAAAAGTACACGTAAAATCACCTGACGCAAAAGAAAACTATTCACACTTTGCCACAGAAACAACGCGTGTATCGATGAAGTTCAAGGGGCAAGCACTAATTATCACAGCAGCCAGGCATCCTGCGCTCACTACGCCTGATCTGGGCGCAAAGGCTGCAGTGCCCCGGTCTCCTGGCACAGCGTAGCAGCTCCCAAACACCCCGCCGGCAAACTCTCTCTGGTTTAAGTCAAAGAAAGGCTCGGGGTTTTTTTATTTGTTTTTATTTAAGAAAGGATTTAATTAAGATTTCTTTATATATAGGGATAAACGAGCAGGTGAGGGGACTGGAGCATCTCCCCTACGAGGAGAGGTTGAGGGAACTGGGCTTGTTCAGCCTGAAGAAGAGAAGGCTGAGAGGGGACCTTAGAAATGCCTACAAATATC
>Ga0065711_1036939_pt1 | contig 20389 bp, 9 predicted proteins | sample Hoacrofraction12_FD_59098 | JGI IMG/M metagenome (GOLD analysis project Ga0065711, IMG submission 59098) | Hoatzin crop microbial communities from Cojedes, Venezuela - Epithelial fraction 12 v2 (version 2) | ecosystem: Host-associated > Birds > Digestive system > Esophagus > Crop | place...
CACTAGGGCAGTGTAGAGGGGAAGGAGAACCTCCCTCGACCTGCTGGCCACACTCCTCTTGATGCACCCCAGAATGCCATTGGCCTTCTTGGCAGCCAGGGCACACTGCTTGCTCATGGTTAACCTGTCGTCCACTAGGACACCCAGGTCCCTCTCCGCAGAGCTGCTCTCCAGATATGCATAATGTATCTCTTTTTCTAAAAGTTAAACACTTTCAGGAGAATAGCTCTGTTGGGAGTGGTTCTGCCGGTCAGATGTGTGACATCATCCAACCAGATGCATGATGTGATTTCTATAATCACATATAATTCATAATTCTGTGAAATACTCACTGCATTCCAGCAGGGACACAGACTAAGCCCTTCAGCCTCGACGCTTTCTCTTTTAGCTGTGGGAAGAACCGAACAAGAAATCACACGCACAAAATCTCCCCCGCAGAGCCCGCTGGGTTCGGCTTGCCACCTGCCAGCAAGGCTGAGGGCTCCCCGTAACGCCAAGCCGCAGCGGCGCAGGGACATCTCTGCGGTCCTACGTGTAGGAGCACATTTCTTGGCAGGTGACAGCGGGAAGGGTAGTGCCACGTAGTGCCTTGTGCGTGCTGGGGCCGGTCGCCCAAGAGCAAGGACCAGGTCTGCAGCTGGCGAGCGATGCTCTGGAAATCACAGCGGACCTGAGCAGCAGTGGTGAGTTGGTGAGTGACTGTGATTCTTTTTTTTTTTAAGTGCCCAGCATGGTGAAAATGAGTGCCAGGGTGGGATCCCGCTTTGCAGCTATTTGGTCTCCACCGCAGCACCTCTGCTCTGTGCGGCAGTACGGCCGGCCAGATCGCTCCCGGGGCATCATCGTCCGAGGGAGCGGTGGGTTTCACCCCCAGGCTCCAGCTGCACGTACATTCAACTACACTAAAGGAGCTGGTGCTTTTTTTATCTTTTAAAGTTTGTCATTCACCCGGATACTTTCCAGTGCTTACCCCAGAGGAATTCAAACCTGTTGCCAAACTGCTTTTCTCAGTTATTTTTTTGTGACCTGTCTGAAGGTGGAGGAAGCACACACTGAAAACCGCTTGGGCAAGTGATGCTGGAGGCAGGCATGAAAGACATCTGGTTAAAATGCAAGCGGGAGTACGTGCACAGCATTTTGCAAAAGCTACAATCAGTTTAATTGTTTCCATTGAATTAATGCAATTCTACATCTAGATAAGCTCCTGAGGTATGACTCTTAAACTGCTTTTCTTAGGAGAGTATCAAAGCCTGGATGACTGTTCATATTTCGACCTTCTTAACTCTAGACAGAGCTGAAAGGGATGATGCAAAACCACCCCAGCTGGTTGGATGTAACCAGCACGCTCTAAACCAAGCGAAGGCACTGTCACTTGTTCCCCAGCACATGTTAAACCGGTCCTAGTGGGAAGCTGTCCTGGAGCCAGCTTGCCTTGCCTAGTTATAGGATGTTTTAGTGCTCAGACACGTGATCAGTTGAGGGGAACACAACAGCCAAATATCTTCATGTTGCCTTTAATCACGGGCAAAGGAAGATTTTTTCGGTGTGTAATTATGTATTAACAACGTTTGACTCAGGCCTTATTCTGTTGCAATGCTGGGAGCTGGGTTTGAGAGCAGAAGCCCCCTGGAAGCTGGCAACGGTGATGGTTGAGGGGATATGTGCATGCCAGCCCTGCTCATCCCGTCAAGAAGTTCTAAGCATGAAAGTCACCTCACCAGAACGATGGAGCTGCTTCAACATCGACAGCAGAGGAAAGCTGGCAGACCTGGGACTGCTCATGTGGTGAGGAAGCAGAGTGAGCCAGCACTTGGGAGCATCAAAATCCTCATCTAGTGGGCAAGATCTTTGACCGTTGCTTTTCTACAATTTGAAAATGTGCTTTAAACGCAGGCTTACACAAGAACCAGTCTTCCCTTTACTGACCCGGGTGGGCAGCCTTTGCAGTAAGCCTGTCCGTGTGTTCTCACAGAGATGACAGGGTTAAGTTTGTGCTGATGCTAGCAGTGTTTGCCAGGTACAAGACAGTTCCACAAGGACACAGTTTGTCACAGGTTCTATGGAGGCAGCAGTATCTTAAAATCCATTTTCAGGTGGCAAAGTATGTGGTGAGGTTTGTTCCTTGGAGGTATCCCTCAAACTGAAGCAAAGGCAGTGGATTGGACTCAAACAAACGGCATTCGTGTCATTGCTATTGGATAATTCAGATTTTTTAGCTCCTCAAGGAAAATCTAGAGTAATCCTGTTGAAGGGCTTGGGATTTAAAGCGTTGCCTCCCCGTTGGTGTGCGGCTTTGCCTCTGCTCTCACGGGAAGGAATGCCTCCAGCGGGACGGACCGGCTGCGGCAGGCATCGCCCTGGTTTACGCGGCCTGACCCCAGACGAGGATCAGGCTCTACGTGACTTTGGTGCGCACCGCGTCGTTTTTTCCATGGCGTGGCAGCAACTGCCACACGCTGTATTTTGAGCAGTGAGTTGAGAGGATTACTGAGAACAAGCAGCATCGTGCGGGGAGCATTCCACCACCGGGATGCACGGGGATTTAGGTATGTAACTCCTGACGCAGCTGCATAATAGACGCAATAAACTGGTTTTGCATCAGTCCCTAATGCTTCGGCCAGCTGCTGTCCCTGGAAAGCACCGCTCGGCTCCGCAGAGAGCCACCGCGGCCCAGGGGGTAAGCAGGGCTGGACTGGAGCCGTGCCCTCCAGGCACAGGGGTGATGGGGTGGGGATGCTGAACCCCTCCTTGAACCCCCTCCTCCCCAGTTGCCGCTGCCCTGAGACCCAGTCTGGTCTGGCAGGGAGAAGAAATCCCTTGCAAGAAAACTGCTGCCCTCCTCAGTGAGAGTTTCCGCATTTAAACCATGGCCTTGTAATTTCTCTAATACTTACCAAGGCCTCAGCAGTGACCCGGAGTGTTGCTTGATCCCTGCCCAGCCGCCCAGCCGTTTCATCCTTTAATTCAGGTTAATGCTCCAAAGAAATACTGTACTTATCCCCATTACACAACCACGCGTCAGGCCGTCCTGCTGGGAGGTGTTTCGGCGCCCGTGTACCTTATTTTATCGTCAGCTCCTCTCAAAGCTATTAAATTCCTGACGCTGTTTGCATCATGTTGATTTATTTTATGAATCAAATGAGGATAATCTCTCAAGGCTATAAGACCTAAAAATCTCTGGGTCAGGACCACATTTTATTTACACTGATTTAAGGCTGTGGCTGTAGCTATATTTAATTTTTACATTCTTTATCTTTTTTTGCTTTTCTCACTAAGAGGTGTGAGCTTTATTTTTTTTTTTTAATGCCTAGCACGTTACAGAGAGATTTTAAAAGGTAAGTAATGCATGTGACTACTCATTGTCTGAACTCCCTGAACTTCTAAGAAAGTGCAGCCTGCCTCCTCCCTCTGCTCTTCCCCTGCTCTCCAGCTGCCGGCATCTGCCTTCCCCAACCTTGGGGCAGTCGTGACTTGACAGGCTCCTTCTTCTTGCAAGGCAGAGCCCCAGATCCCTGCTGCCTGTGTGGGATTTAGGGGAGGAGGACATGCAGGAGGATCTCTGCTGGCTTTCATCTCCCAGGCAGCATCCTCCATCTCCTTCCCCTTTCAAACCTGTTGCTCCTCTTTTGGCAGCAACCACCCAGGAGCTCCTGCTGGGAGCCCCTTTCTTTGCATTTAAGGTGCACGGAGGAAAAAATGGAGCCCAGTAGCTGGCAGCATGGGTTGGTTCTGTACATCAGAGCTTCCTAGACTAGACTCAGCTAAGCAAGGGGAGCTCCTCAGGTGTACTTTCCCAGCAAGCAGGCTCCCCGGTGCTCACCCACGCCTACCTGCATGGCAGGAACTCACGTGAGGATGTTGGTACACAAGTATGTCCATGACCTATAGTTTACATACTGGTGCCGAGTCAGAATATGTTAGAGTGAAAAGATCTTCCTGCAAACATCTTCGCGTTTCAGGAAGACTTTGCCCTTGTATTTTGAAAAACACAACAGCTCTCTGCCCAGATTGTGGCCTTGCTCTCAGACCTTGCTTTCACTCTGGAAACCCTTACATTTCTCCCTCCCAACCCCCCCCCAGCAGTACAGACTCCAGCACAGCAAAAATAAGCCTGCTGACAACAGACTTGCTTTTCTCAGTTCTATGTTCGGGCCCGCAGGACTAGACTGCACGTCCCAGGGCAGCAAGCTCTTTCTCCATCAAAACTTCACCAGGACGGTTGTCAAATGCAATGGTTGCATTGGTTCGACTCATTGAGAAACTGAGTTTACTTCCTCAAAGTCTGCATTGCAAGTGTGCCCTGAGCTTTTCCCAGGCTGTCCGGACTGAGATAAGATTTTTTCTGAAGGAGGAATAAGCATAATTTCAAGTCTGTAAAGAAAACACCAGCTGACAGGAAAGAAAAAAAGTGTGGGAAGCAATGGTTTTTTTTAAATGATTGAAAGGTGAATGTGCTCAGTTAAGGGGAGACTGTCAAAAATACAGAGAGGGGTTTGGTGCCTAAACACCACTGGTGTTAGCTTATTGAAATTCTCCCGCGTTCTCCCACGTACTTTTGTTCTTGGCTAAAACACAGGCAACCCGCCAGGCAGCAGGGAGAGCTGTGTGTGCCCCTCCTGGGACCCGCTGGACAGCCGGCGGGGAAACTCCTGGTCTCTCCTTCCTTGGTGTGTACCGTATCCAGCTCCCCCGCAGAGTGGAGGGAGATTTCTGGTGGCAACTCCCACCGAGGTTCAGCTGGAGCTGCTGGCAGGGACAGTCCTGTCTCAGGGCAGAAGGCACTGCCCGCTCCTTGGTGATGCCGTCCACGCCTGGGCTTATGTCGTTCGTTCAAATGTGGCTGTAGAAAGGCAGGAAAATATTTCATTTGAGACAAGTTAATGAACTGAATTTTCAGCCCTTAGTCCTTTAAATAGCAGAACAGGAAATATGAGTAACTTGCAACATCTGACAGAAAAGGAAAGTAGCTGCTTCGTTCTTTTATGGCCTGCTACCCTCTCGAACACTGACGTGAGATGTGTTGGGACAAACCTGATGAGGTGCTCTCTGCCGTGAGGTGCCTCTGCGGCTGTTTGGTTTTCCCCTCTTTGAAGGTGTCGTTTGCCTTACGATGGATCCGGAAAATACCCAAGGTAACCACGTGCCCCGCGCTGGCCGAGAACCCCGAGCAGTGAACTGTTATTGCAAGGGCTGAGAAGCCATTTGACATCTGGAAATTATCCACTTTTCAAACATAGCCTTTATAAAGCAGTAATGCTCTCCAGGCTTTCGGAGGGATTTCCAATGCGCCATGGGGAAAAAAAATCTTTTGCAAAAACAGAGCGATTAAGGATTTTAGCCTACCCTAGCAACCCCGGCGCGAGGCACCTGGCTGGGTACCCTGGGTGCGAAGGCTGCTGGCGGCTGCGTCGCCGCGTCCTCCTGCGCGCAGGAGATCGGTGATGTGCCGTACCCACGCTCAGCTGGCAGACCAGATGGACCCCAGTATTGCCTTGGCTTGTTTTAGCTATTCAAACCCAGAACGTTCTTTTTGCAATTACCCAGGACAGATATATTTTACTGCTGTTCTGGACATGGGTAGACTCTTTCATACCACTCTCCTTTTTCATAGTTTAATTGTTTCCAGCCTTCCTTACTGGCATTGAACTAAATATATATCTAGCATGGAACAAAAAGTGAGAAGAGGTGTTTCAGACACATGTGGGAAGATGCAGCTAAAGGCCTGCTTTAAAGTGTTTCCACGTCTCAGTCTTAGCTTGAATAAGGTTTTGAGAAAATCTGCAGTATAATTTGGGGAAGATGGAGAAAAAAGAGTCATCATTCATAGGAAAATCAATGCAAAGGACGCTACAATTTCGTGCTGACTCTTCATTTCAGGCACTGAGGAGCATGTATTGATTGAACGGTGCCTTGCTGTGCTGCAGGCTCAGAGCAGGTGGAGTTCCCAAGATATACACAGAAATCAAAAGGAAACTGGGCATCATACGTTCACGAGCAACTGATTACACTGCAAGGAATGTTCTGAAGCTGCTTATCTTCCACTGGTAAACAAGGCGCCTCACTGATTCAAAGCACGTAAAACAATGCTGCAACAGCTTTTATCTCCAAAGCGTTGGAACCAGAGCTGTGTCAGCTCTGATACAAAACTTATAATCTAAAAATTAAACCAGATATTGTAGTGCATATTAGGATTCAGGGAAGGCTTGTATTTCTTTAGGGCTAACAGGACTAATCAGAACTCTTACTGTGACAAAGCTTTTATTTTTATAAGACACACCCCCTCCTACTTCAGCCTGTAGATCAATCTCTTTCTGCGAGTGACAGTAACCGAGGCTGAATGAGACCGTAATACACCGTGGTAAGCATTATTTTGGCTATCCAGCCCCAGGATATAACCTCTTCCTAAACCCATCTGCGCGCAGAAGATTGTACCCTGATTACATGGATGTGAGCAGCCTTCCCAGGAAGGGCCAGGCAGCTATCACACTCCGCTGCAGTGATTTGTACACTTCTCCTCAGCAGCATCCTGAGCAGCCCGTGCTGCCTAGATAAGGAGTTTGGAGCTAAATTCAACCTTCCTGTCGCTGAGTAGCTGCTTTCCCCCTTCCTGTGAAGGCCGTTTCCATCGGGGCGGTCAGGACGCGGGCTTCCAAGCGCAGTCAGATTGCTGAGTATTTCAAAGCTCTTCGCAGTAGCTGAAAGAGGCACGCTCACTGTATCTCATTACTACCACGTATATTGCGTTGTCTTAGAGTAAGGCCATATTTCTTGCCTTTAAATAGAGATTGAGAAATTCCACGGCCAATTCATAAATATCCTGCCACCATTCAAGAGATAGTCAGCATTTTTTTCCTCTCTGTAAACAACCACATTTTTAAATAGGTGTATTTAAGGTACTCGGAGCTAGAATATTATGCATTTTTTCAACCAGTATGAAAGTGCCTTCTCCTCTCTGCCTCCCAGTGCTTTGGTATAAGCTCTGAGGCTGTAAGGGTTTCAGTTTCACTAAACTCTCATGAAAAACATCAAGATCATTTGCTTGTATTTGAATAACAATTATAAAACACAGGCTAAGAGGGTTTTAGCAGCACTGAATGTCTTAGCTCTTGTATCTAAACATAATACCTGACTATAATATCAAAGTATAATATCTGACTATTTTAGCTCTTGCATCCAAAACCTATCACCAGGAAACAGCCTTCAAAATACTGCAGGAAACCCTTCTCACAAATTTTAGAGGAAAAACCCCAACGAGCCACACTCAGCTCAGGTGTTCCACAGCATCCTCACGTGGAAGGAAGTGGGTACCCTCTGAGGACAAAGTCCCTCTGCTGCTTTGCTTCCCTCCCATAGGAAGTTTTGTCCGTGCTTTTAGCGGTTGTCTGTGGGCATTTGAACTTCTCCCGATAGCATGCTATTTTTGTTTCCTTCACCTAGGTGTGTCTTCTTCAGTTTAGAAGCAAACAAAAAACAATGGCTTCTTTCTTGCCTGAAAAAAACGTTTTCACCTAAGTTTTCTATATGCAAGCTCTCACAGTGTGCTACTCAGCCTTGCTTGTTCCTGTTTTCTCTACTAAAACTTTTTGTTCAACTATTTCTCCTGTTAGAATGAAGCAGGTAAAAAATGAAGTGTTAGAGAGATCACTCACCTGTGGTGTAACCAGGCTAAATGTAGGCGATACTCCCTGTTTTGCCACTAAAATAAGCAAACTTGAGTTACATGGTTTCGGTATGTTTGGATGAAGTCACGCAAAAATCAAGTGGAGCTGCCGCAGATCTGGCTACCCCACTTATGATTACACCATTAGAAAATAAACGCAAGAAGCCCAGCTCGGCTGAATGCAAACCTTCATTATTCCAGGAAAAAAAGTCGTACGAGCTCGTGTTGGCGAAGCAGGAGCCTGAGCTGCAACACTCGGTGGTGTTGCTCTGCCCTCTGCAGACCAGATTGCACAATCGCACTTCGCCCCAAATTACATACTTTTGAAGCACATCTAACACAACAGAAGAGTTGTCAGTGCGAATTAAACGCACGTGGGCAGTACCTTCTAAGGGTGCACCGGGACACTGCAAGACGTACGCACGGTGAGTCAAGAGCAGTCCTGAGGCAGCGGGTGCGTTCTGTGTGTTCTCACCGAGTCCACGCCAAGTCTGGGAACCAACGATTGCCCGAATAGCACCAGCACCGTGAGTCCAGATCCAGAAGGGAGTACAGGAGATGTTTATGTCTGTGACTCTAAGGTATGCCACGCAGCATCCCTTCACGCTGGAGGAACGAGATTTGTTGTAGAGCAACTTCTTCTTGGTACTAAGAATGGTATTCTGCAGAAGGATCCAGGGGGACAGCCAATGCTGCGGTTCCTTGACTGATCTCCCACTTCTAAGTGACAAGAGTGACGCTAGTGATAACCCGCCTTGACTGACACACAGAGGTACCAGCACCCCACTCTGCCAGACATCTAGCTACACGCCACCTCCCACAGCAGCTGGCTCCACCTTTTATTCTAGTAAACTTCCATGAAATGCAGTAAATGCATCCACCCTTATGAGCTCTCGACAATTTAATGCGCTCTCCTCATGTTATCTGGTAAAGCATGTTAAAGCTCATTTGCTTTGCAGGTATCTGCCACATCCCCACTGATGTGAAAAAACACGCACAACAGTACTTCTTGTTTCTTACGAGCTGGACCATGCTTTTGCATTAAGGGCATTTCATAACCTTACTGACAGAGAAAACATGGTCCTACATCATTTTCACACGGCTTCTCTCGGCTAGGAATAACACAATAGAATTTACATACACACAATTCAGATTCGTTCCAACTTTTTGTTTTATTGAAGCACCTAAATTTGAAAAATACTTTCCTCGAAGCACACATGCCGCGTCCCAGGCATCACACGTGGCCCTCACAAACGCACAGCACCTGACACTCCTCTACTCTGTCCCCCCAAGGCTGACCTGTCTGCAGCTATCGGGTGTCACACACAGACCAAACTGGTCAGGTCTTGTGCAAAAAGAGTCTGGCAGGAAGAAAAATTTGCCTATGCAGCTCCCTGCACAGTCCGTCCCCTGCTGTGTGATGGCCACATGTGCTGGTTACATGACCCAAAGACTCACATGTCAGGAAACCAGAGAAGTGAGCAGTCTTTCAACAAGTGACAGCTTCCAGTGCCTGGCATTTGCAGAATACTTTAAGTACAAAACTGAAATGGGTGTTCAGAAAAAATAGATCTTTATTGAATTTTATACAGGGCAGAGCTTGCAATAGGTAATGCTACTGCACTTCTGTAAGTTAGATTTTATGGCAGGGCAAGATCCTTAATATCTTAGTATCTTCTGAGCTATATTCAGCATCTGGGTTGGACGTCCTTCACAGTTTGTAGGTAAAACAAGTGAGATGTAGTTAGAACAGCACATTAAAATTTGATGAAGAAAAGCTCTCAAAATATACCATGTGCTTCTGAATTGGATTCGTATTCAGAAGTACTGCAGGAACACAGATTTAGAAAAGCTGGCATGACATTAAACCACTGACTGCATGTCCAAGTGAATGCTTTCGTGCAGATTCTCATTTTGTCATCCTTCATTGCTTTTGTTTCGTTGAGGGATCTGCTACTGATGAATGCTGCAGGCTAGAAAATTTCCAAGCGTATCACCCAAGCAAAATGAAAGGCTCAAGTTTTCACCTTGCCCCTTTCACAAACAGAAATGGTATTATTATTGCTTCCAAAGCAAAAAAATGGAGGAAAACAATGGTTACATTTATACTTTGCAAAATCGTTCTCTGGTGCTTCTGTTTGACAGCAGCTGAATGGCATTCTTCAACAAAATTCTTTACATAATCCCTGCTATCTCTGACAACTGACACGGAAATATCACTTGGGGTCTGGGCTACATCCTGAAAACCTTGTGCAATCTTACAATTCCTTCATCAAATGAACACTCCAGTTCCAATTTTACCTGTCTTTACGTTCTTTTCACTTGCGGACTTTGGAGTGGTTTGTAACATGTAACTGAAGAAAGCAAAGGAAGGGAAATCAAATACTTAATATCACTCCTCTTCCAACGAAATTATATTTAATGACATAGTAACTATTTTCAGATCTAGAAATATGCTAAATTCTGTAATGAAAACCAATACAATAAGCACTGTTTCTGCACCTGTTTAAAATGTCACTTGGATGAAGAGCTGCCATATTCCACCATTCTGACCAAGGCCAGAAACAAGTAACTACACTTGAATAAAAATGATTATTTCAGGGGAATGCTCAGGTTTCCACGTAAATTTACCAATAAAGATTACCTCTGAACATTTTCAGTGCTTGGAGTGCAGTCTTAATTGCGTTAGTGATGCAATCGCCTGACAACAACCTCTGTCCAGAAAGGGAGCTCTCCTCCTACCACTCTCCAGGCTAACAGAGTAGAGGGATGAGGTGACCTAGGAGAAATGCTGACTGCTGCTGTCAACAGATATTGGTGTTAATCCTTTTTACTTCTCCTACACTCTTAGTCCTTTGTCTCAATTCCTTCCTAGCCTCCACTTATCAAGTGCTGCAGGCTGTCTTCTTGCCATAAAAATCACTAGAACGGATGTCTTGAACTTTGGTTTCCACACGATTTGCTCCACACACTTGGTAACACAAACTGTTCCAGAGGGGGTGACTATTCCTGTTGGTTTGTTTAAAACAGGGTACAGGAGACATGCTCCTTTTCCAAGTCACTTAAGACTTGGTCTAATGAACTGAGATGGGTGCTAGGATTTTCCCTGTTTCCTGCTCACAAGTTGCAAGCCTAACTTGTTCCCTACGTTGTGACACAAGCTCCAGTGCAAATCCAGGCCAAAAGAGCTTCCTGTGGGGCTGCTTGGTCACCAGTTTCAAATGGCCTTGGAACAGGCAAGCCAAGGCACCTCAGCACTTTTTGAAATACATTCTTCTTCCAGAAGAAGAATGGAAAGTAGGTTTATTCTTCTCTAGAACTTGTTAATAAATTAGGTATTACTGCTGGGTTCTTCTCTTAACATTAGCACTGGTGTTCTCTGGGAATGGAAATCGCTCAGGTCGAGATGAAGAACACCCAGAAACACTTACTGCTTACAGTCTGCACCGGGGGCTCTCTCTTCACAAAGGACAGAAAGGCAAGCAGACCTCTTCCAGCAGCTGACAGAGCACTCATCAGCTGGTATCTGGGTCTCTCTGTCTCCTGAACCTGCGGTTTTAGACTTTAGCAGTTGAAACTCAGAAAAAGAACAGACTGACAATGCACAGAGTAGGGCCATGAGCAAAACATCACAAAAAAAGAAATTGCTCTGTATAGAACTGCACAAATTAAGTAATTTTGAATTTATCTGTACAGTATCACATACTGCACAGCAAAAATACTGACAGACTTCCCATTCTGAGACACTTTTCAGTGTAGCAATTGCCAGAACTGGTAATCCTTTCCTTCCTCTCTGCCTGCCCAAACCCCAAATCCATCTCCTGTGTTATTTACACGTAATGAAAAGAAAGAGCTCATAAACTATAGTGACATTAACCGTAATCACGACAATTCACGAAGTAACATGATACTGGAAGAAGTTTTACGATGTTACTGGGGAAAGCGAGTGTGTTGAAACAGCAGTTACACTTTCTGAATATGTAGCACTTTGAAGTGAAGCTGAAGTGAAAGCTAAGTGAAATTGAAAAAAATCCAAATTTGAACGTCAGTGGGGATATATATTTTCTCACTCTTAAAAGCCTCAGCCTTTTTTCCCTTGAAAATATTGATAAAGTTATACACTCTTTAGAAGCTCTTTATAATTGCACAATATTTAATAATTGCACAGTAAGTTGTTCATCTCTTGCAGTGAAGGCTGTAGGGAAGTCCAAGAAATTCACTGTGGTAAAAGTCTTTAGTCAGCAGAAAGTGCTTTGAAGAAAGCAGTAGGAACTGGAAGGAAATTTCCAGCACCTGCAGTTTTTGGCTACTGGTTGGTAAAAGAAAGTAAAGTTTTGGGGTGTGCTGAAACCTTCGAGGTGAGAGCTGATCTCGCAGTACTTTTTTAAGACATCTACAACCACTTGCTCATTAACAGCTATGAGCAAAGCAGAACAGCAGTATTAATTTCCATGCAGAAATTCATACACTTGTGTGTCATGGCTGAATCCCAACCCACCATTTTGAGTCCAAGATTTTGCAGACATGGGAAATAAGGCTCTCTGCTAGACATGAGGAACAGTCTCATGGTGCTTTGCCCCACGCCTGAATCTGTCCATTTCCTCTTCCTTTCTTTAACACTACTGAGTATGAGCTTTAATCTCACTTAGCTTCCAGAAAGTCTCCAAATTGGTTGTTTCTTCTAACAATTCAACTCCCCATATTGCTTACAAGACAGTTAAATAAAAAAAAAGTTTTCCGGTTGAAGTCTGGGTGTTATAATCTATTTCTAGATATAAGTATTCAGGTTTTCATCTATTCTCAGACAACTGTGTGGGAAACAAACTGGGTTTATGACCTATTGTTTCCACACAAGTAGGTACCACACACAAAAGGACTTCATTCTGCATGTTTACCACAAACCCACCGAAGCTGCTGGTCTGTTTGGAGGTCAGTTAATTCACCAATGGATCTCCAGCTGCACTGACAAGCATATGCTCGTGCTCCTTTCTTCTTTATCATCTTTGCTCTTAGCTTACTGAGCTCAGGCATGTTATTCCTGCCAATCAAGTGAATTCAGTTTAGGATCATGCATTTTTTTTTAAAGAAAAAAAAGATTCATGAGGCCATTTCAATTCATAAAAGCTCTTAAGAACATTTCTGTGTACCACTGTCACGAATGAATTTAGGGATATGTTTAAATTCTGTTTTGAACACAACCCTTTCCTGAGAGCAGTCTTGGTGCGTAGTTGCTGTATTCTCAGATCAACTGGACATTGACAGTTTTGTAAGCAATGTTCTCTGTCAGGTTCAGAGGCCCTGGGTCAGCCTCCAGAGAAAGAGTTGGGAAGAAAACCTGTTACAGTTAATTTTTGTCTTAAGAAATTATCCATAACTGTATTTATCTTATCAAACTTAATGTAAAAATCCCTGTAAAGAATGGGTACAATGACAGAGTTAAACTTTTCATCAGGAACTGTTACTCAAGATGGTTGTTAAGGTGAGTGAAATGAAATGGCAATAAAAGAGAAGAATGTACATCAAACCACAAATAATTCCTGTGAGAGCATCAACACCAACAAATGAAAAATCAGCATGGCTATTACAAAAACAAGTTGTTTCAAAAAATGAGTGAAAATTTAGCATTTTAACTAGCCCTGCTCTCATCACCTCCTCCTAACCACCAATTACTGGCCACTGAATTGCTCAAAAACATTAACAAGCCCAGCTAAATCAAGAAAATCCAAAAGAAATATCAAATGGAGAATTTTTAGAAAAAGAGGTCACACATCTGTTCATGGAAGGCAAATGTTTAATCTTCAAGTTTGCTTTTTAAAATTCAGGTTAGCCAAAATACATAGCTAAATATCTTGCTAAAGATTACAGATTTTAACCAATGTTACAAGCATCTGATACTAATGTCTTTCATGTATTTTTTTTTAATTTTATTAATTTCAAGATCTCAGAAGCAGAATAATTTAGACTTTTAGTAAATCAAAGAATCATATTTTTATTAACCTTTCTAGCTAACCAAACTCATCTCAGAGACTAGTGCAGCACTGTATTTTTAATGCTGCCTTAAATATTGGGGAAATGAGATTTGCGTTCAGAGCGCAATACAAATTTCAAAACTGGAAGGAAAATACAGGAAAATCCTAACGTGTAATACAAGAAAAATAATGGAAAAGGAGATGATTTCTCCATTTCTGTTCTACTCCAGCTGTCTCACCCCCTGGTGGCCAAGCACATACTGTGACCACATCCACTACCTCCATCAGTCAACGGGCACATACAGACACTTTACTAAAATAAGACAAATCCATATTTATTGTCTGTATTAGCAGCATGCCTACTACACTACCATCCACTAAGTCTTGGCATTAGATACCATTTTAGAGAAACTGGAAATAAGAACTCAATGTTAAGTCTTTAAAAAAATTAGAAATTATTAAAGTCAAAGACATCACAATGTAATAAGAAAACAAAAATCTCATCCCTCCATTTAATCAAACCTTGCTTCAAAAAGAAGTCAGTTCAGAAATCAAACTATTGGATTTTCACTGAACGTGACAGCTTAATACTTGATACTGGAAAAAAAAAAGACTTGAAACAATCACAGTCTGTATGACTGAAGGTGTAGTGAGAAGTACACGCTGCAACCTGCAGCAGCATGCCAGAGGCCAACCCATCACACAGATTATCTGCTTATTTCAGCACTAAAGTTGCTTTTTCTTTCATGAAACTTGAATCCTTTATAAAAGCAGAGAGAGAGAGTGATGGGGGAAGAAATGGAAAGGCATGAAAACAGGTTATGGGAGATGTTGCATCCCTTTCCTCGTAGACTTTCCCACCTGATCCCCGAACAGGTTGCATACATGCTCCTTTTTAGGTAACAGAGGAGCGCTCAGGACTTATCATCTTTCCTGCTCCTATCAAGCCCCAAAGCACAGTAACACAATGTTAATACCAAACCCGTCTCAGACATACCTGAAAAAAAGATAATCACAGGACTGATCCCAGATGTAGTCGTTGAAAAGTGACACACGGAAGTCGCAAGCAGTACAACGTAGTTGATCACATGTTCTGGTCAAAAAAGAACAGAAAGCTCCAAGAGCTTAATAAAATCAGAGAAACTACACAGTTTGTAATAGTCTTAAAGTACAGCGCTCACTCAGAAATACCAGAAGCAAGGTTACTCTGGAATATTATTATTTTACATCTCTGTCCCATTCATAATGGTATGTGTTTTAACTATATGATCATGTATTATTTCTACAGGTTCCTAACCTCACTGAACACATAAAATAAACAGGTATTATCTTGATATATTCTCCTTAGTCCTCTTCACTTGGTATGGCACCTGACCAGCATCCAAATATGCATGAAGTGCATAATTACTTACTACAAAAAATCCCATATGGAAATGTAATCATCTTCTATAGGATGTTGGGGATAAATCTTTAAAATACCTCTCCTACTAAGTTCATCTGCAGCTGCAAAGCACTCCGGCTACTTTCGTTCAGACTCCGGGATGATTTAAACCAGCCCACTGATTGAAGTGACATACTCGGCATCACATAGAAAGCTGAAGAGAGGCACGGAAAAATAACAGTACTCTACAGTAGCAACTTCCTTAACCACCTGCTTTTGATTTTTGGAGTCTCGTGTCTCATTTGCACACAGCTTTTGACTCCTCAAACGAACAACAGATCTAGTGGTCAACAACAGAATACTGGAAGGGACCAGCTGAGTTCCACTGCAGTTACAGGCAACCACGTGTTTAGATGAATATAGGGCTGTCCTGGCGAGATCAAACGCAGAACTCTGGAAATACAGCTGTGAATAAAAATAACGATAAAGCAAGTAGAACTTTTTTTCTCATTTCCTACCTTTTTGAAATATTTGTTCCTATTCCATATGCTGAAGAACTTCCACCCAGGTACACTGGACAGCATCTATATCAATTTCATCAAAAAATATTAAATTATGGCAAAACACTTTGGAGAAAGTAGTACAATGCTTGTCCTAGTTTAACAGCATGATATTTCTAAAATAATTCATAAAACATAAAATCATAATTTTATAAAATATAAAATAATTTATTAAATATAGGCAAAGCATCCAAATGCTTACAAACTATAGAATTTTAAAATTTCCAGTACCAAGGTGTTCACAGAAAAACTGTACCACAACCATTCTCTACATCAAATATATATCGGCTATTTATTGCAATATTTGATAAATGTATATGTCCATAAGGCAAAGGAAGAGTTGTTCAATAACTTAAATAATTATTAAATTTATAATAAATATTTTTGATCACATCAAAACACATTAGTCATTCTTTAAAATGATCTCTTTATCTTTGTTCTTCTTTAAAAAGAATGCTTCTCTGAATACTCTATTTCTTCCTTAATGTCAACACAGATTAAACAGTAGCAATATTATTCAACTGACAACAACCTGTAATCAACTACATGCAACTAGCCAAAACATTTTTCACTTACCTTTTCGTATAAGCCTGTCCAACAACACTATTGCTTTCAGGTGTGTGACTTGCAGAGTTAGACTTCAATTTCTATTTAAAAAGCCATCAAAGAATAAAAGGTAGCATTACAGCAAAATAGTGATATTCTGTTTTACTTAATTAGCAGGAGCCAGAAAATCTCAGTCACAAAAGAAGAGACTAAGACCTTGGGAATTTTCTTGCTCAGGTTTCTGTGAGGCTCTTTGAGACAAAAGCTGCTGAAGTAACAGATAAATGAGGAACGAGGCTTCTCCTCCCATACCGAATTCCCAGCTCTGCCTGAAGGAATCCAACACCACATTATCACTTTGACTTTACAATCAAGACTTCGTATTTCATGCCCTCTTTTTAATAATTATGCTTATAAAACCAGTTTTAACTTAGGAACCTTGTCCCTCAGTGTTTTTGAGCTTTTGTTTTACTGAAAACACATCAAGGACTTCTATTATTCAAAAAGGTAAAGTGTCTTTGAAAAGTTTCTTATTTGCGGCAGATAAACCAGGTTATCTGAATTCTAGAATACTAGAATTCTAGATCCTAAATAGGAAGTCCTAGGGATATAAAATGACAAAATTATACAAATTCACTGACATAATTCTCTCTCACTCAGACACAGGTATTGTGGTATACAAGTGGGTTTTGTTGGTTCAGATTTAGCCACTCTGTCAGAGATCAAAGACAAACAAAGCAAAACCAACATCATTCATCAAAAGAAGAGAATCTGCACAGGGCGTTATGAAGTATAAATAACACAATCTTCTACTGATGATATCTAAATGAATATATATTTTAATGTCTTCTGTCACACTGACTGTCTTGACAATGCAAATTTGCAGCTTCATCTCCACCTCCTGCTGTCAAACGAGTCATTTGCAGATGGTAGAAAACAGGGAGCAGTAGTTGGTGTGCCAGATGACTGCGCTGCCCTTCAGAGGGACCTCAACAGACTGCAGAAATGGGCTGAGATTCTGCTAAGGAGAAATGCAAACTCCTCCTCCTGGGGAGGAATAACCCTCACGCACCAGAACACACTGAGGGCTGACCAGCTGGAAAGCAGCTTTGCAGAAAAGGCCGTGGGAAATTTGGTTGATGATAAGTCGATCATGAGCCAGCAGTGTGCCCTTACAGCACAGGCGGCCAACAGCATCCTGGGCTACATTAGGAGGGACATTGCCAGCAGGCTGAGGGAGGCAATCTTTCCTCTCTACGCAGCACTGGTGAGACAGAATCACAGAATCATTTCGGTTGGAAGGGACCTCTTGAGACCATCTAGGCTAACGCCCCTGCTGAAAGCAGGGTCAGCTTCAGCAACTTGCCCAGGACTGCGTCCAGCTGGGTTTTGAAAATCTCCACAGACGGAGACTCCACAACCTCTCTGGACAGCCTGCCCCAGTGTCTGAGCACTTTCGCAGTAAAAAAAGTGTTTTCTTGTGTACAGATGGAATTTCACGTGTTTCAGTTTGTGCCCACGGCCTCTTGTCCTGTCACTGAGCACGACAGAGAAGAGTCGGGCCCCTTCTCTACTCCCCCCATCAGGTATTTACACATGTTGATAAGTTTCCCCTGGAGCCTTCTCTTCTCCAGGCTGAACAGTCCCAGCTTTCTCAGCCCTTCCTCATATGGAAGATACTCCAGACTCTTCATCATCTCCATGGCCCTTTGCCGGAGTCTTTCCAGTAGCTCCATCTCTCTCTTGTACCGGGGAGCCCAAAACTGGACATAGTACTATAGATATGGGCTTATAGACGTGTCTGCAGTGCAGTGCCCAGTGCAAAAGAGAGATGGACATAATGGTGATTAAGGACTTAGACCTTCTGACATACAGGTAGAAGCTAAGAGAGCTGGCATCATTTAGCCTGGAGAAGACAAGGGTCAGGACAATCTTATCAATGTACATAAATGCATGATGGGGAAAAATAAGGAAGATGTAGCCAGACTCTTCTCAGTGGGGCCCACTGACAGGAGAAGAGGCAATGGGCACAAACTGAAATACAGAGGCAATGGGCAGAAATTGAAATACAACAAATTCCAGTTAAACACATGAAAAAAAATTCTTTAACTCTTGTGAGGGTGGTCAAACACTGGAACAGCTTACTTAGAGAGGCTGTAGAGTCTCCATCCTTGGAGATATTCAGAAGCCATCTGGTCATGGTCCTGGGCAACCAGCTCTAGGTAGCCCTGCTTGAGCAGGGGGTTGGACCAGAGGACCTCCCGAGGTCCTGCCAGCCTCAACCACTCCATGATTCTGTGGTATGTGACACTATGCTCTACCTTGAACTAGCATTTCCTCTAATTGCCTGTTACTAACTAGGTAACACCATCTTTTTATATCTCTCCTGTTCCTCACTATAGGATTGTTGCATTTTCCTTTCTGCTTTACTTTCCAAGTTTATCCTACAGCTTGTTTTCATCCAGTTTTTGCTTTAAAACAGTTCTAGTTTATGGTGTTTTTCTTTCCATCTTTGAAGCTCACCCACTCTGCATTTCTCTGCACTCCTACTCACCAGAGGTGTTTTGGCAAAGCTGCTCTCATTACAGATTTCATCAATAATGTCGTCTATATCTTCTTCACTGCTGCCAGCGCTCATGAACAGTTTAGCTGATCTGAAAAACAAACAGATCAGCCTTCATTTTGTAGCATGACTAGAGCAGTTCTAAATAAGTTCAGACATAAAATTAGTTACAGCCTTTTTCCTCTAATGTATCTGTAGTATCTAAGGTAGGCCATCCAAATCATGACTGGACAGATGTCAACAGCAGGATGATGCCTCTCAGTCCCTGTTGAACTGTCCCATCATAGGTCTTATTTTTGCTCCCTTCTTTTATTTCCAACCGCTTCGAACCTGAATAAAATGGATAATATAACCCACCCTGCACTTACTGCACAACAAATCGGACAGCCCTGATTTTTCACATTAATCTTCAGCAGGAGGAATATAAAAAGGTCAAAGGCAGTTGTCTCCTCATGCTATAAAACTGCAGGGGTTCTGAAGGAACTCCTGCCAAACCATATGCATTTAGAGAGATCACCTGCACTTCTCTTTCACTCCAGTGAGGAGTCTTGTCACTCAAGCCTGCTGTTTGCTAGCTCTTTGTCAAGGGAAAGGGAGGCCTCTAGTACTGCTGCATCAGCCAGTCAAGAACAATTCTACTCCTGAGGAAGAAGAAAACTGTGTGATTTTTCAAAATACTGTAAGCAGATTGACTAATTTTAGGTGCTCATCTAACCATCAAGCAAACGACAGAGAAGTCCAGGAATATGGCAAAAAGTAGTGGGACTGTTGGTCCTGTACTAGTCATTTGGCTCTGCCAGATGCTTGCCTGGGACTCCGAGATGCCTGTTGGGTTAGTGCTCAGCAGCCCACCTGTGAGACACCTGGCCAAGCCCTCTGGTCCACAGAGCTTCCATATGGGGTCTGAGACACCAGTGAGGGCTGGCATGGAAACCTGAGGGCAAGCAAAGACACCAGTGAGGGTAAGGATGGAAACCTGAAGGTCAGGATGGCAACCTGAGGGCAAGCAAAGACACCAGTGAGGGTCAGGATGGCAACCTGAGGGTCGGGATGGCAACCTGAGGGTTGGGATGGCAACCTGAGGGCAAGCAAAGACACCAGTGAGGGCCGGGATGGAAACCTGAGGGTCCAGATGGCAACCTGAGGGCAGGCAAAGTCGCCTGGGAGGGCCGGGCTGGCAGCAGCGTGGCAGATGGCGTGGCAGTGCTGTCAGCAACGACCCTGTCACGACCGAAACTGTCAGTATTCAGACCGTCATTCTGAAAATTGTGCAATTTGAGGTGGATACATGGAAGTGCAGAGCGTAAGTTAAGCACTTACTGTAGAAGATACGGTTAATAGAAAAAGTATGAACGGAATACATAAATGACTTCAGTATCGACAGAACAAAATGCCTGATAATACTACTGATGAAGTTCTTCCTGCTATAAATCGCAGGATTCATAGATAATTTACGTATCACGAGGTCCGTTACAGAGCGAAGTAACCCCTGATCCTACCCCACAGGCAAATCAGCGCAGCCTTTAGCGCCATATTTAACCCGAGGTCGGGACACTCCCAAGGGACAAAGACTCTGAAGTGACTCCGCTCGCTGGCACGCCGCTTGGGTGTTCAAAGACAAGCACGACAGGTGACAGTCACTGACGGCCGGCCACCGTTTCGGCCCCGATCCGCGGTATTTGCGGCTCCTGAGGGGTCCCGCCGGACGCC
>Ga0065711_1036940_pt1 | contig 20389 bp, 15 predicted proteins | sample Hoacrofraction12_FD_59098 | JGI IMG/M metagenome (GOLD analysis project Ga0065711, IMG submission 59098) | Hoatzin crop microbial communities from Cojedes, Venezuela - Epithelial fraction 12 v2 (version 2) | ecosystem: Host-associated > Birds > Digestive system > Esophagus > Crop | place...
CCCCCCCCCAATCTAGTCCTGGTTAGATTGATTAAAAGGCAATTTTGACATGTCTGCAAGAAAACTGTGACTACACTAAAATGTTTTGTATAAGATTGAATAACAACTGCGTATTTTTTTATCTTTAATTATCCTGTGTTCCATATGCCTTTATTTGGAATGGTCTTTTGGTGGAAACTTACTTGGCAAGTTTATTGGCAACTTGCCTTCTCTATTTTGTCTATTGCTGTTGCTGTAGTACTCTGTTGGATGCATTGTGGTTTTACAGATAGTGCAGTAAGTAATCTTTTCATGGTATTGCTGGTTCATGAAGGAAAGGAGTTTTATTTAATTGATTCATGAAGTTCTGTTAGCTGCCTTCAGTATTACTGTTTACCAGAGTGGTGTTGATGTAAGACCAGACTTAGCAGAGAGCAATGGCTTGCTTCTTAGGGTTTATTTCTTGTTTTGAAAGGTCCAGCAGGGTGAGCAAAGAATGGCTTATATTTTCTGTAGGCACTTTGACAAAGATGATTCTGTTTTGTTATGTATGCTTTATTTTTCAAAAAAAAGTATAGAGATTTAGAGGAAATAGTAAAGAAGGATTCATAATAGCATTGTCATCAGCAGTGCCTTCAGGTCTCTAAATTCTGTTGGCTTGCTGGATTGTCTTGTTCAGCAGCTTAAAAAGGAAGGTTGAATGGGAGCTCTGTGGTTTGCTTTAGTTGCAGGCAAGGCTGATGTTGAACCTGGTGGGTTAGCAACCTAAAAAATATGAAAATCAAAGTATTGTTTAGACTGACAGATGCTTTTTTTCTGAAGGGCTTGTTTTCTGCTGATACTCTGAGGAGCAATAAATGGTTGCAAGAAGTCTGTCCATCTTACAGTGGCAGGTTGGACTCACTTTCTAGATATAGGAGTGTACCTAATTATACTTATGCCTTTGTAATTCTGTGTAATACAGAAATGAAGTTTATAGGTTCTTGACCTCTAAAACAAGGCCTGCTCAAAGGGTCATCTTTCATTTCTGATTTACCTATTATAACAAGCTGAGGCTAGTCACAAGCCAGTAAGTAATCTCTAAGAGTAGAATCCAAAATAACCATTTGATGCATTTAGAAGAGAGGAAAATTCTTTAGAAAACTTACCAGTTTTGCTGCCAAAAAAAGGGTCTACTTCGAAGCTGGACAAGAAGACTCTTCAATGTTCTTTTCTGCAGCACTTCAAAGTCTGTCACTAGATGTATAGCTTACATGGCCTTTGCTATCTGCTTCTTGGCTCATAGTTTGCTCCTCCATGTCACCTTCTCAATTACTGTTTTTGTGATGGTCTCATTAAGCAAAGGCAGATACTGTAGAAGGTCACAGACTATCCATTGTAACTCTGTTCACCTACTTGCTTAGTATGGGCTTGATGACACCTACTAGATGATTAGGAGAGCATTGCTCTGACATCCCTGTATGGAAACAGGAAATAAAACAATTTTTTGTTTTTACAAATCTGATCAGGATTACAATAGGGCAAAGTTATTTTTTGTAAATGTCGGGTGCCAGAGAAGGTCTTTAAAAAGACTTCTGTGTCCAGCTGCAATACTAACCTTCAGAAATCTTTGTCTTGGCAAATCTATTCATTGGTCTGTAAACTCAGTGGGTTAACTTTTAAAAAAGCTTATGTTATGGTTTGACTGCGGCCGGCAACCCCGCCGGGGTGCGGAGGAGAATGGAAAGAAACAGGCAGAAAGCGGTGGGTCGGGATAAGGCCAGTTTAACAGAACAGCAAAGAAAGAGAACAGTAACAACAACGATACAGATAAGGAGAAAACTCAACACAAACTGCACAACCTCCACAACTGCTGCCCCGCTCCTGAGCCGCACGGCACATGATATGGAATACCCTGCTCTGTTTGGCCAGGTTGGGTCAGCCCGACGGCTGTATCCCTTCCTGGATTCCAGTGAAAATTAACCCTGTCCTGGCCGAACCCAGGACAGCTTGCCATTCTGGTTGCATACACTTTTGCACATAATCAAGTCATTATCAAATATAGTGGAGTCATCCACAAAACTCATTTGCATTTGTATTTACAGAGTGATTTAAACCTAATTGCATGAACAATCATTGTTTAAATATTGAGAAGTTATTAAGAGAGAAAAATACATTCTTAAATCAGGCGCCAGTTTAATTTGTTAGGATCCAATGTGTGAAGTGCCTGGAAAGGCTGCTGTATGATTCTTGGTTATTGATTTGCCAACTTCAGAAACTTTCAGAGGTATATTATAATGTCTTTTTAATTCAGTATTTTGTAGAGCTTCTAATAATGCTTTCTGTGCTTTACTGTACAGGTCAGTAGCAGTGCCTAGAATAAAGGCACCCTAGAAGAAGCTTATTCAATCTGCAACAAATATTTTTAGTTCTGTTTACAGTGGATTATGTTGCACCTTTTGTTTTGGGAACTTGCATCAGTAATAAATTACTTGGAAATTATGTATGATAGATAACCATTCAAAGGAGAAGACAAAATCAGGCTTGGCTGTTCTGTTCTTTTGTTGCATGTGATGAGCATCTACAAAGCTCTTTCTTACACTTTGAAGTTTTCTTTTTTTTAGTGCAAGTGGCCGAAGAAGTGGTCAAATTACTAGAATTAAAATTATATGTAAGACATTTTGTATCTTTCTGGTGTCATTGTATTTCTCAAGTCTGTTCTGATTTAGAAGGTGAGAAAAACACCAAGAAGGTCTTACCTTGGTGCCTCAGTCCTTCTATTAATTTCTCCATTTCTTCTGTTTGGTCTGTTTGCATAAGGAGGAAAGGTTACATTTGGCTTTCAGGGAAAACTGTTTTTTCTTTTTATAACCAAAAAGCCAATTCCAAACAAAACTCAGCATCTTGAAGAAGCAAAAAGGGCTCAAACTTTTGTAATTCTGTGTTACCTTTTCGCTTGCATTTACTCCATGAGCCTGCTGCTAAAATACTGTGTTCTTCACAGAGCTGCCATGGTGTAATGGTATCTTCCAGTCATTTAGCAAAAGAGTTCAGAATTTTAACGGTTCTTTTGTTTTGTATTTTACAGGCAGATTTTAAACTGATGTGTGATAATGCAATGACTTACAACAGACCAGATACTGTTTACTACAAGCTAGCCAAGAAGATACTGCACACAGGCTTTAAGATGATGAGCAAAGTAAGAGACCTATTAAAAACAAAAAGCAGAAACTCTTCGGGGTTTTTTTTCGTCATGCTTAAAAGGAACATAATTAATAACAATGATAAAGTTATTTCATCCATCTGTGATTAATTTTAGCAGTGCCTGTTAGTGCTGCTGTATTTAAGGGCTTGATAGCATTCTTATTATAACCACATCCTTATTTCTGAGCCTTATCTGCACCACTGAAATCTGTAGGAGCTTCTTTCACTGGCCTCAGTGGAAGCAATTAAGATCCATGTATATAAAAGCCAACTTTAAAATGTTGCTTCTGGCTGAAACTTTTAAAACAAGATCTCAGTTTTATTTCTGCATAGGCAAGACAGCTTTTCTTTTTTGAAGGTGGTGGGTGTAGGGGAGGTTTCAGGGGTTTCACAGAAGCATGCGTGCAAACACGCTTTTTACTGAAATACAGTTGTTGGCTTGTAAAATGAAGTTACTTTGGTTAACTGCTGTGTGTATGCGTGTGTGTGTGTGCGTGCGCGCATGTATTGCAGTTATGGTAAGTTTTATGTAAAATAGACAGTTGTCTTTGCATATGCAGTTTTGTTTGTTTGTTTGTTTCTCTCTTGATAGTTGGGCTGCAGAAATTCTGATGCCATGCTACCATGACCAAATCATGTTGCATCGCCATTGGAAACGAGGCATTAAGAACAAAATAAGGCCATGGCCATTCCCATCCCATCCCATTATCATAGCATCTTGGCTATGAGGGAAAGGTTAAGTCCCTGCCGCTCTGTCCTTTCTGATTCTAGGAACGGCTGTTAGCTTTGAAGCGCAGCATGTCGTTTATGCAGGACATGGATTTTTCTCAGCAGGCAGCTCTTTTGGGTGATGAAGACACAGCAGTTGAGGAACCTGTCCCTGAAGTTGTTCCTGTACAAACAGAGACTACCAAGAAATCCAAAAAGCAAAATAAAGAAGTTATTAGGTAAAGGTTTTAATGGGCATGCTTACTGGTTTGTTGCAGCTTTTGTAGTGTGAGACAGCAGTAAAGAATTCAGGAAGGAAACACATTTCAGCTTTTCTCCTTGTGGTCCATGGGATAAATGGGCAATTTTATTGTATTTTATTTATTCGTTTATAGAACTTGTTTGATAATGCGCTGTTTCCCAACTTGAAACAAACAATTCAAAGAATGACTACACATTCTTTTAAACACTTACAGTTAAAGTATGTATATCCTTCTTTATATCTGTACTAAATGAGTAGTTTCTTCTCATGATGCTTTGAAATGTTCTTTAATTTTTACCATAGCCACAAATATCTTTGTGTTTTGTCCCATTTTTCCTCCTGCCCCTCTAAAACGATTGACTGTATCAAAATCTAACAGAACCTTTCTGGGAGGGCAAAGTGGCCCAAAATCAGTCAATTATTTTATTCAAGTTTAGTCTTACCTGGCAGGATATAGAGGTACATGATATTATTTCTGGAGCAGATGATAACATCTTCCCAATGAAATCTTATTAAACTTCTTTGTAAAATACGTTGCTACTGCAATAGCTAGCTTCCAACTAGTAGGCACCCCTGTGTCAGTAAGTTGTGTTTTTATAGCTATAATCCAATTTTAGTCAAATTAAAGGGCTTTATTTTCTATTTTATGAGGAGATTTTAGCAGAAACTGTGATTTACAAGCAAATTATGTTTTTCAGTGTTCTTACATAGACACCCTTGGATAGATACTGAATTTAAATTGTAGAGCATTTATTTTATCAACTGGAATTTTAGGAAAATAAAACTAACAGAATTACTAGTCATATATTAAATTATCTGATCATGTAGATGTATTCTGCAGGTTTCTTTCTTAAACATTCAAAGTAAAATAAAAAAAGGGAAATGCAGCTTGTTATTTCAAGTTCATGCTCTCTCTTTTTTGTTAAAAGTTAACTTTGGCGTTTTAATCAGCCACATTTTTTGTTACACTTGAGACATTTTCGTAATCCTGTTTAATGTCTGATGAAAGAAGCAGTATTTTAATGTAGTTGTTTTGTGGAAATAGGAGACTGCAATATGTATCTTCAAAAATAATTTAAAATTGAGTAATTTTTTTGGCTGGATCTATTCTAATGTCAGCATACAGAAACGTATCTTGCTGTATCATGGAGAATTATTGAAGTGTAATTTCTTCTTTGTTTAATGGATTGTGTATAGGAATTAACTGAAAGTACCTTTCTGTAAACAAGACTTCATTGGCGGGGTGGGGTGGTGGTGGTCTGTTTTTTGTTTAGTTGGCTTTTTTAAAAGATACGATTATTTGATTTGTATGATGCCCAAAATAATAGATCTTCTCTTCTGATTAATTCTTACATGAACTCCATTACAGGAGTAACTTTGCACTTTGGCACTTTTTGTGTACTCATCTTCAAATACAGACAGTTAATAGAGCAAGAAATTGAGACTGCCAAGCAATACAGTCTTTAATATCTACCGTAACATACAATTCAGATAGTTAAAAATAACTGACATTTAATTTTATCCTTATACTAGTCTCCTTGCAATCAGTTGTGGTATAAATTTACTTTCCTGTTGTTTTCAATGTTTATATAACTTTTATAGCTGGGATTAATTTGTTTTTTGTAATTAACTTGACCTTTTAAACACTTCTATTTTGGCATCAGTAAGATACATATATTCTTTTTGATGTACCATAAGAGATTTGGGGGGAGAATTGAACCTAATAGCAGATATTTTTGCCTTCATATTTCACAGTTTAAAACAGTGAAAGAGCTGAAGTCAATGTTTGCAAAGTGTTAAAGCAGTTGAGACCTCTATACTGTAGTTTAAGAAGTGTCTTGATCATTTGGGCATCCTAATATCTAAGTAGTTTTTTAAAATTTTGTCCAGGATGTTGCAGCCTTCTGAACATTCTCTCAAAATTCTTGTCCATTAAATATTCTGTGTGATAGAAAGTACCAGTTGTTTAGGACTTTCCTGCTGTGTACACCCTTTCTTAAAGTTTCAATGAAACAACAACCGTGTAAAACATCTGTCTCATAACAGTATGATCCTGTGATCTTTTTATTGTCTTTAATAGCAAAACTTTCTTGTGTATCGGATCTGAATCTCTGTACAGAGAGAAATTCTTAGCTAAGCAAATGGAAGAAGATACCCCAGGAGAGAGAAATGGATTTGGTGTGAGGAGATGCTCTACCCAGTACCTAAGGTGTTTGGCCCTAGTGTCTAATGTCCATATAATGCCCTGAAAGATTTTAATGTACAAAGTTTATTTTACATATATAATATAATGAAGTCTGCCATATCTTACGATGTCTTCACACTTCCCCTTATAATACTACACTTCTCTGATTTTATATAATGGCTAAGATATGTCCTGTTCCATCTTAGGTATGCTTATTTGTAGTATTTTATTTTTTTTTGGTGGTTTAATGGAAAGAGATCTACTGAAAATAAATGTTAAATTCTATAATTTCAATGAGAAGGAATGGCACGGTTGATACTGATTAGGAATACTAATTGCCAATATTAACAAACATCGGAATTAAAGGACTCCCTGTTAGACTGGGAGCATGTCCTACTTCTACAAACAACTAAATGACGTAATATTCATAAATACAGCCATTCAGGGTTTTTTCTCAGATTAGAGTTACAGTCACCATTCCCTTATCAAGTAATTTCTTTTCTGCATCTTTATATTTGTAATTTGTGAAAATATAACCTATTCGTGCATGTGGGAGAGTAAGGACACATACAGCATTTGCCTTGTATTAATGCAATTATACTCCCAATCTCTGTTTTGTAATACTTTCTTTATTTTCATCAAGGTACAGAAACAATTAAATTTTTGAAGTTCAGTAGTTTGGTAGTTCTCAGCTGCTGCTGCAAAACTTCAGTTTCATAATATGATTATAATTCCACTTAAATGCTGAAGCAGACTGACACTGGGAGAGGAGTGGGACTGATTGTTCTATTTAGCAAACCCAGAATTCAGCCCTTTGTTTTGTTTTAGCTTTTAATTTCTACAGCTGCTCCTCTTTTCTTTCTTAGTTGCATATTTGAACCTGAGGGAAATGCATGCAGCCTGACAGATAGCACTGCTGAAGAACATGTCCTGGCCCTAGTGGAACATGCAGCAGATGAAGCTCGGGATAGGATCAATCGATATCTACCCAACAGCAAGGTCTACTGCACAACTAAGTTCACAATCCCATTTTGTGTCTGACTATTGAATGCTTTGTTTCATCTTAGGAAACGGGTGTTAGTACTACATTTTCTGAGACTGTAACATCTAAGGTGTATGTTCTGTGTGGAATACCAATATGACTATTATCTATCCTAAATAGGGTGTTCTAAATGGATCTCAAGCTGTATTGTGTGTTGAACATCTTTAGAAATTCACTTGCAGAAAACAGTGAAATGTTTCTCAGTCTTGAATCTGGCTTCCTTAACTGCAAACCTTAGCATTGAAAGTGATCAAAATAGCATCACACGCTTCTTATTGTTGCAACCTCAGAAAAAGCAAACTTTGGCATGGGTTGAAGAGTTATTAGAATTTCCCCCCCAATCTAAGGAATTCAGGAATTTTTAAGTGTTAAATTACTGTTTTCAATGAAAAGTCCAGAACCTCTTGTAGTTTTGTACCTACAAGTAGTTGCTGTCAGCTATAGCACATTCTTGTGTGAGTACAAAATACAGACATCCTTCACTGACTAGTTAAAGATAGCAGTAGTTTGTCCATGTTGGAATTTTGGACAGTGCTAACAACAGGTTTGATCATCTGAAACGTGGTTCTGATACTGTCACGTGTGTTTGGTTTTTGTGCTGTTCCAAGACTTACAAGGAAAAGCTCAGTGACAGTGCAGTTTTCTCAGCATGATCTTTTTATGGGCTGTGATTTTCTTAGCTGTGTGATAATGGTGGATTCCTTCATTTACTTCTTTCTAGGGCTGGACTGAATGCTACAGGCATTTGCTACAGGCCTATGTTGAGTTAGGTTTATGCTGTTTCCCTTGCATTGTGTGCAGTCTTATTACCACCATTATACTTCGTCCTCATTGCTCATTCTGTCATGTACTCTAGTGACCGCTGCAATCAAAAAAACCATCAGGATGTTGCTACATCCTGCATTTTCCACCTATTTTTTAACAGCTGTTGCAGAAGAGACATTTTCTTTGAAGCACTAATGGTAGTAATTTTGTCTTCAAACTTAATGTCTATTTCTTGGACAATGGCCCTTGTTATGCAGTCACCTTAGGCTCAAGAGGATTGGGGAGTAAAGCCTTAAAGAACAGTGGGAGAAGGTTCGGCTTCTTCAGTGTATTTCTGTTTCTTTGGATAATGAGAAGACTTGCTAGGATTGAAGGCTATTTAAAACCTCCAAAGTAAGAGTGACTTTTTAAAAACCCTTTAAAGCAATACCAGTCTTTTGCTAATTGCTGGCATTACTGAAAAGGCCTTTCATGCTGATGCATTCAGTTTTGCAGTGTTCAGGAAAGAGTTGTTCTAGGTGTGCAGCTCTTAATTGTCTAGGTTGTTAATCAGCTAGACAACCCACTGCAGATTTCACTGAATCTAGGTAATGCTGACATGTTCCTAGAGTTCAGCTATTGTTAACTTTTGCCATCACTTGAAGGTGTTGTTCCTGTTCATTCTCTTTCCAGCTCTTGTCACCTCTGTTTTTATTATATGTCAGCATTAGCTTTCGCCTTACGTTTGGAGACAGTTTTAAACTTTTTAAGAGGGAGAGGGGAAAAAAAAAGAAGAAAAAAAAACAACCCCACAAAATAGGGGAAAGATTTGTTGTTCAATTTACTTCGAAACATTTACTATTATTTCTTTAGGGAGAGCATAGTTTTAGTTTTCCATCTTTACTCGGAAGTGGCAGTCTTTTTTGCATGATTAGTGTATAGTGAGTTTTTGACATCAGCTAAGTTTGTTGGATCAGTTTTGGCTCTATTTTTACAGACCCCAGTGTGTTCTATTGTCTTTCACATCTCTGGCAGTCTTTTTAGCTTGTGTTTGTGTGGTCTGATAGGTCTGTCACAACACTTCTTCCTCTTTTAAGAATATGGTAGTGCATTCGTGAAAGTACTTGTAATTACAGAAAGTTGTGGGTGAGATGAAAACAAGCAGGTCAGTCTAGATTTGAAAACAGTGAGGTAGATTGTGGATAGGAGTTACAGTTCTGCTTCCAAAAAGAAGGTGTGTTCTAGGCTTGGCAGTCAGAAAATCTAGCTCCATACTAATTATAATGGAATTGTTTTTCTCTTGGATGCAAACTTTAGATGTGATTTAGGAAGATGGAGTTGTATATATGACATACGAACTTTTAGTCCTAAGTCTTCTGTTCTGAAGCATTTGCTAGGCGGTGATAAATAGTTGTGACCCAAGATTCTCTGTATTAAAAAGGGAATACCAGAGTGCAGGGTCTGAATACAGCTAAAAATGTTTTTTATAGTTTTCTTTGTAGGGAAGCAGCTTGTCCTTTGAGTTTGGACTGTTTTGAATGATTGCTTATGTTTCTTTGTGGTTCTATTTACAGATTGGTTATCTGAAAAAAAATGGAGATGGGACTTTGTTATTTAGTGTAGTAAATTCATCTGATCCAGAAGCAGAAGGTAAATGCCGTAATCTTTCCAGCAAACATTTCTAATCTTGAATGTTCGAGGAGATTTTTGAAGTCTCAACTGTACATACAGAGCCTGTGTAGTATACAGGAGTTGTTTTAAAAAAAAAAAAAGAAACAAAGTTATTCTGCAAACCATTTTCCCCAAGAGCTATATTTAGTATCTCCAATATAAGATGTTTCTCTTTGCCTTTCAAATTTTCACTCTTCAAATGCTCTGTTGTACTCATGCTAACAGTAAGATGGTAAAATAACTACAACTTGGAGAACTTGCAAGACAGGCGTTTCCTGCATGTACTCTGTAGTGTTAAAATCTAGTAGACAAAAGGTGAATGAAAATGCTGTAATCCTATGTAAATGTGCAATGCATAGATGCAAATTCAGAATAATCTTTTACCTTTTTTATTTCAAAACTTTAATAGCTGAAGTTCAGTTTTAAGTTAATTGGGTTTTGCTTAATTGTTTTTCTTTAGTTCCTTGATCTTTTCTGTGCGTTTTTGTTTGTCTTACTACTATATGTTATTTATGTTGTCTTATGCTTCCCATGTCTTTTTAGTTTTGAGCTCAAAATGTGGAAGTTTTGAAAGTCTGTCATGAATGAAATGTCATAGTCTCTATGCTGCTGTATATCATGTTGATTTCTTTCTTCTCTGCACCTTTTGAGATTGGAATTCATTCACAGCTTACCTATTGTTGCATTGAGGAATGCATGAACCCTTCTGACTAGCCTCATTTCTGTTGATTTTTTGGTTAGGAGATACAAACCTGTAACTCTATTACTGTCTAAATTCCTTTTCATTGATAGCAAATTTTTCTGGAATGAAACTGAGCATTTTGTCTGCCATCACGCCCTTACCTATTTCTGAAAAAAAAAAAAAAATTTAATGTGATTTAGTACCTCTGAAATCATGTCACTGAAAATTTAGACAGTGACAGTAATGGGAGCAGAGTAAGCTTTCACTGTGTGCTGTAAAGTACTGTACTGCTTCCTGATGTTTCTGTGCTCCAGAATCTTTTTTGTTTGTGTAGTTAATGCTACTTACACTGAATTTACAGCTAATAATATAATCTGCATTTTTGTTGTTGTTGGTGTTTTTTTTTTTATCCTAGTAGGGTTCTAGGGATATACTTGCTTTCTGTTGTTCAGTAATTGAGCTTAATTATCATTAGATTCCGTAACAGTCAGAGGGTTTTAAAATAACTGGAAGTGTCCTAAATGTTCTTGGGATTTTTTTGAGTTTAAAAGCATACTCCAAATTATTTGAGCCATTTTAATTAAGAAGGTCACAGAACTTCAGAAGAAAGAAATATTGCTGTAGCCATAATGGTAATTATCTTAATGAGGTTCTTTATGTGATGTCTGGGTTTCTTTAGACAAACTAACACTTAGTCAACATAAGAAATTTTTTTTATTACTTCATGATATCTAGATCTTGAATATTAGTGAATCAGCTGGTAAAAGAATTTCAGATGCTGCTATATACTTTGAAATAACTAAGTAAGCCATAGATCTTGTGAATAAGTGATGGAAACATATTTACAACATGTATTTGAAATTTAAATGGAAAACCTGAATTACACTTCCTATGCTTAATAAAAATGTACAGATTAAAAGATATTTGGCCCTTATGGTAACTGCAACTTCTTAAAATAGCAAAATCTAAATATTCACCATAAATAAATTTTAAACATGAAATGCTTTACTAAAAGTTATCATCTTCCTTTAAATCAAATTATTAGAGGAAGAAACTCACCCAGTGGATCTGAGTTCGCTGTCTAGCAAATTATTACCTGGCTTCACTACACTGGGCTTTAAAGATGAACGAAGAAATAAAGGTAAATGCCAAAGAAAATGTTTTAACTTTGTGTTAATTAAATGTTTGAGCAATTTCTTGACATAAAATAATTTCATATTATACCTGTCTCCAAATGAAAGTTCACTTGTTTATTTCTATAATATATAATTATTCCATTTACAGCAGAATGCAGTTTTATTTCAATTGACTTTTGTGTATTAAACATAACTTAATTAGGAGTTTATGGATTAATGTTTTGCCTTGGTGTTGTAGCCATACTGTAAGCTTTCCAGTAATGGTACTCCATTTTCTCTGGAGGAGATAATTTTTACTGAGCAACTGCACCTAGAGTTGAGGAAAAAAACCTTTTGGTCACTTGCATTTTTGTATTGTGTGGACAAGGGTTTCACAAACTGCGGATTTTTTTCTAGTATTACTGACTCTTTTAATAGTTTCTATTCTGCTCTTCAGAAACTGGCAAGTAACAGTATAGTAGACACATGCAATAAGCAGAAATATGAAAGGGGGCATGGGGATGAATCCTTTTTTGTGGGAGTGGGGTGGTTACCTTAGTTCTTTATTTTGCAGTAGTGTAAGTACGTTTATTTATGTGGTTAAAATTGTTACACTGATTTTAGAGTCTGGAAGTATCCTTGAGATATTGCTCTTGATTTCAGTTGGAGGAAAAAATATGCTGCACTCTCTGTATCTGTTTCAGAAAACAAAGTCTTGGTTTTTTTGTTTTTTTTTTCTCCCCAAGTGATCTTTTACACTTCTGTTAATCATGTGTCATCTCTTTCTTGTACCTTTCTAGTAACCTTTCTTACAAGTGCTAGTACAGCACCTTCCATGCAAAACAACTCTATATTTCACGATTTGAAATCAGATGAAATGGAGCTCCTGTACTCGGCATACGGTGATGAAACTGGGATACAGTGTGCCTTGAGGTAAGCACTTCCTTATAAGGAGGCCTAACTTCTCTTAGCAATTTTATGAAAAGCAATTTGGACTCAATGTCAACTAGGAACCTCAAAATCCTGTTTTTTAAATTTTTTTTTTCTAGAACTTATTTTAAAAATAACTCATTTTAAAACTTGAAGCTAGCTGTCATCCTGGTTGGTGGGGGTTTTTTGATGGTTTGGGTTTGGTGTGGGTTTTTTTCCATTTGCGGTTTTAAGTTACCCTGTTTTATTGCAAGGCTGTTATGGATCTTGTTATTAGAGTCTTTAACCGCAAGATATTATAGATTGCTAAAGATTTAGCACTTTGCTTTAAACCCAGCATGAAGCAGGTTTAGATATGCCAGTAATAGATTTCAGTGACTTTAAAACAGTGATATTTTTCAAGGAGTTTCGAAACAGTTGAAGCTACTTGAAAAGGAAATGCTTTAAACTTCTCTTTAAACTGTTAATCTTGGAGGAAAAGAATTAATCACAAGCTTTTTTCTTTTCTTTGTGTTTTTTTAACCCACTAGCAATGGTAGTTCAGGTGAAAATTTGCTGGTTGTTGTGAAAAGTAAGTTTGCACATACATTTACTTCCATTTGAAAAAAAAAATAAAAAACAATCCCTCCCCCGTCTTGAAGGCCTTAATTACTTTTCTGAAGAAGCATAGGAGAGTATAAGAACAAGGAAAATATTAATGTAATGCAGCATAGTTGGGGAAAACCATATTGTGAGTTGAAATATTTTTTACAAAAGTAAGTGTTTTCTGTAATGCTTGTATTTCCATTCCTGCTAGCTTACAAGAGTTTGTGAAGGACGCTGGAAATTACAGCAAGAAAATAGTAGATGATCTTCTGGACCAGATCACTAGTGGAGATCATTCCAAAACTATTTATCAGCTAAAGCAGGTGTGTCCTTGATGCACAGAAATGTCACAAATTCATCAAAACAAGAATCGACCTGTTTCTATTTTTGAATATTGTATGAGATGCTTTGTTTTCCACTGTCAGTTTAAGCAGTGAAGGCTTGGCTGTTTGTGTAACCACGTGGTGAACTGAATTGGAAACTGAATTAATCAGCAGAGAAGTAATCTTTACTTTCTCCAGCTAGATGCAACTCTCCAATGTCATTCAGTATCTGGCTGCAAAAAGGAAGAGGCAGGGGAGTGCAACGTAGAAGGGGGAGGAAGGGACCGACCAACTGAATGGTGTTTGGGCAGCTCTGTCACTCAGTGGCATGACTTATGTATCTGCTTCTGAGCTACATTGCAAAGCTTTCGTTAAGGATTTTTTTTTTCCTTAATTTAAATGCAAAATATATTCCTTGTGGAAGGATTAATTACTTGGAACATTGAAATGGTATTGGAGAATAGATTAATATCACTTTACAGGTATCTATTACCCAACACTCCTAACTTTTAAATTCATCCAGTATGTATGAAGGAAAAACTTTTAACTAATTTCCAAAAACACTTTACCTAGGAGATTCATACTGAGACTGCAGAAGACATTTTTCTCAGAAGTGTGTGTAATTCTAGTGGGAATGTTTGCATTCCCAAGACAAAATAGACTACCAGAAACTGCAAAATCTTGTTTCATGTTATGTTCCCTCTGAAAACCACTCTTAGTTTGAAATAATTGTTTGCTGTTCAAAATGATGGCGGTCTGAATGATTCCAGAATAAAGAGAGGGAAGTGGGGGGGAGGATGGAAGGTACTCGGACTTCCTGACATGGTGGAAATGAGATTATGCTAAATCTCTGCAGACTTAGGAGTAGAATAAGGTGGGTGATGTTTGGGGAAAAGGAGACAGTAGAATGAAAAATACAGAGGATCCTTCGGAGTTTGTTGGGGTATTTTTTTCCAGTCCCTGCTGGAAAAAGGTTGCATGTGAAACAGAAAGAAATGTAAAGGATTAGTTCAAAAAATTTTGAAAGTTCGAAAAACTCAAAACCAATATTTTGAATATTCTTCTACATCTAGAAATGTGTGTATACGACATACTGAGCAGCTTTAAATTAAAACATGTGCCTTTCCTCTTTTGCCACCTTGCTCTATGAATATTGTTCCCAATGAGAATTTCTGAATACCTATCAAATGGTTAAGGGCTATTTACACTTAGAAATGCTGTTCAGTTGTGACACATGGATATGTACAGATTCTGTGCAGTTAGATGTGTTTCACTGATGATATGACATGGTGTTTTGTGCTTGAGTATTTTATGCTGCTACATTTGAGTAAGAATTAATATCTCTGAAAGTACAACCTTAAATGATTTGGAATCAGAAGGTACTGAAGTAATGACTAATATACTGCGTTTGAATATGAAGTTCACGGGCAGAAGAAATAGCGTAAGGGAACTCAAAGATTAGTTAAAATACATAATGCTAAAATACTTCAGAACAGTACCTGTTACACTGTGATTGCATTACAGATATCTGAAAAAGTTGGCTGTTTCTAGCATTATTTTGTATGTGAAGTTTGAATATACTTGAAATTGTATGAGAAAGAGGTCTTTCTCTCATGTTGGATAAAAGTAATTGTTAGTATTCTTTCTTTTCAGAGGCGAAACATCCCAGTAAAACCACTGGATGAAGTAAAAGTAAGTTATGCTGATACTCAGTCTCTTCTTTTTTTCTTTTTTCTTTTTTTTTTTTTTAAACTGGAAAAAGTGTCCTGGCATTTTAAGTTGAGAAAGTAATGCTCTCTGGGCTTCCAACATGCAAATTCATAATTTTATCTAATGTGCATCTGTTCTGTATACAGCAAAGATTGATAAGTGGAGTGTATGACAAAGAAGGGGCTGTTAGGTTAGTCCTAAAGAGGCTGTCCTGGTTAGTTCTAAATTATTTATGTGAGTGTATATGGTCACCCATTAGAGAAGAGCTAGTCTAGTTTGTTGTGAACGTTCTATGTAAACATCATGAAACACGGTAGTATTCAGTGGTGGCATAGGATCCGATCCTGGTAAACCAGCAAATTATATAAACTAAGAGTATTCTTAGGAAACATAAGGTATGAAATGCTAAGATCTATAATATGATTTGGTTCTTTAGGTTCTGCCAGTTCTCATAAAAGAAGAACACAAGCTGCGTCATACCTGTCCGGATTCTTCCAAACAGATTATGGTAAAATGGTTTGTGTGGTTAAAAAAAAAGAGTGTTGAGACATTAATTTTGTTTCAGTGCAAGGTTGTGTGTGCTCTGAGGTAGAAGATTTATATTGCGGTATCTAGAATAAGCTTTCAGTACTTAAAATTGATTCTCTGACAGTGTCTATTTTAGTTCGTAGCTTTGTTTGTCCTGTTTTTCTGTGTTCTCTAGTTCAATTCAGCATGCATAACTAAATCTCAGAGGCAGAAAGACCACTTAGGAGTCTGGAAGATACTTGATCTGCTGATGCGTATTTGAGGTTCAACCTGCTGTAAAAGTGGAAAAAAACCCAGTAGTAATGATCAGTTTTACTGCATCCATTGATAATGTCTGTTAGGAAGTAGGGGTAAATAATGCATATCTTATGTTTTCAAAGCTACTAACCAAATCTTTAAGTGGTATATTTTTTATCTTGCAAATTATTTGTGACAACAGAAGATATGCACTGTATTCCATGGCAATTCACATGAAAATTATACGGATTATATTATAGCAACTAATAAATTTTATAGTTTTGTAAATATTCTTTATGTTTTGTGGAAAGCTTTGTATTTCTTTGGACGATAACTGTTTAAGTTAATTCATGAAAATGCTAGGTTTCGTTTTCATATTTCTGAAAGATAATACCCACTAGTGTATGTACCTGCATGTCTTATTGCTCCTGCTGGAATTAGGCAACCTCAGAGAATTCTGTTAAAATGAAGCGTAATGACTTTTACTTTGATCTCTTACTTTTTGCCATTACATCGCAGTATTGCAACAGGTATGGAAAAAATGAAACTGTTGTAGTGCAGGCTGTGTTTCGTTATCCAAATGTACAGAAAAAATATTTGAGAGACCAGCTCCAGCTAATATGGTGTCCAGGGAGGCCCACCTTACTGGTTTTATTAGTCGCATACAAAAAAATTCAATAAATCCAGTGTTGCATTGACAAGGTGAGGAAAGAGGGGTTCTGGGAGTGGTTCGTGATAAGGTATACAGAGGATTTGGTGGTTGTTGATTTCTGCAGTCCCATATGATGAGGTGAAAGATGTTTAGACTACCCTGCAGATCCCTTGCCATTCATATGACTGGTCTGTCCTGGAACCGTGTTTGAGCTGCCTGTGAGTTGCAGGCTAGCCAAGATAGTTATGGATGCTCCAGTCTCAAGTGTTGTTCTGCAGACTTTTGAGAGCATGGATTCATGAGTTTACCTTAAGCATTAAAAAGTTACTATGACAGCTTGACACTATTGCTAGTCTGTTTCTTGGATTTTTATAGGTTGGAGAATCTGCTGGAGACAGTAACACTTCTGACTTGGACTTCCTTTCTATGAAACCCTATTCAGATGTATCTCTTGATATTTCTATGTTAAGTTCATTAGGTAAGTAATTATATATACAAGCCATGAATTACGGTTTAGTTGTACCATTTAGGCAATATAACATCTGGGTTTGTTAAGAATAAAAAAGTGTTCAAAAAGTTGTAATAAGTCTACATTTGACATAGGTAGGAGTCTAGGCCTGGTACAAAATAAATTAAACCTTGGTCTGTTTTTCCTTTGAGACACCCGTGTGCTCTTCCTCTACCACTAAAGAAACCAAAGTATTTGTACCTCGCAATTTTGATAGCTTTGCTTTTTTTTTGTGTGTGTGTTCATATTGACATAAATTTTAAGAATCAGCATGGAGCTTTGGCTCAGAAATGTTATTACTTCTTATGCTATCTTTTGAAATAACTTGGGAGAGAGGTAGATATGTGAAGCTCAATAATGTAACCACTTGGAATGTCCCAAAACAAAAATCAGAAGAAGCTTCAGGTGTTGAAAAGACTTTAGCTTCAAATAAGGCAGTTATATGAAAGTATTAGGATGCTGTTTCAAATACATGGCTTTGATAGGTATCCTTCTTAAAATACTATGAGAGGTAATGTTCTGCAGGCTGCTGAGCTGATCCAATGTCTTCAAAAATGTCGTCATAAAAAAATACTGCTTATGGTTTAATATGCTTCTAATTCAGAATGTGAAAGATGCCAAACTATCTGTTATAAAAGATAACGAAGGTAGTTGAAAGCTTAAAGAAAAAAAAATTCCTACAGGTTTCTCCCATAGGTGCAGTATTCTTTGAAAAGCGTTTGTAAGCTCTTGATTATAGTGTCGTATGCTAAGTTTATTGCAGTTCAGTTAAAAAATGAATAAATGCCTGTTTTATAACTAATGTTTAGACATATCAGTCTTACTATGATTTTGTTACTCCACTGAAGGCTGCTTATATTTTTCTTCTTTGATCTTTCGATAAATAATCACACTTCTAGATTACTTAGCTTCTGGAGAGAGCCAGAATGATTATGATTCATGTCATAACTCTTGCAAAGTTAGCAAGGTCTGCTCTGAAGACAGCCCAAAGAGAAGGGAAAGAGTTTATTTTCCTGTTTAAGGTTGAGAGATTTTTTTTTTTTAATGGTGGCACATACTTCCAATTTTTTCCAATTTCAGAATTTTATTTGGCTTACTATGAAATCAGTGTAGCTGAAGAAAATACTGTTCTTAAAATCTTCTGTGATGGGAATTTCTTCACCTCCATAAATTACGTATTCTATTTTAACTGTGGTTTAAGTTAGATATTTAATTTATCTTCCTACTGACTTCCTCTCCTTTGCTGCAAACTAAATATGTTGTTTCATGTGTGGAGTTTAACAGATGAGGAAGACAAATTAAGCTCTTATAGCTGGTGAAGTACTGGGAGTCGGTTCAGTTTCAGCCATTTCCCATGGCGCTCTCCTTCATCCTCCAGTATCGCCAAATGCGTTTCAACATATATTTCTTGAAACTGAAAACAGATCTGCAGCTGTTGCCTTTTAGAAGTGCAAAGGAAAATGCAAGTTTGAGGTTGTTTGTGTAATAGGCAGCACTTGTGTTAACTTATTTTAGAACTTTTTTATAGTGACTTGGTAATTCACGAGTCAGTCTGCATGTGCTAATCGTCACTTTTGGTTGGTAACTGGTGGCCCTTAGGAAAAGTGAAGAAGGAGCTCGATCATGACGATAACCATTTACATCTGGATGAAACAACTAAGCTGCTGCAGGACCTTCATGAAGCCCAGGCTGACAGAGCGGGATCCCGGCCATCATCCAATTTGAGTTCCCTCTCCAATACCTCTGAAAGAGACCAACATCATCTTGGTAAAGTTACCTGTGTCACAGAAGTTAAAGTACTCGTGCTCCAATTGAAACTGATTAAAACTTACATTTTAATTTACATAAGTATTTGTATGAAACTACTCTGATAAAACAGTGTGCTGTATACAAGATCATGTTTTAATTTTTAAATATGCATGGCAAAGGCAACGAAGGAGACATACTTTTGAGCTATGGAATTAATGACACTAATTGCAGTTACTTATTTTTTTATTAGGCATGTGTCCTGGGTTTGGCCTGGACAGGGTTAATTTTCACCAGAATCCAGGAAGGGGCACAGCCGGGTGGGCTGACCCAACCCCAACCTGGCCAAACAGAGCAGGGTATTCCATACCATTGCCGTCATGCTGGGTTTTGGTGGGGTGGGCAGCGCGGCGGGAACTCACTCGCAGCTCGGGAGCGCGCGGCGCTGGTCGTGTTCGGGAGAATGGCTCTGTGGCTCGTGCAGTTCGTGTCTTTTCTCCTTATCTGTATCGTTGTTGTTCCTGTTCCCTTTTGTTTGCTGTTCTGTTAAACTGCCCTTATCCCAGCCCACCAGTTTTTCTGCCTTTTTCTTTCCATTCTCCTCCACACCCCGGTGGGGGGAGGGGCGGCCGCGTGGCGCTTTTGTTGCCGGCGGCAGCCAAAACCAAAACATTAATTTGGCGCCCAAGCATGGGGCGAGGATAACGGCAGGGCTGAGCAGCGGGTGTTAAAACAGCTTTCTTAGATTTTGTTAAATTTTGTTATAGGCATTTTTCTGTGTTAGTTAAACAGTCGCCGGTAAAAATGTTTCTGTTTTTGATCAGATGGTTGTGGCTTTTGAATCCGTACTTGCTGTGCTTGTTCCCTGTGGTGATGTTCATTACCTCAGGGAAAAGGATCAGGATTATGATTTTACTGTACTGTATGATGTCGACTTATGACATGATAGCATCACTGTGCATGAAATTAGGCTTGTATTTGCATACGGCACTGCGGTCCTTTCCGTACCTCGGATCCTATGTCTTAGAATTTGTTAATAATCAAACCCAATCTGTGGGGAAAACCGAAGGGGATACCTTCCCCCACTCTTTTGCCCCCCCCCTCTCCTTCAGACTGGTCTTAACGGTTTTTGAGAATTTCGAGTACCCATGGGATGCTCAGTCCAGGGGGTTTCTATTGTTATGCTTCCTGAATGGGTTGCAGGTTTTGTTTAGGGCTAAACAAGTCGTTAAGAACATCGTGCAGAGACCTGCTCCGGGCCGGATAGCTGTGAGTGGCTGGGTGTGTGGGACAGCATGGGCAGGTGTCTAGGGCAGTGGGCATCCCCCGTGTGTTTTAAACTCACCCCTGAACAGATACAGAATGCGGACAGTCTAGTAAAATATCTGCAAAAAGTGTGCTGCCACCCTGGGAACTCCAGAGAGACACAAATCACTGCCACGTGCTGGGGTCTGGCCCACGCCTACCGAGCCCTGTTCAGCCTGATTCAGTGCCCTAAAGGGGAAAGGGGGGAAACGAAGCGACAGGCGCTGCGACTGGCGCTGCCCCCCCAGCTGGCCCTGCAGCCCCTCCAGCCCAGCAGGCAGTCACAGCCCCCCC
>Ga0065711_1007475_pt1 | contig 20388 bp, 19 predicted proteins | sample Hoacrofraction12_FD_59098 | JGI IMG/M metagenome (GOLD analysis project Ga0065711, IMG submission 59098) | Hoatzin crop microbial communities from Cojedes, Venezuela - Epithelial fraction 12 v2 (version 2) | ecosystem: Host-associated > Birds > Digestive system > Esophagus > Crop | place...
GAGGAAGAACTTCTTCCCTCTGAGGGTGACGGAGCCCTGGCCCAGGCTGCCCAGGGAGGCTGTGGAGTCTCCTTCTCTGGAGATATTCCAGACCCACCTGGACGCGGTGCCGTGCAGCCTGCTCTGGGTGACCCTGCTTGGGCAGGGGGTTGGGCTGGGTGACCCACAGAGGGCCCTGCCAACCCCAAACATTCTGTGATTCTGTATTAGCCCCCGCGGGGTACTGCTGTCTTCTGTGATTTTCTGGCCCTTGGGCCCGTGTTTGATGGGGTTTTTCACCTGTGGTGTGAGCATGTATCTGCTCAGAGAGCTTCTCCAGGGTGCTCTCTCAAGCTAATGGGAGATCTGACTTTTCTGAGAAAGCACAAAGCCCCTTTTGTTCTGGAGGAAAACCATGGGGAAGTACAATGGCATTGGGCTGAGCAGGGCGTGTGGCATGCGTGGTGGAGATGGGATAGGAAAGGATTTATTGTCTGTTGCCACACCTGGCTTAACATGGCAGGAACACCTCGGCAATCAGTTGTACAATTTAGTGCTACTGAAGAACACTTGAGCCTTACTTGGTGCTGCACATGCACAGTCAGGTCAGGTGAGAAGAGGATTATTAAGGCACTGACTCATCTTCCCGTGGCACAAACCGTATCTCAGACCTGCCCCACTCCTGCCCACCCACTGCGGATTGCATTGCCTCCCCCCCGATCACGACGCAGAATTGGGCTTCACTCCCCACTTGCTGTCACCGGCAAATTCATGCGTTTGAGAAGAGCGAGAGGTCATGTGGAGGCATTGGATTTTTTTCAGTTTAGGAGAAAGGAAGCTTGTGGAGAGGGAAGAATGTGGGAGGGAGGGGAGGCAGAGAGAGGTCTCCCCCATAATTCTATTGAGCTAGAAGTGAATGTTATTAGGTGAGCTCTGGGTGGCTGAGGGCGTGCCAGGCTCTGTCCCCTGAAAGACTCGTCTGCCCAGGTGTGGGCTGCAAATATCTCATTCTATCTTAGTCACAGGTGTCATCTGGATCACTGCATGCTGCTAGGGATATGCAGATAATAGGAGTAAAGCTCCTAGACCAAGTCCCTTCTGGTTAGCGTGAAGGTTATTGCTGAATTATGGGTGTAAAACCTGCTTTTCTGGAGTTGTGCCACTTTGTGCGAGACTGTGACCTTCTCCTCTCTGGCCATCCATCAGGGTGATCTTATCCTGCTCTGAAAACTGCACTGACATGCTAAGCAGTGCTGAGCCTCCAGCGGTAACGTGGCTGTGTCCCTGGGCCAGGCCAGGCTGGGATCTGGAAAGTGCAGGAAAATCTGCCACAGCCCAAACTGCTGTTCCCAGCTGTCAGCGCTACAAAGCGGTGAAGCTGCATGTGGCATCACATCCAAAAGCTAGAAGTCCTCCAGCTGGAGGCCTGTTTCAGGGAGCTGTAACTCTCACTTAGGCTTACTCAAGCAGATGCGATACCACAAATCAGCTCCAGCCTTATTCTATGTAATAATCAGAATTTTACTTTGGTATGAAGCGTGCAAAAAACCGTGATAGTGGTTCGCCTCTTGCTGCATTGAAATCATTGCCTGTCCTCCCGTCTTTGAGCTCCTCTCTCTGTCTCTGTCTCCTCAACTGCTGTATGCTCTTTGAATCAAAGACCTTCTTGTTTGTAGCACACATAGCGCCCTTGGATCTGTGCTCATGGCTCGTGGCTGCTAAAGCACGAACACAGATAGTAGGTACGGGATGCTTCTGCTCGGCCACCCTGCGGACAGACCTAAGGAAAGTACCAGTTTGTTTACAGGTGAGAGTTCCTCCTTGCCTTTGTGAACTCTGGTTTCTCTCCCCTTTAGGTATGCATGACTTCCCGGCTGACACGAGCAGAAAATCCTGACACTCTGCTGGCCCCCTCCCCTGGTTTCCTTATCCGTGGCCGAGGCTTAGTGTTGTTTTTTCTGCTTTCAGATCGCTCCTGTTCTTGCGTTTCACCTCCCGATGCCCTGGGGAAGAGCCATAGGTCTGACTGCAGATGGTAGAAGCCTGCTGTGCCATGCGGTCTGGGTTGCTCTCTTGGTTGACTCTTATGTGGACCTGCAGTTCGTCCAGCAGCATGTCCAGGGCTCCCCAGCAGCACATCCCTGTCTGACCCTCCGTCGTGGACAGCCTGCTTGCAATGTTGGATTTCCAAAAGGTACAAGCCACTGAAATCTTTGTTATTTGAAACCTGGTTGAAGGATCTCCCATCCTTCTCAAGGATACCTCATTTGGATTTCCTGGAGAAGAGGCTTCTTGCTTTGAACTAGGAGTCCGTGAATCTGACTATTTACAAAAAGATGCATTTCAAGTTTATATAGATTTGGGTAGCTTGAGCTTTCATGTTGGACATCCTCTGCACTTCTGACAAACTACGTTTATGAATCAGTGTTGCAGTAGTTCCAAAATAGCTGATAGACATGTGAAGTGTGGTAAGAAAACTGGGAGTGTACAGAGAGATGGGGTTTGGGTACGTGGTGGTGGTGTGAGTCAACGCCGGCTTTTCTCGATGTTGCCACAGACACAGGAGTTATAGGTGGGCATGATGGGGCAAGCCTAAGCCTGGAACATAAATAACTTCTGGAAAAAAACTTCTCTTGAAAAGCATCAATAAAGTGACCAAACAAAGGTTTTAAAATCTGAGGATGCAAAAGAACTCTGCTGCGTCCAGAGAAATTGAGATAGTTACTGTGGACAACTTCTTAGTGACTTGGGGGCTCGGATCCAAGGGGAAAAGAAATCTGAAATGGGTCAAAGATAATTTAATATCCATCCCTTGTTAGAATCTGCAGCAGGTCTCATTTTAATTCTTGCAGATTATGCTTGCCAGGTTTTCCTTGCTGAAGTTTTTATAGACTGATCATTAGCTTGGGGAGAACACAAGTTCAGTCAAAATCAGATCCCCCTGATGGCTGATGCACAGCAGCATGCAATTACTGCGTAAAGACCCCTTAAAACCAAATGTGAACTTTTAAAGAACATTGTTTAGTTTTTAAAATAGAGCAGCCTGCAGGAATTGGGAAGCCTGTAATGTCCTAGGAGCTTTGCAGCAAGGATGATCTCAGAGGTCTTTTCCAACCTTGGTGATTCTGTGATTCTGTGAAACAAATGAAGGTTTGTTGAGGGAAAGGCCTCTTCCAGTGACACGGAGACAGGGATCTCTGGGACTGCAGTTTTGGAGCCACTGGATAATAACATCATGGCTCAGTGGTCTCATTAGCTTGTGAGTGCTAATGAGCTGCTGCAGCGAATGCTGATGCCGGAGCCCATATGGCACTTGGGTGCAGATGCTGGGCACCTTGGCATGAGCCCAGCGTGCCGTGAGCACCCCTGAGCACCTCAGCAAGCAAAGATTCATCAAGGAAATAAGACCGATGGCCATGCTGCGGGATTTGCCTGCACCAGTCCTAGCCTTTTATCTTATTGCAGGGCTACATTTTTTTATTTCAGCTGTCCTGATTCCTCTGTCCTGGGTGGAGAGCTCTGTGTTTCAGTTCATTGACCTCATGGAGGCCGGAGCAGGGCTCCCAGTTCGACATACCTGTGATCTGCAAACGGCCTGCTGGCCAGCAGAGGAGCTGCCGTGGATTTCCCTTTGGGGTTTCCCAGGTGGAGACGATTGGGGTAAGCAGAAATTTCAAGAAAAGGGCCAAACATTTCAAGCTCCACTGCAGCAAAATTTTGTGATGACAAGTATTTCTTTAGGACCACCTTCCTCTAGTTAGTAGAGTAACTCTGTCCTGGGAGTGCAGCTTTATTTCTGTTGCCTCCTGTAAATGGCAAATGCGTCCTGCGCCGGGCAGGGAGGGGAATGCACCTATTCACTGCTCTCGTCCCACACACTCCACACTGGTTCAGGCTCAGTGTTTCCTACTGTATCCTAGGAATGAGAAGTATTAATAAATAACACATTTATTTGTACTCCTACATTTGTATTCTTAAGAACTTGGAGGTGTGTCCAGTGCTCCAAATCCATCCTGTAATTTCAGATGCAGTTTTGAGAAGGCAGAGACACACCCTGGTTTGCTCAGTGAAAAGCTGCCCTCTGCGGATCGTAGCCCTGCTCGCTAAGTGCCCGGTGAGGAGCGGCTTGAAGGTAAGCACCACAGCGAACCATCCAAGTGGGGTTGTGCAACCTCTGGTCCTCCTCTGCCAGAGGGGAGCCGGACTTCAGGGCATCGGTCGCAGTGAATCTGGCTTCACTAACTCCGAGTTCTCTGCGGGCAACTCCATGCTTTCCCAGCCATAGGGGACCCTCAAGAGTTTTTCGTGAGATTTGGGTCTAGCTTCAGATAGGTTTTGTGAACGGTGTTGGCACATGTAAGTTTGCTTGCGAGACAGTCACCTTTAAATTTTCCTACTCTGAGTTTGGTTTTGCAATTCATTATTATTCATGTTTGATTTTTCTTGGTTGAAGTAAGGTGATTCCTTGCGTGCATGGGCGCTCTGAAGAACTTTGCAGAAATGCTGCCTTTACTCCCATGGCTGGGCTTCCTCCTTTTGGCTGGTGAGTATTACTGTGAGGGTGACGGGTGTCCTGGGTAGATTTTCCATACCAGCAGCTATAATTGAGATAATCCTCAAAAGGGAAAATTGTGCTGAAGGACCGGTGAACACTGCTTTGGTGGTTGCATTAAATCCCCAGCCATAAGTTATGCTTATTGTTATATCTGTGAACCAAAATATATTATTTTTTGTAATCAACAGGGGAGAGACAAAACTGGAATTCATTCTCCTCTTGTCACTGCAGAGCTGTCTGCTCACTGCTGCTTTTTTTATCCAGGTGTCTCTGGGAAAGCACTTAAGAAACAATCATAGCTGAATCTGATTACTTCTGTATTCCCCTACTTCCCCTCTTTCTGTTTTTTTTTTTCTCTTGGTAGTAAGGGATTCCACAGCAGCATCTTTGTTTCTTTCAGAAAGTGTCAGTGCTTTATTCTTGCTTCTTCATCAGACTTGAGAGCGCGTTTGCGGTGAATGCTGATGGCAGTAGAACATGGACTTGTAGCATTACAAACAAGCTGATGAGCCTCCAGCTGAGGAACAGCTCCATGAAGGGAGCATCAGTTTCTCTGCAGTAGGCTTAGTTATCAGTACTAAAGGGAGGAAAACAAGTAAACAGGCAACTTTTTTCTTTTCTTTATCTCTTTAATTAAGCAGTTGTTTCTGTTCAAAACTGACAAATGTATTATGGACACCCCGATGGAAATGTGATTCTTCCAATTTTCTGTTAACACGCTGTACAAGGAGGGATGTCTCTGTCCAGCAGAAGTGCACAGGTGGCTTGTACAAGTTACTGACTCTTAATGCAATTGCTTTTAAGTCTGGCAGGCCAGTGATTTTGGTGGTGTGTTCTCATGTTGGCCACTGGCTCAGCATGCAGCTGTGGGAAATCATTCCATTTCTTTGGGCCATGCTTGCCTCTATCCATCTACCCATCTTTTTCTGTAGATACCCTAGATAACTGGAGATGGAGGTGATACCCATAAATGTAAGATTTCCACTTACCAGAGTGATTGTAATTAAACTAAACTAGATCCTTGCTGTTTCGAGAAGACAGGAAAGGCAGAATATCAGAAAGCTTGCAGAGAATTTGCAGCCAACAGCTTGCATGCACTGCCCTTTTGGGGATGGATCAAAAAGAGAAGAAAGAAAATACACTTTTCTGAGGATTTCTGAAAGGGAAAACTCTGTGCTCCTGGCGTGATGCACACAGGTCTTAGGTGGTTCATGACACAAGCGGAGTCCGTAGGCTATGTTGTGAGATGAAGGATTTATTGTCATATGATGAGGATTTTTATGATAGTAGGTTAGGGTCCTCTCTGATCTTGCACAGCGAGAAGCCATCCTTTCTTTTCCTCCTTCTCCCTGCGTGGGTGTTTCTGAACACTGCTCTTTCAAGTCAATGGGACAATTTTCATGCTTAAGCTTAAACACATGCGTAAGAGCTTTCCAAGAGCGGAGCCGACGGGCTGGGCTGCATGTTTCCGAGGTCCAGTCCTGAGGTGAGCAGGAAGTGGTTGTCACAGTGGAAACAGCCCAGCTTTGTCTGCACGCAGGGAAGCATGGCGTCAGGGCCAGCCCCTGGCACTGAAATGTTCATTCTGATTTTGGTAACTCTTCTGGTACTTTCTCTAGGAGTAAAGTTAGTGTGTGTTAAGGCTAGAGGAAAGCACTGCATTTGCCCAGCTGTGGATATGTTTCGTTTGCCCGTTACTTAGTGACAGTTATCCATTAATTAAATGATTAATAATGTGTAGCAGCTAGTAATCAAAAAAGCTGTTACACCAACCAGGGACTCATCCGTCCCTACAAGCTATTTTATAATCCCCTTCCCAGTGCAGATCACTGGGCTCATGAACACATCCACACTCAGCAAAGCCACCGCCTTCCTCCTCCTCCTCCTCTTCCCCATCACAGTTCCATGATCAGGATCTCCTGTCCTGTTGATGTCTGTGCCCAAATATCACTGTGTGTTTGACTGACACTGCCCTGGGCCAGCTTAACCCGGTCCCTTATCCATATAGTGTGGAGGAACCACAGGAGGTTGCTTCTGTGTTTTGGTTTGGGAGCTCAGCTCCTCCACATCCCCCCCATGAGTCACTTCTGACCAAATATTTGTAGATAACGCCAGTCCGGACCGTGCTTCCCCCAGCGGGGTGTGAGGGCTGGGAGTCGCTGGTGCTTTGGAGCTGTGGAGCAATCGTGCTGAACCTGAGCTCTGCCACACCTCCATGTGCTTGCTGGGCATGGCTCAGCCGGCCGTGGGCTAGCCTGTCTGTGGGTCCAGGAGATGAGCCAGGGGTGGGGATGATCTCTGTAGCCTCCTGTCAGCTGTAGTGCCTGACCCAAAGTCACTGAAGTTGGTGATGTTCTCCCTGTTGAGAGAGAACTGCCAAACTTTAAGTGCTGTGTTAGTCCTTGAGCAGACGAGCAAGGCTTGCAGAGAAGTGGGGTGCTCTGGGTGCAGGGCCCGTGGGCTTGCCGTGGTCTGCTGTGCACCAGGATGGGTCAGAGGATGCAGCTGAAGGGGTGGGGGGACAATGGTGCAAACTGGGCATGCCGTGTGTCGTGGTGGTGGGCGAGGGGTGGCTGCGGCAGACAGCTCTGCGGGGCCCTGGGGCCTCACTGTGGGCTGAGATCAGGCGCAGGCACCCCGGGAGATGGGGAAGGTGACAGTGCTGACCCACTGAGTCCCGAGCGTGCCGTTACAGAAGCACGCCAACAAATTGCTAGCAAATTGTGACAGGCAGCCTGCCAGCGGGACCTCAGAAGCCTCTAACTGTTGCCTTCTTTCTCTCCCTGCCTCTCGTTTCAGGTAGCATTTGTTGCATTCACTGGTTCTGTCCTCTCGGACGCTGGTGGGGAGTCTCTGCCTTCCCCTGTTTTCTGTACACGGGGGATGCTGAGCTGGGCAGGCTCCTAATCTGAAATAAATAATACCAATGCGAGGGAGATTTGAGTTTGTGGATGTTGTTGCTGGTTTCCTAAGCTTACATTTCACCACCTTTCCAGCTTCGTGGTATTGGCAGGGGAGGTGCAAGCTGCCATCAGGAACAATGTAAAAGTTGGGAAACAAGGAATAAACAAGTGGAGGGCTTGCACAGACCTGCCAAGAGCCTGCAGTGACAGGGTGACTTCTTCCAGTAAATCTCCTTGTCAAGCTGTTGGGCAGGACTGGCGTGAGGGCTGTCGTACACTGACATTACCTCCGTCGTTTGTGCAGTTCTGCAGCACAGGGTGAGTTTAGTCCAGTTGAGGACTTGGAAAAAACGTGTGAAATACAACACAGGTTTGGCTGCAGTGGACATGTTGGTGGGGACACTGTAAGAAACAAGTAGAAGCTGCAAAGCTAAAAGCATGATGGAAGTATGAGCGTGGTGAGCCTGGCCTCCTGGGCTGATGGCTGCCCATGGGGCACAAGGGACTCTGGGCAAGGAAGTCCTGGAGAGAAGGTCCGTTCCCAGAGTGTTATTTCTGCCCCTTTCCCTGCTTTTTCCTCCTTGGGAACAGAGATGCATTTACTCTCTTGTGTCATCTAAGACACCACATTTCTGTCCTCTGCCAGACTGACCCGGGGTGGATAGAGGGGTATCTCATGTCGACTCACCTGGTCGGCTGTCACAAAGTCAAAGAGAAAACAGCAGAAAGGGCTGACAGAAATGATTCTGCAAGATACTGTGTCAAGAATGAGGAATAAAATAACGGCGTGAGATGAGTGATGTTCAGGGTCTGTTAAACCAGAAAGGGGCTGGAGTGTGGGAATGTTCTTTGTCCTGGACTTGCTGCTAAAATCAGGGCCCGTTGTCTTCCAGGCTGGCAGGCAGCTGCTGCGACTTCTGTTGGGACATATCTGGTAAGGCAAACTCACATGTTTAAACCCTGTCATCCGTGTCTTTACTTGCAAAGTGTGTGTGGGTTGGTGGTCAGTGTGGACCCCTTCCTGACAGCAGCGCGCTGACGGGAATCAGTTACTGCAAGCCAGATCCTGTGCATTGAGCATGGAGGGGGATGGTAAATGCCCTTCCCCTTCCTGTCTGCTGAGCGGGGATGGAGCAGGGATGGCTTCACCGGGTCTTTGCAGGGCTTCAGCGAAGCACACCACCAGACAGTTCGATGAAGGTGACACCCATCGACCCCACTCAAATCATCAGGAGAACAGTCCATCCCGTTAGCCCTCATGCTTGAGTGATGGGAGGACTTGCATAACCCTGAACTTCCCAGCTATTTGAGGTATAGAGCCAGTACGAATTTAGCAGAGGGTGACTACCTAACGTGGCAAGATGGGAGCTCTGGATCTGGGCACGTGTGTGTTTTCAGGCCAGATCCAAGTACAAATGGCTGCAGCTGACATGCTTGTCTGTATGCAATGATCACAAATAATGTTGTGCTACCATTGTAACTGCATGATACCATCATGTCTTTTCTCTCTTTCTCCTGACGCAGTGCTCCAGCTCCCCTGTCAACGGTGAGTTTCTTACCAAGTAATCTCCACAAGGAAGATTCAGACGTGGTTCTGTATACGCATTCCTGTCCCCGTTCCTTTATCTTTGTCTCTCTCTCTCTTTTTCTGGGGAATCAGAATCTGCCGTGTGTGCTTCAGTGGAAAGGTATGTGAACCATCAGCAAATTATCTTGGCAGCGTTCTCCTTGGGAGTGATACTGGTTTGTTGAGGACGTCCCTTTGGGACACATCCCTTTGTGACACCAGGTGTAGCATCTTTCCCCCTTGCAAAGTCCCAGGATTGCCCGTGGGCAACCTCTCCTCCTTGTCTCCCACCTGCAGTCTCCCAGACAGATTTGTTTGCCACCTCAGCCCCTCGGCAGTGAGCAACCTGAGCAGAGATGACGCTTTGAGCTTGGCCCAGAGGATCACAAAGAACTGCCCGTTGAACCTGACACGTGGAGGAATAACTGGAAAACGAGCTCCCTCCTCCCTGACGACAGGGGAACTGCAGGTAATCTCCTGTCCAGCCCCGTGACTCAGTTCTTCATTCATCTAGACAAAATTTATGAGGGCTGAAGATTCAACTCCCATTTCTCCTTTTGTGTACACTCCTGTAGGTCATCTTGATTTTTTTTTATTTTTTTTTTTGTTGTGGCGTCTGGATGGTGTTTCATAATCTGAAAAATCTCAGTGGGGGCAGGCAGTCCATCAACAGGCGTCATCGCACAAGTTTGAGGCAGAAAGTCCAGTGATTTCAGACAGCCAAAGGCTGTAGGATCCAACAGGCTCACGTCATTGCTCCTCTGACTTTCTTTGCTGTCTGTGTGGGACCTTTTCAGGTTGCATCCTCTTTGGTGAGGAAGTTTGAGCACTTCTCTCCTGCAATCCTGCGTGCGTTGGGCCAGGCTGCGGTTGGGCTGTCCGTATCCGACATTGAAAACAGCATCAGTGATAAAGACCTTGAAGCATCTGTTCCTGCCCTGGGTAAAGTTCACGGCTGGAACGCTGAGCAGTCCAGCACTATTATCAACAAACTGCTCAGCTCCGGCTATCAGGTACAAAGGATAAGGCCCACAAATGCCCCTCACACCTCGTGTAGCTAGCTGCAAGCACGTGCTGTTTGGCCCTTCACATACTCGTGCCTGCGTGCGTTGCCTTGCAGATCCTGGATGGACAGAGCCTGGCAAAGCTAGGGAGCTTGGTGGCTGGCCTGAACAGCAGCACGGTTCGAAGTCTGTCTCCAGAAGTGGTCTTGGAAGCCGTTAAGTTGCCTGAGTTTGCTCAGCAAATGGTGACGCTGCCCTCTGCTCTGAAGATGACATTTGTGGAAAAGGTGAAGTTGTTTTTCTCTTCAAGCGTCGTAAATTAGCAAAGCTCCAGTGACGCACAGCTAAGAACACTGGTTACCTGGGGCCAGGCATTGACACACACCCGCACACCCAGACAGCATTCCCTTGGGGGTGTTTGGCATTGCTAAATGGAGTGTGCGGCAGGACGAGCATCTCAAGTGCCTGTGCCTGTGTAGATGTCCTTGGCTGCCAGCCAGCGTGTCCTGCCGAGCCTCTGGGGATGAGGGCAGAAGAGACGGGTGTTTTACGGGGTGATCCTGGAAACTGCTCCCCACTGACTTGAAAAGAAGCTCTCGGAGAAAGGATATTGTCATGGTTTGAGTTGAGAACGCGTGAGAAGTTGAAGGTGGCTTAGGGAAGTCCTTTTTAGGGTAGACTGATCCTTCAGCAATGCACTGTTTCATCCTCCCCCACGTGATTGTGTAGGATTTGGACATTTTGCCTTTCTTCTCACGATGACTTTAGCCATCAAGCTGCATGTGTAGCATTCAAGCTTGTTGTTACTCATCCTCCCTCTGGCAGGAAAGACTCTGACCTGTGTTTGGCACCGGAGGGCCCTGCCTACAGCGTGTCCTGGGGTAATGGGGCTGCCAGGGCTCTGTGAAGCGGTGGGGAAATAACGTGTCATTCACCACAGGATTGTTCTGCAATGTGCCTTTGGCAAGTTGAGACATTGTTTGGGTTGGCAGAGAGGATAGACACGTCCCTCCTTTCTGCCTGGTTAAACGTTTTTAGGGCATAAAGCCAGAGGTAGGGAGCTGATAAGAGACTGAATCGTTCCCATTCATCAGAACCCCAGGTGTTAGCTCCAAGCAGCTTTCCTAGTCTGATGAATACGTCAAACAGGAGTTATTTCATACTGGTAGGTCTCCAAGAAAAGCCCAGATGGTCAGTAGGGGAATTTGCCTGGCTTCTTTCCAGTTTGTCATTTCTTCTCGAGCAATTATTTATTTTAGCCACAGTGTTTGAATGATACATTTTGGGTTTGGTTTTTTTTTTAAAGATTTCCTCCAGTGTAGTCCACCCTGCTGACCTGGTTAAATATATCCCTGATGCTTTGGCCAGTTACATTCCAAAATCATTGCTTGTTTTTGGGGAAGAGAAGCCCAGTGTTCAGGATCTCAACAGTAAAATGTGGACCCGAGAACAGGTAATATGCTAGCAGCTCGTGTCCTTCTTACCCTTCATTGTCAGCCTCGGACTCTACAGAGCTGTGAGTCCACTCTGCAAGTCTGTCTGAAAATCCAGGTGAATGTTGCAGAAGAGCATGGTAAAGCGTTGATGCTCTGGCTTTGCTTCACAGGCTGCCATGTTTTTCGGTGATGTGATAAAGACGGAGCCTGGCTTCAGCAGGTAGTGTGTTTCTTCTTCCATTTTCCATGTTTGTGTTTGCTTTGATTGCAATTTCTGTGATTCCTTTAGTGCATACGGCAGACCCACCGTATTCAATCCATAACAACAGATGGGAAATATCATGCAAACCCAAACACAGGCATGTAGTGTCAAGATTTACCAGGACGTCAGCTGCAAAGTGTATCCATAAGCTACACTTGCTTTCTGAAATGAAGCTGCTGGCTCAGACTGCACCTGGAACCCTGCATCTGACTGCCTCTGTGGAAGGTGTTTCGAATCGGAGAATATGTCAGTCTTCCACAGTGCTATTCCAGGGATTAAATTTAGCAGGGCTGATATATGTCTTTTGTCAGCTCTTGTATTTGAGATGAAGAATTATGAAAACCATGATACATGTCTGGAAAAACAATGGGTTCAACATCAGTGTCCTGCTGATTTCACAATAGAAGCTTTTCCATATAGAAAGCAATTAAAGTTTTAAGGACTTCTGCCTGAGCTCTCCCAGGCTGTGCAGACTGTGTTCAGGGATCAGGATCTGCACCACTCCATTTTGCTTCCAGCGTGTGGTAGGTACTGAAAACACAGGGAGGAGCCTGACCTCGTAAATCAGGACACAGCAGTACTACTGGAGGTGGAGGTCCCTGCATTTCTACTTCCAGTATAAGTCTCTAGATCTGTTTATTTGACCAGCAGTGCCTTCTTGATCTCCCACATAGGTCAAGACTAGCAATTTCGAGGGGATGAGGTTTGGAGAGCATTAAGCTTTGAGAATTGGGGGAGTTTTATGCTTTCTGTATTTGTCATTATATCTGTGGGAGATCAGCACTGAATTCTCTGCTGAATTCTTTCCTGAGGTCCTCGCCCCTCTGATTTGCTTTGTGTAAATGTTCAGGCTTTCCCAGTCAGTCCTCCAGGGCTTCACGTGTGCTGCTGCCAGCGAGATGGAAGCAGAAAGAGTTCAGGAGCTGGCCAAAGTCATGAAGAAGAAGAATGTCAAGTTAGGAGAAGACCAGGTCAGTTCCCACATTTCGAAATGCCGTGTTTGACATTGTCGTGAAGATAGCAATGAGGATTGTTCAGCAAGAACAAAAACACTTTTGGTTTAAGGGAGTAGAACAAAAGTAACTGGCCCTGGGTCCCATCTCATGGCTCAGAATTTCCATGAAGAGAGAAGTCCAAACCTAGTTAGCTAGGTTTCTCGGCAACCAAACCCTCCAATTTCTGTCTTTGGTTTTGGTTTTTTTTCTGTTATTACTTTGGAGCAGAGTAAAATCTTTATATTTGTTTTATTTTTTCTTACGTTTTCATGCTGTTTTCTTTCTTTGATGTAAACTGTGGTGTCCTTTCAGCTGAGTTGCTTAGTGAAGATGGTGACGCTGCATGGGATTCCCAAGGATTTAGATAACTATCCTAGAGACCTGTTGCTGTTTTTAAGGTAAATGTGCTGTGGTTTTCATGTTGTTGCCTTAGTACTTAGTGGGAAAAAGAGATACTGCTTTGTAACCTATCTGGTAATGCCTGGTTCATGTTTGATATGTATTTCAGACTTGTTCAGGTCTCCTTACAGGGAAAAACAAAATCAGATTGCACAAGGCTTCCAAAAGGGTTTTAAGGTCCTTTCAGATTCAACCATCAATCATATTAATGTAAACAGTTTGAAGCTCTGTTTAAATATATCTGTTTGGATATGAAACCAGCATGCGGTTTTAGTACTTTCCGGCCTCTGTGAATGTGCTTTTCCCTTACAACATCAAAGAACACAGACAATAGAGTGGTTTTCTTTTTTCCAGTAGTTACCCACTGTGGTTCTGTATCCAAATCTGGAACAATTTTAAGCTGAGTCTCACAATAGATTCCTTAAGGTGAAAATGAATTTTTAAAAAACGTGGACTAGGATCTTTGGGAAGAACAACTGCATAGAGCTTAGTCTGCGGGTGTGGAAGATGTTGTACTGGACACAGTGTATGTTGAACAGCCTTGAACCTGACCAACTGTTTGATATCTTTCGCTCAAATTCATGGAGTATTTGTCTTTCTAGTCCTTCAGACTATGCAGCGACAGGAAGCTGTAGGCAGTACTTTGCTAGTATTGGGGAAGCGAATCTTGGTGTTCTGCAAAGAGAGTCGTCGCAGAGGAAACAGCTGCTCTTGGAAGCTTTAATATGTTTGGTACGTGGTCAGGGGACAGCTCTGCACAAGGCTGGGGAGAACTTGGGGTTGTTGGCTGTCAGCAGGAACAAGAATGCTCTTCTACAGTGGCATCCAGTGCTGTTTAACCCCTCTGTGTCTTGTATTGTTTCAGAAAATTCCTGGCACACAAGTGAACGAGGAAAATGCGGAAGTTCTAGGACGTCTAGTCTGCGACCTGGGTGGAGAATATATCAGAAGTTCTGGTGGTAATTTGCTGAAGCAGTTAAGCCAGTGTGAATCTTTCCTGCCTGATCAAGAAGAGGCTATTAGGAGTGTCGTCAGCAGTGGTAACACTACATTTGGGTATGCATTTTTCTTCTGGGCATCATCAAAACTGTTCCCTTAAACAAAACCGTTGTCCTGTTAAGACCTGAGTGAACTCCAGCCAACCAGCGTGAACAAAAACTTGAATAATTCATTGCTTTTGAATGTCCTATTGGGCCTTTTGCATTGTTTTATTTGAACATCTTTCAGCTGAAAGGTTTGGCTGGAATTCTACAGAAACATACATTGTCACTTCTGTGTCTTACCTGCTCTACTTATAAAAGCTTTTCCTCTGGTCTATTTTTCATTAACCAAACTTCTCTGAGACTCTCCTGATGAACACAGGTGGGCTCTAGCTGTTTCAGAAAACATTCTGTTTCCACCTGTCAAGCTGACAGATGCTTAATAAATCCCTGGCTGTATCTAGCAGGGACATTGGCCAGGGAGGCAAGACATTTTCCCTTCCTGTGTCAAATGCCCTGGGGTCTTGGCCCTCAATTGGGCAGTAGTAAGCAATAGGTATTCTTTGGGTTTCATGCTGAAGAAAACAATGTGTTTATTAAATGCCATTTTCCCATCCAGCTGCCCTTATTCATGTTGCTAATGGTTGCTCCTGCTCTGGTGGAATGAAGTTTCGTGTAACAGGAAGTGATCGAGAAGTTCTAGGATTTAAATCTTGTACTTTCTTAACTTGAGACGTTACAAGGACATAATCCTGGCAGCTTTTAAGGTGGAGTGGTTGTTGTTTGGTTGTTTTTTTCTACTTCCTTGAAAGCTTCTCCCTGCTAATTTTTGTATGTAGGCCTCCTGTAGCATGGACAGCTTTCACCTTGAATGAGCTCAGTGGATTGATTCCTGTATTTGATCACAGCATCTTGCGGAAGATCCCCAAGGTGGGTTGTGGACAGAGATGTGGGGAGTTTGGGAAGCACTCCTAGGTCCTGAAGTATGGAAGAAATGTGATGGGAGTTGTTTAACCAGTGTGTTTTCAGTAGTGTCTTCGTTTAAAAGTGTGGTGCCAAAGGGGATGGATGGTCTGTGAGAAGTGACGGCTGAGCAGCCTGGAACTGCAAATCTAGATTCCGGTCATCCTCTTCCTGTAACTGTTAGAAGAGTAGCAGAGGTGGAAAGCAGTAGTAACTATATACAGTGCTTTGTGAGGAGGTAAAATCATTTATGGGGTGTGGGGTATGATAGGGTTTAAGCATTTAGAAGTTTGCTTTTGGCTCACCAAGGAAAGGTCTCTAGGCTTATAGCAGCAGGTCTGCTGCCCATAGCACTTTAACAGTGCAGTTTCTTGTCTGTGTGAGTAGCAACTTGCTAATGCTGGTGGAATGCCCAAGATTGCAATACCCCCCTGATGAACCATTTTCCTTGCAGAGTGCTTTAACTCTTTGGCTGAAAAACTTTGCGCACGATTCACCTCTGTCAAGGGAACAGCTGGCCACCGTTGTTGAAGAACTCCTGCCTACTAGGCATAAGCGTGCTGATGGTAGGGGAGCTTTCTCTGATGCGTAATGGCAGCAGCATTCCCCCTGGTATCAGGGTTCACCCTCGTGCTTGCGGGTCTCCCTAAATGTGTCTGAGCTGAACGATGAACCATCTGGTGGCAGGTCACCCAGGAGGAGGGTGGTGCCACGGTTGCATGGCCGCCCATCTCCAGCAAGGGAGCGTTCAAAGCTGGAAGTAAAAGGAGGTAACATTGAGCACATTTGCTAATTGCTTCAACAGGTTGCCAGCCTGACAAACGGATAACAGAGGCTGTTCTTAACGATGACTTGATGCCTATTTACTACACGCCTGAGCAGTTACATGCTTGCCTGAGGAACGTCTCTCTGGAGAATCACCTCTCTCGGATACTGACCTATGCCTTCAGTATTCCTCAATTAGCTGCACTGAAGAGGAACCTGGATGAGGTAATGCCAGGCTGAAGAATGTAAGATTATCTACTGGTGAGATTGCTCAGACATATGTCCAGCTGAGTTGAAGTATCTCCAAGGACTGATACTCCACCATCTCTCTGGGCTCCTCTTCCAATGTTTGACCACCTTTACTGTGAAAATAGGTATTTCTTAATACCTAATCAGAATTTTCATTGCCTGTTGGCCCTTATCTTTTCACTGTGCACCTCTGAGAAGAGTGAGCCTCCATCCTCCCTATAATCTCCCATTAGACATTTGAGAACAGCGATAAAATCCTTGCCTAGTCTTCTCTTCTTCAGACTAAAAACCCCAGCTCCCTCAGTCCCACTGGCCCACTTTGTATGTTGTGTGCTTCTGCCCCTCCAACCAGCACGGCCCTCTGCTAGACTTGCTAGTCTTTGGTAGACTTTGTCAAAGTCTTTCTTGTACCGGGGAGCCCAAAACTGGACGTAGTATCCAGACATGGTCTCACAAGTGCCAGCCAAATGGAGGGGAATAATCCTTCCCCTTGACCTGCTGGCTGTGCGGCAGCTGGGGAAGCCTGGTATTTGATTAACCTTCACCACTGCGAGCACGCTGCCCACTGAGGTCCTTGTAGAGTCAGTTCATGGTGCTTCAGGTTTTGTTCCTTCCTCTGGGGCCTGCATGCCTGAGCTATCAAGCAGAAAAAGGACACGTGCTCATGGAATCTCACTGGCTTTAATTTCTTACTCCTTGCAGACCTTTTGGGCTTTTCCACATCAATTTTGCAAAAAAGCATAAATTCGCAAGCACAGGCGTGATAATGACTGTCCATAGCAATAACAATGCTCTTTCCACAGAAATATCCTGATGGATATCCTGCAAGTCTGCTCCCCAAACTGGGTCCCCTCACTTCTTTCGTCACCTCTGAGGATGTTTCCAAATGGAAGATAACTTCACCTGACACGCTGGCTGGCTTGCTAAGAAATCAGCCCTCTGATGATCAGGTAGGGATGTGGGTTTGCTTTCCTGCCCATGTTTGCTTCCTGGTTTGGAAGCTGCTGGTATAGGAGTAGCTTAGTGGGTTCAGAGACGATCGGCCCATCTTTGAGGTTCAAACAAATAGATTTGAAATTATTCAATTTTGGTTTTCTAATAATTGCATTTGTTTTTCTTTGGAGGATGAGAACATAAATTCTTACTGGAGTTAACTTTTGAAAAAATTAAATGTGTTTCTAGGCTTCTGCAATAATTAAACGATATCTTAGCTTTGGAAATGCCTTGAATGCCACTGTACTGAATGCGATTGGTACGAGATATGTGTGTCTTCTAAATGCGACCGACTTGAACAGCATCGACCCCAGCAGCTTGAAGTGAGTCCAGTACTGTGATGCTCTTGGCTTCTTGCAAAAGCGCTTTGCCATCAGCAAGTGCGGTTTCCTTTTCTCTCCACTCAGTGAAAGGAAGTCTAGGCAGCAGCTTAGTACCCGCTGTGTGTCCGGGTTTAAAAGCCTGCTGTTCCCCATCCTGCCAGGAAGGGCTCAGATTTGCAATTAAACTTTATTGCACCTCAGCTGACAACAGATGTTGTCTGCATGCATAGTTTTATCGAGAGGTAAAAGAGAGTTAATTAAATTTAATTTAAATTCCTTTGAAAGAGTGCTAAAGGAAATTAATTACATAACTACATCTTTGCAAAAGCATAAACTTATCTTGTACCATCAGAGCCATCACAACTCAGAAGATGTATCATTTTGAGCAGGAGACTGAGCCATTATTTTTTTAGCCTAGCTTCTCTCCATACCCCTTCTGTCTACTGGGAAATGCCCAGGATTCTTCTGCACAGGAGAAGAGGGGGGAACCTGTCCTAGGCAGAGTATCCCAGAGAGGTACTTGGAATAGTTAAAAATGTATTCAGTTTGAAAATAATGAAAACTTTTCTCTCCCTAAATCTTCATTTTTCTGCAGACTGGCATCTCTGGATCCTTCAGCCTGTTCACAGCCTACGAAAGACATCTTCTATGCTAAAGCGAAACGCGCTTTCTCAGACCAGTACTATTTACCTGCTTACTATAAACTTATTGAACCATATCTAGGTATGTAAAAGAACAATATGTTATGGGGGAGAGGGGGGGTTTACCCAGAAACTGGAATGGGCTTTAAATGCCATCTAAGATGTGGGAATTTTCAAAGTCAGGTTGTTGAAAGTTTCGGAGAGTTTGGGTCTTTTCCAACTTGTAGATGGCATAAAATATTCCTGAAAGATTCTGCACCTGACTTAAAGTTGCCCAAATCAATTGTCAGACTGTCACAGGGAAATTCAGACTTATGACTTCTGGGATGGGTAAGACCTGCTAGATCCACCAGAAATCAAGCTGCTAATGCTCAGCGCTTATCTCACAGCCCTTCTCCGTGCCACAAAACATAGATTTTTCCCTGTTAAGCCAAGAATTTATTCACAGTCTGAGCAAACTCCTCTTACCCTTCTGTCCAGCATCTGGCATTGTCACAGACTGGCTTAGTGGCCACCATAATAACACCTCCCAGCAAAATGAAGTAGCATCCATATATTTCGCAGAAGGAACTCATTCTGTTATCAGCCCCAGCCTAATAAATTTTGGAGACATCACGATAGCTCCAGCTTATGCAGATACACAACACTGCTCATTTGAGGGCTGTCCTGCTGCTTTGATACACTTTGTCTTTTTCGTCCCAGGGGGTGCTCCTGCTGAGGATCTCAGAGCTCTAATCAAGGACAATGTGAACATGGACGTTAGTACTTTTGCGAAGTTAAGAGGAGACTCTTTGATGGTGAGCAGAATCGTGAAATTGTTTGACTCCTTGCATTCGTGTTATGCAAGTAGTTGGTTTTGGTCGCGTTGTCCATTGGTGTAAATCAGAAGTCACTGCGTCAAATTCAGACTGATGCTGGACCAGTAGAAATTGGAGAACTGGCCTGAAACTTCTTCAGAAACGCAATTTGGAGTCAGGCGTGGATGCTAAGCCAGTCTTAGTGGGGAATTTCTTTAGAGCAGGCTCTCACAGCAGTAGTGGCAGGAGCAGGGGAGAGGCATCCACGAGACTACAGTCACAGCTATGTGATAAATCTTCTAGCATGCGTGCCAGTAGTAACATCATCAATATCGGGAGAAAGCCCGGTGATTTGGGCAGGGACTGGGGCTCCCACTTGGGGGTGTGAGATGTGTCGTCAGAGGATGACAGAAATAGTCTTTGAGGAACCATGGGGTGCATTCCCCTAACCTAAGTCAAGAGTGTCCCAACTGAAACCACTCACCAGAAATTTGTCTGCCTTGTTCTTCACACTTCTGCTAATAGAAGCCGCGTCGGTTCCTTGGTCAGAGGTGTGGTTTCCATTCCTGCATTTACCTCTGTAATTCTTGCTCTTTGATTTCTCCTAGAGCCTGACACCTTCTGAGGTTCAGGGCTTGCTGGGGGTCAATCTTCGTGATCTGCAGAAATGGCAGAACCAGTCTCCTGTCCGGGAGTGGGTCCAAGCACAGAAACAATCAGAACTGGATAAACTGTATGCTGGGCTCACAGGCGGAACACAAGAAGGCTACATGAACATCGTCACGCCCAAATTTCAGAGTATGTAGTATGTTAGGACCTCTGATTGTAGCGCTTCAAATATTTATTTTTGGATTACAGTGAGGAGAGAAGATGCCTTAGGGAAGCAAAATGCTTCCAGTTGTCCGTGGAGCAGCAGTGAGTGCATCGGGCTGGTGTAGCTCCCGGGGCCCTGGGTCAGGGCCTTGCTCAAGGAAGTGGTGGCCTCGGGCAGCGCTGCCAAACAGCTCAGCTCCTGCTCTCAGCAATGCTTGTGCGAGGCCTTGGAAAGTCCCGCTGGCTGCTTTTGTGCTGAGAGAGCAGAGACTGTTGATCTGGGCTACTGCAGACCCCTTCCAGCGGCACTTGCCGCTACCCATCCGCCCAGCCCCGGTAGAACACACCGGGCAGGGCTCACCCCCTCCCTTCACCTCCCGGCATCAAGGGGCAGCAAGTTCAGTTCTGCCAAGGAGCCTTCAGCCTTGCAGAGCAAATCCCTGGTCTGAGACGAGAAGGAATCCTGTAATCCCACCAAGAGCATCCTCGCTGGCTGAACATCTCAACTGAGCGAGCATTTCCAGCTCTGGAGCCCTCAGCACAGGACAGAGCTGGAGCTGTGGGAGCAGGGCCGGAGGAGGCCCCAGCAATGATCCGAGGGCTGGAACCCCTCTGCTGGGAGGAAAGGCTGGGAGAGCTGGGGCTGCTCAGCCTGGGGAAGAAAAGGCTGCAGGGACACGTTATTGCAGACTTTTAGTACTTAAAGGGGGCTTATAAAAAAGATGGGGACAAACTTTTTAGCAGGGCCAGTAGTGACAGGACAA
>Ga0065711_1036942_pt1 | contig 20386 bp, 17 predicted proteins | sample Hoacrofraction12_FD_59098 | JGI IMG/M metagenome (GOLD analysis project Ga0065711, IMG submission 59098) | Hoatzin crop microbial communities from Cojedes, Venezuela - Epithelial fraction 12 v2 (version 2) | ecosystem: Host-associated > Birds > Digestive system > Esophagus > Crop | place...
CCAGCTTTTTCTTATAGCACAACCAGAAGTTATGGATGTGCTGAAATAATGCTGCGGGTGTCCAGAGTCTGCAAATAGCCGCAAGCTAACAGAAGAACAAATGTACCCATTTGAATTTTGTGAGCACTGCAATTAGGTATTTTATTTAGCACTGCAAAGTAACTTGAAAGGAAATCCAGGATTCAACCCAGCAGCAATAAATAATCGGCTTTTTATTTTCCTTTCATTGTCATGAAAAGTTGAACATGTTTTCTGTTGAGAAATTCTGCACGCGGCTCCCAATTACAGACATTTGCATTTATATTGTTGGAACACAGAGCTTCTAAAATCAATATTAACACGCTTAAAGAAAAAGACATCAGCACCCTGTCCCTCCCCTCAGCTGTGCCCCCCAACACGGTAACAATAGGAACCTACAGAGCCGGAGGCTTATACATATCCATTACCAGGTCCACTCCGTTTACAACAATCTTGCATTTATGATTTCATGGTACTTCAAGCAAATCTCTGTGACAGCTTGCTCACAATTTTTGCCTTTTTTTTTTTAAAAAAAAACACGCTTCCCCCCCAAAAAAAGAGGTCCCAGGTGGAAGCCTCCCATGTGACCTGAATGTCCCAGGCCAGCGGGCTGAGCAGCAGCAGGAGGCTGCAGGGTAACTGTGGAATGGCGAGGGACTTCCTTTTAAGAGGGATTTGAAAAATTCATAAGGGCATGTGAAAGTACTGCTATAAACCCAGCCTTACCCTACTCAACTGTCCTAAATGAAACTCCCCTCCCTTCAACACTGGAGCAGGGATGCACAAAGTCAGAGGTCTTGATCTTCTTGCTAATAAAAGAAATGAAGAAGCACACACCTATACTCACTAAATAACTTCCTGTAACGGATGGATCTCCGGAGTTCAGAGAAGAAAGCACCTGAAGTTATACCAATTCCCACAGAGGAATCATTTTGCTCATCCTCTTGGATCTCGGGAGCACTAACGTCATTAGACAAAAAGAACACAGCACCCAGCAAGAACTTCCCAGCTCTCAGAACGTTTTAATCCAGAAGCCCACGTACGAAGTGGACAGGGCACACTTCAGGACGCTGATTTATATATTTGAGGAAGACCATGTGGCCTATTCAGTTCAAAAACTACCAGAGAATAATTTATCCCTTATGCCCACCCCCATGTGAAGAAGTTTAATAAACACAAGAATAAAAGATGCCCATAAAAATCAGAGCTCACTGTTCAAAATGCAATAAAAACAAGCAGAGGCCATTGAAAGAATGGGATTGTTTCTGACAAGGAAAAGCATAAAACTTCCTACCAAAAGACTGCTTAACATCTTCAAAAATGGTAAGGGCAGAAGAGGCAAGGGAGTCTCCATGGAGGGGACACAGCCTCAGCACCAGCTCATTTTGTTCAGGGATGCTTCCCTACCCTCCCCCCCCCTCCTTTAAAGAAAAAAAGTCATTTTATGCACAAGGAGCTTATTTCTTAAACAAACACTCGTGTTTTTGATTTACACCACAGGCTGCTCCTAAATAATTTATGGCGGGTTAAATTTATTGCACAGCCCTGGCCGGCTGCAAATTCGAATTGCCAAATAATTAGATTTTAGGGCAATGCTTATAAATTATCCGCCGATTTGTCCGGACTTGTTTGTCAGTTGCTTTGTGCTTCGGGTCATCTTTGGCATTTCGCTGTTTGTGTTTTAATTGCTGATTTACACTTTGACAGATGAGAGTTGATGCCTCCAAGATCGGGGAGGGGGCGGGGGGGGTGAAGAGCAGGAAGAATCAGAGCTTTTAAAGCCTTGTGATTTTCCTTTTTTTCCAAGGCAATTAAAATTGAAAAGGGACATAGTAAGGACAGCACTAGCCTAACAGATCTGCCTCCCCAGTTTCCATCCTCTGCCTTAATTATTATTTTAACTAAAGCCGTTTCCGAGTGAGGAGCCCTGCACTGGCCCTGAGGGGCAGTAACCAAGGTGACCTCATAGGTCTTTTCCCCACTTCTAAATTTGTATTAAGCTAACCAAAACAAGCGCCATAAAGGCAACACCTCTGCAGTCGGGGACAGCAGGACTTCTGATGAATCAGGGCTGTGCTGACTTTCCAGCGGATGCCTACCTGCACACACGGCGAGGAGTCTCTCTGCGCTTCTGTCCCAGGTAAGTTACTCTGCGTACTGATTCACATTCTCAAAAGGTCTTTGGGGAACCAGCTGACCCCCAGATTTGTTTTTCCATCACTACCTAGCTTAAAGTAGACATATGCACACACACATTAATTTAATGCATTTAAACAACTGTTATATCCCAGAAAAGTGTGAAGGGAAATACACATCAAAATCAAAAGACAAGAGAACTGGCAGGAATATAGAAAGATCACGAAACACTGGGGTAAGATGATGCAAAGATAAATTCTGCCGCCCAATCATTGAATATCCAAGGTTTCTCCCTCCCCCCTCTCTCAGCTGAACCTCACTGCCTACCCCCAAGAGTCAAGCACTGGAGCCCAATGCCAAAGGCTGGATTTCCTCAAAGTTATATCTTGAGTTGCATTTTGGGTTCTGCACTGGCATCAAATCTGGCTCTTATTTTCAGGTGCTTCCTTACAACTGCGAGGGTGAGGGACCATTTCTCTTTCTTTAACAGAAGCTGAAATTCCCATCTAATCACATGCCTCCAGGAGCCTGAGCTTTAAGAGAGACATCTAGTCCATGCACCTGCCCGAGGGCAGCATCACCTCCCCCTAAATCATTTCTGACTTTGTCTAGGCTGGTTTTACAGACTCCAATAAGAGAGACTCACACACTCCCCAGGCACTCTATCCTCCTGTTTCATTAGTCTTATCACTGGAAAGTTTTTCCTAATGTCTAATCAGAATGTCCCTTGCTGTTGTTTAAATTCACGATTGCTCTTCCTACCCACAGCAGACACAAGTCAGAACACTGCCATTCTCGGTTTTGTAACAGAAGACTTCACCACACATACCCTTCTCTTCACTGCACTAAACACAACCCCAGTGCCACCCAGCCTGCCCTCACAGTTACCTTTTGCACAGTCCTGATCACATTCACTGTTTGTCTTTTGGACCCTTTTGAAATAAGTGTACTTTTTTTCGAAGGATGGAGTCCAAAGCAAAACACTTCCCCAGCTGCGGTCTCTTCTTATAGGGCCAAGAAAAGGAGGATCCACATGTCTCGCAAACAACATTTTCCCCCCAAACTTACCACTGTGGTTTCTGGGACTTCTTTCATGCCTGCCATTGTACCTGAAATCTTGACAGGTGGCTCACAGCCCTTGTCCTGCCACCCTGAACAAAACTTTTGGCAGTCATTTGCTCCCAGGCTGGTTCCTGCCTCTCACCAGCATCAGCTCACCTGCCAAAACCCACAAAGATATTTTGATCTTTCCAGCAGCACCCAGATATCATGAGCAAGGTAGAACCTCCCTCCTCTTTCCACACCTAGGATGAGAAATACAGACCAAGAGACATCAATATTTCAACTTGTTTCTTCAAGTACTACTGACACATATTTAACCACCCAGAAAATCTCCACTGACATGGCCAACAATTAAAGCTTGACGGTTTGGGGGAAGTTTAGTACTCAGACCAGGTTAAAACCAGCGCACACACATTCCCAAATATTGCCTTCCTATTGCAAGATGACAACTACAGTATATCCTTTTTCATGTCCACTCCCTTCTACCGCAGGCAACCAGCCTGTGCAGTCCCTGCTGCAGAATTAGCAAATCATTTCAAGACCCAACCTCTTCACCTGATATTGAGCAGCACAAACGATCAATGTTTCCAGCAGCACTAAAACATCTGGGATGGGTAGAAAGGGCATGTTAGCGCATGTAAATGAACACCCAGGGTTTTTACACACATCACAACTAGCTGCTGGTGACAGCGCATTTCTGCCTGGCAGAGAGGAACTAAATAACATAATGAACAGCTATTTTGCCAGCTAACAAGTGCACAAACCAACACCGAGAACACAGGGATGGTAGCACAGCCAGCTTGGCACAAAGGGGAAGAAAAGGACGAGACTTTGGCATGTCCTGTGCTCTTCTCACAAAAAGAGCTGAGCTGCACTTTCTTTTTATCAGGAAGGTTTTGTTCAAAACTAAGAAAAGACCACCTCAACGCAGCAAAGACAATTCCCCAGGAACCACAGCAGCCTGAAAAGCCACATCCCTGTGCCGCACTAGATAGGTGCCGCACCATGGAAGAATACTGCCCGTTTTTAAAACGTCATGCTGGGAGGGATGCAAAATACCCACCCTGCCTCAGAAGGTGCGAAACAGCAGCAGGCACACAGCGATCACCAGTGACTGTACACATGGCAGGAGTCACGCAGGACAAGCACAGTGAACGTACAAACCTGTAGCACCCGTCCCTTCACTTCAGAAACACAGGTGGTGTGAACATTTCCAGCAGCAAACGTTACCCTCATCAGTGGCCTTACGGAGAGGCAAAGGAACCTTTAAACACAACGCAGCGGACTTGCACATTCCTCAGCTAGCCTGGATCTTTTCTTTTCAGGGTGACTGCCGCTCAACTGCTTTCTGCTGTAACAACAAGTCTACTTAACTTTGCAACTTGTCACCTAAACGATGTGTAATGTTTGCACAGCTAAGGATACAGTGTTCAAACAGCACAAGTGGGGAATTGCACGCCGGGATGCATAAGTGATGTGCGGTCTCTGCACGCTGCGAGGGAAAGGGCAACATGACTGATTGCTTTAAAGTAGTCATCTCATCGGCCTGTCACTAACCAGAAGAAAGCTAAGCAGGTTGGGTCAGGTTAGGACTGCAGCAATTGGCCACCGGAGTGCCTTGGTATTTTAGGCTTGTTGCTATAATAACGCTGGGTTTATATCTTTAACTAAGAAATTGTTTTGAATTTTTTTTTCATACATCAGATGTCTTGCCTGGTGGTCTCGTGGTTGTGCTCTCCAGGAGATTTGGGTTCAGTAACTATTCGTGTTCTCTAGCTCATTGGGTTTTAAATAAATACAGCTAATTCTGTTGCCTGAAGCCACAACCCGCCCTGTCAAATTCATATGGGTCACAGCAAGGTTGTCCCCGCATACTGGGAGAACGAGGGAGGTCTCCAAGGCAAAAGGACTGCCGCAGAGAATGCGGCTTTTGAGGATTACACCGCACCTGGTCTCTCAGACCCTGCAGCAGCCTCTCTGAAATGCTGGTCTTCTCTCTGCATCTTTTAAAATAAAGACACTAGTCTCCATATCGGGCAAAATACGACTTCACAGCGGTCCAACAGAATTGCAATGAAGCACATGACATACGGAAAACATGATTAAAAAAAGAACAGCATCTCTTTAATTTCAGATGCACCTTGTAGGATGTTGTGCTATGGATATTCATGTGCTCTTTGCAAAATTTTTAACTGTTCAGAAGAACTAGCTACAAAGCCTCAAAAAGTTTTTTCAAAAGATTGTTCAAAAAATTAACGCGAACAGAAAACCCCATCTGAAACAGCTTTTATATGAACTATTTCCTGCCACTCTAGGAACTTAAAAGCATTCTGACATAAGAAGAACGGCATAACAGCAGGCATAATTAGCAAAGTGATGATAAATATATATCTATTTTTTTACTTTCAGTAAAAAGACAAAAAAAGAAAATACTTTAAGTCACTCTGTTATGTGCATTTTTAACTGCATTCCTCTAGAAACAACACTGTAAGAAGCTGAATTGAGAGCTGGGTATTTAAAACTACACTCAAGCCTAAGCTGCATGAAGACAGGTAATTGCAGATTAATATTCCACTGTAATAGTTATGCACAATAGTGCCGAGTTAAAGTTGCCATGGGAAACAAGCTTGAATTTCTTCACTTTTCAGCAATTCACGATCATCCTTAATAAAGGTTTTGGCAGGTGATTTCTAACGCGCTGAGCTTAACAGCCACACAAAAACTGTGCAAGAAGAAAGCTGCTATGCAGGGACAGCTGCTATGCAGGGACGTCTAGATAGAATAGGTAGGCACGGGCACAGCTCCATTATCCATCTCTGGGTAGGACTGTGACAATCTCCGTTACTATGTGAGCCACCTCCTGCATTCGCATCCCAGCCTTCAGCTAGGATCGCCTTGATACAGAGCACCACTCGAAGAGCATGCAGAAGATACCTCGCAGCCCGCTTCCCAGCGGTCCCTCCATAACCTCCCGCAGCAGATTTGTGATTTCAGGGACATATTCCTCCCAGAAAGTCCTCTGAGCCTAGGCTACGGCTCCCAAGGCAGCTTACCTATCCCTTACCTACTCACCCTGAGCAGGGAGCCCAGCAGGGACTGTACATCTGTTGCTACAGCCTAAAATTGGTGGAAATCAACATTCATTCCCATTACAAGGTCAGTCTACAAATCACAGCATCTCGGGAGCAGAGGCACATCATTCAGTTGTCCCTGCCATGGGAACAAGACCAAGGGTAGCGCAGCACGGGCGGCAGAGAGGCAACGATCATTGCAGCCACTCCAGCTGCGCCTGCCCGCGACTGCCAGCCAGATCCGCAAGACGGATGGTTCGGGGGAAACCGCCCTTAACGCTCTTTTACACCAGCACTCCAGGAAACACAGCCTGAACCCAACCGAACCTTGCCGTGCGTTTGTACTTAATATTACCTTACAGAAAGACCAGCTCCTGTTTGTTAACATGCTTTTGCCAATCAGGAAATGTGCTATGATCATCCAGATTTGTTTGGACACTTAAACATAAATTACTAACTGAACATACGTTTATTCACAGTCTCAGTGTTTATGGTTTTATGTTGAAACAGTGAGCAATGTTCTGTATTTACTAGTATGTCCAGTTTCACGTGACAGCATTTATCATTAAAAATTCCCCCAAAATAACACTCAAAATGCATGCTACACAAACTTGAAATATGTAGGATATACTAAAGAAAAATATCAAGATATTTTTGTAGTTAAAATGTGCTGTTTAAGACAACAAGGAAAGTATTGTCCATAAACAATTTATTCTTCTGCCTCTGGTCACAACCTCCTTCAGCAATTAGAAGAACATTCCACGTCTTCCTCTTACAGAGAGTTTGGAAGGGGCAAATTTCTAATTCCCAACTGATTATCAAATTTGAGTGAATCTGAGACACCGAAGTAAAGTACCTGAAAAAACTCACATGAAAAAAAGCAACTTCATCATTACACTACCAAAAGCTCATTTAACAACTCCGCACCTCCTAGGTCCTGCTCCTTCTACCAGGTCAGGGGCCTGATACTCTCTTACACTTCCAGGCAGCAGATATACAAAGCTTGAATCTTACTTGGTTTTCATTTAAGTGGCTTTAATAGATTACAGTAGAGATTAATATTTTATGTAGAAGCCTAAATTAAAATTCAGCTTTGAACAGATCCAATTTCTACCTTCAGACTTTTTACATTTTAAAAAAATCATTGCTTTTCATCCACTCTGATGAAGTTGCAGGCAAGATACTTGGCTTGCTGACCGAGAGAGGCACACCCACTCACTGCATTAATAAAATAAGTCTACAGGCAGCCGCAGAACTGAGCCTGGGGAGCTCCTTAACACAGTCACTGAAAGCACTGACCACCATAAACACTGGTGTATACAAGGACAAAGGGACAAAAGAGCGAGACTCCCACTCACCGATGCATCTTCTCTTGTATAGCTAAAGCACCACATGCACCCGGCTCTGCAGGCTGACAGTGTATAAAAGCAGCAGGTACTTAGAAACTCTTAGCAGACAGTAAAAGAAAAATAAGTCAGAGCTGAAAAATGAAGCACGTTACCATCGTTGTGGTCCAAGGTCCACCGACCTCCACAGAACGACAGCTCCCACCTGACCCCACTGGGCTTTGGATCAAGCCCAAATGCACAAGGTAAGCTTTCAAGAGATGCGAGGGGCCAGCCATAAACATTCCTTACTACCAACCCCTACTGACCTTTGGCTGGCTAAAACACTACACAACACAGACTGTGCCTCTGTTCTTTCGCGCTTTCCCACCTATCCATACAGGGCAATGCAGTTAAACCCCACACCTTCTTTTCTCTCTGGGATGGTCTCATTACCCATCAATACATCCAAAAAAACCCAAAAGCTAAGCTGCTGCTTTGTGCATATAAATATGCACTTTGATTTAGGGGCATGTCTGTTGAAAGCCACCAGAAGTCAGGACTGCAAGGATGCTACTGCTCCTCTGTGAGTGTAGGGCAGGGAACACGAAGAAGCCTCCATGCCTCACCCAGAAGTGGTAAAGCAAAGGGCAGTGGCCACAAGGCACTCAGCCGGTGGTCCCAGCCACTGAAGCCACTATGCAGACAGCTTCCCTGGGGGGAATACCACTGTCCTTGACCCCCATTACAGAGGCCATACCACGAGGCCTCGGAGGGAGACTGGGCAGCGTGAAAGGCAATGGAAATGAAGGAGTCTTCAGGGCTCCCGAATGAGCGTGAAGGATTTCCCCAGGGATCAAGCCAGCGAGGCTGCTGTCTGCAAAAAAGCACAAGTAAATACAGTGGGAGGGGGAGCAGATGTGGCAGTCACACACCTTGGTGTAGATAAAAGGATAGCTCTTTCAGTAGTTTCTAGAAAGATGTCGGAATATTTTGAAGAGCAGTTAGTGAGAAATGTGAAGTGTGCTGCACAGTGGCAAGTGCACTCTGCAAGACTTTCAGGCTCAGCTGGCTAACTTTACAGCTATGCTTACCCACTTAAAGTAACCTGGATCACAGCTTAGCTCTGTACATGCAGCCTTCTCGTCAAATCCCAATGCATTTGAATTCCATTGTATCTCGACTTCTATTTTGCAAGTATTAAAACAAAAAAAGAAAAAGGATCAGGATCGCAGTGAAGATCAGCACTTGACCATTCCTAGCTCCCGGGTCTGTCCTCAAACCAAACCTCCAAAACTTGTCTGCCACTGCTCCAGTGAAAGATCCTGCCACTAAAACCTGGCACAAAACATCACTGAAATACACGGTACAGTTTGCTCGCCATGACATACAGCCCAGCAGTAAAGAGGACAAAAGCCACGCTGGTCAGCAAAAAGGTAAGAGGTAGGTAGGGGCATCAACTAAAGTCTCACTGCATAAAGTCACCCAGTTCTGGCAGGCATCTTCAGATTTTCCAGCTACACTGATTCCCATGCAGCAAAAGCCATTTCTTTATTTGTCAGGCTAATTCGTTGGTGAGTATGTGAGGGAGCCCTTTCCACACGATATGATGCAGACAGGCGTTGAACACAGCAGACTGGAAAAACAACACTGAAGAACATCTCCACCTTAAAGGTGCTATCTCACCAACAAAATATATAGCAGATCTGCATTGGCCCAGACCATTACTTTCCCTGGCAAGGACTTGGGGACAAAGCTCCTTAAAACAGTAGTAATCATATTCCACTCATGCTCCTTTTTACTGCCAGCTGTAAACCAGCTCCACATGCATCATGGTTTTGCATCAAAATGTGCACAAACCAAACCCATATCCAAAGGGACAAGGTAGATCCAATTTACAGCTTTGACAGGTCTGTGCACCCGAGGCAGAGAGCGCAGGAAATAGCCTGACATCTTACTTGGAGAGCGGTTAAGATCCTGCTAGCAGAACTGGATGCAGAGCTGCAACAGCCTCCCACAAAGACCCAGCGAAAGAGCAGGGAATTTGCTGTCCATTTTTCAAGAAACATGAGAGGCAGGCAGCACTTGCCAAGGCACTACTGGCGAATAGAGGAGTCAAATTTGATCCCAACCTGCAGCATCCCTTTGACAGGAGAAGCCCAAGGGAAACCACAGCTGTACTGGGAAACAAACAAGCTGTATCGAGTCACTTCAGCAACGAGACACCACACAGAAAACCGCTTAGCCGTTAGTATGTTAGAAACAAAGCAAACGGAAGTTATTCTCACCCAATGTGTATATTGCTGGCAATACCAGTAAGAGGCCAATTGCTTGGTAGAGAAGGGTGAGAAGCCCGAGTCCAGTTTAGAGACTCAGAAATTCTGTCTGTTTATTACAAATCCAGTATCAGTTTCCTCCTCTTTAGCATGTTTTTCTAATTTTAATGGAAACCCTAGGTCCATCCTGTTGACAACTGAAAATATATTCACTATTATGCTCTATGCTACTATGGAAGAACTGTCTGCAGAAAAACCTCTGTACTTCATCTGGATCTCTGTACATCCCAAGTGGTAGGGCACTGGAAAATCTCTCTGAAGCTAAACTCTTCCCGTCTCACTACACTCCAGAGTTAACACCCAGACAAGATAACTCCAACAAGATCATACAGCTCAAAACTTTTGTTCCTCGCTACTTAGAAACACCATTATGTTGCACATATTTCCTATCATCCAAATTATTCTTTTCCTAAAGCTGTTGGCCACCATCAGCCTTTTTCCTTGCAGAATCAAATAAGGCTCCCAGGAGTACTCCACTAATGCAGGTTCCCAGCCACAAATCTTCAGACCCTTCCCAGTTCAAGCAGATGACAAGCAAACATGACTTAAGACGTTTTTGATAACTCATGAATTGCCACTTCCTTGACGGAAGTCAGGCTCCTTCATTTCAATCCCACTGAACAGTCCTGACACCGGTCCCGAGACAGCAGGTGACTGGCACAAGTCCTGGAGGACCATCAGCATAAAGGAGGTGGGACAAACCAGAGGAAACAAGTGAGGCAGCACTGTGCTTTTTCCTTCCACCTCTCAGAACACCAGCAGCAACTTGTGAGGTGATAGTTAACAGGATTGACTATTTACCTGAGGATGAATCTGTGGTTTATCACACGTAGCCTCAAAATCCAACACTAAGAAGTAGTGATATCGCTGTGGAGGGAAGGATGACATTGCTGCCATGGAAGCTCCAAAGCTGTGGGACGCCAGTTTCCTGCTTACGATGGAGCCGTATCCTTTGAGAACACCAGCCGGGAGGAGGGAGCACACAGCTTGTCTTGCCCTTGGAAGTAAGTTTTGGGAAAACTTTGCTGCTCCAGTATGGAGGAGTGCTATCATTGAACATCCAGAGGCATCTGAAACTGAAGACAGACTCCGGTTACTCAAGCACACATAGATCTCATCTCTGCTTGTATCTTTTCACTGGCCTCCCCTGTCAGGGCTTTTGTCTGCGCTTCCCAGTGGAGGTTCCAGCTTCGCAAACCTGAAGTAACACAGTAACCTGCTCTAAGCACAACAGATGACATTTGGACTGAGCTCGAGGTGTCCACAATCACGGGTAACTGGAAATTAACCACCGCAAATAGCTCTAAATGAAGAACTATGAGACAAACAACAGTCATGGCTCCAGGCACCAGATCACACCCCGCTGCTGAACCTTATCACAGCAGAACACAACACAAACCACTTAAACATAGAAAATCTGATCTGAACCCCATTGAAACTTCTGAAAAGGCCTTTCGTCTTTTGGTATACAATGCAAGTTCTGACACATGGGAGAAATTAAATACAGCAATACACATATCAACACTACAACCCATCCAAACAGCTTGGCCCTGAAACGCCTGTTAATTGCACAGAAACCTCCCACTTCCATTACAAATCCACGCGTCTGGTGGCTGGCAGGCTCCTCCACAGGGAAGTTCTCATTTGCTCTGTGTACGAGATTTCTCAGAGATGTAATTCTAGTGCTACACTTGATTTCTTACTTCAGGTATTTCTCAGAGGAGGATATTGGTTCAACAAACCCACACAAGAACTGCAGGGACTGCAGGAACTGTAAAATGCAAGCAAGACTCTCTAGGTTACAGTCTCCCTCCCAAGGAAATACCCCACCCAGCCACCACCTTCTGATGCTTCTATTTAACACATGCTATTTAACAAATTGCATTATCCATGTGAGACTGCCCAGATTTCCCTCCCAACCCTTTTTTTTCTAAAACGCTGCAGGAAAAACTTGACAGGACTGTCACTGCCCAAGGTGGGCCAGCCCTGGGGCTGTTAATACATTTATTGGGATGAGAGTTCAAGCTCAAACTCATGGAGGTGTTACACAGCTGTGATACAGGGACCAACAGCGGAACAGTGAATTGCAACAACCCAGTCCTCTTGAACAAGGATATAACTATATATATATTCTAATATAATATATACTTTAACATATATATGTACTCTAACTCCATAGATAGATATAACTATATATATATACTCTAACTATATATATACACACACGTTGCTATACAGGGATGCACAATCCATTCCACTCAGCTGGCCCCGCTGTTGGTGGCTCTGGGCAAGAGCTTCATCGCACCACGTGCCACCCACCCGCCTGTTTCTGAGCCTGGCCTCCCCGCGCCTGCGCTCGCTTTTCGCTCCGCCATGACAGGCTGGAGGCGCCCGCTGCAAGAAACGGAGCTGAAGTGGGCAAGGCAAAATGGAGGACTCGTCACGCACGAACAAAGTTGCTGTTTGCACAAAAGACAGCGTTTGCTCTCTCCCATCCGTTAGTCCGTCAGGTAAATAATGCACGTGCCAAAACACACACTTAATGAGGTAAATAATATGCCTTGAATAACAGCTAAATCTGTATTTACCTGCGAGACCAGAGAAACTCAGAAGAACCAGATTAGGAGATAATTGTGGATGAGCAGGTTGTGTGCTTTGAGTAAACATGCATTTAGTAACCTTCCCTTTCCAAAGTTTTGAGTGAAAGGCAAAAATCAAAGGAGCAGAGATGTTTAAAACAGAACTGGTGCCCATGCTGCCAATTCCACGGCGTAAATGCATCCCCATCTTGTGGCTTTCATGTTTAGGGGGGCTGCTTGCTTTATTAAAGCAGCATGCCAGGCAGCAGATGCCCGGAAAACTGAAAACTCGGGTTACAAAACTGTAACGAAGAGCCCAACATTGCGTTTATCCTAAAGGGGCTCAAGTTCTACCTATTGCTTTTCCCTCTACAGCTTTTACTGTCATTAATAAATGCATCACAGCCAAATAGAAGTTAGTTATATTCACTTCTAACCTGCCCCAGATAAGAGATATTTAAACCACGTATACACGTGGTTTAAATCTTCAAGCTACCAGCTATGAATCTAAAGGCCCATCACAGCAAATATAGTATCTCAGAATAAAGCAGCTTGCAAGTTAGTTGCGGTAAAACCTGATCTTTAGCCTACTGCATAAAGTAAAACATACAGTTGGAGTGGGGGAGGCAGGCAGGCTCCAACCCCTATATCAAACACAGGCAATAAAACACACATTATACACCCACACGCAGCAAGATCAGTACTTCTCTAGTGTATCTTAACCTGCAAGACTAGGGCATCACACAAAGCCCACGAATGCCCTAGCTGGCCTGTACCATGCACAGCGGCGCAGAGGTCCCCCAGCCACCGAGTCCCCACGGCACAGCTGAGCGGGCCATCTGGGCAGGAATCAGGCACCTCACGACGCAGACATGGCAGCACGGCTCCAGACCCCAGCCGGTCTGCGCCACCCGGGTACCGCGGGACATCCGCAGAGGGAACTAACAGCTAACATCTAGCGCCTGCTTACACTAATAAACTTCTGCAGGCAGTCCACGTCTAACGACAGGATCAGGCTCCCCACTGTAAGCGCAGCCCCTCTCCCCACCCTCCCGTGTGACAGAGTCAGCAATGCTCTGAACAAAGGTGCACGAGTGAGGTGCTGCGTGCCGGTTCCCCTACGCAGCCAGCATACAAACAAGAGCAACCCCACTGCAAACCCTGCACTTCCAGCCAAATGAAGTTTTAACTGCATGTTTACCCAGCCACTGCTCTAGGTGCCCTGGGAAGACCTCACATCATCTTCTTTGGCAAGGTCAGAGCGCCTCAGAGCACAAGTTAGCTGGTGAGCAAACACACTTTATTAGAAGTCATGCAAAGCATTTATAACAGCTATGACAATGCAAAGCACTAGTAATTATCCCCTTTTTTTTTTTTCCAACAGACAACACCACAAGCAAACCAGCTTCAAAAATTGGAAACCTGTCTCTATCCATATAAATCCACATGTTCAATGATTCCATTTCCAAACCTACGTAAAACACCACATGCATATTTCTTATGTACATAGAGTTAGATTATAATCTCAGACAGTGCAAGCTGTCACATCTGGCATTCAACCCTACCAGGTTAATATTTCGTATCACACAGCTCCAATTCCTTACACAGATAAGTACGAAATGTAATGGGACCATGAACTGAGGCTGGACTTCAGGAATTGTTTTGACAGATTGTACACAGACCTAGGAAAATGTGACAACATTTTACATTCGCAACACCCAATAACACAGGAAACGGCCACGTGTGGTGGGTTTCAGCTGGATGATAAAGTTCACATTATGTGCTGTGTAACAGTGTGCGCCACACGTGACATCACTGGCTATAATCAGCAACTGTCTTTTAAAAATAATTAAAAAAAAATAAATCAATCTCTGGACATTGGCTGCAGGTAACAGGACAAGCTCAGGCTGGCCACAGCTCTTGCTTGTTGGTGGTCCAAGCAGACGATACTAAAGCACAACAGTTTGATCACCAGCAAGGAAAGCCAGGAGAAAGGGACGTGTCAGCTGCAGCTGCTGGCTTGCCAGGGGCCCCACTGAGTGAGAAGCGGAGAATCAGCACCGGCGGCTGTTGCGCTCCGGGTTTCCCACTGGGGAAGCTCCTTAGTGGCGAGCACAAGCGGCAAGGGCCAGGACGGGGAACCCCTACCACGTGAGGGACACCCATGAAAAAAGCCAGCGGGGCATCACAAGCGCTCTCCCCCACCTGCGGGACAGCCCCTAAGCCACATACAGAGATGAGCACCACACAAGGTGATGAAGATTCAGATTCATCAATGGTGAGACAAATTAGCCTATGAACTTGAGCTTAATGGGTTCTTTGCAGATAACATTAGTATTTACTTTTTACAACCACATCTAATGAAAATCACCTGGCAGCAAGAGAAGACATAACTTCAATATCTTGCCTTTAACCCAAAAATATTCCCCGTCACTGTCCAGTTTGACAAGCTGGTGCAGGGAGGGGGCAAGCAGACAAACACCTACATTCAGGTTGGTGGGGCAACCCAAGAAATGCTATGTTTTACAAAAGCCTCCATTTACACATTAAATTACTTTGTTACGGCAATATAGCCTTCCACCATACTAAAAAATAAACAAAAAAACCCCCACACTAATCTAAAGGACAAGACAAACTAAAATCAATAAATACAAGCAAGCGAGCTTTGAGCATCCTACGCTCCAGTTTATTCCCTGTGCAAAGCCTGGGTAGGGGCAGCCGTGACTCCTGGCTTCTGACAGACAACTGAACCCAAGGCTAGAGCAACCAAAACCAATCCAAAATGTAAGCCAGGTTTGTCTTAGTTTATTATAGTGTCTTATTTTATTAAATTATAAAGAGTAAAAAGATAGAGTAATAAAGATGCTTTTTGTAGAACAAAACTGCATACATTTAGCAACACCTGGAAAAGAGTATAACAAAAAATGCAAGACTGCACTTTGGTAGCTGTTCAAATGCATACTCAGAGGTCAAATGTGAGCCCATATATCAGCTGTGTGAAGATATAACTGAAGAACAATAGAGATAACTCCATTTATTTTTAAATCAACTTTAACCTAAACCCAAGTATTTCATTAGATGAACTACAGTCCAAAAATGACAGCACCTGGCTAGCCTGCGAGGCAGGAAACGAGAGAGTGAACAAAACCAGCCTATCCAGTGTCACCATCCAAACTTGCAAAAGAAAAAAAAATACATAAAGTAAAACAAACAACAAAACACAAAGCTTTTAGAACCGTTTTAATAACGTAACATGATTTTAGACAGGTAAATTTGTTTCTTTGTCAATGTCACAGTATCATCCCTTCAACACGAACCCAGTACACTTCCATGGTTGCACTGCCTTCGCTTCTGGCTGGGTTTGTCTCCGGCACTGCTAGACAACCAAGCCCACATTTTGGAAAATTCATAATGTAACTTTCCCAAAGCATTGCCACAGGATGCCTATGTGCTGTTCCATCATTACTCAGCCCAGACAGAACTTGGCATTAATCATTTTGTTTTTACAGCACTCCGCAATCGCATCCAGCCTCTTCCCACTACAGATGAAGAGGTCCCTGTTCTCAAGAACTTACAGTCTAAAATTAGATGCAATACAACAAGTGAGGGTAACAGCAGGGAAGAATGAGGATTACAGGAGCAAAGTCAGGCAGCCACTCATCTGGGGGATACGTGCATCTCGGCAGTTCAATCAAAAAAAATAATTCACTCTATATAGGCACCATCTTCCCTCTATATGGGCATTATGGAAGAGATAAGTGAACACGGAAAGGGTCGACTAAAGGATGGAGGGCACTCTTGGGTTAAGGAAGGTCTCTCCCGTTTCTTGATCTCATTCTTCCCGCTGTGTTCCTTGGCTGACATGTCAAAGGCACCACCACATATGTCACAGCACCAGAATCTCTTCCATTGTGACATCACAGACGCGATGGCTTGTGAGATCACAATGAGCGAGGCCGAAAGCGCCGATTACTTAGGGAAGCACTTGCTGGGGCTATCACACCCTACGAGGCTGGGAAACAAACACATCTCAGTTCACTTGACAACACAGTGAAACCCGCACGAGACTCCACACCGGCAGGACGCGAACTCGTCCGAACAGACCACCCAGAGGCCGTCCCAAAGATGCACAGTACAATTCCACTCCATATTTTATTAGGCCACCTCTGCTAGGCAACCCACTTTCGTCAGCTCCTTGACTGGTCTCCTAAGACCGGCTTTGCCACGTATTTTTAAACCTTCTCCAAGAGTAACTGTGGACAGGCAAATGGGTCTAAGCTGAAGTCTGAAGAAGTTCCACACAGTAAAGGACTGGTCACTCAGAGGAAGTGTAGAGGAAGGAAACAACAAAAACTGAAACACAGAAGCAACAACAGAGATGCATGTAGCAAAAGACTGGAAAGTTGCAGTGGGAGAGTGGATTTGGTATTAAGAAAGAGAACAGTTGCAGAGGATCGGACCAAGAACCCTCTAGCCCAGTCTCCTTCCTCTGCGTGGGAGCCATAGGAAAACGCACCAGCATGAAGCTACACAAAACGGGATTAACCAAGCCAATAGTTCTGGGAGGCCAAGAGGAGGCAGGCCTGTCCTCCCCTCTGGGTGTTACTCTCCTGCTGATCACCTTACACCAGTTCCTGAGCTTCTCCAGCCCCTCTGTGAGCCGATTCAACCACAGGAACCTATAAAAGAGCTAATGCAGCCAGAATAAAACATAATTAAAACAAGATAGTTTCCTGCTGGCTTAGTGAGACAAATCAGCTCAGGGCCAGGCTGGATGAGTGCCAAAGCTCAGAGGGATGGGCCCACACTGGCAGAAGCATAAGGGAGATGAGGTTGTTGGTTGGCTCAGCTGCTCACCAAACCACGTACTCAGACCAGGACACGTACACCTGGGATGGTACAGCACTTCACAGGCAACAGAGAAGGTATCTTGGCTCTAGCAGTATAAACACATACTACATCTCGAAGTCAGAAAGCCCACCGGACCACCCTGTCTGAACCTCATGTAACGTCGGCCATGAAGTTTCCACTTCATTACTCCTGAATTGAGCCCAAAGGCTTGAACATCTTTCAGAAAAGTTTCTGGCCTTGGATTGCAGCATCAAGTAGGGAGGCTCCCCACTACCTTCAGACATATCATTCCACTGGTCAATCCATTCACTGTCAAAAAATAACACATCTTAGTTTTCATTCAAACTTTCCCAACCCTGGTCTTTGGAGCGAGTTCTGACATTTATGGCATTTCACTGCTCTCAATCCGCAGCCGAGCTCCTGCAGTCAGGAGTAAGAGATGTGTAGCTACTATGCTTCTAGTCAGTAAAAGCTACTACAGCACACTGGCCTAATTTAGTGGAAAGGAGACACAGCAGACTGCCCTTTGTTTAATGGAATCTAGCACGCATCATTACTTGATTTTAATACACATGAATGCCACAGTTGTTCAAACCACTTATACAGCCGCACACCTTCATTATCTGAAAACTGAACTTGAAGGTTAACACCTGAGAGTTCCAAATGAATCTCAGTCTGGATTTAGGAAGACAACACTTGCATTGCTCAATACCGGGTTCACTTTGCATCTTCACAAACAAACTCCAGAAGTGTTAAAAGAAAGGCTGTACTCTGCCAAAGCTCTGTCCTGGTAGACAGGTAAATGCTTCAAGCAGGATAGCAGCTGCAATGGAGCATGGTGTCCACACAACCCAGACTTAGTGAGCCTGGAAAACCAGCCAGGGAAGATGTTGACCCTAACAGTCAACCACAGAAAAAATAACTCTAACAAATAACGATGAAATAAAAAAATAATAATTTTCTTTGGTTGGGAGTGAAGTATGTTTATCTGCACAATATATCTGGAGAGAATACAACTTCTTCTTGGGCCAGCACAGGTATTTTCTCTCAGGTGAGAGAAAAGTTGCCAAATGGTATCTAGCAACAACAGCCAGCACCTCTGCTCCAGGTTACGGACCCACAACTTGTCTTCTTGTCCCTTCACTCCCCTGCTTGCCATTGCACCATTCTGGTATGCTAGCTCAGCACTACTAGAGTAAAACACCAGGAGTCTCAGGATGACCGTTTCCAGCAATAATAGGTGCTTCAGATCCAAGGACAGACTTGTGAGGAAACCACAGTTGCTTAACAGCCTTCAGGGTTCTCCTACGAGCACAGCTACAGTGGCCGGTCCTACACCCCTCACCTGAACCTCACCAGACCTGTGCTCTGCAGTCTCATTGCCCTTTACTGGTGGTGGCTATGGATCAATACAGAGGCAGGGTGAAATGCCAAACACATTTAAGCCTCTTCCAGAACTCCACTGCCAAAACTTCTGGGCAGGAAAAAATAATAATTAAAAAAAAAATCAACACCTACGAAAGTTAACAAAGCCAAACAAGATAAGCACTGAAACAGCTGTAATCAGGCCTCCTAAAGGAATCAAATTGAAATCAAGTATCTTTCAAATGCAGAGTAGAAACTTTAGGTCATTATCAGTGTATATTCAATCCAAGGACTTCTTTATTTAGTATCAAGCACACAAGCACTTTCTTTTTAATGCTTTAATGAGTTTCTTCTTGCAGATTTTGGTAAAAGTCAAATCTGTCTGTCTATACACACTAACTTTTGGAAAAAAAACCACAACACCCCACCTCCCACAAAACCATTCATCCAGAGCAACCCAAAGTTTGAATGGAACAAGAACCATAATAGGGCCGCTCTTTGAAATAAGACAAGCATTTAGTTCACACTATAAATTCATGTGAAAATTCAGTTGCAAAGGCCAGAATTCAGTATTTGAAAATGGAAACAAAAACATCTGAAATCAAACTTCTCAAGCCCACACACTAAAGAGTAACCAACTGGACTTCTATCACATTCCTTATTTTAAGAATAATTCATTCCTGGAAATAAAAGTTCAAATGCCAACTTTAACATCAAGTGATATGAGATGCTGCAATGTTGCAAGGAGCAACTAGAGGATAAAATATCTTCAAGTCACCATTAAAAGAAGAAAAAAAAAAAAAAGTCCTCAAACAACTGTCTGACTGCATCTGACGGGACAAGCGCCTTCCAGACGTACCGGCCCAGAGCCCTGTGTACCTCACCCTTCCCACGGCACAGTGCAAGCATTAACCTATCAGAAAACATGTTGGTCTCTTGCATCGCAGCTGAAAGAATATTAAGGGTTCAGACTGAGCAACAGCTGTCAATCCACCCATTTCCGAAACCAAAAGCTCAATAAGGAAAAGAGGCAAGTAAAGAAGCAGCAAAACAAATGTCAGACTTATTAGCAAACAGGCCAGCAATGTCTACGTAAATCCACCAGACATAGGACTTGTAAAAGACAGAACATAAGGAGTAAATGACAACACCTCTTCATACATCTCAAGTTTAGAAGAAACACCTGTAACAGTACAGCAGCAAGAAAAGAACAGGAGAAGAGAATTCCCGCTGCCGGTCAGGAAACAAGTAAACAGATCCTGCACTTCTAAGCCTTCTCAAGTTTACTTCAGTCTGAAGATCTGAGACGGGTGACCAGTTCAAACTCACAGGATAAATAAAAAAAAACAAACCCAAAACCCAAGCATCCTATGCGCCCATCACCTCCCCCTACGAACCTCCACATCCCAAAAGGAACGTGAAAAGTCCCCGCTGCCGCTGCTGCCCCCCGCGCCCCGGGTGCTCGGGTTTGTCCCTTCCGCAAGCCCCCACGGCACCTGACCCCGCTCCGGCAGGGACCGGCAGGACCTCCGCCGCCCTCGAGGCTTCCACCCGCAGCGGAGCCAGGGAGCGGAGGGCCCGGCAGCCCCAGGCTCCAGCAGCCGGGAGACGGGGCTCGGCGTCGAGCAGACGAGGCGCTTCCG
>Ga0065711_1036941_pt1 | contig 20385 bp, 6 predicted proteins | sample Hoacrofraction12_FD_59098 | JGI IMG/M metagenome (GOLD analysis project Ga0065711, IMG submission 59098) | Hoatzin crop microbial communities from Cojedes, Venezuela - Epithelial fraction 12 v2 (version 2) | ecosystem: Host-associated > Birds > Digestive system > Esophagus > Crop | place...
CCCCCCCAAGACGAACAAATGCACGTAAACATGCTCTGGAAGTGGAAAGACAAAGAGCAGCCATAGTTGCAAGCCTGCCACCTCCTCCACCACGTCCTCTTGAGGTGCGTATCCATGATGCAATAGTGATCACAATTTCAGGGTGCAGTATAAGGTAATGATTTACTTATTGGTCTGACTCCTCATGACAGGATATCCAAAATTGCTAAGGAGAGTGATTCAGCAAAAAACAAGAATATTAACAAATTATGTATTAGCAGACTTCTTACTGCTAAACTTTGGTATTTGTTTATTTCTGATCTCTTGCTATGTGTGGATTTTATTTCTTGTCATCTGAGATCTTATTTTTGTGGTTAATGTGTCTTTTGAACTTTACTGTGATGTCATTTTCATTTAATAGCTGCAGGGATATTAAACTCTACAATGATCTTTCTCAGCGTGTGCACACCACCTTCTGTCGTAATGATGCAGTAGTAGCACTTTGTTTAGTTCTGTAATAAAGATAGTTCTACCATTCCAGCTGTGGGCTTTTTTGTTGTTTCTGTTTCTCAAATTTCTTTGTCTCTTGTAGGGAGTACTAAATGTAGGGTAAGCTGTTTAATTTTGGTGGGAAACCGGTACCTAAGTCTATTGAGGAGGAAAGTAGATAAAAACCATATTTTTAATTCTATGCTGTACCCTTTTTAGGGGGTGACTTTGTACCTCCTTCATGCTGCTTTGATTTCAGAGAGATTCTGCAGGGGCATAGAAATTAGTGTAGGATTGCAGATCTGAACTGCAAGAAGAACTCAATGTGCATTTTTACTTTGGAGTTAACTTTTAGTAAATCTGATTTAGCGGAACTTAATGGAGTTTAAGTTGCCTTATGTGATGTTGTGCCATTTCAGACTGTCAAGTTTAGGGATATTCAGACCACTGACAAGAGAAGAAAGGAGTAAGGTTTATTAGTTCCTCTGAGTTGATGAAATTATCAAAGCTTTTCCCAGCTACAGCCAGCATGTTGTGTGTAGGTTAGTGTGTTGGATGACAGGGATTTGGTAATGATGTACCTGGAAAAACTGGGTAAGGCTTGACCCTCCTCACAGTTTTCAGAATGGTTAGAAGTGCCTGTATACTTTCGCGCACATCCCTTAGCACGTGCTTCTCTGTAGGTCTCCTTGTTGGCTGCCCAAGGGTTTTCTTGTTGTGGAAGGTGGATATGAGTGAGGATTAAAGCATGTGTTGTAAGGGAGTGGTAAAGTTCAGGGTTATTTCTGGTGAAGTATATGCAATATTGGAATTTAGAACAGTTGCAGTAAGGTCCTGTGTGGTACAATTCAGGTAAATTCAAACACTCTTTCCTGCTGCCGTTCTCCTCTACGTGGTTCCATGTGACATATTCCCAGTGTATCTGCTCTAGAGCAGATGAAGGCTGTCTCAGTTAAAACTTTGACACTTTGTTTCCTGGTTTTCCGATGATTGTGTTGCTCAGTTTAGCATTGTTGGAAAAGCATAACACGCTGCAGCATTGTTTTCAGGTAGCTTTTGCAGTTTAGGATGTGGTTTATGTTGCCTTCTATTAATAAACAAACAAACGAAAAACCCCATACCCCCCAAAAAACCCTGAAAAACCAAAACCCAAGTTTCTAATTGGTGACCAAAAGTCATCTACGGTTAACATGTTTATTTGTAGATGATAGAGTAGCTAAAAAGACACAGTACTAGATAATACTTTTCATCTAACAACCTCAGTAATGCATCTCTCTTTCCATTTTACAAATGCAGAATTTGCTGCTTCTTTAGTCTTTTTTCACCAGGAAATACAAGGAGTCTTTGTTCAGATTTCCCCAAGTTCTGGTACGACTGCATTTGTGGTTGCGTTGGATGACAGGTCTGGGTCAGTACCCTGTTTAAGGATTGCAGAATCGTAACTTCCTTTCCTGAAATTCTACAGTCTAATGCAGTTTCACCCATGAAAAATATCCTTTACTCACCTTTTCAGCAAACATTATTTTAGCTCGTCTTAGCAGAGTTTGTAAACGTCTGGATTTTCTACAATATGTGGGTTTTGTTTCTTTTAAGAAGTTCATGCTCTGACAATTCTGCAGACATGTTGGATTTTTGCTGAGGAGATTGCATTGCATTGTTTAGATGTAGCACAGCATGTCAATTTGATCTATGTAAAGACTAGTTGGCCTGGAGCTTTTTTCTTAGTTTTCATATCTGTGGATTTTGATCTTTTGTCATATGCCTATGTTGCTGGGAGGGCACAGGGTGAAGAATAAAGTTATTTTCTTGGAAGAGTAACTGGATACCGTGTACCGCGTGGGGTAAATGCTCAGTAATTGAAAGATCAGAGATGATTAGAGCTGTGGCTTATTCCTAGTTCTATACAGAGGGAGAAAACAAAAGATGTTAACTGTCAATTTCGGGGTGGGGGAATCTGGGGCTTTGTCTGGCAAATGCATTACTCAAAAGACACTGAATATGAATTGCTTAACTTTACTCCAAATCCTGTGATTTACAGCAAATTCCAAGGTCATCTGCATAAGCATGCTTATTTTCTTGAATCAATTTACATAAAGAGCTTATTAAACATAACTATAATCATAATCTGATGCTCTGTTGCAATGACAATTGAATAAAATTTCATAAAGCAGAGCTAGGGCAGTGTTGTTTATTGCAGGATTACTTAGAATATAAGAAACATTTTCTGAAGATACTCCGATTATTTCTAATTTACCCAGTTCCAAAAGAAGTGTTTTTGCTCTAGATGTGTTGTCGTAGCCATATTCAGTTCTCAGAAGGATGGCTTTTACGAATTGAGGCCTTATTTAGACCAACTCTGAAATTACTTAATTGAAGTTGAACTGTAAACACCATTTTATTGACAAATGTCACAGTTCTTGTGAAATTTTTTTTATATGATCTATAAGGTTTTTATGCAATGGAAATATGACCTAAAATGTTACTATACTCTTCTTGAGTATTCATAACAATTGTAGAGTTGGATTTTTTTTTTTTTAATTTTGTGATATGTTGCAGTGTTGCCAGATTTTAGTACAGAATTACTTACTTTTTTAGGGAGAGAAAAAAAAGGTCGGGAAAAGTTAAAAATTTCTTGATGGAAGTATGGGTGGATTCGTAACTGCAGTGATTCCACCATGAGGTGTAATAATGTTACAATTTTTTTTTTCCCCGACCTAAATTGCTTTGGACATTGATTGGAAAATCAAGCCTCCAATGTAATTCTCACATCTGCACAGCTTTTGAATAAAATTCTGGATATTTGATTGATTAAATGTAATTATTAATGATTGGGTTTTTAATATTACATTTTTTAAAAATTATTTGGAAGACCGAGGCTTAAGTATACCATATTACTTTCAGAAACTCTATGTCAAACAGTTGGTGATCTTACTAATGAGGTTTAGGCATGGGACTTGTCTGCTTTCAGAGCAGTCTCTACAAGAGTTTTAGTTAATGTTGAGCTGTTACAATTACTATGATTTATTGATTAAGAAAGTTAGCAATTTTTAAACAGCATTATGTACAAGTAAAAGTGAAATCCCTGATGGCGTGCTTTTATTTGTATGTATCTTTTTTTTTCTTCCTACTAGAAGAACATGCATTTGCTTAAGAATCATGAAATAAGTTCTGTTGGTAAGGCTAAAACTAGTTGCATATCATTGGATTTTAATTTAAAGACTTCACTTTCTACAGTCTTTATAAAACAGCGAGAGATAATCAATACTAAAATTATGTATGCCTTATCTCACATAGCCATAAGTTTACGATATTCCTGAGATTTAATACTGCTGTTTGTGTACATGCATTTGCTTATGGTCATGTTATTTTTAAACCACTTGGGCTATCGGCCTATGAAACTTGCTGGTTTAGTTAGTGTGGGTAAGAATCAGTTTTTAGGAGAAAGTCTAGGGAAGAGGAAGCTGAGAGAAGATTAATGGGAGAGATACTAGAAGTACAAAGGCAGGTCCTGCAGAATACTGAGTTACCTAACCTGGATACCTCACTACTGAGAGCATCGGGCTGAGCCAAAGAAGAGGGAGGGTCTGGTTGCTCAGTTTTCAGACTCTTTTGGACAAGAGTTGAAATGGGGCAGTGTATCCAAAATCTTTAAAAACAAACAAACAAAACCCCCAAAGCTTTGTATTATATGAGTAGACACTTTTCAGTGAAGTTATGGAAAATGCTCTTTTCTCTGGTTGACTAATAAATTAAGCATAATGGGTTCTGAGTTTCATACAGATAATCTGTACTCAAGAAGTGTTATTTTGCTGCTAGGTATAATTATATTGTGGATCTGTGATTGCCCTGCTTTGAGGCGAGGCTGACAGCTGTTGTAAGTGGGATTTGTATTAGTAGATTAAATCCAAGTGCTTTTGAATTAAGGTAATACTTTTGAAACATAGAGGTAGAGCTCTCTGGTGAATGCCAATTTGTGTGGAGGAGTTTGCCTTAGGCTGTTGGATGCTTTCGGTTGTTAAGCCCTTTAGATCTGCGTTGTGCAGATGCGATTTATTGATTATTAAATGTATGTAAAGTTTTAATAACAATATTTTTTGGGATGTTGCTTTCTTTTAATACTAATTGAAATGTACAGATCACTTACATTCTGTGTAGTTGCTTTGCTAGAGAGGCTGTTCTGTGCTACAGCTGTACTTGTACTTTTCTTTCTAGCATTTTGAGGTGAAAAGGACTCCTGCAGTGAAGCCCTATAGTGCTGACAACTTTTCTGTTACACGTTATCATATTTCTGAACCTTACGTGGACCGAGAAGTGGATGGAGAGCAGGTGATTAACTCCCAAGTGTTTGTGATACATGCTTCCATATACCTTTCTTTATGTTGCATACAGTGTATCAGCTGTTCAGTTTTTTAGGACTTGCTTAAAAATGTGAATTTGTATAAAGCAGCAGTTACAGAACTTACTAAGCAGAATCATAGATGGGGAAACTTGCAAGGCCTGTTTTGTGTTCAGTCACTTGCAGGATGGTGCCTGACAGTCTTTCACACCTGAACAGCCCTCTGTAAGGACTGTTCACTAGACTGGCATAATGTTAGGACATTCAAATCTTCGGCTTTGTGGCTTATGCTAAATTAATAGTTGCAGTTGCCTTGCTTCTTTCTTCTTTCTCTTCGCCTCTTTTAGCTATGTACTCCCAGTCTTTACCTTCTATTTGTGTTCATCTGTTCATGCAGTCAGTGGTTTCAGCTTGCCAAAATGGCAGAAGTCTAATTTGGAAAAAATAATGATGAATAGATTTTTGCCAGGTGGGACAGGTTACTCAAGTTTACAGTACACTCAGACAAAGGCCAAAGTCAGATCAGAAGAAGGGGAGGGCCTGAAAAAGTGAGAGATGGAGCAAGAGCTTAGCTTTCAGAGGCAATTTTTGAATTAAGGTAGTGCTGTTGAAAAGTGAACCAGACAATGCTTTGATTTATCAGTGATGTGAGGCCACAATCTAAGTTCCTGTTCTGGATCAGCCTCTTTTAGACTAGAAAGGCTCTCTTAGTAAATTTGTTTTTGTGAATATTTTCTTCAGTGCATTCATGAAGTTTTCGTTCAAAGTTTTAGGTGTTCCTAACATTTGAAGGACTAAGCCTAAACAATAAGAGGAGATGCTGTAGTTTGCTCAGCTTTGCAATGGAAAAATCCAAAATGTTAATCTTTGTAGCCTTGCTGATGTGCAATGGTTTCTTTTTATTTTACGTAATTATTTTTTAATTTTCATGTGTTGGTAAGATTTGGTTTTTAATTTAAAAATTGCAGATTGTTTCTAATTTCCCAAATGAGAATGAAAACACTTCTGTATTTCCTGCCCCCCCCATTGTTCATAACAAAACTATGAGGATAGAAGTAGTCAATCTGTAGTATCGTCTGCATTGTTTAGTTTTACCTTGTATTTTAGGAAAAATAACCCTCTGCTATAACAAATAAATCATAGAAATGATTGTCCTTAGTACAGCTTGAAACTAGAACACTTTGACACCTACACTTATGGAATATGTAAAGATATTTTTTTTCCCCCAAAGGTAAAAAAGCTAGTTTGATCCTGCTTGTAACCAAGAATTATTAACCTTCAAAGGTGTTTATGTGGCATTATATGCCGTTTCTAAAAAAGTGCTTTTGCTACAGAATTATTCACTTATTTATTGTTACATATGCTTTAAACTACTACAAAGAACTTAATGGACTAAACTACTGATTGACTGCCAGCCAGATGCTCGGTTAGCTGCTGAAGAAGAAGGGAAGCGTTTGGAGGAGCTACGCAGAGAAGCAGAGAGGGAGAGAAGAGAGCAACTTGAAAAGGCACATCTCAGAGGAAGTCATGCCTTGAAGAAGGTCCAGTTGGCTCAGGTAGGCAAAGTAGTTGTGCCTATTTTTAATGTCAAAATGACCAGTGTTAAGTAAGTTTGTAGGTAGCTGATTAGTAAAGGAATTATAGTTAGAGGAGAAAAATTGATGGACTAAATGGATTTTTCAGAATGTGTTTGAAAACCGTCAAACTCTGTTTGCTTATTTTGGCTATCTGGGAAGGAAGGAGAATGAAAGCACACAGATTAAGACCAAAATTTAGAAGAATATTGTTCAATTTTTGTTATCTTAATGTATGACCAGCTGTTAAGCAATTGGTAAAGTCAGGATGAACTTTTTTAACAGATGATGAGCTCTACTTTTTCACATCATTGTTAGTTGGGGTTGATTATTCTGTGCTTCAGGGGAAAAAAGTTTATTATTAAGAAGGCAACAGTTTATTTTTTATTTTTGGAAAACTCTTCAAAGATTTTACTTAAAGACTGAGGTTCTGCTAGTGTATAACTCTGGAAATACTGAAATTGTTTCCTTTAAGAAGCAAAAATTGAACTACTGAGAAAGGTCTTTGTTACCTAGAGGTATGCTCTGAAATTTATTATCTGTTGTCTTCACAAGTATTTTTGGAGGCTAGAAACAGAAGAAGCTTCCTGTTTTTTTACTTGAGATATGATTGGCCATGAATGAGTAACCTAACTAAAATAAGGAACTGTGGAAATCATAGAATGGTTTGGGTTGGAAGGGACCTTATAGATCATCTAGTTCCAGCCCCCCTGCCATGGGCAGGGACACCTTCCACTAGACCAGGTGGCTCAAAACCCCATCCAGCCCAGCCTTGAATATATTACTATTACAATTAGATAAATTATTGTATTTATATTATATAAAATAATATAAAAATATTGCTCCTTAAGTTAACAGGAAAAAAGCCCAACCAAACTTCAAATAAAGCTTTTTTAAAATAGCTTTCATATATAATTGTAGTGTGCTAAGAGAATTTAGTTCACATCTTTAGCAGTTGCTGAAGTACATAGTCACAAAAGTAACTTGCCAAAGGAAGTACTCATTTACCTTATAAAACAGAAGATATAATTCTGTTGAGGAAAGCTGGCTTACAGGTGTACAGTCTGTTCCTTTATTTAACATTAGATCTTCTAGGTAGTATTGATGACTCTTGTGTTCAAAGGTCAGATACAGCCTGCTCCCAAGGAATCACCTTCTCCCTAAAATAAAGTTAACGTTAAACATTAAGGATTAAGCAAACTTCATGGTAACCAAATAGAAGTATTTTATCAGTCCTGACATACAGCTGTCTGAATGTGAACACTAAATATTTACGATATCCCTTTTTTGTACTTGAAGAATAGGGAAAGGCTTCTGAAAGAACTCGAGCAATTGCAGAATATGGATCGGATGCGCAGGAAACAGATTGTAGCACAGATGCCACCTCAGATTCTTGTGCCTGCATACAAACGCATGGAAATGAAAGAAGAATGGCAGAGAGAACTGGAGTTTGCATTTGAAGATATGTACAGTGAAGACAGGAGTAAGTGATTTGTTGGAGGCTGCTGAATCTGGCAGCCCAGTAGCAGAGAAGCTGCTGCAGCTGCCTGTTCCAGGCCCAGCTGGTAGCAAGGCTGTGTGTGTATTCGCAGTAGGCACACACACGAGCAGGCTCTAGGTGCCCACGCACACAGCTGGTCACACAGAAAGCACAGCACTAGTGTTAAACACAAACACGAGTCACCTCATCCTAGTCACTGCTGTGGCTGATCAGGATGAAGGCCTGTTAGTGGGCTATACGTCTGTCTGTATGGTACGGATGCCTCCAGCAGTTGCAATTAGACACTGAAGTCTACCCAGTAGCTGTCCCCTGCATCCCAGGTCTCCACCTGTCACGCTGTGGATCCCCCAGTAATAGGTCTTAGACACCCAGTCTATCCAGTAATTCATTCTGGACCCTGCAGCCTTCCATTTACCTCACATGCACACTGGTGTGCTCAGATATGTGCTGTGGATCACTCAGTAAGCGGCTTTAGACACTCGCTCTACCCAGCAGCTGGCCCTCGATCCTCAGTCTCCCCGAGGCCTGCTGCTCCACGCCGGTTGTTGCTGCACAGACCCAGTCGGCCGTGTGAGTGTACACACGGCTGAGCACACGCTGTGGATCCCTGCGGTAACCGACCTTCAGTACTCAGTCTTCCCAGCAGCTGACCCTGGATCCTCTTGTCTCCAGCTGTCTCCAAGATACACGCACGTGTGCTGGCAGGTTTCTTAGTTGGCCCCGCGACCCTGTGGTGTCCCCTGTAGTGAGCTTTGATCTCCTGATCCCTCCGCGAGCCAACTCGCAGATTCCCTGGCCTCTTCAGTATCCAGCCCAGTCCTAGCGGCTGCTGGATACCTAGCTCCTCAGCCTCTTACCGGTCTTGCTGGCTAGCCCAGCTTGCGATTCACTAGCCGCTGCGTGCTGATGCTCATACCCACATACTGTGCAGTCACTCTGATCTCTGCAGTTGTTGGCAGCGCTCTGGGCACAGATGCCCCTGTGACTTCTGGTCCCCACTCCACTTGCTGGTCCTTATTTATCCATACACTTGCATACAAAATTAACGGTTTCTCACCCAGGAAAACAGCTAGAAATGGAATTTAGCGAGAAGACAGGACAGGCTGTCAAGCACAGTGCACGGCCAGACGAGCGTACTGTGGCCCCTTTTATCCTCTTATTCTTACTTTTTTTCCTCACAGTTGTTCCTTTCCAGACTAACTTGATCCTTTCCTTTCCCTGCCTTTGGTTCCTCCCCTAAATATCTATAATAAGCATACAAGCCCAAGATGATCTTCCTATGTGTCCCACATCCTTTGTAGGCAGTAACCCCCTCCTAAGGTGATCCTGGGAGAGCTCCTGTTGACTCGGCTTCTAGGATTTCACACCTGGGCCCTGTGATCAATCAACCTTTTGTGACAGCCCTGTGAGCAGCCAGGTCCGGGTGTATCTTTTCCGCGGGTGAAGTTATTTGCATCCTCCTGCATGGAGTTGTTCCTGTGTGTTGCTCTTTGTGTAGAGATGAGCCTTTTATCACATAAACTTTTGTTTTGAAAGATGTAGCATGTTCTAGAGGAAAACCCTGTGGAATTTATGAATTAATAGATGGCTGATGATCTAAGCAATTTTGAATCTTCTGTTTTGAAAATAAAAAATAATTTAAGTCTGTGAAACAGGCTATTGATATTTGAACTTCTTAAGGATTTGTATGATGATTGTAGTTTTGCAATGGCGTTGGCTTTTTATTCCAGTTGGTCATTTTATGTGGTTGTATTCTTTTAATTAGAAATGAAAGGAGACCTGATTTTGCAGTTTGAGCCACAGCCTTTGCCAGCCCCTTCTGACAGATCTCAAGATAATGATCTTGATATCTCTTTGGAGCAAGAGTCTGCTTGTGACACTCAAACAGAACCTGCTTGTGATACTCAACAAGAATTGGGACAGATAATAGAAGAGGAGGTCCCCAATACATCAGAAAGTAAACCTTTTAAACTTTAAACTTTTTTCTTTTACAGTAGATTTAATTTAATGTAGCAAATAAATTCAGTATTAACTAAAATGTCTTAACTACTAAAATTCCTTAATGCCTATGAAGTATTTCAGTATCAAGTGGTTTATGATGTTTATCATGGATCATAATACTCTAACGATTATGAATTTCAAAATGAAAATGTGTCTTTCTAATACATTTCAGTTCATTTGTATACTGAGAATAATGTTTAGTTGTTGTCAGAACTACACTGTTAGTAGCCATAATTATTCCTATATAATTAGTGTAAATTATGGGATGATACTGGTATGGGAACTTAAAATAAGTAGACTTTCACATAAAGTCAAGCCTTAACTTTGAAATATTTCAAACACAAAATAAAAAGTATTTATGTCCTTTAGGTTCAGGTTTGTGGTTGAGTTGCTCCATATTGTGAGTAGGCTGCTTGTGGCATGAGCAGGATAATGCGGTGTGAACAAGAAGTGTGTGTTAGCGAACTTTGCTGCTTGGCCAAGCATTTCTGCCACATCACTTTGATGGCACGATCTGTTTTTTGATCTGTGATGTGTTGTGTTGCCAGTGCTAATACAGAGGAGAGGGCAGGAACATACAGGCAGACGGGGGGACAGTACTGCTTGTTTCTGCAACAGTACAGCCTAGGAGTAGCCTGACTGTGAAACACTACAACTAGCTTAGCCCTCCTTTTGTAACATGCAGAGACAAATTACAGCTTCTGTCTTGCAGCTAAGAGCAAATATTGTTAAGCTTTTAAAACTTGGCAAATAGCTCAGATGTATTACCCAACTATGTAAGTAATTTAAAAAAAAAAAATTTTGATTTTTATAATGTGAAGATATTCATTGCCTGCAACTCTTAGCAGTATATATTCTTTACAGATAATGAAGAAGCAAAAACTCGTCAACCTCAGTCAAAACTTGCCTTAAAGAAATTGCTGAACAAGATAAGAAGCCAAAAAGAGGAGTGGACCACAAAAAGTGAGAAAGAGATTCAAAGTGAAATTGAGACTATTGAATCGGGCACAATTGCTAGCGAAGAGAGACGATTATGTGATTTAGAACTTAACTACGAGCAACAGAAAAATACAGTATGTGAAGCCAAAGGTAAGTAATCATAGAATGGTTTGGGTTGGAAGGGACCTTAAAGGTATCTCATTCCAACCCCCCTGCCATGGGCAGGGACACCTTCCACTAAACCAGGCTGCTCAAAGCCACGTCCAGCCTGGCCTTCAACACTGCCAGGGAGGGGGCAGCCACAACAATAGTGATAGTAATACATGCTTGCATCAATATTTGTTGTGTAGGAGCAAAAAGCCTTGTAGGAGTGGACTGTAACAAAACTGTTTAATGAGTTTTCAGTGGTGGTGTTTTGTCACATTGCCAGAAAGTACAGTTCTCCTGTCTTTGCCCACAGTGCGTTGTGGATTAGTTGAAACCACAAATTGGAGAGGTTTTTGTGCTTATGTTCCATTTTGCCCATTAAGATCCTGTGGAGAAAAGGTATCCAAAATACCTTTGTATCTTTTAAATCTCGCCCAGATTGTTTTCACATTTGGTGTTAACCATGCTTTAATAGGCGTTTGCCTCCAGGAGTAGAATTCTCAGTGCAAAATTGGGCATTGAAGTTCCGTACCTATTGAGCTGGAAAAGCCAGATGCTTCAGAGACTCACAGCTAGAAATGCAAAGACAAGCATGGGCTGATGTGTCTGAAATCATGTTGGGTTTTTTCTGCTTCTGAGCACCATTCTGAAAAGCCTCTTTGTAAAACTGAAATTGATAGCAATTAGACATTCAATTTCGTTTGGTAGCCAAATCATTTTGGGTTTACTTCCCGTTTCTGTCCTTTGCTCTGTTGGTTACGCTAGTGCTGAGGTTAGTGAGCTTGTGTGCTGAGTGGGATTTCTGAAGTATTCAAGTGATCGAGTTGTGGCGGTGGTGTTTTTGTTTTGTTTTTTTTTTCTTTCATATGGTGCTTGTTTTTTGGTGTTTTTTTGTTTTTTTTTTTTGAGTGTAATTGATTTAGTTGAATTGTATACATGGATTCACCAGCATAATGCCTGGGGATTGGAGAGTGAAGCAGGAGTGAAAACATACCCCTCTGGAAAATATGCTGCTATTTGAACCTGGTAGTACATCATGAAGGGTTGCATTTTGTGCAACAGCCAAATGTTAGATTGTTTGCCCAGACAGTGCTAGTTTTAGACCCTCTTTGCTCTGAGAGGTTAATGTGTGGCTTTTTAATCTTCAGGATGCTCTTGCCATTAGGCTACCAAGTAATCTGGGTGGAAGCAATCTTCAGTCCCATTGGAGCTGAGCCATTACTGTATATTTGAGAAAGACACATGATAAAGGGCCATTAAAGGCTTAAATAATACCAAAAACTGATTTTCCAGGTTATGAAGATAGGCAGAGCAGTGGGATGGACATGGTAATGTTTTCAAGAGCAGCTTATGCATATTGTTTAGAGAGGTTTGGAAACTAAAGCAAGACTTAACAAAGATCCAGGGCTCTTTCTAACTGCAATTACAGTTAAACAATATGTGTTTTAGACTCTGTGAAAACGTTGGAAAATACAGTTGCAGCTGAAAATTCAGTTCTAATCCATCCTCAGGAACAAGCAGCTAAAATTAGAATGGAAGAGGAGAGACGAAAGTGGGTAAGTGTCTGTGCACTTATTCATGTCTCAGTTATGGTGTAAAAAAGTGCTGTACAGACTTTAAAATGCTTCAGCAGCTATAGACCCTTTCAGCATGCTTGTAACACTTAAATAAACTTTTACTGTAGCATTTTCTGTACTTAGCCTCTGTGTATTAACTTTTTACGAATGACTAAGCTGTAGCTGGAATTTAGAATACTGGAAAAACCCAGTTTCTTAAAATCTAACAAGTGTTAGGGATGCCACCCTATGATTAAATGAGAATCCTAATTGTACATTAATACCTTTGCTTTAGGGAGGATGTAGTCAACAATACACAGCTCTGAAAACTTTACTAATTCTGTGTAATAATATAGGAAGGTCTGTGGCATTGTGTTTAGAGTGACAGGAAAAGCTTACAAACTTCTAGTGGTTTGGTTTTGCTGTTTGGTTTTTTTTCTTTAAATTAACTAGGAAACAAATGCAGAAAGTCTGTTGTGTCTATGGGAATGCTATGTTTATTGTATTTAGAAAAGAATAACTTTGTGTTATTTCATTATATATATTGTGTATATGTTTCATTACATTTTCATTTTTGTTGTATCCTTGGAGACCTACCAGCTATTATGTGGTGATTTATCAATTTAAAAAAAAAAAAAAAAGAGAAAGTTGAAACTGGAGTCTTAGTACAGCCTGAAATTATAGAGTTAAAGGTCAGGAATTCAGGAAACAAAAATGTGACAAAATAATATTGGTTTGGGGAAAACAAAAAGCAGCAGATCCTCTGTGAAAATGTGGTTACTTTCTTCAATATTAGTTTTCCCCCACTTTGCACCTGCACGAGTGCATATATTGCTATGTCCATATTAACGGTTCTCAGGTCTAGCTTTTTCTCGGATTCCTCTTCCTGACATCCCCATTCAGACCGTCTCATTAAAGGCTGTTGTCCACTTCATCTTTGCCAGTACTTTGAAATTCTTCTTTGCTTCCGTTCTAAAAGTAAACATGGTGTTGCTACGCATGGATTTAAGTGATTTTTAGCTGATAGGTACATGGAAACAGAATAAAAATAAACAAACCACTTCAGAGATTTATGGAGTGCTCTCAGAGTGGTTATACATTAGCTATTTCGTAAGTTTTGTAAGGCTTGAATTAACATTTAAATGTGGTGAACTCTTGATGAAAAGCTCTGTAAAATGCAAAGTAGATTTCTGAACTCGATTTAAGGACAGACTTCTTTTGTAGTCTCTGGAAAGTGATAATGTATCTTGAGTGGTTAGATTCTGATTTTTTCCTGTTCTGTTAATTTGAGAACAGGTAATAGTGCAGTAGTAAAAGGATTCAGGGACTATTAGAAATATCTAGCCAGTAAAACAAAAATATTCTTGTAACTTTGGAACTATTTTTAAAGGCCTCTTACAATTCAGAAATGCCTATCACGAGCAATAAAATTTCTGCTGTAAGTTGGAACAGAGTTTTGTGTGTGGTAGTGTCTGCGAGGGGTCTTTGATTTCTTTGTCATTCAGTTCTGGAGATTCACCCTCATTTTTCTTTTCAATAGAATGAGCAGATAGAGCAACAGAAACAAGAACAGCTGGCCTTGCTTAAACAAATTGAGGAAGAGAGAGCACGTTTGGAGGCTGATTTTCTGAAGATCCAAATGCAAACCTGTTTGGAGGAGGCCCAGAAAAAAAAAGAGGACGAAGAGCAGGGTCAGCTGGTACAAAGCCACAGTGTTCCTTCCACGGATGAGCAGAACAAAGTGGAACGTGAGGTGAAGAATTGTAGGAAACTTTGTGTAGTTTTTAAATTATCCTTATAAAAATCAAGAGCACCGTTTGCCAATTTTAAATTCTATCAGTCAAGACAGTCAATTTTTATTTCTTAGGCCATGAATCAGAAGTATAAAAGCTTCCCTTTGTTTAATGTAGGAGTTGGTATTTCACATGGTATCACCGGACTTTGAATACTGGATTGTCACGGCGTAGTCTGAGGGATGGCATGTCTGTTTAAAATACCTGTTAGTAGAATCTGATTAGAGTCATGTAATGATTATGCATGTACACGTATCCTTTTTCAAGAAGGAAAAAAAAAAATGGGGGGGGAGGACAAAAAAACCCCACCACTATGTTTTTATCTGTCTAAATCTCAAACAGCTACTTAAAGGAGAGGAATTGATTGAGAATGTTGGAGGAAAGTAATTTTAAAAAAAAATCTTGGATCATTTTCACAACCTGTACTCTTCTGAATAATCTGGTTGCCTTGAAAATGCAGCTCTGTTGGATCATTTCTCCCTGAGTTTGCTGCTGGGTATATTTGCCTCTTTGAGCTAAGCTGCTGTAAACGCCATTGACTTTGACGGTGTACACTCGACTTGCCAAGAGAGGCTGTAGCTGTAGGCCATCTGTTCCAGAAACTGCTTTAGCTTCATTGCCTCAGGCTGAAATCTCACAGGCTTCAAACGGTGGTACAGAGTGGCTCCTGTAAACTTAGGAGAAAGAATGTACAGCTTAAGGTTATTGCTTTAATAGTTTTCTGTGAGTTATTTGTATATGTGCATTTAAAATTATTTTATTTTGATTAGACTGGAAATACTGCTGTATCAGAAACCAGGAGTCCTAGAGAAGACAGCCATTTACAGATGATTCGTAATTATCAACAACGCCTTCTGCAGCAAAATCGGTAAATTCCTTTATGAAGCGGAAGTCTGAGTTGCCTGTTTAAAAATAATTTGAATTGCTTTGATTATTGAAATTAATGCTTATCTATGAATCACTCTGGAAAGACTCATGTTTTCTTTCTGTTCAGGCTACACAAACAGACCATTGAAGAAGCTAGAAAGCATCTACAGGAGTATCAGGATAAATTGAAGCAAAGATACTCATCTACTTCTGCAACATCTCTGAGCTCTGTGGCAACAAAATCAATGAATTTAAAGCCTGTCTCGGAACCACTTCTACAGAGGCAAGGAGTGCAGCCAACACAGTACCAGTCATCTGAACAAGCTCTTGCACAAGAGTATGCATGGTCACTACCTGTGTTTTCAGGAAGACTGCCTGTGCTGGAAAAACCACCTTCACAGAAACATGAAGAGCAAGTGCACAAGGTTTGTCCTGGCAGACACCTGCAGTTTTTAGAAGCATCGAAATTGAAGCATGGTAAGTTTCACTTGCCATGTGGCTGTCCTTCCCAGGAACAAGTGGGAATGTTGGAAGCCTCCAATAATCATGTCGGAGAACCACCTCTGTTCCAGTTACCATCAGGGTTAGTCATGAAAGATGTCACTGCAGTAAGAACGCAACCGGAAGCACGCATGCAACATGTTAGATTTGTCTTGCCAGCAGAAGATTCCTCTGAGCCTTCAGAAACGGTGCACTTCAAGGAGTCATCTCAGAAGATGACTAACCATCAAACAGAGACAGAAGCTGGAGAAGAACCTCCATTTAAGACACCTCTTATGCCAGCAGCAGAGGAATCTCCTATAGTTCAAGCTGTCTCAGTTGATTCTTTGGTGTATCGGCAGGGATGTGCAGAGCCCACTGTCAAAACAAGCCTTGAACAGCCTCTCGGTCTTTCTGAACACGTGACTTTACCTCGTGAAGAATCTAAAGCCCAGAGTGCTGAGGAATTCTTGATATCAAAAGCGGGAGATGGGTCTTTGTTAAATTATTCTGATATACTGAGTTTGAGGAACAGAGTGTTGGCCTCATCAGAAAGCATCCAAGCTCAGCAAAAGCATTTGAAAGAATTGCAAGAGCAGCTAGATGCACAAAGAGAAGCTCTTCTTTCTAGACAGAAAATACAAGAACAACTGCTTTTACAGAAGCAAGATAAATTGAAGGAGCAGATGCGGAGACAGCAAGAGGCTTTGAAAGAAATTTTGAACAAGCAGGTAAGCTTTATAAATGCTTTACATGGCGAGTCATCTAGTAGGTGATCAAACTTAAGAGTGAGTGCTACTGACTAGCAAAGTATCCTGTGGAGTGTTGATAGTTCTAGGTGATTTACTGTAACAAAAGTTTTAATTAGGACTTGTGAATTGTAAACAGTAGTTCTTTTCTGTAAGCCCCAAGAGCACTGTTTTGTTCAGTCTAACAGAAATAGTATGAACTTCTGTGCTTGGTCGCTGAACGTAATGCCTGTTGAATGAGTTACATTGTCTGAAATATCTGCAGGTATAGTTTGCTTTAGCTCTAGAAATGCAGCTGAATGCGTAAAAGATTTCTTGTGTTAAAAATACTTAAGCAGTACCTCAAAGGATATTGTAAGCATTTTGAATATATTATTTTTTAAGTTTGTCTTTTTCATATGTACCTGTTAGGAAATTGGTACGGCAGCTGCTCTCTTGACTTGTAATTTTGCTTGTTTCTGGGTGGGTAACAAGAAAAATCCAAATTAATTTTTGAGGTTCTAATAAAGCTCCTTTTTTTTAAAAAACAACAACAGCAAAAACAAACTAACCCAAAAACAGTAGCCATCTTAGAAAAATAACTGTTGCTTAGAGTCCCTGTCTCTTGTTTTTGCAGTCTCCAAGCAGGTAAAATTCCTAAATTCAGGAGCTGAAAAATAAAAGCAGACTTTTCAGGAATTGCTCCTGTTGGAAATGCTGATCTAATCGAACAAAGGCCTTAAAAATTTAAATATAATTATGTTTTAGCACAATAGGTTTGTAGAACTAAATGAAATACCTCTATGTCCAAATTTTTTTTTGTAAGCTGACCACGTCTGTCCAGTATCTTGCATACTTGAGCTACTTTCTCAAAGTGCTCAGTATCATCCTGCATGAAATACGCAAGAAAATGCTGGTATGGTAAATGAGTATAAATATAATCTTATATACAGTTGCTCCTCCCCCCCCAGGTGAGACATATCTGCAGAAATGAAGAAATGACAGAAGCACAAAAGCCTGATGGGATTGGTAGAACTGACTTTTTCCAAGTCTCAGAAAACCGCCAGCAAGAGAATTCACAGTGCATCAGTGCAACTGAGCAAACTGGTAAGGCTTTTTAGTGTTTTCTATTATAAGCTTTCTCATTTTGCAGTTGAGATGGAGCTGTCTTCCATCTCCCCAAGTTAATTTGATGTGTATATATTATTGCAACATGCAAAACTTTGTTTTACAGAACAGTCGGAGAAAGTTCTATGTAGAGAACAGAAATTGAGATCTTCCAAACCACCTGTGACAAAAGTCAGGCTAGGGCTTGATTTGAAACAACATGAACTTAGTGTCATACCAGAGGTAGATACACCAAAGAGCTGCAACATTTCTTTTGCAGGTAAAATATGTTTTATATCCATATATATATATATATATAAAATAAATGCTGCTGTTCCTGAGAAATACAGTTTGGAGGAAATTAATCTTTTCTGAAGAGTCTGAGATGATTGATTATGAAGTAATAACTGATAGTGTTGCCTTTTTTAAGGTATAATTTGTATACTAGCGAAGTGAATTATAGTTGATAAAAGCTTATCCTGTCAGTGTCTGTCTGGAAAATCGAAACAATTTCACCAAGAAAAGAAAATTCACTGTAATTCCATGACCTAAGTTCCCTGTTGATTTTTCTGTTGGGCAGGGTCTGTGTTAACAGACAATTGTACAATAATTATGAAGAGAACTGTAAAAGTTGATGGACAGTGTTTAAAGGTTTTACCTTTTGAGCATAACAAGAAAGTGAGTGTGAAATCTTTTAAATGAGGAGTTAGTATCAAGTTATCAAGTTTCTACAGAAATTTCTAGCTGTATTTTTAGGTTTCTTTTCAGTAGCAACTCTTCATAAAAATTTCAGAGAGCAATCACACAAAACACTTCTCATTTTCAAAGTAAGTTTGTTACAGTCTGCACGCAATGCTTTCTATTTCTCTGTGAAGAACGGTAGTTAACAGGTACAACAAACTGATGTTTTCTGATTGTAAACATTTAATTGTGTATTTTACAGAAGTTTTAATATTGTTCCAATGCTTTTAAAAGGGCTAAGCAGAACAATCTGAATAATTATAGGCATGTCAGGCTGGCATTCATCTTGAGCAAAATAATGAAATATGGGGCATTTTTTAGTTAAAGGAAAGTAATTAATGCTAGTCAGGATCAGTGTATGCAGAGTAATTCTTGTTGTACCAATTTGGCATCTTGACTAAACAGCAAGTTTTGATGGTGAAAGATTTGCTTGAAGAATATGTTTATATTCTCAAAAGCACTTGGCTTAGCATTACACATCTTAATTAAAAAAAAAAAAAGTAAAAAAATCAAAATACATACCAAAAAAAATTTCTGAAATATTATCCAGTCTAATTCTAGAGTAGGGAATACTCATTTGCTGTGTAATCCTATTATGACCCACAGATGATTTATCTGTGTTATCAAACCATTGGTCACGGTAGGTATCAAAAAAAGTTGAACTTGAGGGTTTTTTAATTGGATTGGATGACCAAAAATGTAACTTCTGGATTTGGAAAAATTACTGAAAGATTTGGTGGATTTGCTATGTGGAAAAACTTGTTTTAATTTTTTGGAAGAAATATTTTATTTGAGTTAGGAATTATTTTTTGAGATGTCTGTGATGTGTATAATCTTTCAACCTGTATAATCAATAGACTGTGTAATGCAAAAATTTTTACTGATACGGCTAACTTTATTAAAATGAAGCACTGTATGAATTCAGGTGGTTATTTCTGTAGAATGTGCATCTTAGTGTTTCTCATGAAGTGCAAAACTCTGCATTTCTATACCTAAACTGATTACCAAGGTTTTAAATCCAGATAAAACAGATTCTGTTGGTGGGGAATCTTCTCCCATTTCAACCATTGGAGAGTTTGCGTATGTGAAATGTTACAGTCGTGCCCTTCATGAAGGAGGCAGGTTACCTGTGAGGATAACAAACTATGAGGAACAAATCTTTAATAGAAGTCCAAGGCAAAGGAAACAGCCAACTAGATTATTACAAGAGGTTCTGCTGCTGACTGCTGAAAATTCATCCGATTCAGGTGAGGAAATCCTTTTCAGCACTGCTAATTTTACTGTTATTTATTTGTAGCATATGACCTCACTTGTTAAAGAAAATGCAGTAGTATTTAAATACTGTTTAAGTGTAAAAAAGGGTGTTTCAATAAGCAGGTCTCTCAGAATAACTGAGTTTTTATCTTTTTTTCTGTGATCCATTACCATTCCATTAACAAAACTCCACACTGCAGTAAACTTTATTGCTAGTCAACAGTTTCTCATCCAAGGTGTGTGCTCTGTATCTGTACCTTGTAGCATTGTCTGTAAAGAAACTTCTTTCGTACTGCATGATTGCCCTGCCCTTACAAGCAGAATCCCATGCATGTATTTTGTATTATGTATTTGAGGAGCTACTGGAGAAAGTCCAGCGGAGGGCTACGAGGATGATGAGGGGAGTGGAGCATCTCTCCTACGAGGAAAGGCTGAGGGAGCTGGGCTTGTTTAGCCTGAAGAAGAGAAGGCTGAGAGGGGACCTTAGAAATGCCTCCAAATATCTGCAGGGTGGGTGTCAGGAGGACACGGCCAAACTATTTCCAGTGGTGCCCAGTGACAGGACAAGGGGCAATGGGCACAAACTGAAACATAGGAAGATCCGTCTGAACACGAGGAAGAACTTCTTCCCTCTGAGGGTGATGGAGCACTGGAACAGGCTGCCCAGGGAGGTTGTGGAGTCTCCTTCTGTGGAGATATTCAAGACGCGCCTGGACAAGGTCCTGTGCAGCCTACTGTAGGCGACCCTGCTTTGTCAAGGGGGGTTGAACTAGATGACCCACAGAGGTCCCTTCTATGAGCACACCCAGGTCCCTCTCCACAGAGCTACTCTCCAGCAGGTCCACCCCAAGCCTGTACTGATGCATGGGGTTGTTCCTCCCCAGGTGCAGGAC
>Ga0065711_1036943_pt1 | contig 20384 bp, 12 predicted proteins | sample Hoacrofraction12_FD_59098 | JGI IMG/M metagenome (GOLD analysis project Ga0065711, IMG submission 59098) | Hoatzin crop microbial communities from Cojedes, Venezuela - Epithelial fraction 12 v2 (version 2) | ecosystem: Host-associated > Birds > Digestive system > Esophagus > Crop | place...
GTTCGGGGTTGGAAGGGACCTCTGTGGGTCATCTAGTCCAACCCCCCTGCCGAAGCAGGGTCACCTACAGCAGGCTGCACAGGACCTTGTCCAGGCAGGTCTTGAATATCTCCAGAGAAGGAGGCTCCATTAAACAAAGATTAATTTTCTGCCCCTGTTTTCTTGAAGAAATTTACATCACACCTTGTCATTAGCTTCATTGTTCTTATTTATTTAGTTAAATCACTCTCTAAGACCAGAATAAAAAATCAGCTCCAGGTCCCAGAAATATGAATCTGCTGTCAGAGGGAATGAGAAAAAATATGTTGTGGACTCATTAGTTCATCTGCAACATGAAAGTGTGTGTTACCTGGTGTCTCAGCAGGGCACAGTCAGCACCAACAGATGCGAGCAGTCTAAAATGATGCATTTTACTGCAGAGTGAAAATTTAATGACTGTAACTGGTATATTTTCTATCTAAACAAATCTACTGAAGGTAATATGACATTTTGCTTTACCTCTAAATGTTATTACTACAAGGTGAGTTTCTTATTTTGCAAAAGAAAATCATTGCTGGATTGTAGAATTATAGGGTAGTTCAGGCTAGAAGGGACCTCAGGAGGTTTCTAGTCCAACCTCCTCCTCAAAGCAGGGCCAGTCAAGGGGTCAAACCAGGTTGCTCAGAGCTTCATTCAGTCAGATTTTGAAAACCTCCAGGGATGAAACCTGCACAACCTTCTCTCTGAGAAGAGAGGTCCAGATATTCCATTCTTAAAGTAGTCTCAAACACCCCCACAAAACCTTAAGGTTTTTAAAGTCAGCGCTGGGTGAAAATTGATCCCACCTTTTAAATGTGCATTAAGAAAATGTAGCTCTTAATTATCTGTGATAATGTCTATTTTTCTGTTACAGTTTTACAAAAATAAACATTCTACTGTAAGGAGCAGTTTGAGTATGAAAACAGAAAATGAATCTAGTATTACTAGATTCTGAGTGAAAACAGAGGGAAACAGGAGTTGGCTTTGATTTTTTTAAGCTAAGAAATTTCTACCATAGTAATTAGATGTGGTGAAAATGAAATACATTTCTCAGCTTTAATTAGTTGGTTGTCCAATAAATTCAGGGAACTCTGGGATTGTTTTTTAGAATATATGATAATAAAACTTATTTTTAATTCTCTTAGTTCACAACTCATATTTTTTGTAGCTGTTTGCAAACTTACTGTTGTTTAGTAGACCCAATGTTAACATTGCATCCTAAATAGTTCGAGGGTAATTAGTGAATTGTTTATTGTTGTTTAGCATGGTCATGTTTGATGTTAAATTGCTAGAGATGAGTGAAAGTTTCAGTCTTGTTTCTAGTTTCCTATAAAAATAGGTTTCCCTTTCTTGTCAGAAAAACCAGATTAAAGAAGCTTTATTCACAGCAAAGCTGCACAGCATAGCTGACACTTAATACATTATCTGGACATACCCCTTTCTCTCCTCTTCTCCCATTTCTTTTATTACCTTTTTACCATTTTATTATAATCCCAAACATGTCATTTAATCATCAGTAACAAATGTCAGTAAGTAAAGACATTATGCAAAAGGATTTGGATTTCATGCAGGCATTGTCATGTTTGGGTACCGTTATCCCAACAGTTATCAAATTATTATGTGACCTTTCCATCCTTCCAACCTGCAAGGCATTGGGCAATGGATTTAATACTGTTTAGACAGAACTCATCTTCACGTTATAATAGGCCAGTATTTAATCATTACATTTATGTGAGTACAAATGAGGAATCTGTGAACTATTACTGCTGGGTTGGACTGAGGCTCAATTACTGGTAGCTTACCCAGCAAAAGTGCTTGAGAGTTGTTGTATGCATTTCCACTTTTATAATTATGCAAAAAAGCTCTGTCTTCTTACTTGACCTTTAAAGCACCTATTGTGCTGATTGTAGAAAATGTATTTTTAAAGCCTGATGGAAATTTCATAGAGCACACATATGACCTGGTGATTGTATCATCAGCAAGTGCTAAACAATAATGGTTTAAGGTCATTATTCTAATTTGGTCAGACCCTGCTAGATTCAATCAAACACAATCAAAGCTGCATGGCTGACATTCTAACAAGCTTAGGGCGAAGGCAGTTCACACTATTGAATTGCATTAACTTGTTTTCTGACATAAAGTACTGGGAATTAATTTCAAAATATGTTTATATATGCACAGAAAAATACCTCTGCATATCCATCATATAAATTATTAAGGACAAGCTAACAAATACGTCTAAAGGTAACGTGAAAAGAGCTACATTTGTAAATAGTGTGCTTGTATTATGTAAGTACGTGCACAGTCATCAGTTACAGCATTAGCATCTCAAAATGTGTAGAAGAAAGAGTCTTTTTTTAAAAAAAAGAGTTGTTTAGGCATCTTTCCTTCATTTAGCACATCTGTTAATCAGTTTAAAATAATAAAAAATGCCTGTCAGTTCCCCTGCTGAACCTCTTCCACTCCAATCTTAAGAATTTTGTTGCATTAAAACAAGTCTGATTTAAAAGATTTCAGAAAGATTGCTATCTTGTTATTATGCCTTTATTAATAGATATTACATGCTTTTATCAGAAAGAGAAGAAATTTTAGATATTTAAAAATCAGTAATTTTTTCCTTAGAACTCTCACCAAAGGTTTCTGCTGTAGAATGAATTTATCCAAAAATGTCACACTGGGTTTAAGCCTTAGGAAAAACTGCTTGATCATTGGAAACAGAGCTTCTGAGAATGAATTTAAGACTTACACACATTATCAGCAAACCTCCTTTGTATGTAAAGAATGAAAATTGTGTGCTGCAGAACCTCGTACATGTACTTAGACATACAACCATTGCATGAGATCTACAAAAAGTGGTAGGAAAACATTCCTTTCCTCGACTGCAGTTCTGGCTACAATTTTCTCCTTTCTCTCATTCGTGTTAGCTACTAATCAGCAAGTTTCCAAAAACTTTGTAAAAATTCAGGTAAAAAAAAAAGAATATCCCCTGAACAGTTCTCTTAACAAGTTTATTTTTAGTCCACAGAATTAAAACCCTAATTTATTTCTCTTCTTTAATGTTGATTTTAACAACAAAATAAAACTTCGTATTTTTCATCTGAAGTTATTTGCCATAGGATGGACAGGCCATTTTGCTTGCAAAAACATTTATAGTCCTGTCTCTTAAAAGGCAAATACCATGTTTGCATATTTTTCTGAAAGTGTCAGAAAAACAGAATTATACAGAAAACATAGAGAACAGTTTGCAAATGTTGTTAATGTTAAGTCTCCATCCTCTCAGTTAATAAATGATAGAAGACCTTATGAAATAGTATGTGAGAAATCCTTTAAATATTATTATCTGACAGAAGATAGTGAAGAAAACTGTGCAGACAGAAGGACAGGCAGAAAGAAATTCCTGTGTGAGAGACCCTTGATTAGTTCTGATATTTCTTCACTGTGCTTTTTTCCATGAAGATAAGAGTGCTTGTTTCCAGTTGATCATCGGAATGTAAAAAGAGTTTAGCATCATTTAAAAAAAAAGAAGAAAACCAAATTATTTACTTTGCAGCTTCTCTTTATTGCTAATAGTTTATGCATGCTGTTAAGAGCAACACTGTTAAGAGGGAGTGCGGGCAGAGGGAGGGAAAAGGGAATGTACATATTAATTTCAGGGCCAAATATTACTTCCTTCAGTTTTAGTAATAGTGCTTTTGAAGATAAATATTACAGATTATAGTAGGTCTGCACTCTCTAAAATGCAGTCTATTTTAAATTTCTTTTCTGGGTTATCTTTTTTGTGATGCAAAATTGGGATTTTTAAAGTAATTGAAGTCAATGGATGTCTATTTTTCAAATTACAAAACCTTCTTGTTACTGTTAAAAAATGCCTAACTTTTTTATTCAGCCATTATGGTGTGTTTTGGCTTTTTTAGCAATTACATTGCTCAGCTTTACAATATGGCTCATTTTTATAGAAGTTCAAACCCCAACGACATGTCAACTTACAGCTTGTTAAACAGCTTCTCTTACGTTTATAGTCTTTAATATAAAAACAGCTATTTACTTGATTTTCTTTCCTCACTGGTTTAGTAATAACCTAATTAATTTGTCAGATAGGCAGTAATGTAAACTACATAAGGTGGTAAAATGTGCCTGTTTCTAAATTTATGCAGGCAAGACATGGTACCATGTGAAGCAGAAATGTCGATCCTGGGGATATCTACAAGGACAAATATGCCTAGCAATTTCTGGTCCAGTTCATATTCGCTTGAAACAGGATCTGTATTTGTTGGTGGTTTGCCTCATCATTATGCAAGAAAACAGGTATTTTTTTATTATTATGTATTTTTATTGAAGATGTTTATTATTTTGGGAGTGGTATATTGAATAAGATTGAAGAGATTTAAGCTGTGCCAAAAAAAAGATTACTTAGAGCATTTTGAGGATTACGTCTAAGGGATGTGTGTTCTCCGTTGCAGAGTTTTGCTGGTGCCTGAGACTTTGGTAAGCGAAGCAAACAGAGACAGCATTCTGGCCTGAAGTTACAATCTTCATTCCTGTTTGTCTTGAGTAGGTAGAGTTAAGCAGCAAATATCATCAAATTAGAGGAGGTACATGTTCCCTCAGGTGCTGGTTCTTGAAGATGTGAAGAGTGTAACCACACAGGGTTCTGTAACGAAAGAGGATCTCTTCTTTCATCCTGTGCTGGCACAGATGGGAGTGTGTAAAAATGGACCAAGTAAGAGAGAATTAGCTCATGGAACTGCATTAATGAATGAGAGGCATGGTGCAGGAACTTGAACTTGTGGGGCCACGTGTGCAGCTAAGGTAAGGGCATATGCAGGGGTGAGAAGTAATATGCAAGAGGGCTAACATATAGCTAGGGAAGAAGTGAGCTGTGAAGATGTTAAGAAGAGTACACACAGGGTCATACAGAGAGTTTGAGGGAAGTGGATCATTACTGAATTGTTGTGGAGGAATTTGGGGTAGTCACAATAACAGATGCACATCACGTAAGTAACTTCCAATTTAAATATCTTTTTTCAAAGCTGGATGAGTATACATAGTGATTTCTATTCTAGTTTGTGACACTCACACTCTTCGCACTCACACTGATCAGAGTCCCAGACCCTGTAATTCAAGACTAGCACCATACAGCCAGGGGACACTCACTCTGCCTCCTGGTAGCATGGCCCCTGGCAGAGCAGTTCCCAGCTGACTCAGCCTTCTACATCTTGTCAGGTGCCTGAGTACTGAGTCCCACTCTGCACCCAAAGGGTTATTTTCATAACTATGTATAAATTTTTTAAATTAAATTGTTGCCATCATGGCCTTGCTATTCACACAGCCACAAGTCAGCCTCTGACTTTCCCCTTATCTAAAGCCAACCCCTGTTGCTACCTGGATTATTCCACCTTCTAGTCTCACGTCCCAAATGTGTTACAAGAATGTAAAATTGTTCACCATTACATAACACAGATCATCTGTGAGTCTTTATTTGTTTTCCACGTGTAGTGGAATAAACTAAACTGAGTTGTTGTAGTCCAGGTCTCATTTATCTGATCAGTGATCTTTGGATAGGTATCACCCCACAACTGTAACAAAGTAAATCTGTGGGATTTTTCGTTTTCTCAGTGCATAGCAGAGTCATGTAGTCAGAGATGGACGTATATAGTCCAGATTTCATTTTTTGTGACCCATGCTTTCAGGTAGGCTTCACTCTGTGATAATTGTTTTGACCTTTTTATTTCTGTTTTGTTCTTTGATAAATGAAGGTCATCTTATAATGAGGCAAATAGAGTAATTTCAGAGATGTGGTTTTGATGCTATTATTGTAATGCAGCATTTCTAGATTGCTTTCACCTTATAACAAAATGGACAGTAACTAATGAAGTGACAATACTGTTGAAATCCCACTTAGTTCTTGTGAGTAGGTGCTTCTAGGGTTGCAAAATACTCATCCAAAAGTATACTTCTAAATACCACCACATACTGGCATTAAAAAAGCATGTCAAATAGTATTTGTGATCACACAAATTTTCCCTTAATTCAAACATTCATACTCAAACTATCCATTCATCTGGAATATTTTATCCTATTAGCTGCATATAAAATTTTATTTACTGTAGAAATGTATCTTCAAGAAATGTTCTATACTATTAAGAATTAAGAAAATTATATTTTCAACATTTAAATTACCTGTCTTCTAGAAGCTAAGAGAAATTTTTGGGGGATTTTCCAAAGAATTTATAGTGAAGGCTTAGATAAGTTCTATCCATGGAGCATATGTAGACGGTACAGAAGCAATTTGTTTGAGGGATATACATAATAATGTGTATGTGAGAAAGAAGTTTGCAATGGTAAGTAGTTCTTCACCAGCCAAAGGCAAAATAAAATCCAGAGCAATAAGTTTACCCTAGGTAAGTTAAAATAGCAATAAACCACAATGATCTAAGGGTAATTTACTCCTAAAACATTTTGTCTATGTATGTGATAGATTGTCTTCTGAAGATGGGCTTGCTTTCTTTAAGGATGTTGCAGTTCAATAGATTATTCTGTTATTAATGCAGGATTAATAGGTGAAATGTTACCATCCGCATTTGTTATTTAGATGAGGTAATAGGTGTGGAACATGCAAGTGGCCAAGCTGGTGACACTTAACTACTATTAGTACTTGGGAAGTATATGCTCATATAACTTCCCCAAAGGTAAAAATACATCCTCAACTCTCAGTTGCATCTCCTGTTTTCCATGAAGCATTTTTGCAGTTCACTCCTTTCTATCTAAGAGTACCTCAGCCTTTCATTTCGCTTCATTTTCTTTGCTCCTTTGTGATTTTTGTATTCATTTTGATCTTAGTGTCTCATTTTGCCCAATTTTTACTTTTTTGAAACTTTGGCCAAGTTTAATTTTCCTTGGCTTCCCTGTCAAAGTCTGTTGGCTATAAGCCACGTACAGTCTATAAAGGCGGTATTTTCCCTTTTTGTCAGGGAATGGAGAACTGTCTGTCCAAGTTCTCTTTATGTGGGCTTTTCAATCCCAGCAGTAGGAAACCACCCCAGGAGGTTTCTTTCTCATCAGCTTCAACCTAGGCAGTCAGGTTTCTATTGTAAAACCTTCATCATCCCCGAAACAGAAAAGGTCTGTTTCTGACCTTCATCCTGCTGTTCCCTTCAAGAGAGATTTCTGCTCCAGCTGAGACTCAGCTTTTTCTGGCAAATGCTCTGATCCCTCTTGGAGTCGTATCTGATAATGACCCTTGTGATATTCGTAGTATCTGCCTAATAATACATTGTCTTGTTTTAGATTAGTTCCTTCTCTCACTGGAGTAGTTCACTCTGCTGTTGGCTCTCCTACCTTCCAATATTGTGGAAGTTGTAAAGAGCAGTGACTTCAGACCCTAGACTGCTTCAGTTTCTTTCTAACAGGTGCTTCTAACTTTCAGTGACAGAAACTGTTGACACAGGAGTTCCATATTGCTTGAATTGGCTTATGCTACACTAATTATTTCCAGGCTACATTCCTCTTCTACATTCATTCTTCTTCTTCTTTAGGAGTGAAATTTTGTATGATCTGTGAAGCCCTCAGGGTAAAATATTGTGTCCTCTGAGGATTTGCTATACTGCAATTTCCTAATCAGCTGTCAAGCGTCCATGCATTTTTGTTTGTCTGCATGTTTATTATTCAGTATTGCTTCGAGTCAGAGTGCCCGCAACATGTAAGGAAACGTGCAACAATTATTCTCTGCCTTTCAGTCTCAAAAAGTTGAAGTTTTCTTTTCCAGAAATGAGGGGGGTATTACATCTCTGTCTTGACTGCTTTTCCTTTTGTCCTTTAATGCCATTCTGTATAGGGGGTACCATAAGGGGTAGACTTTTCCTTGAAGGGAGAAAACTGTTTCAGTCTTCCTTAAACATTGGTTAGGAAACCATAAGATCTTTCAGGAGTTAAGAGAAGTCACTGTTTCTCCATATGCATTCACTGAGGTGTTTTGAGTCTATTTTGAACCTGATTGGCATTCTGGCTGTTATACTCCGTTTTGAATAGAAATATCAATAAAGAAAATCATAATAGTTCTAGACTGGAAGGCTTGAGAAGCACCAGCTATGTATGTTTCCCCTCCCCAGGGTAATAACAGAGTTAACATACTATCAACCGAAATTTTAATTTCCTTCCTAGTCACCCTCTGCTGATTTCCCTGGTTGATGCCACAGCTTTGGAGTACACTTCAGGAGAACAGCTTACAGCCTTACCCTCAAGGCAGTGATATATTTAAAAGAACATCTGTGACATCTGGGGAAGCAGTGCCATTATACCCAATAGAGCTTCATTAATCAGAAGCTCTCAGACCTCCCGGATCTCTGTGCCTAGAGGCAGTGGTTGATGGGGAGAAACACTACCAACAAGAGAGCAAGATAAAGTTATGGACTACTTAACTAAACCGGACATGTAAAGTATCATGAATCCAGACAGGATGCACACAAGTATGCACAACTGGTTGATGTTATCAAGCCACATTCTATCACCTCTGAAAGACTAGAGCAATCAAAGGAGGTCCCTGATGACTGAAAAAAGACAAATGTGATGTCATGTTCATCTTCAAGAAGACCAAGGAGGAAGATCTGGGTAACCATGAGTTGATCAGGCCAGTGGCACAACTCATTTCCTGAGACAATGGTGGAAACAAACAAAAGACAAGCAGGTCCTTGGGAACAATCAGCATGGATTTACCAAGGGGAAACTCTGCCTGACCAGTATGGTTAACTTCCATGTTGAGAAGACTGGCACTGTGGACAAAGGGAGGGCAGTGGATATTCTTTACCTTCTTTTTCCCAGAGTCAACTTCACTCCCAGCTCCTCTTTCTCCTCCCATCAGCTAGCACAGGGGGATGGGGAATGGGGTTGTGGTCAGTCCATAATAGCTTGTCTCTCCCACTTCTTCCTCATACTCAACTATAGTTCTCTGTGCCTGGATATGAGAGTAAAGATTTGAAGACATGGATAGAAAACAAGATGACAAATATATGAACTGAAACACATTGAACAAATTCATCCAAGTTCAAGCATTGCAGACTGTTTCATGCACAGGAAGAAACTATTTTTATGACTGTCTGTAAACTGTCCTTTGCAAAGTTTAGTGGATTCATCTGACAGCGTAGGAAAGCAGAGCTGAGCAGTCAGGAGGAAAGCTAAACTATAAATAGCTGTCTCTACACAGCAAAAAAAACTCCCATTGAGTTCTGTGACAGATTTGTTTATTACTTATTTTTAAATAAAAACCTATTTCTTCATTAAAGAATGTGACAGGCATACTTCAGACTTGTCGCGTCCAAGAAACAGGTAAACACAAAATCAGTTAAACAGTTAAATAGCCTCATCTTTTTAAAACATTTTTAAAGGTGTTTATGATAGCTGTTTTCTAAGACTTAAAACTCAACAGTTGAATAGAAATCAAATTACACACAGAAAAAAGACATTTTCAATCAGAAATTGAAAAAAAAGAATGTGTCATTTCTGAAGTCTCAAGATATATTTTAGAATAATTAATTACATCCTAGCTTTAGTATCACTAATTTTTTATTATAGCTTGTTCCTCTGCCGAGAAGATAATATTGGTACACTCAAAGGTAAATTAAAGATTGTTTTCAAATATCCACAGCAACAGTTGATTTCAGTAACAGTGTTATTTCTGCTGCTATAATTATTCCAATAATTTATATTTCTAGACTTATGAGTATTATAGTATTGAGAATGTGAAATGTCATTATGTCTTCATATTCCTTTTCAACATAAACAGTTCTCTATAATTAAACTTTGCAGGTATTCAAACAGGGAAGTTTCAGAAGGAAAGGAAGCTTCTATACCAGGAGAAAAATCTTCGAAATAAAGTAAATATAAAAGATTAGGTGGGAAGTATGCAAATATATATGTGGGCATTGGTATCCCCATGTTACGAATGGGGAAATGGAAACTGGTAATTGAGTGATATGCTGAGGATTGTAGTGTTAGTGTTGCAACTGTGATGAGATGGAAATCATTATACATCTAAAGCCTCTCAGACCACCATCCCTTACCTGGGTGAACTTTTTTGTGGGGGTACATATTTTAAATAAGTAGGTATAAAATATTCTGTACATATATAAGAAAACATATAGTTTTCCTATAAAAAAGAAATAGTGTGATATCACAATCATACGATGTCATGAAACTACCCATTTAGACTCAGGATATTCTCAGGTATTATCATATGTAGACAAAAATGTTTTAAAATTTTTAATAAATGATTGCTGAAATGTATAGAATGACATTCTTTTTGTAACAACTACTCATCCACTGAATTCAATGGCACCAAGTGAAGAAACAGACAGTGTAAAATAGGTGTTACAAAATACAGAATCAGGGCCTTAATTTGGAATGATCTGAAAGCAGTTTGCTGTATGTTACAGATGCTGTGCTTCAACAGACTAAAACAACAGTAATCCCTCCGTAACTGTCTAGTTAGACATGATTCATTTTCCTTGCCACAGCATGGCAAATCACTGGGAGAATTTAGTACAATCTGTGAACAGTATTCAGATGTGATTATCTGGCATTCACCTTGTCTGATAAAGCTGCAAAAAGGGGCTCTGATAGTAACTTTCACATAAGTATTTACAATAATATTGTATTTACATGATGCTTTAACATCTTGCTACAGTAGTCATTGGATATAAGCAAATTATAGTGGTCCTGACCCAGTTAATGCCCCCTGGTCTGCAGCTGTGAATGTTAGAAGGTTCCTTGAGAAGACAACAAAGGAAAGGACATCCAGCCTTTCATAGGATTACAAGGCATGCTAGACTGCTCCATGGCTGCAACTGTTTGCTGCAGTGCTATAAGCAAGAGTGGGTTGTTTCTAAACTTAGAGGGGCCAGTTCTTGAACCTCCACAAATTTCCTGGTGGTCCACAGCACACCTGAAATTTTCATACTTAATTATTAAGAATCATATGATCTGTAAAACCATTTTATTTTGTCAGGATTTTGACATTTTCATTGCCAGTCAAGTTGCCAGATCTGTTCCTGGAGTCCTCTAAGTTTTTTAAAAAAAAAAAAACCTTCTTCAATTTTCTTAATTTTTTTTATCAATGTACACAATAAAACCTGTGGATTGGTTATAGTGGTTTTTTTCATTGGATCATAAATATGCTTGGCAATCACTCAAATTATATTTCATATTTGATATAATTTAAAACACCATCTACTCCATGAGTTTAAGCTGTAGCTCAGAATAGACGAAGTGGGAGCTAGTTGCCAGGCATTAGTCTTCACTCAAGGTATGGTGGAATATAGGTGCTTGGCTTGTGGTAGCTATGCACTTGAGTTTGAGGTTCTGCTGTGATACAGAAAATGGAAGTGAACAACGTTGACTGTTCTATCCAACATCATCACGTGGTTCCCATGTTACATTGTGGAAACTGTGAGCTGTTCCTGCTTGTATAAGTCCTGGTGCCTAGATTTTTCAAAAAAGGGATGAAAATATTTATCCTTGTATTTATGCCATTCCCTTTTAATTTGACTTTCCTTACACAAGTTATAAGTCTTCTAAGTCTGCTCTGTTGTCAGGTTTGTGATTACAGTGTTCAGAAAGGCTTTTTCAGAGTGTTTTGTTGATTTGAAATGCATTGTCCATCCTGAATAGTGTCTGATTTCTTCTTGGATCTTGACACGATAGCCTTAGATCCTGACAAGTATTTCTTTCTAATGTCCTATTTAGGATATGCTCTGGAACTGTCTTTGCATCACCTGAATGCTTATGATAATTTAGAAGTCTACTTACTCTTCCTCAACATATTTTATCTATCTATGTGCTTCATATAAATATACAAAGACATTTAATATTTGTCACATCACCAAAAATACATCTTCTACATGTCATTCATTGTTTTATTGACTGCTGTCACATTCACTGCTACTCATTCTTTAGTTTGAAAAGTCATGGTCTACGTGCTCTATTCTTGTACAATTAATCACTTCCCTGGGTCTTGTCTTCTGAGTGAAGAGATAATTCTGCAATCTTCTGCAGGGAGCTGCTGTTTTGACTATTATGAGTACTTTGTGGTGATCAGCAAACTTTTTGAACTCAGTACTTCCTACATTCTCAGAAAATTTGAGAATGTGATTAACAGCACAGGACTCAGCAATATTTGTGACAACTAACCAATGTGAAAACTGACCTAGTATTTGTAATTTTTGTTTCTCTTCTTTTAACCAGTTTGTTAACCCAAAAGAAGACCTTCCTGTATTTCCCATGACTGTTAATTTTCTTTAAAAGCTTTTGGTGGGGAACGATGTCAAAATATTTTTGGAAATCAGATTAGCTATGTTGTTTGATGACCCTCTTGTGTATAACCAATAATGTGTTCAAGGAATTCCAACAATTGGGGAAGCATAATTTCCTAATACAACATTTTATACTGATTCTTTATGTCATATTTTTCCATGATTTTGCTACTTACATTCTTTATTACAGCTTTTAGGAAACTGCCTCTGAATGTAGATTTCCTGGGTTTTAGTTTGCTTCAATCATTTTGGCATTTCATTGTCCCTTTTGAAAAACTGGTATTGTATTTACCACTTTCCTGTATTTTTGTACCAAAAGCAATTTAAGTGAACATTTACATACCGCCTTTGAACAATTGCAGGTTTATGACTTCTCACATTTTAGAAAGTTTTGATGAGTACAGGAACTATGTCCCCTCCCCATCTAAGCTCTCTGTCCCATGAAAGATTGGACCAGATGATCTTTGAACGTCCCTTCCAACAGGAGCTGTTCTATGATTCTATGGTGCTATGATTCTATGGCTCTATGGGAACTTTTTTTCTGCCTAAAAAAATTATATCCCAGAAAATTTTTGAATACATATAGTTGTAGATGTAATTTACCTGATATATTCCCTTATTTTGGCTTGAAAGGTATCATCAAATGGTCTTCTTTATTCTGCTATTTTGCCATTCAAGTTCCTGTTTTTAAAAAAAGGTTACACTTGATTGTTTTTTTTCTGTTGGAGCATACATAGTTATCTGAACTCTGTGGAAGTATTTTTCTGTGACCTGTAAGCATTTTCTCAATTAGTTTTTCCTTTTCTTTTTATCTTTACTAAACTTCTCCTCTTGCAGTTAAACTATTTTTGTGGGTTTTTTAAATGTGTTTTGCTCCCAGAAGAACACTGAAGTTGTGTACATTTTAGTCAGTGTTTTTAGTTTTCTTTTTTTTTTATGATTATGCATTGAAACAGAACCTATACCTGGCTTACTGTAAAATCATTAGTTATTTCTCTCATGTTTTCTCTGACAGTTCCAAGAAAACATTATTTACAGCGTGTAAAAATGTAGTCCTTACATCATATCTTATTATGATTTCTTACCAGATTTCTTGGGAGTAATTAAACTCTTCTATTACTGTGTTTTCTGCCTTACCCTTTCTAACCTGCTTTAGTATTTAATGAGCACTATCATCATCTTGGTAAGGTGACATATAATGTAGCTCTAATATAGTATTTTTCTTTCTGCATGAAATTTCAGTGCAAAAGGATTTGTGCTAGTTTGTATATATCTATTTTACTGCTTAGTTTATATTGCCTTTTTCTGGTACAGCCTATACCTTACATGATTTTTACACTTGCATCATAATATCCTAGTGTTTATTTTTCTACTGTCAAGATGCTTATCACATTCTTACTGTTTGACAGCTTCTTTTTCTTTTTAGAATTCATATATTTTTCCAGAGGCTGTTACTTATATTTTAAAAAGACATAATGGTTTAGTGGTTTGGGAGAAAGAGAGTTGTATTTAAAAGCACAAAAGTTGTTCATATTACATATTTTTGTACCACTTTGTCATGGTTTAGCCCCGGCTGGCAAGTAAGAATCACATGGTTACTCTCTCACTTCTCCCTCCCTGATAGGATGGGGAGGAGAATCAGAAGGAAAAGGCAAAACTCATGAGTTGCGATAAAAACAGTTTAAAAGAACAGCAAAGGGGGAAGAAAATAATGACAGGAATACTGTTAAAAAGAATATACAGAATGCAATGTTCTCACTGCCTGATGCTCAGCTTGCTCCTGAGTAGCAAATCCCCCTGCTTCAGCCAGCTCCCCACTTAAATATCGAGCATGACATCACATAGTATAGAATATCCCATTTGATTGGCTGTTTGGGTCAGTCCAACTGTCAACTTGTGAAAATTAACCCTATCCCAGCCAAACCCAGGACACATATTTACCTAGCTCAGTTGTGTCATGTATAGTTTGAACATGAATTTTTGATTTTTTAGAAAAGATTTTTCAGGTAAAGAGAGAGATGTGAAGGAATTAGATTGGTGAGTTTTCATGTAATTGCAGTATTCTGTAATTATGGCTACTATAAAATGGTAATATACTGTCTTGCCTAATCCCATTGATCCACAAATGAATATATATGAGACTTCAGATATTTTGCTGCAAGTTCTGGATGCATACAATGCTTCCCTGTTGGGATTCTTCATTACTAGTGTGCCAGGAGCCCTTACCAGCTAAGGGTGTGCTGTGTTAATTAGGCAGAAAATAAACCCCCTTGTGTTCTAACTCTCTTCACCGAAGTGAGAGGCTAGGTGCGGCTAGGTTTAAATTCTGAGTGATATCCAATTTGCCACTACCAGTCCAGTCGCGTTTAATATGTATATTAAACTAGCACGATTCTGGATACACTAATAGCAGTCTGCACCTTCAGTCCAATCATGCTCATGAACTAGCATGGCCGCATTTGGTCACGTTCAGTGAGAAACTGTGACTACTGGCTACTTAAACAGTGCAGTTTTATTTGTGCAACAGGTATACAGGTTTTTTTGAATTGCCGATGATAGTGACTGTCTGCAAGAAAGCACGTGCAAATATAAAATGCGTGAAAAGGTTATAAATAATACAGCCTGGCTATAAACATTAGGGAGTAACTATTCCTGAGAAAAGCACTTAGTTGAAGTCTCACCCAAGGCATCCCAAAGGGGGGAGAAGCAAGGCTCAGCCCGTCGGCCAATCCTGGTTGTCAGAGGCAGTCTGAGGTGGAGTTTTTCTTGACTTGCTCAAGGTGTTACCTTCTTTACCTCTGAAAATCTACGGTGTTATCTTAGTCTCCAAAAATCCCCCATTTCCCTGGCTATTTTTATATTCTTTCTACCTTTAAGGTGGAGTTTGAGTGACTGTAGTCATACATACCTTTTATCATGATTGGTGTAAAATTCTCTCTCTTCACATTTAAAGGTATAGTTTACAAAAAATTGAGAGCGCAGACTCTAAGAGGGGTGGTCGCACCTCGGAGGCAGGTAGCCTTCGGGATGGAGTTGTGTTTAGTACTAGAATGATATTAAAATGAGTAAAGTTCACGAGAGGATAGCACTTTGGCAACGTTTAGAAAACCTGTTGGCTCAGGGGGCCAGATGAGCTGCTTATCAGTTCTAGAGGACCATTTCTTCCCGCTTTATCATCATGGAGCATGGCCACTCTGCTTCCTCAGAGCTCCTTTTGATTTCATGCTTTTCCTCAATGGGTGAACACTGCTACGTTTTTCATATAACACTTAATTTTCAGTTGTAAAACCTTAATTTTACTAATAATTCCACAGGGTGTGATACTGCTACTTCTTCAAGTCTAAACAATACAGAGAAGTGATACCATCAAGGAAAATCTAAAATGTTCCTGTAATGCTGTATTACTTGCTTGTGTTCTTCCTTTCAAATCAATCTGTGTTGTAAACTCTTCAGATGATGGTCTTGGACATTGCAGTATTTGTGATATCAACTTAAACAAAAGATGTATTCTCAGAGAGCATTTTAGTGAATAGCGCCACATTCTAAATTTATCTTTTTCTAGTTAATCAGTATTCTTATAAGCCTATTATTGATTTGTTAATACTTTTTCTTACATCTGATTATGCTTATGTAAGTGTTTTGGAGATTTTATTATTGATTTACCAGCTTGAAACAAGTTTGAATTCTTGCCGAAGATCAGTATTAGTATTATGCAACCCAGAAAACTAAAAAGACAAAAATCCCAGCTCATACAGACTGCAGAAGTTTTGGATTCTGCTAGTTGTAGTAAAATCTAAATCTAGACTATGTTAAACAAAATGTGCAAGAAATCTTTCTAGTATGTCTACTAAATTCCAGATTTATAATATAAAAATGCAGAATAGAGGACATAAAAGTAAACATAAAGACCTCTCAATTCTACTTATTCTGTTACTAGTGCTATTTCCTGAATACTTCTCAATAACTCTATACTAAGAAGTTTATATTAATTTGGGTGATTTTTTTAGTTATAGATGGCACTTCGTATTTTATTAGGAAGATAGTTGAAAGAAGTGTTTTTGACATTTATAATGTCAGACTTCTTACTGATTATGAGCATATATATTAGAAGCAATTGATCTTTTTTTCTGCCTTTTCTCCAGCTATATTGTGTAATACTTTCATTGCTTCTTTTTTTAATTTCATTGGAGTTGTTTTAGCGAAGTTAGAATTTCATATGTGTATATATGCATGTATTTAGTATTATATTATGTGAATAGTAGTATTAGTAATGCCAATAATAATATTATATTACCTATTTGTACTAATTAATATGATAATAAGTAGTATTAATATTATATTATTTTTAACATTTTCTGTAAAATCTACCAAAACCAATCTAGTAAAATAACGTCAAACCACAAAGCAAAAAATTTCCTTCACTGTGTTAAGTACACAGACCAGGAAGTATTGCTGGTGAGGGATCAAGATCTCTTCTCAGTGATCACCAACATAAAGGAGATACATAAGGTTATATGTAAAGTGGTACACTTTCATGTCGCTGTGCTTCATATAAGTGCAAAAATCTCATTAATATCAACAACTCTACATGAAAAATATGCATTTGCATTACATATATATATATAATATGTCAGCAGTCCACAGTATAAACTGATTACTATAAGCAAGATTAAAAATGTAGTTCAGTCTCATTAGATAATGCTAGAATGCCAAGTTCGTTCTACTTTTTACAGAGCTACAGATCACTCAAAACAGTGATATTACAGTTACGTTATATTCTTGCAGAAAAAAAAAGGCAATGAACTTTAAGAAGTTCATGACCCCAGGCCATCTGTGCAGCAGGCCATGGCTAGGAGCAGCAACACTGAATCAGAACATTAATAACAGTGGGTTTGCACTCCAAAACTCTGGGCAGAATCAGGATGCTGAGCCAAATAGATTATTCCTGTTTCTTATTTGTATGAGAGTCTTGATATGCATGGCTTTAACGAAGTTCTCTAGAAGCTCTTTTACATAGTTAGAAATAACTAGACTTTTCTGTTTGTTCATGGGGAAATCAAACTGTTGAAGCTTCCGAGTCTGAAATTAAAGGAGTGTTGGGAGAAAAAGAAAAGAAGTAGCAAAATCTCCTGTTAACCCTGAATGATGATAATTGCCACTGTGTCACTGCAATCCCCTCAGAATTTGACTTTATGGAAATTTTTTTTGAAAAAGTATTTTAATTGTTTCATACAGGGCCTGAACTCAGATTTGTGTGTTTGAAGTGCTTGAAGCTAACCAGATAGCATCCTCAGTGAATTAAAAGACTGATAGGAAGGCATCATTGAAATCTTTTCTGTCTTGTTTTCTTGAGATCATTTTTAACAAACCATAAGATGGAAGGGGATGTAAACAAACTCTGTATTTGGAGAGTTTAATAAGATATTTGAGTTCAGATTTCTGTTTAGTATGGAAGAAACATTTTCTTTGACTAATATTTCCTATAGAGAGAAATAAGGGTTCGGGAAATAAGATAAAAGATAAACTAAAAGGAGAATAGTCTGGTATCATTCAGTTTGTAAAGGGAACTGGTGGGTGCACTCAGATTACTTGATATACCACTGTAAAAATACATCTATTTTGAAAGAAAGTACATGTTGTGTGTTCCTGTGTGACACCAGAAGTCTTTTCAACTGCAGTACCTCTGGAGGACCTGCTCAAGCTCTTTTTTTCCTAGTCAGCATGTAAACTACAAGAATATCTGCAATCATTTCACGCTCTACTGAGAAGAAATGCTCTTCTGCCAGGTATTTCTTGGTGTGAAGTTGTCTTTACTTTTTGGATTTTAGAAACTCAGCTTTTCAGCCTTGTGCCAGCTGTGGGGTTTGTACCCCGTTTCCTGAGAAAAATTATGTTTTTAAACTGACACCACAAGTCTTTTCTGTCAAGACAGGTCCCTTGTGGACATTCACATGTTCATGCATTAGGAAAAACATGGGCCCAGTACTGCATGGGGCAGAGGAACTGGAGAAGGCCAGAGTACTTGATGTTTACTTTGTGTTGGTCTTTACTCGTAAAGCCAGCCTTCAGGAATCTCTGGCCCCTAAGTCCATGAGGCCTGACGGGTTGCACTCATGTGCTGAGGAAGCTGTCTGATGTCATCGTGAGGTCACTGCTAGTTATCTTTGAATGGGCATGGCTATTAGGAGACGTTCCTGAAGACTGGAAGAGAGCAAATATCACTATCTTCGATAAGGGCAAGAAGGAATATCTGAGGAACTACCTGTTGAACAGCCTCACTGCAGTCCCTGGTAAGGTGATGCAGAAAATCCTCCTGGAAATCATTTCCAAACACATGGAGGACAAGATGACTGGGAGTTATCAACATAGATTTGCAAAGGAGAAATCATACTTGACCAGCCTCATAGCCTTCTGCAATTAGGTGACTCAGTGGACAAGGGAGAGCAGTGGATGTTGTTTACCTCATCTTCAGTAAAGTCTTTGAAGCTGTCTCCCATGGCATCATCATAGACAAACTACAAAGTACGGATGTATATTAGTCCACAGTGGGCTGGATTAAAAGCTAGCTGAATGACCAGGCCTGGAGTGTTGTGATCAGTGGCCCAAAGTCTAGTTAGAGGCCAGGAGCTAGTGGTGTATCCCAGGACTCAATAGTGGGTCCAGTACTGTTTACATCTTCATTAGTGAGCTGGATGATAGGACACAGTATATCGTCTGCAAGTTCCTAGATGGTACAAAACTAGGAGGAGTGTCTAATTCTCCAGACAGTTGTGCTGGTACCCAGAGGGACCTTACCAGGCTGGAGAAATGGACTGACAGGGATCTCATGAAGTTCAATAAGGAGAGTTGCAGTCTTGCACCTGAGGAGGAATAACCCTATGCACAAGTGCATGGTGTCACCAGCTGGCTGGCAAACAGTTTGGCAAAGGAGGACATCAGGGTTCAGGTGGACAACAAGCTGACCATGAGCCATCAATGCACTCTAACAGCAAAGAAGGGCAGTGGTATTCTCTGGCCGCATTAGCAAGAGCATTTCCAGCAGGTCAAGGGAAGTGATTTATCCTCTCTCTCTGCTCAGTACTGGTGAGGTCACATCTGAATTAATGTGACCAGTTCTGGACCTCCTCAGTACAGGAAAGATTTGGACTTACTGGAGTGTCTGCAGCACAGGGCCACAAAGGTGGTTAAGGGACTGGAGTGTCTCTCGTATGAGGAAAGGCTGAAAGAGCTGGGACTGTTCTTTTCCGTTTGTGACCACTTCCTGTCACATCATCCCAGGACATTTGCTCATCAGTCCCTCACAGGGCTGCTGATAACTCCCTTCCCTGTCATTCCTACATTAAAGATCTCCATAAGACCCTTCAAACATGAGCGGTTTTATGATTCTGTAATTCATACCTGCTCTAAGCACCAGAGAGAGTGCTGGTACTGACACTGGAGGTCAATATCAAAGCATATGTGTGAACCCTTGTATTTTTTTTCACCTCTCCTTGGTAACTGAGCTGGAAGACATTGTACAGCAGGACGGCTACGACTTGGTCGCCGTCACAGAAACGTGGTGGGACAGCTCGCGTGACTGGAATGCTGTCATGGATGGCTACACACTCTTTAGGAAAGACAGGCCAGCAAGGCAAGGTGGTGGAGTTGCTCTGTATGTGAGGGAGCAACTGGAATGTACTGAGCTCTGCCTGTGGTCGGATGAAGAACCAGTCAAGAACTTATGGGTTAGAATTAAGGGACAGCCTTATATGGGTGACACCATTGTGGGTGTGTAATACAGGTCACCTGACCAAGAGGAGGAACTTGATGAGGCCTACACGCAGCTGCAAGCAGCCTCACAGTCACAGGCCCTGGTAACCTTGGGGGACTTCAACCACCCTGAAATCAGCTGGGCAGACCATACAGCTAGGCACATGCAGTCCTGGACGTTCCTACAGAGCATCGATGATCACAGAATCACAGAATCACAGAATAGTAGGGGTTGGAAGGGACCTCTGTGGGTCATCTAGACCAACCCCCCTGCCGAAGCAGGGTCACCTACAGCAGGCTGCACAGGACCTTGTC
>Ga0065711_1036944_pt1 | contig 20383 bp, 14 predicted proteins | sample Hoacrofraction12_FD_59098 | JGI IMG/M metagenome (GOLD analysis project Ga0065711, IMG submission 59098) | Hoatzin crop microbial communities from Cojedes, Venezuela - Epithelial fraction 12 v2 (version 2) | ecosystem: Host-associated > Birds > Digestive system > Esophagus > Crop | place...
CCCCGAGCGCAGGGGACTCTGCTGCTCCCCCCCTCCCCCCCCAAAGTGCAGCCGCTGGGCTTCAGGGACGGCGGGAGGGGGTTGTCGTCTCCATCACATTGATGTGACGCTCCTGTCCCTGGGCGCTGAGCAGGAGGGAAGATGGAGCGGCAGGGTCCTGCTTCTCCCCGGGCAGCGGGAGCGCAGATCCCGGGCAGGGAGGTTTTACTCCAGCTGGCTGCGGATCCGGCCCTAAAATTACTAGCTGGCGGAAGGATGCAGGGCTTAATATCCAGGCTGTCAGGCTAAACTTGGTGCTTGATTTGCTCCCTCCTAATCTCTGACTTCACCGGGGTTCTGCTGGGCGGGAAAGGGCTGAAATATTTCGCCCTTTGAATGCAACAAGTGAGTAAAAGTCGTGCACGGCTCTCCCCTTCTCTGCTCTGCATCATCCCTCTGCTATTACATGTGTCTACACCCGTGGCAGTGTCACCTCAGCCCCTCTGCTCGCCCCTGTGTGCGCAGCGGAGGGTGATGAGAGCGGTGGCTGCGTGGTTCCCCAGCCCGCTTTCATCAGCATGCACGGGGCATCGCGCTTCGTAATAATGTGTATGATCTTAATCCACTGCTGAGGCTTTTCAATTAGAGATCTGTGATTGAGTCAGATGTGTGAATGCAAAAAAGAGAAGGAGAGAGCTGCGTTTGGCATGTTGCTCGCTAATTCAATCTGCTGATGTATTTATGGTCATGTATTGCTAAATTGAACTAAGACTCCAGTCTGCTCTTGCCATGACAATGGGGAGAGTCATCTGATAAAAATAGAGTTGGGATGATAAACAGAAAAGAAGAGGAGATTTTGATTACCTTCCTTGAAAATATGCCAAGCAAAATGTGATACAATAGTCCCACTGTGAATATTAGCTTGAATCAAAATAGGGCTAATTTAATGAATTTCCCTCGTATATTTTATTAGCGTTTTGTTATCTGTTGTGATATAAAAAAAGTTTCTGAGAAAACACGGTGGTCCCTAAGTTTCCCGGAAGAAAACAGCACTCTTCTTCTAAATAAACGCTTTGCAAAAGTATTTTTACCAGGATCTGTGCTATGATAGAGGCAGGAATTTCAAAGCTCTCAAGGCTCATCCAGTCCTTTACCCACTCCAGTCAACAGCTACGCTCCGTTTCAGGGCTGAATGAAGCGAACACAGAGGCTACCTGAGAACGCTGCCTGTTATCACGATTTAATGCCTGATGTCCCTGGTCAGAGACCAAAGATCACTTACACCAGCCATAGAATAAACACGGCTGGAAAAATAACTCTTGGCACACAAAGCATGGGCACAGGTACCTGGCAGCGCAGGCTGGGCATGAAGACCTTCAGAGGTGCGTGGGAAGGGTGATGGCCCAGATTTGTGGTGGTCAGGGTCAAGGTGAGAGGCAGACGAAATCTGTGGAGGACAAAGCACCCAGCTATGATGTGGCAGGAGGTTTTTGTTTTTTTTTAAATTCTACTGGGTCTGTCCTTTTTGCTGCGTGTAACGTTTTGTATCTGTGTAATCTATAGATCATTAACATTTTTTTGTTGGGGTTTTGGAGAGGAGAGATATCTAATATTGAGCTAAAGGCCTCAAACTGCATTGTTTTCTTTTGTTCTATTCTTCGTGTAAAAGCACCTCTCAAACAGCCATAACTTGGATACAAGTCTATTTATTTTGCCGTTCCTTGTCACATACAGAAACTCAGTGTCACAACAAGATCCCTGAGCGGTGCATTTCCGACTGTAATGTTGAATGACGAGGAACCTGCTGACAAATGTAATGGTAGCAATACATTTTAAAACGGTGCCTATGTGTCACATGGAGGAGGTGACAGCTCCAAGGGAGCTGTAAAGACAGGTTGCACGGGAAGCTCCTCCTGTGCTTTTGAAACTGCCTTGTCAAAATTCAGCTGAAGCAGAAAGGATGAGTTGTGATCAATATTTTTAGAAGGAAGAACTGCTGGGGAACTTCTGCCAGAAGCCTCTCCTGTAGAACCTGGCAGATAGGAACAGAGACTAATTGCTGGCGAGGGAGGAATCAGTAGTGTGTAAACCACGTAAACCGTCTCGGTGATAGACCTGGGTCCAGGCCTGGCCTGAACTACACAGAGGTGGTGTTGAAACGGAGACCCTGGGGTTGGATTGCCTCCGATTAGAGGGACTGAAGTAGTGCAACAGAGATACTTTTCACACTTAGATGAACAGAGAAACTGAGAAGGAGCAGAAGATGTGTGGTTTGTTCCTGGTTTATTTCTGGAGCAAAAAACTGATCGTGTGCTAATGATTAGACCCAAAATTTTCACAACGACCAGAGGATGAAGGTCAAAACCGATGAAGTCAGTATTGAAAAGCAGGCAAGTCTGCATAACTTTGCCAGGCTGGAAGTAGACTCCTTGGTGCTTCAAAATCTTCCCAAGTGGTGAAGGAATATCTTTATTTTAAAAAATAGGAGTCAGAGGCACCGGCAAAGAGAGGTGCATGTTCTTGGTTAAACAGCCAGTTGGGGCTGGGAGAGATGTCCATTTCTCATCCCCACGAGACTACCCAAAGTGCAGGATGGTCGTGTTGTGAAGATGCCTGTCCCAGCAAGCTACAACACTGGGAGTTGTGGTGAGTGAAACTGTGGCTCTCGAGACTCAATTCCGGCCTCTGCCTGAAGGTTACAGTATGTTTTCCTCTAAGGATTTTAAACATGGGGTTTTTTAACATTACCAGTTTTGAGAAAAAGGAAATGTATGGAGTAAGACCTCTAGTATACTACCTCAAAAAGAAAATCACCAAGCTTGCTGGATGAGAGTGGTTGCGCATCACTTGGAGTATCCAAATCCAGCTCAGATTTGGGCGATAGTGTAGTCCTGAGTTATTCATGTTGCCATAGAAATAAATGGATCCATTTTCTGCCGTTCACTGTTCAGAGCTTCAGACTACACTGGCTACAGCTATCTATCACCCCTCCACCTCATAAGCCCTGCCCATGGCCATGGCCATGGGGTTGGGTTTCCAATCTTTGCTTCTCTTGGGAACTCCACATGCAGTAGGGACTGTTTTTTTCTTTTTTTCGTTTTTTTTTTTTGTTTTGTTTTTAGTGATTGGCTTGCATTCAACTCAAACATTTTTGAAGCTCACAGAAAGCATACTTCAGCTCAGCTTCTAACTGGAAGACAGTTACTCCATTCAATTACATTCACAGTTTGGCTGGCTGAAGCCGAATGTTTTCACTTTGCGTGCAGAATACTCTGTGAAAAGCCAGGCAGCGGGAATCACAGCAAGGTTGAGGTGTTTTCGCTTCTCTTTTGTTATTCTTACGAGGAAGAAAAATCAATGCCTTTCAACTAAATGCATTAAAAATCTCTCAAATGGGCTGTAATTACAGGCCCGTCTGTTGTCAGGTTGTTGAATCGCCTGTGGCAGAGATGCGTGAAGATCTTCACGGCTGGTCATTACTGAGCAGCCCTTGGTTACTCCCCACCGTGGTGAGGCAACGACAGCCCAATCTGCTGCTTGGAAGCCCTCTTGGAGGAGAAAACATGGGCCAAAGGGCTGGGTTTGCTCATCACTAGCTTGAGTGAACATTGCTCGGCTACTTGTGACTTGGTCGGGAAAGAAAACCGGTCTTCTTTCCATGACTTTCAAATCAGCTGCTCTCAATAACCGTGGAGCAAACTCATTGCTCCTTCAGCCCTAGATGTGGTAGATGAACTGTTCTTAAAGCCTTGTTTTTTGCCCAGTCCTTCTGATAGAAATGTGTGTCTTTACACAGTGCTTACTCCCCTCTGAACAAACCCATCTACTACTCTCTACAGACAAGAAATTTGTATGTGCACATTTTTTCCTGTTTTATAGCAGTGTGCTTCTCTGTACTGTGTTTCCAATTGTTTGCATAGATTTTTTTCTGAGAAGCTATAATAAAACATAATTAGATGCATTTTCATTTAATTAAGGTGTTTTGTTTTCAATGAAATGGTGTCCAAGCGGAATATTTTCGTCAGAAAGTGACTTTCTTCTATCGTTGTTACATCTGTTAGGAGAAATGTGAGATGCTGTATTTTTAAAACCTGGTGGTTTGCAAACCTGTAGCCCAGATGAAGATATTTCTCTGAATTCTCATAATCTTCTGCGTTAGGCACCTGATCCTTAGGCAGCACTCCTGTGAAAGGTTCTGTTACTCTGCATTGCATGGCCATCCTAAACAAGTGATAGGACCATGCACAACACACAGGGAGTCCTGATCTGTCAGGAAAAGATTGACTTTCCATGATATCTTTTTGTCTTCTAGCGCTGCAATGGAGAGACCATCATTATTGACTAGTAGGAAGCAGGTACCCTTTCCAGCTATCTTCTAAGGAAAGTTCACCATAATTCTTCAGAGTTTACCTGTACAAAATACATGGCCTACATAAATGTCCTCCTGCCCTAAGCATGTTGATGCTGCTGGGGTGCTCAAAAACTGAAATGGAGACTGTGCTGGTGCTGGCACTTCCAGAAATGTGGGCTGAGGGTTGGAGCTGGTGAAGTCAACAGGTCTCTTGTGACCTCCGTGGGTGGCTTTTTGTGTACTGTTGTGACCGGGAAGTAAAGTGATGAGGTGAGTTACTTAATGATTCATTATTCATTTTGTAGTTATTAATGTGAGCAGCAGCCAGCATCTCAAGCCTGCAAACTTGTTTGGTTTTCTGCCAGATTCCTCATTATGTACATGTAAACACAGGCAAATCATTTAATAGAACAGTCTTTATTAAATAAGGAGAGAAGCTTTATTAAATAGAAAATTCCTGAGCTCTTATGACAAATATTTACAAATTGGGGGTTTGTTGCAGGATTGGAAGGGAAAATAGCAGCAAATTGGTAGAATCAAGATTTGGTAAAATATTGCACGTTTTAGGATTCAAATCCAGAACCTCCTGCTCTCTCTGAGGAGAATGGTAGGAAGATGATCTCTGACTTACAAGGGCTCTCCAGCGAAAAGACACGGAATGTAGAAGTAACAGCATTCCCTGGCATTTGATATAACTGTAAACAAGTGTTTCCTTCATGTTGTCTGAGAAACACTCAAAGCCGGATGATAATATTTCTGGCGAGCCAAACTGCTTTTTAGACACCGTGGAGTCAGAAAGACTTGCAAGATTTGAGTTGTTTCAGTGCAGGCCAGGGAGGTTTTCATATGCCCTGTACTACCTGTGACAGACAAATCCATTCCTCAACCAGCCCTGTGGTGCAATCTCCTGGTTAGGGCATCACTCTCAGGGAAACAAGCCCATAAGCTGCTTAGAACAAAACTCAAGTCAAGGGATTTTTTGGGGGGCATGACCTGTTGTCACTAACAAAGAGAAGCAATAATAAAAGCTGTTCCAAATAACTGAAAATAAGTTGGGAATGAAGAGAAGTTGGAGGTGTTACAGAAAACTGCAAAGAATCCTCCATCTTTTGTGCTAGGGTTGTATCAAAGACATTTCTGATAGATCAGCTCTGCAGTGATGCACCGTGTGTGCTTCCAGCACCAGAAGACCTTAATGTGAGTCGTCTCATGGAGCACAAGTGAGGAAAACAAACCAGGTTTGTCAATGCTGACCACTAGCCACTTTGTCCAATGCCTCGATAAAGCGTTGTCTGTGCACTGGCAGAACTGGTCTCCTGCCTTAGGGACAAATAGTGAGGATCCGCTGGTATTTTCAACTTTTCTCTCCTCTTTGAAAAAAAGTTTGATCCTTCCCAGGAGAGGTGAGGTGAAGGAATGTGACCTGCAACCTTGATCACGTCAACTCTGGGACATTAATGGTGTGAGCTGGTACATTCCCCACAGTACTGCTTGCAGGTACTTCTACCCACCTGCAGGTTCCCACACAGGGGACATAAAGCATAAGGACCATGTAGACACCCATTTAGCTCTTATTCAGGCAGCATTTTAGAACAGAACAGGATAGGATAGAATAGAATAGAATAGAATAGAATAGAATAGAATAGAATAATAGAATTAGAATATTTAGCTGTAAGGGCCCTACAATGATCATCCAGTCCCACTGCCCAACCACTTCAGGGCTGACCAAAAGTCAAAGCACCTTGTCAATGGCATTGTCCAAATGCCTCTTAACCACTGACAGGCTTGGGGCACTGACAACATCTCTAGGAAGCCTGTTCCAGGGTTTGGTCACCCTCCTGGTAAAGAAATACTTCCTGCTGTCTAGTTTGATCCTCAGTTTTGAATAGCCCTTGTGGATCTTGGACGATGGAAGGTTGCCTATGTCCCTTGCATTTGCATCTCCTGCTCAGACAAGCTGGAAGCAGTCCTTCCCACGCCTATAATATCTGTCGTAGAATTTGATTGAGGTTGTGTTTTCTGCATGTATGCTTTCTCATGGCCTCTGCTAGCACTTTAGCTGTTTTCTAATCAAAATAACTTGCAGCATTTGGTCCTGTTAGGAAATTAAGTCTGCAGACAAAATTCACTTCAATTTATTGCTTTGCTTTTACTGAGAAGCAGATGCAAAAAAATGAAATATTAAAAACAATCTCTGTGCGCATGTGCCAATTTGTGGAACATAATATCCTCATTATTAAATTCAACAGTCAAATTCGGTTTGGTGCTGAAGTGAGCCGGTCTCATTAGCAGGCTTGCTACTGCTATTAAGTGTTTGGTTAATGGGTAGAATATGTCTTCTTGTGTTCGTCCTGGCACTTTGCGTGTCTTGCTGTACGAAGAACAAACATTACACTGTTTTTTTTATCAGCTATAAAGTCTTACACTTAAAATATTTCAGTTCGCTCCTTTGAAATGCTCTATCAATACTTATTTAATTTCTGTCCCCGGGGAGTATTATGCCCATTTTGCTGGCACACTGTGTTCTGCGAAGCCTCGACTGTGAGTTGATAACAACGCTGGAAAAGAAGCACTGATATCTTTCCTCGCGCTGCATAACAGAAGCCAGCTGTTTACTGAAAAACGCTCCATCACAGTGCCCAGCAAGTTTCACTTTAACGATCGTAGTTTTTGCGAGACTGTGATTTTTGAGACTAACATTTAGAAAACATTTATTTACTTTTTATTTACTTCTTTGAGTCAAAATGTTTCATTTGTGTTCAATTGGAAAGTCATATTGATTTCTGGTGAGGTTTTGTTTTAATCCTTGGAACAAAACCTTGTTCCTGCAGCTCTAGTTTCACCTTTTCATTTTCTGCTTTAGGGAATCGAAAATGCTCTCATCAGAGAGACTGGGAGATAAACTTGGTGGAGATGGAGATATTTGTGTTTCTAATGCTACATTTCAAACCGTGCCTCAGGCTGGTCAACTTGAAATGCATTTCTTTGGAGCACTGTACCCCCGAATGTGTCCAGAACTCCCACTTCTCAAAACACACAGCAGTGCATTAGCTGGCATTACTGCGGCTATTAATGTACAAGAGAGCGGGGCTGAACCCTGCTTCTCAAAATATTTCTGATTTATACTTCAGCAGCCTGAAAACACATTTTCTGTCCTCCTGTGTTGGTAACCTGCCGTTGCAGGTGGGTTCCAGCATTTGGAAAACCAGCTGGGGGGAAGAATAAAACCAAACTCCGATATGGAAAACAGAACATATACACACCGAAAAGTTTGGTGGTAGGTGAAGGACTGATCTTCAACTGACTGGTCATAATCTCTCCTGAAAAGCAGCAGACGAGCAGGTGCAATACACTTATTTTTCCAGTATTGTGCCTGGTGTGAATTATACACTCTGGCAGTTTTCAGTAGTCACTCCACTGACTAACCAAGGTTTGAAGTGATTACTAAAAACTCTTTAGTTAGGGAGCTTCAGCTGACGTGCCTGGTCTCATCAGAAACAGAAGGACATGACTATGTCATTTATCTTGTGCCAAAATGGAAACCATTTGGAGCTTGTCATTTAAACTTGCAGGGTCCAGCTGGCAACTGGACAGCTTGAGAGCTGGGAACGTAGCTCGTGGAAATGAATAGCTGGGTAAGTGCAAACAGGGGAGAGGTTAGCTGAAGTTGGGATATGATCACGACAGATTCATTGGATGTGAGCAATGTCACGTCCCTTCATTTTAAGACAATCCACATGTGCTTCTTGTCCTGCCTGCCTTTGCCATTGTCAAGATTCTTCTCATATGAAATCCAAAACACAGCAGCTACTGGGAGGAAAATTAACTCTACCCCAGCTGAAACCAGGACAGCCAGACAAGACTTACAAGGCTCTGATTTCTGTACATTGGAAATGCTGTGTACGTGCCAAATATCATGATTGTTAGGGTCACTTGCACTGAAAAGAGTCTTAATGAAAACATGAAGAACCATGACCTTAAGCCAAATTATCCAGACTGCAGTAATAAAGAATTTCAGGCAGAGACATCTCTCAGCCTGCATCCCAGCCCGGACGTGAATGTAACACTTATTATGTCCCTGACAAAGAATGAACAAGCAGCTGTGAGACCGCAACTCATCCTGGCTCTTCCTTTGACAATGAAATGGATTTTTAATCTGTATTTCCTCACCGTGGTGTCTCAGGAATATGCCTGAAGTTTAAGTCATGTGTAATTCCTGCTAACTTACGTAGTCACCTGCTAAGGAGTCCTTTGAAATTGAGCTACTTGCCCTCCAGGACTGAAGCTGGGATGAAAGGAAGGAAAAGAGGGATGCAACCTGTGGAAGGGGAGATAATGTCTCCATCAGGTCCTTGTCAATAAAAGGTTTAATAACTGGCCTTCTTCCTCCACCACTCATCGCTGCCCAGCGGGTGCAGTGTCCGCTCAGGTCCGGGTAAAGCTTAACCTGTACTGGATTCAGACAGAAAGATCTACGATATGGTAGATATTTCAACCAGTTGTACAATGGGCAGCACCGCTTCAGTGCTCAAGGTAGAGCCGTAAACAAGCATTGAATTGACTTTGTGATGGACGTGAGCCTCCAGAGAAGGGTGCATCTTGCTTGCAACATTTCTTAAGGCTTGTCAGCTGTATTTTACTGCTTCTCTTCTTCAGCTTCACACTAGTTAAACTTCGCCGTGACTGCCACCCTCGAGAAGCAAAGTAGCTTTTCCCTTTAATGGAAAAAAAAAAATCATTCTCGGCAAGTAGGACTTCTTGTCAAATAGGTTTAATTTGTGGCTGTAGCATCCTACATAAGAGCATGGAGATTCATAACTTACATAAGAAGTTTATCTTCTTCTCTGTCCTTGTTTCCTTCTTATTATAGCGTTTTATTGAAAAGCCCTGGGCTGGTAATTTTACCACTCCTTATCTTTGTGCAGTTTTTAACAGATTTTTTTCTTCCCTCCGCAGAACAAATGTCAGAAACAAGACGACAGATTTCCCAATGAGATTCACACACAGTCAAGGCAACAATTTCTTGTAAAATAGTGTTTTCTTGAAATACTTCCATGTTTGCAACCTTCAGCAGAGTATCTCATCAGGTGACAGAGGATTTATTACAGTAGTTTCATTTACCCATTGTGGACAACATTCCTACTTTATACTGATAATCTCTTTGGTTTCTCAAGAACATGTGATCATGATAAACTTACTGAGTGCTGCAACTTCTGTGAACAGCCATTTTCTGCCACTTTTTGGAAGTCAGGATATGAATGAGCAAGGTATTAATTTCTGTCTCTTTTCTCAGACTTTGTACCTAGCCAGTCCTTAACCTTTGTTATTTTCTGAACTTGAAGACACGAACTATCTAGAAGCTTTTATGGCTCTCAGTATGTCAGGATTTGAGCATCTTGCAGCCACTGATGTTATTTACATGCAACTCTTCAGGCTTGGCAAAGTGTTCTCCTCTTTGACAGATGGGGAAACAAAGTGCGGGGCAAATTAATTGATGTTCCCAAAGTCACACAAGATTTTTGTGACTTCTCATTGCTTTCATGTCCTTCTGGGTATAGAATTTTGGGGAGAAAATTCCCTGCTATCACAGTTCATATATGCAGATGAAATGCAAAGTAAAGCAGCACTGAGAATTTTGGAATTGTTTTATCTCCAAAGATGTTGGTATAGGAAAGAAGTGTTTTATTTGGTTTTTTTAACCAAAAACTTTAAAAAATATAGATATTTCAGAGTGATTTCTGCTTTACTAGTCTTTCGACCTTTTGCCCTTAGTTTTTTGCTAAGCTGATTTTTCAGCAGCAGGAGAGACACCTCCACTTTCATTAGAACTCAAGTGCAGACAGTGAGCAAGGGACGGGTAGCATCAGGTCCTGGGGTGGTCTGCGCACCACTGCATTGGCTTTGGACCCTCTGCTGCGAGCCAGGAGGGGAGGATGCAGCCTCTTGGGGGGCAGAGCTGGGGGAAGGCTGCTGAGGTCATTTCTTGCTTTCAGCATCAAGCCTCATGGTTGAGCAAAAAGAAAGGGTAGGAGACTCTCCTGGCAGTTATTTTGGTCCCTTGGGATCTTTAGTGGACCCTAGGACTACCCACAGAACCTGATACAAGGAGGCGGGTTGTCTGGTCAGCCTCCCCAGCCTCCTCTGCAGCTGGTGGAGATGCAGAAGTTCTCCAGGGGCTGGTTTGGAGAACCTGACTTCACATCTTGCTCCTCAAGGAAGGGAATCTTTATCTTTGGCTAAAATTGTAGTCCAGCACAGGCATTTATTTTGCTTATGCTCAGGCCACACTGCCTGGCAGCTTATCTACAAAGTGCTGCTGGACAGAGAGTGGGCAGGAGATTTGTGTGGAAGGAGGCAACTGCAAGGGCTGGAGGCTTGGGAAGCCACTAACGCATGCTTGCAAGATCAAAATTCACATCGCAAACTGGCAGCACAAACATGTTGCGGGGAAAAGCATGTTGGGGGAAGATCTTCAGAGCAGTTTTTAGCTCAGTTGGCTTGAGTGCACTTCATATCTGTCACTTTGCAAACAGCCCCCACTACCCTTCAAGAGAGTGGTGGGATCCTGATGGCAGGTTGCTCTAAGGATCCTCCTACGGGGAGGAAGGGTGCCACTGTTCCCATGCCAGGAAATGTTTACGTGCTCCAGAACTTCCTGTTGCTCTTCTGTACTCACCAAGCAGCAGGAACTTTATGCCATCTGAGGATTTCAGAGTGTCTCCCCTGCTCTCTTGGCTCCACTGTCCAAGGGGTGAGATTTATTCTCAGAGAGACACAACTTGCTCTTCCCAGGGACAGCTGATTGCCAGCCAGGGCCATGCAGGCATCTGCTGCACAGTAGCAACAACCAGCTGGTGATCCCACCACCTTCCATTGATGTCGCAAGCTGTCAGTGCTGGGGTCTCCCCCTCAAGCATCAGGTCTCTTCAGAGCCAATGGTTTGTCCAGTTTGAGACACACTAAAATGAAAGAATGGGAAAGTGGTTGGAAAAAATCGTAAAGGAATAAATATCAAGAGGAAAAATAAACCATCCTCAGATGCCACATCTGAGCTGGTGTGTTTGAAGATACCTTTTACAATAAGAAAACCTCCCTACCAATTATGTTTTCATAAGGTTTTTTCTTTTTCAAATATAGAAGGAAAAAGATGTCTGAAAGTATTTTTCAGTATTTTAAGGTATTTCCAGTTCACGAACAATTGCAGAGTCTCCAAGCTACCATTTGTCTTACCTGCTCCCTCTCTCTGCTTTGCTTTTAGGGGTCACACTTTCGATTTGGGAAGTTTTTCTCTACACAGCTAAAATAAGACTACACCGAAGTTCAAATGTCCATGTTCCACCTGGGTCCTTGCTACTATGTCGAGGCAGTGAGTGGAGTTCTTACTTGACAGTTATTGACTTTCTTCTTCTTGTTCCATCTCAGATTTATCTTCCTCCTTCACCGTTTTAATTGTAGTCTGCATTAGGAGGGTTTCTGCATTGCATCCACTAAGCTGGCAACACAACGATAACTCAATTTGCTTAATGTCAGGTTGCAGATAAACACATGGAAATTCATCCTAAATTTCCAGCGTACTGGAGGAATGGTAGTGAATACCAGCTGATAGAAACAGGCTTGCGTTCACTTTCTATCCACCTCCAGCAACAACAGATGTTGGACAGCCACAATTATCTTCCTCATTTTACTTTCTAGCTTTTATTTAGTATATTGACAAGCTGGATTGGATTTGGAGAGGGGCAGGGAGCCAAGCCTGAGCCACCAGAAGAAATCCATTTGATCATCTGAGTGTCTGTCCAGCTCGCTGACCCTCGCTGCTCTCACAGCTGTAACAGCCAGCGATGAGTCGATAGTGCAGCAGAAGGAAAGTTTGAACCGAAGGATTCAGCTCTAGGGAGCATCAGACGTTTCAAGGTACAAGAGGCCAATATGATTATCTGGACTGCAGCAACACAAAGCAAGGAGTTTCCCGAGGCAAGTGCAGTCATCCAGGCTCAACTTCAAGCTGTCTAATGCTGGAGAACCCTCCCTACGCCTTGGCAGTTGGTTTCAGTAGGCAGGGATCACCATCACAGAAGCCTGTGCCTTGTTCCTAGCCTGAGCCTGACCTTCTCCAGCATCCAGCAAACATCTGGGTTTGATCCTCAGTACAATGCATTATACTGGGATGAATGAAATCTTAGAGAATCACAAGCTATCCCCACACTGCAAAAAACAGACTGGTATCCTATGGCTATTCCAGTTGTGATGGTTAATATTTAATTCATCCAATGTGGTCAGTAATGTAAGAATATCCCTTTGGCTATTTATATAAGCATTTTGTCCAATCTAAATTTAAAAATCCAAAGTGCTCAATACTTCCCAATACTTCCATCTCATTACCCCTAGCTATATCCTACTACATTATTTCATCTCAGTTCTTTCTCATATGGGTCATTTTTTGCATCATTCATTCGCTATGAAAAGCATTTACCTGCAAATATGCTAGATTTCAGTTGTACATCTTTCTCTTCAAGGCTGACCTCAGTGATTAATAACATAGACTTCAAGAGCTCGAAGAGTATGAGTAAATGCTCCTCGGTATGAGTAAATGCTGAAGCATGCATCAACTTTAAGAAATTTGTAAACCATTACCTTCCTTTTCATCAAGCTTTGTCAAGCTGTGCCTTAATTATCTCTGTTAAGATTTCCTCCTAAATGAATTTCTTGAAACTCCAAATTCATGTTTGTGTTCTCAGTGTGAAATGCTACTCTTATTTCCAAACAAAGCCCAACAAAAGCACCCTCTTATGAATATGAAGAGCCCTTAAGTCTGCTTTCTCAAACACTGCCATACACATTTGCAAGATTTATCAAGCCCTAATGAAGGATGCTGTCTCAATTTTGTGGCTGGTGCCAGCTCTCAATACCTTCGATGTGAAATTAGATTATACTGAGACTAATGCACCACAACATACCTTATTAGGTGATTTATAGCCTTGGCTTCAGGGCCTTAATATGGGTATGTCTGCAAAGGGCACTTAGCATAGAGATATGTATTTAAGAGATTTTAGTTAAAGCCTATTAAACCCAAGATGGATGTTCTTATTCGAAAGCACAACATCTGCATGAGTGGGGAGGGAGAAGGGGGCAAACTCCTGACTGTAACTCTCTGACTCTAACTCTTGTTGTCAACTAATTCAACTCATTTTGTCTCTGTATTCTCACACACTGGAAACGCAACCCTAACACCCAGTATTAAATTCCTTTTTGGGATAGGAGTTCAGGTTTTTTTAAAGGATTTTGGCTACAAAGCTTTTGCCCAGATTTCTACAGTCTTGGTTGACTGCAGGAAACTATTCTTGAATGCAAAGGGTTTTAATGTCAGTATTTCTCTGCCAAAAGCGAAAAAGACTATCCTGCACTTTTGCTCATCTGCTTTTAAAGCTCTGCTGTATTCAGGGTGCAGAGGTGTTTCGTGGTTAGTGTTGAGGGGTCAGAGGCAGAAGACAAATGAAGTCATCGTCTGGATCACACCTCCATATATATTAGCTGTTTGTATCTAGATAGGAACACAAGTCCTGTGAGACTGGAAAGGAACATCACATCTACTCCCCTGCTTCCAGAGTCTAGGAGGGTTCAGAAAAGATATACAGCATGGGTGAGAGACAATTTCCTGGTATTCAATAATAGATTTAAAGCCCAGAGTAAAGAACAAATACTACAATTTCAGTGCAATACAGGTGAGAACCATGTGGACAATGTGTGCATTTGCACACATCATCCTAGATCCTCTCACATTTCTACCACTGCACTTCGGAGTCCACATAAATATGCTCATCTACACCTCTTCATGATCTTGTTAATTAATATGGTTGTTCTGATGACAGCCTTGTGCTAACAGAACAATTGCACTGTCCGAATGTTCTAGCTCAGAAGCAATGTGAAGGTATGGAAAGGTGGCTGTTTATGCAAGGTCCGTGTGCTCTTCCTGCTCTACTAATAAAATGTCAGACCAGGCAGCACTGTGATATAATCAGTTACAATAGAATTACTCTGTGTCTACCTGCAAAGCTTCGAAAGTGTAAGGGAAGAATATCCAATATGAGGCACCATTCGCTGCTGCTTTTATCTGCCGTGATGATAGTGCTGAAAAGGAAGATGAAGCACTTCGCGTGTTCCTCCAGTTTCAGCCACTGCAGCTGTCATAATAAAATATATTTTAGTAAGGACAGAGGCTTCAGACCCACAACGGAGACAGTTCCTGTGTGCATACCAAACCAGGCAGACAAAACTTTCCATCCTAAATAAACTGGCGATGATATGGACAACCTCAGTTGCACTGGGCGGAACTGATTTGTCAGGGAACACGGGCAGAGCCCTGAGCAGCTTTACACTGCAGGAGATCTCCATGCCTGAATGTTTTTCCGCTCCCCCTGCCAACCACGTCAGTTGGTCTGATAGAAGATGTCGCTTCTCCCTGCGTGCTTTGCCTCCCTTTGGCTGGGTGAGGGATGGTGTAAAAAGGACACTCTCCAGGTGACTCAAGGTTCCACCTGTCGTTGCCAGGGCTGCTCTGGGAGGCAACTGAGTCATGCTATGAACTAGGTACAACAGCTCCAAATAGGGAAAGGAACAAAATGAGGACGATCAACACCCAGTGGACCAGACCTTTGATGGTGGCCAACAGCACAATTCCCATTCTGGGACTGCTATGCTGCCAGCCAGTTTGTCTTCCATAAATTATGCAGGTTGAAAAAAACAAGCTCCAAATGCAAAATATCCTAATCTTTTCTGCTTGTGTACAACAACTTCTGCTACACTCTCTATCAACTCTATCTCAGGAGTGTAACAGGTATTACACAGCAACAGAAGACCTTCTCCTAGGGGAAAAGAGAGTGACAATCCTCCTAGGAGAAGGTCAACTTTTTCTTGCGTTCTCTGCTGTAATTCTGCTGCTAATTGTTTAGGCAGGAGGCAGCCCAGACCAAGCCCTGCTTGGAGGGCTGTAGGACTTTGACATCCATCATTCTGAACATCGATCTTATTCTGAATGAGTGATTCCAGACAGATGCACTGATCCATGGCAAATGCTAATTGTGTTCATATAGAAGCTTCCTTGTCTCAAGGTGATCACAAAACCTGGGGAAAGACGGAATTGTTAATAATGGTGATGGAAGCTATGAGCTTGTCAGGAAGCCTCTGCCTGAAAATATCTCTGTGGTGGGGTTTGTCAGAGTCTGATTTGGAAAATGAGAAGATGTCCATTCCCAGCAAAAAGCCTCTCTGACTCCATCATGCGCTTGACCTTCTGTAGTCAGCCCCTGCAGTAAATGTCCACAGTGTAGTACTGCATATTTGAGAAACACTGTGCAATTCAGAATGGATAAGAAATCAAAAAGAAACCAATAGATTTTACTTTCAAGTTCAGTAGGACTTCAGGAAAGTTTAGACCCAGTTCCTCAGCTGCAGTCTATTTTCTCTGGAGCAAAACTTTCAAGAGTATCCAATTCAGTTATTTTCAGATAAGACTTTCTTAAGCTCTAACCTTGAACCAGGGAGGCGTAAATCAGATTGCTGCACGTCAGCTGAGCTATTTGTGTGCACTCTCTTCAATTTGAAATCAACTTAGTTTAGTCCTCACTAGAAAATGGACAAACTGAGTTACACTCTCCCACAAAATACTATGACTTTGAGAGTGTTTAACTGAGGGTATTTCCTATGGAAAACCCCTAACATACGAGTCCGCAGTGCTAAGCTGTTACGAAAAAGTCAAACCCTGTCTCAGTGACTGAGTATTATATAATGTCTGCATACGGAACGATGAAGAGGAAATGCAGCCTGTAAAACATTGGGAAGGAAAGCCTTATCTGGAACAGTGAGTGTGATTTGAGTATTGCATTTTAAGAAAGATGTGAACTGATTGGTGAGAATCCAAGAGAGAGACAGATGGGAGGTTCACAAACAAGACCAGCAAAGAGTATCTAGAATAAGTCTAAAAATAAATGACTGAAGGAAGGAATCAGACCAGTCACCAAATTGTACATGAGGTGGCTGGTCAAAAGTGGTCTTTCAGAAGAAAGAGAAGAAATCAATCCCACCCACAAAACCTCACAACACCTCCTAAATCCCTCCCACATCAAGAGACTCTGAGGAGCTACAGCAGACTGCCGATGTCCCTGTGCCCCCTAACAGCTGTCCAGCCATCCACGCTTTCGCTGTTCTCCACCTGAACTTCCCCAGATTTACCCACTGTGGTTGCAGAATTGAACTTCAACCTCTGAAGGATGAGAACAAAGATGGCCCTCAGTATGCACTTTTCCCAACATCACTCAGAAGCCTTGAACTGATTTTAACAATATGGTCAAATGCAGATCTAGAGAATATCTTAAAGAAATGCTATCCTACGGCTGCACCTGACTAACACAAATGGAGTTATATTAGATAATGCAGAGATCTCTTTCACAAATTTGTTCCTTTTTTCAAAACTTTTGTCAACTTAAGTGCAAGATGACCAACTAAGTACAGAAAGTCCTTCAGCAGTAATATACAAAACAACTCCAAGTTTTTCTTTTTTTTCCCTCCATGCTACACATTTTCAGACCTTCAGAGCTCCTTAGATAAAGACAATGTTTTGTCCAACAAGCATATGAAAGTTTGCAAAAGTTTTACTTAAAGAAAAGCAGCAGTGAAAGGTCTGTACCTGTCTCGTCTGTTCCTTCTAATACACTTGCATCAGACTGTTCAGGATGTTTCTTGGTAAGAGCTAATGATGTCAAGAAACCTGGTGACTGAGTGATGTTTCTTAAGTTCATAGCAGCTGACTCAAGAACGATATGTCTCATTCCGCTGCCAGAACCGAAGTAAGGATGAGACGTACTCCATCAAATTCAGACATGAACACAGATTTTTTTTTCTAAGCTATGCAAAAAGTTCTTACGCTCAGCCAAAACTCATTCACACAAGGGGAAATTCTTGGATCTATGAGATAAGCACAGTAAACTCAGCAAGATTCCACAGGCTGTACTGTGCTTTTGCACTCGGTTAGGAAAAATGCTGCAACAGTTGTTCATTTTTTATATTTCTATATCTTGATCTCACCAATAGCCACCATGCAGGTCAGAGAACCCTTTTTCTAGGGTAAAAACAGCATCAAAATGCTATTTTTAGTATATAGGTGTGGATATGGTTGGAGAATTCCATCCTTACTTACTTTCCACTTTCTCCTCTAAAACACACTTCAAGAATAGCTGAACAAATGCCTCCCAGAAATTCACTGCTTACAAGAACGGGAGAAGCAGTCACAGCCTTATCAGTGTTTTCAAAATATTAACAATATTCTTTATTGTGCTCTTGGGGCTCAGTCTCCCTAAAGAAGCAGATGACCTTTTTGCTTCTGTTTTTCTTTCTTCCAGCAGATCAGCCTTTCTCAAGTACATTTGAGATGCAATCTTATTGTTCTGAGTAAAGTCACCCAGGAGCTCACAGGGGGTAGTTAGAAAAAGGCCAGTGTATTCTGATAGTCCTATAATTCAAAACCTAAGTGCTCTGGGTTCTTATGCCCTTGGATATATCCATATGTCTTTTCTTGCTTGCATAAATGAGTGCCTGAGTGATATTGATAAGAGCCTGGGTATTGTTTTCTTTGCAAGGCAGAAACATTTAACAGATACATTGCAAGTGACTCTGAAAATTTAAGATATCCCCAACAAGCAGCATTTGCTACTGCTGAAGGTAAAAGCAAGAGTACAGAAGTCATTTGCAGCCATGCTGTGTGGAAGGGAAATCGTTCTGTAAGACCATTTCGCTTTCAAATGTTAATAGCCTTTCTTTAGGATTATTCAAAGAGGAGTCTTCCCCTGAATATGGCATGGGAATCCACAAACTGGTGTTACCGAGCAAACTTTTGCCTGCAGCAGCTGCTGAAAGGTGAAGATACTCTTGACGCTGACAGACGTGGGAATTAGCGGCAGCAGGTCAGTGTGTGGTGACTGAGGCCACCCAGTTCAAATCGGTTAGTGATTTCACTATTTAAGGACCACAAGACTATTGAGAGGGGGCAATGGTCTGGTTTAGATGATCCCATGCTGCTCTGGGATTACCTAACCGCCAGCCAGTCTTCAGTCTGTGACAGCCACCCCTTCTCTAGCAGGGCTATGCCTTGTATCCCAGCTTGTACACACCCAACCACTGCTTGTGGAAATACGGCCAGTCTGCTCACTCATCCCAGGTGATGTTCAGATGTCAGAAAACCTCCCTCCAAATCATATTTAATGTAAAGGCACAAAGGGAGCTCAGGCACATAACGGTGTCAGTAGGGAATCATGTCTTGATTCTTGCTCCAGCGGCATTAAGAATAGTCGGTCTGATCTATTCCACTTCCTTTTGACCAACATCGAAGGAGATGAAGCTATGGCCTGTTCATTGTCCACCACACATCTCATCTACATTCTCTTAGGTACTTGGATCCAGGGCCTATCATTCTTCCTTATGGTCTCATCTTGTTGCAGCAAGGCAAGTGATTGAGTTGTCAGATCTGCCTTCAGGCTTGCTTTTGTTACATTTCTTTTCACATCAGTCTCCACCTACCAGGATGTGTTTGGTGTGTTTATGCTCTAAGCTAAAAATATTATTGCATTGTGGAACATGAAAGCAAATGTTCACGGAAAGTCTGAGCTTTAACATCTTATTCAACTCCATAATTAAATGTCACTACCTTTATCTATGTAAGTGTTGTAGTTTCAAGCAGAAAATGAAGAACATTTTGGCTTCTCTAACAGCATTATTTCAGATTTTAGAAACATGGTGATCTAAGTGTTTTATAGGTATATGCTTTAGGGTCAAATAAACTTCAGAATAAAAATGTTTTTTTCACTGAAAAGAAGCTGAGCTCAATCCAGAATCTGAATAGCAAAATAACAATCTGCTCTTTGCCAAAGGCAAACAAAACACCCCTATTGCTATGCCTACTGAAGAGCCACCACTTCATAGGCCTTGTTTTTGTCATTTATTGACACTTCCATCTCCAGTGTCATTTAGTAATACTCCAACCAGTCTTCTGGGTAATAAACATTAAAAATTTTGATATTAGCTTAATTTAGATATTAGAGACCATAAATGACCCTATGAAGAAATCTAGCATAAAGCATATGAGTCATTTAAAACTCTCATACCGTCATGGTGAGCATCTGAATTTATTCCCTTCCCTGCAAGCTAGGACAGAAGGAAACCACATGGGGTTATTTCCCTGCACAGACACAGTGAGACAGCTTTCCTAACGAGCATTCGTTGATCTCACCAAACTTCAAGCTGTCCTAATAATAGGGTTTTTAAAGCAATAATCTCATCTATTTGTTTGCCAGTTGACGGATTAAATACTCATAACTCAAGGCCTATATTTTCCTCAACTAACTCTAGAGGTGGTCCAAGACCCAAGTGATTCCCTGAGGGGCTGCAGAGGGTGGGATTGGGGTTTTAGGCTGGAGACTGGAGGCGAAGGGCCGGGTCGGCAGCTCGGCCGCTCTCCATGGTGCTGCAGAGCTCCGCCGTTTGCCTGCAGGCGCCTCTTTTGGCCTCATTTGTACGCCAGCCCCAGCACCCAGCAATAGTTTATCTCCAATCTGAAATCCGTGTTTTCCTATCAACAGCACTTCGCAGGACAAGGTGATCTTAAAGCACAGCAGTACCTTATTTCCGCTCTACTCAGACACCCTACCAGCTTTAAACTTCATCAAACTGTATACTATTTTAAAGGGTAAATCCCTAGATGGAATTGTTCTTTAAAACATGTGTTTTGTGACTGTGGTGCCTGCCACCAACATTGAACTTTCATTCACATAAGATTTGAATGAAGCTATTTGTACATGAAAATATCTAATATTAATGTCTTACCGATCGTACTTCCAAACACAGCAAAACTGAGATTCATAAAAAAAAAGTCATTTTCAGTGTGTTTTCTCTTCCATGCCTCGGAAACATGGTGGCACTTCTGGAAACACATCTGCTACCATGCCATAGACTTAAAAAAAAATCAGTTACAGTTATGCTCTTAACATATCATGTTCAATTCCCCCCCCC
>Ga0065711_1036945_pt1 | contig 20380 bp, 21 predicted proteins | sample Hoacrofraction12_FD_59098 | JGI IMG/M metagenome (GOLD analysis project Ga0065711, IMG submission 59098) | Hoatzin crop microbial communities from Cojedes, Venezuela - Epithelial fraction 12 v2 (version 2) | ecosystem: Host-associated > Birds > Digestive system > Esophagus > Crop | place...
ATCTCCAGAGAAGGAGACTCCACAACCTCCCTGGGCAGCCTGTTCCAGTGCTCCGTCACCCTCAGAGGGAAGAAGTTCTTCCTCATGTTCAGACGGAACTTCCTCTGCTTCAGTTTGTGCCCATTGACCCTTGTTGTGTCACTGGGCACCACTGAAAAGAGCTTGGCCCCATCTTCCTGACACCCACCCTTCAGATATTTGTAAGTATATATTAGGTCCCCCCTCGCAGCCTTCTCTTCTTCAGGCTGAACAAGCCCAGCTCCCTCAGCCTCTCCTCGTAGGAGAGATGCTCCAGTCCCCTCATCATCCTCGTAGCCCTCCGTTGGACTCTTTCCAGTAGCTCCTCATCTTTCTTGAACTGGGGAGCCCAGAACAGAGATCGCTGTAAATTTCTAGCTTTATGCAAGCATTAGGAATCACATCAATTCAGCTAATTGTTATCCTTAACCAGCTATTAGCTCTGGAGAAACTGCAATAAGAAGAACATGTCCACCATGAAGCCATTAGCAAACTACAAAGCTACCACATACTGTTTGTACTATTCTTGCATAGGCAGTAAATTAGCCTCACTAGGAGAAACTTTGAAAGTTTTCTATAAATAACGCAGATTCTCTATGAAGCAAGGATCAGAAAAAGGCTGTTGAGTGCTGAAAAGCCTGTTTTGAATTCAATTGCAAATACATTTCACCTTTTCAGAGATGGAAGCCTCTGTACTGCTAGTACAAACATCCACCTTTTGTACTGATACAGTTCTACACCCACTTCTACCCCAGTCCATAGGTATCATTGATATTATTGGCAAAAAATTTCTTTACTGAAAGAGTTGTGAAGCATTGGAACAGGCTGCCCAGGGCAGTGGTGGAGTCACCACCCCTGAAGGTGTTCAAAAAACATGTAGATATGTCACTTCAGGACATGGTTTAGCAGGCATGGTGGTGTTGGAGTTGATGGTTGGACTTGATGATCTTAGAGGTTTTTTCCAACCTTAGTGATTCTGTGATTTTGTGATTTCAGATCAAAAAGGTGTTTTAGGCTTAGCCAGCTATGGTCTAAATATCTCCTCACCCCTTCAGATGAGTACAAGAGTGGGGGGTGACAGAGACAATAAGCAAAGGACATGGGATGATATGAAAGGAAGGGATCACGAAATCAGCAATACGAGGCCTAGGCAGGGTCACCTCCAGTATTTGCAGGTAAAGCAAGGAAGTGCTTGCAAGGCACCACTATGGAGAAATTTCCAAAACCCTTTTTAGTAAGTCAACGTGCTGGGGTGCCTCACTGAAGTGCCTCTATACTAATGCACACAGTGTGGGGAAGAAACGTGATGAGTTACAGATCTGTGTGCAGTTGCAGGGCTACGATGTCATAGGGATCATGGAGATGTAGTGGGATGCCTCCCATGCCTGGGCTATTGCAATAGAGGGATACAGACTCTTTAGGAAGTCAGGCTGGGAAGACAAGGGAGGGGATTTGCGCTTTACGTGAGAAAGCAGTTGGAGTGCAGGGAGTTCTGCCTGGGGATGGATGACGAACCTGAGGGAGCTGGCCGATGTCATCACGAAGCTACTCTCTGTAATCGTTGATTGACCACAGCAGCTGGGAGAAGTGCCTGAAGACTAGAGGAAAGAAAATGTCACTCATCTTCAAGAAGGAGGACCCAGGGAACCACACGCCAGTCAGACTCAGTTTGATCCCTTGGAAGGTGATGGGACAGCTAATCCTGAAAAGCATTTCTAAGCACATGATAGAAGACAATCACGAGAAAGAGTCAGCATGGATTCACCAAGGGCAAGACATTCTTGACAAACTTGATAACCTTCTGCGATGAAATGACTAGCCTGCTAGACAAGAGGAGAGCAGTGGATATAGTCTACCTAGAGTTTAGTGAGGCTTTCAACACTGTCTGCCACAAGATTCTTCTAGACGAGCTATTGAAGCATGGGCTGGATGAGCAGACAGGGCGGTGGATTGCAAATTGGCTGAATGGCCAGGCCCAGAGTGTGGTGATCAGTGGCACGAAGTCTAGCTGGAAGCCAGTAACTAGCAATGTACCTCAGGGGTCAATATTGGGTCTAATCCTGTTTACCATCTTCATTAATGATCTAGGTGGTGGGGCAGAGTGTACCCTCAGCAAGTTTGCAGATGACACAAAACTGGGAGTGGTGGCTGATATGCCAGAGGGTCCTGTTACCACCCAGAGGGACATTGACAGGCTGGAGAAACGGGCTGACAGGAACCTCATGAGGTTCAACAAGGAGTGCCAAGTCCTGCACCTGGGGAGGAATAACCACATGCACCAGCACATGCCAGGGGCCACCAACCTGGAAAGCAGGTTTCAGAAAATGACCTGAAGGGAGTGTGTAATGAAGATGGAGCCAGACTCTTTTCAGCTGTGTCCAGTGACAGGACCAGAGGCACAAACTGAAACACAGGTGATGTTATTTGAACATCAGGAAACACTTTTTCACTGTGAGGGTAACTGAGCACTGGCACAGGTTGCCCACAGCACTGGTAGGATCTCCCACTTTGGATATATGCAAAAAGTCTGTTCGTGGTCCTGGGCAACCAGTTCTAGGTGGCCCTGCTTGAGCAGGGACGGTGGACCAGATGGCCTCCAGAGGTCCCTTCCAATCTCAACCATTTTGTGATACCATATTTATTGGTTCCCACATTGCTTCCCCCTCAGCTTCACTGAGCCATTGGGACTATTTCTCACTGTGGTGATACCTTCCCTTTCCTCAGCTGCACAGAAACTTCAGGAAAAATTTGTCCCCAACATTTGCACAGTAAAGCCCCGAGTGTCAGATTACAGCACCACACAAATGAGTAAGAACAGACCTGCCAGATGTCAAGGTTTGACCTGAGCAGTCCAAGTTTCAGCACTTCTTCCAGGAATTATCATCTCAGGAACTTCCTGAGCCAGAAGTGAATCTTTGTATTTAATAGTCATTGACATATTTTTCTTATATGAATAAATCCAATCATTTTTGGAACACATGTAAATCTTTAGCATCTGCAACGTCCTGTGATGAGCAGTTGCGAAGCTACATAGTATGTTATGTTGTATTATATTTTATATTTGTTTTGAACCTACAACGGGCTAGGTGGCTTTGACACCCACCAATTCTTGCACAGAACAAGGATGGAAGAAGTTCCCTATGCAGTTGGTGTCATTCACGGCTTTATACATGCAAAGCCTAGATCAGTTCTCTCGGAGACTGAAGACTCTGGATGAGGATCCAGCAAACAGTTCCTCATACAGGAATCATTCCATTCCTTGATCAGAAAATCAGCCGTCTATTAGACAGAATATTTCCAGTATTACTATATCCTTCTTGAGATGAGCAGGCCAATTATAAAATGTTCAGGATGTCAGTATACCATGTACAGTAACATATCCATTTAGTGATGAACAGTTCAAGAAAGAAAAGAGCACAAGCAAAGGATGTTGCTGAGAGAGGATGATGTTAATTGCATCTACTAAGCTTCACAATGGAGCATGATGGCTTTAGAGCTGTGAATAAGCCTGGAAAATGCAACATTTCTACACAAGGCAGTGAAAAGGACTCTTGTGACAGGAACAGCAGCTGCAAAGAGAGGAACAAGTAGCATCCACAGAATTTGTTTTAACCGTTCATGAGATAAGTCATAGCCACAGTGTTGATGTACGAGACCATGGAAACAAAAGTCGCAGCTGCAATATTCAATCACTTTTCCACTGTGTGTACAATAAAATGTGAACATAAAAAGACCGCGTGAACTTTTGGTCCTCTGTGCAGAAAAAACTGTATTATAGTCCTTTTTCATCAACAGATATATCAAACAAAAGACCAAGAAACTTTGTTTCTCAGTTACTTATTTTCATAAACAAGAAGGCAAAAAAACCTCCAGATTTTTAGGAAGACGTTCATAAAACGTCCTTGACTATAGCACAGCACACAGACATATGTCATTTACAAAAATGCTGGCTACTCTGGTCTGTAGCATATTAGGTTTGCTTAAAATTTGGCAGCCACTAAAAATTTGCTTATCCTGACTGCACAAGAAAGGCTCTTCTCAAAAAATTTCCACATTTCTTGTATTTTCAGACTGCTACCTTCATCAGTTCTATGCTGCCATTGTTTGCCAAAGCAATTGAAGCCTGAAAAATAGCATGTTAGCGTGGAATAGCAGCAGTTACTAGATTTTCACAGTAGCTATATCCAAAACAAGTTCATATTATTCAAAGATGTATTCATCAGCAGGAAATGCAGACCTGACAGCAAATATATGGTGCATGAAGCTCTTCCAAATAAACAATGATTTTAATTTGCTAAAGATAGCTCAATATATTATGGCAATATCAGGAAGCAATACTCACACTGACTATTTTCAGCAACATCTATAAGCAATGTGCACACTGAGCATTTTTGCCCTAATGAACACTTTCAGGTCTAATTCAAGAAGCGGAATAGAAAATGAAGTTCTCAAAACACAATCATGCTTAAAACAAAACCTCAGGGTCACCTCTGATATTTACAGAGGAAGTGAAAAAACAATGCAAGATTGAACAAGAAGTACAAGGCTAAATACGGTGATTATTGCTGGGAGCACAGCAGGGCTGAATTGCATCAACTTTTTTGTTAGCCCTCTCTGCACTAACAAGATAATGTGGATATGCTAACACAGCATATTTAAGTCTCATCTGTGAATTTTTCAATTAGCAAATAAAAAAAGAAGGAACAATAATAATTTTGTCTTCAAAAGCAGACTTTAGTTTTTTTAAATTCCTAAAGAGAAGCAATCTGACAGAACAAATGATAATGGCAAATTACTGTCATCATAAATATTCTATTAAACTCTTGCAGCCCCAGCCCTTTAAAACCTTACACATAAATTCTGAGCTCGTTCTCTTTTTGTCTACGACTGAATTTAGTAAGTATATGATTTATATATAGATTTGGACAATCTAGACTGTTAGCCCACAGCCCACCAGCTGTGCACACCAGTGCTCTGCTACTTAGGTTTCGTTTGCAGCAACAAAGAGATCCATCATACATTGATTTGTACCAAAAAAAGGAGGAAAAGAAGTTTATCAGCAGTAGTCAGCATGGATTCACCAAGAGGAAGTCATGCTTGACCAATCTGATAGCTTTCTATGATGGCATGACTGGCTGGGTAGATGAGGGGAGAGCAGTGGATGTTGTCTACCTCAACTTCAGCAAGGCTTTTGACACTGTCTCCCATAACATCCTCAGAGGTAAGCTCAGGAAGTGTGGGCTGGATGAGTGGTCAGTGAGGTGGATGGAGAACTGGCTGAATGGCAGAGCTCAGAGGGCTGTCATCGGTGGTGCAAAGTCTAGGTGGAAGTCTGTAGCTAGTGGTGTTCCCCAGGGTCAATACTCAGCCCAGTGTTGTTCAACTTACTCATCAATGACCTGGATGAAGAATTAGAGTGTACTCTCAACAAGTTTGCTGATGACACAAAACTGGGAGGAGTGGTGCATACACCAGAAGGCTGTGCTGCCATTCAGCGAGACCTGGATGGGCTGGAAAATTGGGCGGAGAGGAACCTGATGAAGTTCAACAAGGGCAAGTGCAGGGTCCTGCACCTGGGGAGGAACAACCCCATGCACCAGTACAGGCTCGGGGCGGACCTGCTGGGAAGTAGCTCTGCGGAGAGGGACGTGGGAGTGCTGGTGGACAATGTGTTAACCATGAGCCAGCAGTGTGCCCTTGCCGCCAAGACCACCAGTGGTATCCTGGGATGCATTAAGAACAGTGTGGCCAGCAGGTCGAGGGAGGTTCTCCTCCCCCTCTACTCAGCCCTAGTGAGGCACCCAGTTCCGGCGTCCCCAGTTCAAGAAAGATGAGGAGCTATTGGAGAGAGTCCAGCGGAGGGCTACGAGGATGATGAGGTGACTGGAGCATCTCTCCTATGAGGAAAGGCTGAGGGAGCTGGGCTTGTTTAGCCTGAAGAAGAGAAGGCTGAGAGGGGACCTTATAAATGCTTATAAATATGTGAAGAGTGGGTGTCAAGAGGAAGGGACCAGACTCTTTTCACTGGTGCCCAGCAACAGGGCAAGGGGCAATGGGCGCAAACTGAAACATAGCAAGTTCCAGCTAAACATGAGGAATAACATCTTTACTTTGAGGGTGACAGAGCCCTGGAACAGGTTGCCAAGAGGGGTTATGGAGTCTCCTTCTCTGCAGATATGCAAAACCTGCCTGGACGCAGTCCTGTGCAGCCTGCTCTAGGGGACCCTGCAGGGGGGTTGGACTAGATGATCCACAGAGGTCTCTTCCAACCCCTACAATTCTGTGATTCCGTGACCCCCAGAGGTCCTTTCCAACCCCTACCTTTCTGAGATTCTGTGTGATTCTGTGATTTAACCTTAACAAGCCAGGGCATATTTGTTTTCTGAGATTTCTGGCTTCACAAAGTGCAGATTCTGCCTAACCTGGTGGCCTTCTGTGATGGAGTGACTGAATCAGTGGACAAGGGAAGAGCAACTTCCATATCTACCGTGACTTCTGTAAGGCCTTGGACACAGTCCCACACAACATCCTCATCTCAAAACTGGAGATATGGAGTCTTCTGTGTATAAAGAATTGGCTGGATGGCCATGTCCAAAGAGTTGCAGTCAACAACTCAGTGTCCAAATGAAGATCAGTAACAAGTGGTGTCCCTCAGGGGTCTGTGTCAGGACTGGTACTGTTCAATACCTTCATTAATGACATAGACAGTGTCTGCGGATGACACCAAGCTGAGTAGTGCAGTTGATATGCTTGAGGGAGGGGATGGCATCCAGAGGGACTTTGACAGGCTTGAGGAGTGGGTCAATGTAAACCTCCTGAAGTTCAACAAGGCCAAGTGCCAGGTCCTGCACCTGAGTCAGGGCAATCACCAATATCAGTACAGGCTGGGGAATAAATGGATTGAGATCAGCCCTGCAGAGGAGGAGGTGGGGTTACTGGTGGATGAAAAATTAGATATGAGCTGGCAATGTGCACTTGCAGCCCAGAAAGCAAATCATATCCTGGGCTGCATCAAAAGAAGCATGGCCAGCAGGTCAAGGGAATTGATTCTCCCCCTCTACTCTGGTGATACCCCCACCTGTAGTACTGCATCCAGATCTGGAGCCCTCAGCACAGGAAAGACAAGGACCTGTTGGAGCAGGTCCAGAGGAGGGCCACAAAAATAATTAGAGGGATGGAACACCTCTCCTGTGAAGAAAGGCTGAGAGAGTTGTGTGGACTGGAGAAGAGCAGTCTTCGGGGAGACCTTATTGCAGCCATTCAATACATAAATAGGGCTTATAAGAAAGGTGGAGAGACACTTTTTACCAGGGCCTCTAGTTACAGAACAAGAGGTAACAGTTCTAAACTAAAAGATGGTGTATTTAGATTGGATTTAAGGAATATATCTTTATATACTTTTACTATGAGGATGGTGAGATACTGGAACAGATTGCTCAGGCAAGTTGTGGATGCCCCATCCTTGGAAGTGTCAAGGTCAGGATGGATGTGGCTTTGAGCAACCTGGTCTAGTTGAAGATGTTCCTGCCCACAGCAGGAGGTTGGAACAGGTGATCTTTAAGGTCCCTTCCAACCCAAACCATTCTATGATTCTAAGGCAGGATTAAATACCGAAGGACTGGAACAAGGACAGACTTCATGAGGCAATTAACATCTCTCTGCTGCAGAATCTGAATCCTCTGGGCACAATTGATAGGGATAGATCTCTCTATGGGTCTGTGCATCTATCAGAAGGTCACTTCTTGACTAGAGAGAATAAAAATCAGCATTCAGGCATGGGCTGGCCAAGAAGAGAGATACCTGGAAGGGAGGCTATGCTGTGCATATCATCCCTAGTGGCAATGTCAAATGCTTGTCCTCGGAGAAGATCTGAGAACAATTGAACCTTGAACTATTTTCAAGCTAAATTTGGGCTGGTATTTGAAAACGTTGAGCTTTGGGATGAAGAGCAGTGAATTCTTCAGTCTTGTAAGAAAAAGTATCCTTCCATTTACCTAAGTGGTCCCTAACTGACCAAGTAATTTTTGAATCCCTGCCCACAGGGGCACAGGTCAGAGCTCACATATCCACGACTAGACACAATTCATCTCAGGATGTGCAGATAGGTGCACATAAAATGTTGCTATAAATATCTATACAATTACAAGTAAAAGTCATGACCTGCTATTGAAATCCAACTGCTTCAGTTTTCTTGTCATCCTTTGGCCAGTGCCAGAGCAAATCACTGCCTCAAGTTAGTTTTGGATTATGATGTACCTGATATGAAGTACCTTTCATCCAGCAGCATTTGTAAGCAGTTTATCTGTGATAAGTCCTGTAAAATCAAGCTGAATTCTAAGAAGTTACTGAAGACTTTAACAGGAAAATGGGCAAGATTTGCATGTGCCATCATCCAGGTCTGGATCTGTCTGTAGTCTATGTTCCACTACAAATATTCTGTCCTATATGCTTAATTTTCAAAAAATTTCATTTGTGCCAGAACGATGAAAAAGTTAGCTAATTACAGTTTCTTAAATTAAACTAACTCTGTAACAGATATTTTGGAGGAGTTGGCTATCTTACAAAACACTTTCCAGTCTCCCTTTATGACTCCATCCAAAGCCAAAATCTGATTAATTGCACAGTAAAAACTTTGAACAATCTCCAGAAAAACAGAAAATAGGATACGCCAAAATTGGTTGAATCCAAAATCTTCCAATGCACACATTTCAAAATAGCTTAAAGGACATTTTTTTACCAATAGAAAAACACTAAATCATAGCCTAATTGATCAAATAAGAAGATGACTTATCTACAGCCATTTCCAACCAATGTGATCAAACGCAGAAAAGGAAAGTTATAATAGCGATACAGGGAATTTTAACTTTGTTTCAGTGGGACAAGAAATACAGTCACATGAAGACATATTTTTCTCATAAAATAGGAGTGAAATAATTTCAGCTAGCGAGTATTAACTCTCAGCTTCAAAGACTTCTTAGTCTTAGCCAATCCATTGACATACTACATTCTATCTACTATTTCGTGGGAAAAGATAGCAAATTACAACTCTAAGAAGCTGAACAAAACCTGCACAACAAGGCTTTAATTTGATGCATAACAAAAAATGAGAAAAACAGTCTTCCCACCAAAAATGACTAACTTAAAGACAGTGCAATATATTTGGAAACCTCTGACAGATTGAAAAGTAATGCCATTCAGCAAGACCAGACCAAGAAATTATTGCCTGGCTGCTGATCTTAAAATCAGATGACTAGCACAAAGCTACACTGAATTGAGAAGCAATACTAAAACTTTGAGTATAACATGAGTGGAGAGTAAGACTTACCGAAGTTTGTCAGCCACTAACACATGCTAAGTCAGTGCAAAGAGTGCATTTCTTTTTGTTCAGTGTTGTGGGTTGCGCAGCAAGGTTTTGGTAGAGAGCAGGCTCTAGGGGTGGCTTCTTTGAGAAGTTGCTAGAAGTTTCCCCCATGTCTGACAGAGCCAATGCCAGCCAGCTCTAAGACAGACCCACCACTGGCCAAGGCCAAGCCCATCAGCAACAGTGGCAGCACCTCTGGGATAACACAGTTAAGCAGAGGAAAAAAACCTGTGGTGAAGCAGGAAGCGGCAGTCAAGAGAGAGGAGTGAGACGATGTGAGAAACAACTCTGCAGACACCAAGGTTGGTGCAAAAGGAGGGGAAGGAGGTGCTCAAGATGCCGGAGCAGAGAGTTTTCCCTTGTAGCTCATGATGAAGACCGTGGTGAGGCAGGCTGTGCCTCTGCAGTCCATAGAAGTCCACAGTGGAGCAGATCTCAACCTGTAGCCCGTGGAAGGGAGTCCACACCAGAGCAGGAGGATGCCTGAAGGAGGCTGGGACCCTGTGGGCAGCCTGCGCTGGAGCAGCATCCTGGCAGGACCTGTGGGCCCATGGAGAGAGGAGTCCATGCCAGAGCAGGCTTGCTGGCAGGGCTTGTGACCCACGCTGGAGCAGCTTGTTCCTGAAGGACTGCACCCCGTGGAAGGGACCCACGCTGGAGCAGTTCATGAAGAGCTGCAGCCCATGGGAAGGACTCATGTTGGAGAAGTTTGTGAAGAACTGTCTCCCGTGAGAGGGACCTCACGCTGGAGCAGGGGCAGAGTGTGAGTAGTCCTCACCCTGAGGAGGAAGGAGCAGCAAAGACTACGTGTGATGAACTGACCATAACCCCCATTCCCCGTCCCCCAGCACCGCTCAGGGGGGAGGAGGTAGAGAAATGGGAGTGCAGCTGAGCCTGGGAAGAAGAGAGGAGTGGTGGGAAGGTGTTTTAAGATCTGGTTTTATTCCTCACTATGCTACTCTGATTTGACTGGTGATAAACTAAACCTCCTTTTCTCTCCAAGGTCAGTCTGTTTTGTCCGTGACAGTAATTGGCGAATGATCTCTCCCTGTCCTTATCTCCACCCATGAGCCTTTCACTGTAGTTCCTCACCCCTGTCCAGCTAAGGAGGGGAAGAGATAGAGCAGTTTTGGTGGGCACCTGGCATTTATCCAGGCCAAACTAAAACATTCAGTCATTTTCATAAATATTTTAATAGCTTATAAAACTTCAACTATTTTTTGCTTCACTGATACTTTAAAAAGAGTTCTGTCAATAACAATTTCTACTAATCATCTAGGTTCAAAAATCTTTGCTCATGTTCATTTTGTCCCAGTTTTTGTCATGAAATGAGAATCCAAAAACACATGGGCTGGACATGAGCCCTACTGTGCATGAATGCTGAGAGATCAGAAATGAAATGCAATTAATTACTAAAAGCCTGAGAATTTTTAATCTACAGTTAAGGGATGAGATTATCCAACTGTGAGGTTGGAACTGACTTCCTTTATTAGAATAGATACATTTGAGATCTGGTCTTTGCAAATGAGCCATAACTGAGGATGGGAAATTTTTTGCTGTGAGAAGAGAGGAATATGGTGATGTGGCTGCTGTTCGTGGGAGCCTCTCCAGCGCTGGACAAATTTTGTTCAGCCGAAGTTACTCTGGGAGGGAAAAAAGAGGTATTATCTGAGACTATCTACGAAGGTTTATCTTATGGAAAGTACAACTGTTGGCCAGCTCTGGAATACACTTGCAGTCCCCAAATATTCCCTCCTGTCACTATACTACAACTCATGCATCTAAATATGGACTAATTTTAGCCTGATAATAGACATGTGGGGATAGTATTCATCAAAAGGTTGAGGCCATACATCAACAAGAGTAAGTCCCACTTCATCGATTACAAAAAGCTAAAAAAGAAATTTTAAGTCTTATTGTAGAGTACATTTGCAGGAACCAAATCTCACTTTTTACTGCGGAGGAAGGAGGATATCAGACCTCCTGAAAGTGTTAAATGCAACGTATCAAATAGTCAGCTACAAACTCTTCATGGAATCACCATGCTTTGAACAGTAACAGAAGTCCATGAGGCTTTCATGTTAGACTCTCTTATGCTTGCACAGCAGACAAAAACAGCTCAGCTAATACTGTTAAACAGTACTTGTGACTGAGAAGTGCTACAGTTTTCGTTGTGTGGGACTATTGGTTGATTATGCAAGAGAAAGCAATGCAGTATTCTTCTATACCAAATGTGCCTTCTATAACCAGTGGTGTTTAAAGACACTGGCTGCATCAAAAGTGATAACTGATTATTCAAGAAAATTCAAAGAAACTTGCCAGGCAGCCTACAGATGGATTTCACAACCTAGTTTTGTGCATTGGGGGGGGGCGGAACAGATCAAATCCAAGCTTTCTATTTCTATGCAGTGCAGAGAGGAGTATCTCTGCTTTCCTCCTACTCTTATTGGATGCGAGGGGGAATATTGTCAACAAGGATGAGGAAAAGGCTGAGGTACTTAATGCCTTCTTGGCCTCAGTCTTTAACAGTCGGACTAGTTATTCCCAGGGTAGTCAGCCCCCAGTGCTGGAAGATAGGGAAGGAGAGTGGAACAAACCTCCCATAACCCAGGAGGAAGCAGTGAACGACCTGCTGCGCCACCCGGACACTTACAAGTCTATAGGGCCAGATGGGATCCACCCAAGAGTGCTGAGGGAACTGGCGGAGGAGCTAGCCAAGCCACTCTCCATCATCTGTCAGCAGTCCTGGCTAACAGAGCAGCTCCCAGACAACTGGAGGATCACCAATGTAACACCCATCTACAAGAAGGGCCGGAAGGACAATCCTGGGAACTACAGGCCTGCCAGCCTGACCTCGGTGCCGGGCAAGATTGTGGAGTAGGTTCATCCTGAGTGTGCTCACCAGGCATGTGAAGGACCACCAGGGGATCAGGCCCAGCCAGCATGGGTTCATGAAAGGCAGGTCCTACTTGACCAACCTGATCTCCTTCTATGACCAGGTGACCCATCTAGTGGATGAAGGTAAAGGCTGTGGATGTTATCTACCTGGACTTTAGTAAGGCCTTTGACACTGTTCCCCACAGCATTCTCCTGGAGAAACTAGCTGCCCATGGTTTGGATGGGTGTACTCTTCACTGGATAAAGAACCAGCTGAATGACCGAGCGCAGAGAGTGGTGGTGAATGGAGTTAAATCCAGCTGGTGGCTGGTCACGAGTGGTATTCTCCAGGCCTATAACATCCTGCTCCAGCCTTCTAAATGGAATCCCATCCTCCCAGTGAGGCTTGTCTCCACCCTCCTCTATGCAAAGCCTCTCAGCTTCCATAGTGCCAAACTTCTTTGGTCTTCACACCTCTTTGTTGGCCATCTCCACATATCGTGTGGGCCAGGACTTGAGCAATGACTTGGGGACACTTGCTCCTGAGGCACCACAGTGCTCAGGTGGACAGCACAATGACCAACCCACATGAAGGCCCCATTTTCCTTTCCATTTAAGAACTCATCTGAGATGAAGCTTATTTAAATTATTTGCCCATCATAAGCATCCGGCTATTTTTTTTTCCTCCTTTAAAAATATGGCTACAAAAGGGCCATGTGTACTCCAAATCAAGGTTTTCCTCCCTGTGATCTTGCAGAGCCCAATGCACACTTCCCCTTCTAGCAGATCCTGCTGTGGGTCAGTGGACAGGCCCACTACTACTGCTGCAGGTAACCGGCCCCGGACATGACATAGAGTGACTGAAGTGAATGCCAAATCAGTTCTGAGAGAGGCTTAATTACACTGGCAACACCAAGTAAAACAATAAGGACCTTGTACACAGTACTCTTATTAAGGAGTGCAAGGAAAAGAAGTAAAATTGTACCCTTTCATTTCCAGAGTTGGAACATCACCCACTGGTGTGGTAGGAAGCCTGCCGGAAAGCCAGCCACTGCCAGTAGTGATAGCAGCACGCTAAATGCACATTACAGCAAGCAGCTGTGCTACTGGAAGCACTCAGTGTTGCACCCTTGGTGCCAAAGGCTCTGTTGTCTCTCATGAGCACTTTGATACATATACCCTCTAAGGAAAGAGGCAAAAGCAGGGAGGACTTGGCACACTTGGGGGAACATTAACCGAGATATTTGACTGACTTTCTTGTGGCTTGTGGTTTTTAATCTTACTGCTAAGATAAGATCAGATTACAAAGCCTTCCATATCACCACCGTAAGCAGTACAGGAGCTGCATAAGTGTGCTATGTTTACATACTCAGTATCGGTGACAGCACATTGAGTATCACGTTATATTGCTCACACAGCAATGCATTTACTGAAGTGATTTAAGTAGCTTTCTGGTAACTGCAATGTAATTTCAACACTATAATCAGTTATGCACAGTAGCTGGAAATGTACCATTAGGAAGTTTATGTACCATAATGCTTTACAAATGAGTTAATAATGCTCTCAGTATTTGACAGTGCCATTATAATTTTTTTGTATCAGCATTGTGGAAGATCCAAGATAATCACTACTGGGAGCAGCAACAGGGACAGCAGGCATCTGGCCAAGCTGGAAGATGGATGAGTGATGCTTCAGCAGGACACGACAGCAGGGCATGACCCTCTTGCCACATGGCCCCCAGCACAAGCCGTGTCTTGGGGCAGGCACCACTTGTGCCTCCAGTGGACTAATGAAGGACCACAGGAAACAAACAATCCAAATTCAAGCCAGAGATACCTTGGGTAATAAGAGGAGTTCTCCAAGGGAGAAGAGGCAGGAGTAGGGAACAAAGACTGGAGAATCTCCCATCATACCAACAGATTTCTGGTCTAATTCAAATTACGGAGTGTGTAGAGCTGGCGTCTTCTGGACTCGCTGCAACACAACGCTCATTATCTCCAGCATCTTTTGCAGTATATGGAACATCAGCTCACCCTGGAGTCAGCACAGATATGATACCTATGACAGACTGCACAGGCCTTGAATATATTTAATGCAGTAATGACAAAAATTAACTTTTTGCTATCAGTAGATAAGGACTATCACATTGCTGTGTTAGTTTCCAAGATGAACTGTATACCTCAGGCCCCCCCATACTGTCTTCTGACATGCCCAGAAATTGTATTCAAGGTAAAAGATTTTAGAATTTGCTTGTAATTAAAAAAGAAAAAAGAGAAAATAAGTCTACTTGGCAGAACTGACAAGAAAAATCAAGGAGTTGGACAGAGAATATGCAGAGTCTCTCTTTGAAGAGGAGTCAGATGTTAACTTATGCTTTGAAAATTATGGACTGGGGTTAAACCAGAGGAATATTCCGTATTTGCTAATTGAATAATTAATATTGAATAATTCCTATTTGCTTCACCCTTGATTTGTTACTGGTGATAAAAATTAAGAATTATTACGAAATTAGAATGCCAAGATTAAAATATTGCTCGATCCAGCAGCATACCGTTACACAAAACCTTGCAAAGATCAATAATTAATGCTTTTAATATGGTAGGTAGTTTGTGGAAATATTCAGACAGTAAAATTTATTTGCACTAAAGCTGTACCAATGATCAAGAGAGAAAATATTGATCAGTAGCCCTTTGCAGTGACCACAGACTAGTTTGAAGCACTTAAATACCCAGTTTCCCAAGAAAATTAATGAAGCTAACACTAGTCCTAATATCTTACCTAAGGAAATAAAGATGACAGGCCTTTCCACTATCATTGCTGACAAACACTAATACAATTACAATTAATATTTTAAAGAAAGTACTTGGCTAATTAAGAGCATTACTAACTTGTATTCCTTTATTTTACTTTGAGAATCTTAACAAATTTAAATTTTTTTCCAAGTTTGAAAAAGACAGTAAGTACATAAGCAACTAATTTAGCGAGATGTCCCCTTGGTAAATGGAATAGGAAGTTTTAGACTAATTCAGTGATAAGCTAGGACCTCCTACTTGACAACTTAGCTACTACCTTTCAGTTAGTTGAGATAGCGCTTGAATACTTGGAGAGACATAGAAACCCTGATTGTCTAATTGTCAATCATTTTACCCACTTGCAAATCTGGCATGTTCTTCTTAGAATAATTTTTTATATTTAAACTAATGAAATAGCCTCTTGTAAAGAAAATGCCTTTGATTTATAACTACTGTAAAGACATGCATTGGACAATGCATTCTTTGGAAGAACTAAAAACAGATCTACTAACCCTAAAAAGATTTGTAGACAGTGGAAAGTTTATATTTTATAATTGTTGGCAAACCCAGTAAGATATTTTTTCTATAAACTGCCAAAATATATCTAGCATAAATACTGAACCCACATGAATAACTGCCTATATAAGAGCCAAGAACCTTCTTCCTTGCTAAAACCAGTGTAGATAAATTCACCAATAAATGAACAGAGAAGGAAAAAACTATGTTGCTAGGCTGTGACTTATCTTGGTGCCACATTCTTAAATTCTGCTTCAGGGGTTTACACTCATTTGTATCCTTGTCTTTATTTGTACTCTTTATAAAAGGTGATGACAGATAGACATTACGGTACAATTAAAGAGACCCATAAAAATTATATTGCAAAAGACAGACAAAGTTCTAGACACAGGTAAAATGCATCATGCTGTATAGTATTAGCTCCAGTTATTAAGAAAATACTTTAAAATGAGATAAGTGAAATAATGCCAAGATGAGCAGTGATACCCAAGTCAGACACAGCACTGGCCTCTAGCTGGTGAGCAACACCATTTCTGTATGCTTTGCAGTGTAGCTGGGATGGTCTAAGCTATAGGAAAGTAGCATAAGGAGAGGTAGCACATTCTAGTAGACCAAACATGATGAAGTAGACCATTTAAATAAACCAACAGCCCACATTTCCTATTATGTCCATATATTTCAGCCACTCTGAAAGTGTTGATTCTTCCTGGCTCTTGTTTTCATGCACTCAGTGCTGTTTGATCCTCAGCCATGGGGATCTCCCTTTTATACCTACACTGCCTTGCAAGCACATCACAGCCAAGTGCCTCACCCCTTCATATCAGCTGGCCCTTAGGCCTCCTCCACCCAGCCTTCTTCAGACAACCTTGAAGCCAGTGCCTAGGAATTTAGGCTTTATGTTGCACCTCCTTGAAACCAGCCATAAGTCCCACTTATCAATTGTTCAGTTTGGTTTCTTTCCTTAAAGATCTGATCAAGTGAAAGCTTTGCCTCTTTAAAAGAAGCTGTTTAATCACCTGGATACCAGCAGAAAACTTTGTGAACATCTCTTTCAGTTTCTAATTTAGACACAAAAAGTGCATCATCAGCTATTCAGCAGGAAAATTTATTTGGGCTTTGAAGTACTATATTAATCTTACCTGCTCTGTTAACATATAGACCTAGCACTGTATGGCAAAGCAGTGCACCCCAAAGGATGATGAGAGGGAAAAGCAGGCAGGAGAAAGACAGGAATTTCAGGAAAGGTAGAAGGCAAGCACTCCAGGGGCAGCCCTTCTTTCGAGCAAATCCAGGTCTTCTCTGGCCTCTCCTGAGAAAAGTATAGTTTCAAGTAGCCGTAGTTTAACTTAGGGGACCCACAGGACCAGAGGAGCCATAGACTTTATATTACTGTATTAGAAGTACACCCACCACTAGGTGTCAGCCCAATTTAAGTTATTATATACACAAATTTCTTTAAATAAAATCTCACTTTCATTATACTTTAATCTTCTAACTATACCATGGAAATACTCATACATACATAACATACGTATATAACACTCTTAAGCTGACTTAAGGAACATACTTAATGACATTTGCAGAAAAGCATACTGTCAAACACCTTGCACCTTTTTGAAACACAGCTAGGGCACCTGCTTTCACAAAGGTACATTTGGAGACTGTGGAAACGATACACCTTCCTGTAGAGAGAGCAGAGAACAAGCTCAGGCCCATGGAGAATACTTCATCTTTTTAATATTCAAAGCCCCAACAGCCAAAACGCGAGCTGAAAAGCCCATCTCTTAGGTCGAGGTAGAATACCTGCCCTGCCATTCTTTTCTGAAGCAATGAATCCTTAACACCACAGAGCCCCTGCTGGCTATGAGATAAAAACAGATGGACCATTTATCAGTATTTTATTCAGGAGAAAATCAAATAACCATCATATCACTTCTGAACAGGCTCTATCTGAGCACTTTCTGTCATTCAGATTAACACCACCTCCTTTCCAATCGCAGGGCTTAAAACACACAGAACAGGGAAGCAACACAGAAAAATATTCATTCAGAGTGTTATGCCTTCAATCATAAATATGCATGGGATTTTCAAAGCAGGCTTCAAAACCAAAAAAGGTGGTTATGAAGTCTCCTGTAATTAAATTTTCATTCCCCTCTCTAGGGGGAGTATGATGAGACAAAACTGAATGTGGAAAAATGGACCTGACTGACATTGCACTCAGTCAGAACAAGCTTGCAGAGAGTCCCCAGGCAATACCTAACACAGTCTCTGCAGGCTCACCAGTGATATAAAGCACTGCAAATAAAATAATGGGAGAGCAGGAAGGGAAAAAAACCCCAAACACACCAGAACTAGTGACAGTCCAGGGAAAAGAACTGTCATGAATTCAAATATGAAGTAGGAAATTTTATTCCAAACAAGATAAAGAATGTAGCCAAGAAGGAAAAAGGTCCCAAGACAGCAAAATGATTCTCAGAAGAGACGTCACAGATGACTGAGAACAGAAGGCAAAAATGGCCCCTTTACAACTCAAATCAGCCTGGAGTTCCAAGGTGTATTTCACTTCTAAACCTGATCACAGGAATGGGATGAGCTTTACACCAAGACCCCAGCCGTCAACCAGACAAAAAAGTTCAGCGTGGGGGGGGAAGCATCTATATCCCTATACCCCTTAGGTCTCTCTGATACAAGGAGGACTTAATTTTTATCCAAAGTTGAGCTTTTCTCTGAGAGCTTCCAGTGCTGCACCTACTTTTCTTTTTCTAAACAGGTTGAATTCTCCACACAGACTTTCTGCAACTACTGCGAGCAACACCTGACTGACTTCAAACTCCATGACGCAGATCAGCTTTGCAGTGAGAGCGCTGTTTTATCGGTCCCCCTCTGGGGTCAGTCTGGTTCTCCCTCTGGGATGAGTCTGTCCTCCCCTCTTAGCTGGTTTGGCCCCTTCTGGAATCTGTTTAATGCACTTGGTACCATGTGTATATATAGGTTACCATACATATATCTGCTGTTATATTGTTTATAAGTTTGCTTCACTAGTGGTAAGTTTGTAGTAACCTATAATAGTATATACCTGTTTGCTGGTTACTATACTGATTGTTGCTATACAATTGATTTCTGCCATACTATTTATTGTTGCTATATTATTGATTTCTGAGTAATTTGTAATAGCTTGATATTTATATTAAATTTATTACTCAGGCATACTTGCTATTGATGATTTTCGTGGTATTTGTCCATAATCTGTAATAAGATATTCAGAGGATAACAGCCTCCATGTCCTCATGTATTACAGAATCCTACAAACCCACAATCATTATATCTGCATACCTGTAGGCCAGGTAGCCCTTCAGGTTGTGATATGCTGTCATAGAGTAGCAAGAGCCAGCTGCTCTGCAAGGAGAGCTGAGCATGCAGGCAGGCAGCAGTGATCTCCCCAGAAAAGGCAAGGCAAGTCTGTGTCAGAATTGCATCCAGAGACAGGGATCTGGGCAGATATTGTCCAGAGATCACTCAGCAAGTCCATAGTGGTGAGCCAGGTCCAAGGCCAAGCCAGGAAGCCAAGCCACAGGCCCAGGTCAGGATCAAGGAGGTCCGAGACTAGAAGCAGCCATAGCTGCTATTCAGCTGTAATGTAGAACATGCAAGGGGCAGCAGTAAAGCCTCAGCGTAAAAACAGCTCCCAAGGGAAAGCTTCAAAGTGCTTTTCTGATGGGGCACTGGGGATCTTACTGATGCTGAACAGCTGAGAAAAACAAAAATCTGACAAATTGGGATGATAAGGAAGGTAACACTAAGTGACTGTCCCTTACCTGAGAATGCAGTACAATTTTTAAGCTAAACAAAAACTATGTTACCCAAGTCCTGATTACTCCTTTTACATCATGAACATTACTACAGTGTTAAATATATTAGGAAGGTAGATGAGGCAATAAATTTTTGTAAGCATTGTTTATATAGTCACAGCTGCAGCAGAATTATAGTTCACTCTGCCTGTTGCATGACAGTGCAGGTAACGCAGGCACGTGAATATATGGTCCTAGCTGCAGAATGATGTGCAGGTCTGGGGAATATTTAGAGGCACAAGGCCTTGGCTATTAGAAAATTGGGGGTTTTTCACAACCATCAGTGCAAGGTCTATGTGGAAAAGCATCACAGGTGTAACAGCTGGAAGCATGCAACATGCTATGAGCAGATCTTTGACAAAAATCCAGCACCAGTGCCACATGTCTGATCAGAAACTGAAAAGGCAGGCAGTGCTACATTTTCTATGACAGAATGCATGGTATATACCAAATTACATTTCTGGCATGCAGTTAGTACTAGAAGATGTATGAAGAGGTAGAAAGGAAAGCTGACAGTTTAAAAGGATACATGCCTTGTGAACTTCGTTCAGTTGCTTATAGACAAGTTTGAGACTTTCCTAGCACATAATAAAGGCTATGATGGTTAATTCACTCTTAGCTTTTGCTCATCAGAACGCTCCATATTATCATACTATTTAAGAAAGTGGTTGCAATCCCATTTGCTCCTAGAATTCATTAACTCGTATTTTTCCTTGCTCAAGAGGAATGAGGACGGAGATACCTCAGATATTTAAATGCAAATATCAAAACGGAAAATAGAATCACTAAATTAAAAATGGCTAAGACTGGAACAAGCTGTGAAAAGGGGAAGAGATATGCATGCAAAAATATTGGGAACTGTACTGGGTCTGGCTGAGATGGAGCTAATTTTCCCCTTAGCAGCCCTCAGAGCGCTGTGCTTGTACTGGTAGCTAGAAAGGTGTTGCTAACACACCACTGTTTCGGCT
>Ga0065711_1005388_pt1 | contig 20378 bp, 29 predicted proteins | sample Hoacrofraction12_FD_59098 | JGI IMG/M metagenome (GOLD analysis project Ga0065711, IMG submission 59098) | Hoatzin crop microbial communities from Cojedes, Venezuela - Epithelial fraction 12 v2 (version 2) | ecosystem: Host-associated > Birds > Digestive system > Esophagus > Crop | place...
TTTTTTTTTTTTTTTTTTAATTTTATTTTTCTCGCACCGTCCGTCGCTATTTAATTTTTTTTCTTTTTATTATTTTATTTTTTCTTTTAACATTTCAACTTCAAGACGCCGGCGGGGAGTTGCAGCGCTTTTCCCGGGACGGTGCTAGGCGAGGCCATGCGGTGAGGTAAGAGCGGCCCCGGTCTCCGTCCCCATCCCGGTCCCGGTGCCCCGGAGCCCGCACACCCCGGGGGGAGGTCGCATCGCTTTGTGCCACCCGTGTCACCCCCCTGTGCAGGTGTCAGTGGGACAGACACCCCCCCCCCAATCCCCTAGCAGCACGGAGATGCGAAGTCCAGATTCGTTTTGGGGAAAAAAGAGAAATCCGCGGAACGCCAAGCGGGAACTTGTTTTGTCGGTTCTGTCCTCCTCGAAGCGCCCAGCTGAGCTGAGCCGGGCGGTTGCCGCTGCCGGCCCGGTTCCGATCGCAGCCCGGTTTGGTTTCCCAGCGCCTGCGTCCGGTTTCGGCGGTCTCTGCCCGGTCGGCGCTGGCGTGGGAACCGGGTCGTCCCTCGCCCGGGCTGCTGCGGAGAGCGCTGGGCTGCAGGGGAGCGTTTCTGTCTGCCGGAGCGAGCGTTGTTTTGGTTGGGAAGGTTCCGTCCTCACTGGGTTTGGTCGTCGCGGGGAAGCCGATGGGGCAACCCGGGTGAGAACGCCTTAGTCATGTGTTGACGGAGCCTGGCTGGAGGGTTCCTGCTCGGTTCCTCCACCTCTGGGTTTTACACCTTACCGTTCACGAGGTGAGAGATTTCAAAACGCGGGGATGAGCTGCTGGTATAACCTCCCCACTCCTCCCTGGCGTTTCGTTGCAAGGCGAGGCGCGGCACTTTCCCCCCGAGTGACGACCGCTCGTGGCAAAGCTGGCCCTGGCTCCATCTTTAAACGGGGCCGGGCCGCGGTGCCGAAGTCACATCGCACGGGGCCGAGCGGCTGCGTTCGTTGCAGGTTGTTAAGACCTCAGTCCGCGACGCAGCGAGCTGGATCAAAACATACCATAACTGTTTAAATCAAATATTTATGCAATGCTGCTCACTCCCTCCACCGTATCTTCGCTGGTTGGCTTTGGGGAAAGTAAAGGTACCAAATCTACGTCTGTTAAGCTGTCCCGGCCCGGGTGGGTGCTTTGCTGGAGACCCTGCACCGAGGCGTTCGGGGGGCCCAGCTGTGTGCCGAGGGCGCCCGGCGCGGGCGGGACTGCGCACGCCAGCGGCCATCGGTCCTTAATCAAGTGAGTGACCAGGCAGGGACAGGGAGTGACGAACGTCTGCCGTGCCATCCCGTTTCCCTGCCGCGGTGTGAATGCTGCTCACACCCTCGTGTAAAGCTGGAGTTGATCGATTTGATTTCTGCACGTTCCTGTAAGGAGAGCCAAGCGGGTGGCCGTGTCAGGGTCGGAGAGGGGTACGCTGTGCTGCCCGGTGGCCACGTTACCCAGGGAGGTTATGCGACGAGAGCCGCTCGGAGCGAACCTTGTCTCCTGCTGTGTCACCAGTGGCCAAGGTGCCCGCGGTGGTGGGGACGCAGCTCAGGACGGGTGGCTGTGCGGCCTCAGGGTGGGCTCTGGCGTTGGGAGAGGTCGCAGTGAGCTCGCTGCCCTGCTCTCCTGCAAAAAGATGTCCTGTCCCCGAGCCCAGGAGCTTGGGCGGCTGCTGGTGGGGCTCTCGCACCGGCGCTCCGGGCATCGGGCATCGCTTGCGCCGGTGGGACGTGAGCCCATCGGCATGAGGAGCTGGTGGTCCAAGGGGAGAGGCTGCTCGTGGGAGGAGGAAGATGTGGGTGCTCCACACGTACGTGTGCGAGTGAGGGAAGGGAAATGCATCGCCTGCGTCAGGGGAGCCTCCTGAGGAGTCGGGCTGGAAGCGCTGGGGAAGGGTCTGCCTTCAGCAGAGGGGTCTGGAAGCAGGAGTTCCTGACCCTGGGTGCTCAAAGTCATGGGTGCAACGGGTTGATATTCTGGCCCTTTGCTCCATTTTTGGTTTATCCTGTACCTCTTGCAAACGTTATTACTTTCTGTCCTGGTTCCCCAAGCACTGGAGTCTCCTGCCTGCTCCCACCACTGCTACCACTCGTTTTCCTGAGCGCTAATTGCTCTCAACCATCCTGTCCCGTGGTTTTTTAATTCTTTTCGGCTTGCAGGCCCCTGTGAAACTTCCTGGTGAAGCGCGAGAATGGGTTTGCTGTTGGATTTGCCTTCCTAAGACCTCTCAGAAATAGTCTCGGGAATCCCGACGTTCTGAGGCCGGGAGCTGAAAACCACCCAGCTAATTGCTGCGGCCTGGTTATGCTCGGAGCGGTTATTTCTGCCTGTGTTTACCTGGCTGTTTGTTTGTGTCCTGTGATCTCAAAGACTTCCCCAATTTTTGCAGCAGTTTTGGCTGCTCCCACCCCGGGCTCCTCCGCGGGCCGGGCTGCTGCCAGCCCCACGAGTCGGGCACCTGAACACGCGTCTTGCCCAGCGGCCTCTCGCCAGCTGCGTTTCGGGGCGAGAGCGTCAGCAGCTTGGATTTCTGCAGGGCTTTTTGTATCTAAGGTTTGTTTTATTTGGCCTTCTTACGTCAAGCACGCAATAGCTGTCTGTGGAGAAGAGGTTATTTCTGTGCTCGGTGCTGACATTGGGACGCAGCGTTAGTTTTCCGTTAAATGACAGATTTATTGGGGTTTTCTTCATCTACACACTATGACCCGAAAACCCGAGTTCTAATTTGCCAGAAGGGGGCATTTTGCAAACGTCGTAAAGGATTTCAGCGGCATGGGCGACGGGCAGGGTGAGCCTGGCTGGGCAATTAAGCAGGCAGGGATGCACTTTTGAAAACCGCCACCTCTTGGGGACGAGTTCCCAGTCCCTAAATGGTGTGACAAGATTATGGTGCACCTCTGTGCCAGCGAGTGGGTTTTGAGGCGTTGCGTGCGGAGGGCTGAGTGCAGGGACACCGGTTACCCGTCCTGCAGGACACTGAGCGGTCGTTAAAATAAGAAATCATGGAGTAGCATTGGATTTTTTTTTTTTTATCTCCCAGCAAATGGCTTTTTGGCTGTAGATTGAGCTCCGTGAGCTTCACGCTGCTTGATGTTCTTGCCTGTGGTTTCTCCGCTCTTCCTCTCTGGCAAGAGGGCATCGCTCTGTCTGGAGCCTGCAGCTCTGCGTCTCGCTCTGTTTGAGCGCGTTGCCGAGCTGCCCGTCACTCATCCCGACCCAAGCCAGGCGCACGCGACCGGTAAAGCCAGTCCTTCCCTGTGGGACACTGTTGTGTGTCAGCGTACCTCTGGAGCAAAGGCCCCACGCGCTGGGTCTCCAAACACCGACGTGCTTTGCAACAATCTGCACTTTTTATGTGCTAAATCCAGCAGTAATGGACGAAATTTGGCCAGTGATTGTCTCCTTCTCTGGAGATATTCAAGACCCGCCTGGACGAGGTCCTCTACAGCCTACTGTAGGTGACCCTGCTTCGGACTAGATGACCCACAGAGGTCCCTTCCAACCCCTACCATTCTGTGATTCTGTGTTAGTCCCAAGAGGTCTTCTGAAGCGTCCCGAATTGGTCGGGATCACTGCTAAGCCAGGCCTGGGTGCCATCACCTCCTTGCTCACCTTTCTCCTCTTGAAATAAACGCTGAGCTGTCTGTGCATCCACGGCGAGGGGGCTCCTGGGCTGATGGGTGAAGGACGGCCGTGCGGTGTAAGCGCAGATGCTGCTGCACGACGACGTCTGTATTTTCTGTGTTTTACTACGGATGCTTGTGGGTTGACCTAAGCTGGATGCCTGGTGCCCACCTGGCCGCTCTGTCACTCCCCTCCTGAGCTGGACCTGGGAGAGAAAATACAATGAAAGGCTCCTGGGTCGAGGTAAGGACAGGGAGAGATCACGCGGCGATTACCATCATGGGCAAAAAGGACTCGACTTGGAGAAATTGATTTGTTGCCAATCAAATCGGGTGATGAGAAATAAAACCAAATCTTAAAACACCTTCCCCCACCCCTCCCTTCTTCCTGGGCTCAGCTTCACTCCCGATTTCTCTGCCTCCTCCCCCCGAGTGGCGCAGGGGGACAGGGAATGGGGCTGCGGTCCATTCATCACACGCAGTCTCTGCCGCTCGTTCCTTCTCACACTCTGCCCCTGCTCCAGCGCGGGGTCCCTCCCATGGGACAGAGTCCTCCATGAACTGCTCCAGCATGGGGTCCTTCCCATGGGAGACAGTCCTCCATGAACTGCTCCAGCGCGGGGTCCCTCCCATGGGACAGAGTCCTCCATGAACTGCTCCAGCGTGGGGTCCTTCCCATGGGAGACAGTCCTCTGTGAACTGCTCCAGTGTGGGGTCCTCCCCATGGGCTGCAGTTCTCCATGAACTGCTCCAGCGTGGGTTCACCATGGAGTCACAAGCCCTGCCAGCAAACCTGCTCCAGGATGGGCTTCTCTCTCCATGGGTCCGCGGGTCCTGCCAGGAGCCTGCTGCAGCATGGGCTCCCCATGGGGTTGAAGCCTCCTTCGGGCATCCCTCTGCTCCGGCGTGGGGTCCTCCCCGGGCTGTGGGCGTGGATCTGCTCCTCCATGGCTGCAGGGACAGCCTGCCTCACCATGGTCTGCTCCATGGCTGCAGGGAACGTCTGCTCCGGTGCCTGGAGCACCTCCTGCCCTCCTTCTGCACTGGCCTTGGTGCCTGCAGAGTTGTTCCTCTCACGTATTTGCGCTCCTCTCTCTGGCTGCTGTTTTTTTCCAGCAGGGTTTTTTTCTCTTGCTGAGATCTGTGAACTGAAATCCCAGATCACTGACGGGCTCGGCCTTGGGCAGCGGTGGGTCCATCCTGGAGCCAGCTGGCATTGGCTCCATTGGACATGGGGGAAGCTGCTGGCAGCTTCTCACAGAAGCCACCCATGTAGGTCCCTGCTACCAAAACCTTGCCACGCAAACCTGATACAATACTTTCAGACAGGTAAGGAACTCTAGATACTAAAAAACCTTGTAGGAATTGTTGCTGTCCCTCTTTAGAAAAAGATTACTAGAAAAATGAAGGACACCAAAGTTTGGTGACAAGTGTCACAAGTGGAGCTAGAGAGATGGTGACGATGAGATGTTAGGAAGATGTTGAGAGTGTGAGGCTGGTCCCACACACTGTTCTGCGTGCTGACCATTGCACCTCCTGCAACTGAGAAGGGTCAGGGGTCCCCGGACCGGGGAGGGGACGGCAGCAGAGCCCAGGCACGTGACGTTCGCAGCTTCGGTCCCGTAGCTCCTGCATCGCACCATCAGGTGGAAAGGCAAAAAGCTCTTGAGCTTGGAGCAGGGCGCTGGTGGTATCTGTGTTGAGCATGCTGTGGGTTAGTCCTTTCCTGTTTTACTAATAATTCTCCCCGTCTCTCCTCAAATCCTCGAGCCCAGCAGAACTGTGGAATACCCGGTTCCTCTTTTGCTGTAGTTTTTCGTTTGCCTTTCTTTGTGTTTGGCATTGCAGTCCATTTTAATCCCTCATTCTTGGTAGAAGCTCCAACAGATCAACACTGGAGCATTCTGAACACAACTGCTACCTCTGGGTGTCTGATGCGGTGCCGACGGTTGCTCTTTTCTCGCCGGGACCTGTGCCAACTGTGGACCGGTTGCCGTACCGTGAGAGATGCCCCGGGCCAGCCCCGCTCCCGAGCTTCCCGCACCGCAAGAGCAGCGACGTTGTTCGAGTTCGCCCCAGCTGAGCTGAGACTGAAGCCTTCCAGATCACAGCCCACTCCGACGTGATGTTTCCAGGAGGACTGCAGGGTCGTGAAATATCTGCGAGAGAAAGCCGCGTCCAGATGTTGCAAAGGGCTCGGCGCGATAATGAATTATCCACAGCCATTCCCAGGCTGGACGGCCTCCGTTTCGAGCTGCTGGTGGGGTTTTGCCTGCTTCCCGGCCTGGACTTGGTTGCGGTGCTTTGCTTGTCGCAAAACCAGCGTCCCCGGGAGCCTCGAGGAGCTGCCCCGGCGCACTGCGAAGCGGCTTTTCTCGTGGCTGCGCTTTGCCGTGGCGTTTTCTCCCAGGAGCTGGCACACGCCACCACACAGGAAATTCTGGTTGCACCGTTACTGCAGAGCCTATTGTTCGGGGCAAGGGCAGGATTCGGTCTTGCTCACATCCTAAAATGTCTCGCTGCGTTGAAAGGGCGTTGCGGAGTATCCAGGGCCGCCGGCGGAGCGGCAAAGCCCGGAGCTGGTTTTGCTCAGAGTTCACACTTAGCCCCGATCCCTGCGTTTCTGCTCAAACTCGCCGCTCGGGGTTTTCACGGGGCTCCTTAGGGTTAAGGAAAATGTGGAGTGAAACCAGAGTCGGGGCATGGTCTCTGCTCACCGTTAGCAGCTTCTTGCCGCTCAGCCTGCTCCTGCTCGCAGGTGATGTGTGGCAGGCGTGTTGACTGATGCAAAATCGGCGTGTGCGGGGGACGCAGAAACCCGTCAAACCCTTCCCTATGAGATGCCAGAAACCACGGCCTGGATGGTGCAGACGTAGGCAGGCAGGTACAGGGTGGCAGGCTCTGTTTTCATCTGCCGCAGTCTCGTGGCGTGACCGAGGACGCCTGTTAACCTGTCCGTGCCTCAGTTTCTCACCCGAGCGCTGGAGCGAACGCTGCACTGCCTGTGCTTGCTTTCACTTTGGTTTTTTTTTTTCCCCTTGACTAATCTTTGTGGCTTAGATGGTTGGCAGCGATAGCCGTGTTTCCCAGGCTGTGCTATCCAAGTTGCAAAACGCCGTTCCTCGCCCGTGCGGACCAACCGCAGGTCCTCTCGCGCAGGGCAACACGCAGAGTTTTGGCTACGGAGTGCCAGCCGGCAGAGACAAGAGGAGGATTTGAGAGCTTCGCTGTCCGCATTGCGCTCGCCCTCGCTGCAGGGACGGTTGCTCAGCCCTCGGGTTGCCTGCCCAGGCTCTCGGCTCCCACTCACTGGGTTTTTCGTTCGCTTTTGGCTGCCATCCCAGAAGGAAAACACCAAACTGGGGCAGGTGTAAAGAGTGAAGCCGCATGCGTGGCATTCCTCCGCTGCCGCATGCTGGGGCAGAATGAAGCATGGAAGTTCCCAGGGCTTTTGCAAACCTGGCGTCCCGGGAACCGAGGTTTAGCCACCCTGGTGAAGACGGGAGTGATTTTGCTGCCGGAGGCTTGTCTCGGTCCCGATTCCGCCCGTCAGTGTCGGCCGGTGAGGGTGTCATCGCCCAGCTTGCGAGGCGGCAGGAGACGCACGCTGGCTCCTGCGGCAAACTGCTGGTTTCTTCGCTTCGACAGACACCAGCTTCGGTTTGAGGGCTCTGCTGGGCTGGTGGAAACAGGGTGGCTGATGCCGCTGCGCGCTGGCTTGAGAAAGCGAGCTGCAAGGCTGCCCTGATGCTGTGGAGACGAGCGGAGCGAAACGCGTGCCTGGCAGCGGGATGGGGAGGCTGGCAGTAGCGGCCCTGTGTCCCTCGTCTGAACAAGCCGCTCTGGGGGCGGTTGTGGCTCGTTTGCTCTTGCTACTCCTCTTACGCCAGGCTGGCGCGGGGTAGCAGCTGGTACCATCCCGCTGAAACTGGGTTGACATTGTCTGTCTGAGGCCTCCCGTACACTCGGAGACTTGTCTGAGAGAGCCGTTAATCAGTTTAAAACTGCCCCGTTTCAGTGTCGGGTATGAAAAATGCCTATTGTGTGTAAAAACAATGCCACCGATGCGAGCGTCTGCCCTCAGCGCTGGAATTGTTCAGCTGAAGTGGTATGAAGTCACACGTCTGGCCAGAGCGGTGCGGTCGCAGAGCCTCCGGCCTCTCGCTCCGGCTGGTGTCGGGTCTCACTGTGGCAGTGCCTGGTCCTCTGCCCATGCTGGTGTGGAGGGTGCCGTCGGCTGGGTGGCTGGAGGGCGGCTCGGGCAGCGGAGAGCGAGGAGGAGGAGGAAGAGAGCGTTGGCTGCGTTTCTGAGCAGCACAAGGAGTTGGGTTTGCCCTGGAAGGGTGCTTCCCGGTGAGCAAAGGCACCAGCCCCAGAGCCCGTTACCGTCTTTCCATCCCTTCTGCCGCAGGGAATTTGGCAGCGTTCCTGGGTGCACAGCACATCCTAAACTTCTGCTCCGCTTTCCGGTTTCCACACCATAGACTGGAGCCAAAAAAGTCACCGGCTTCAGCAAGAGCAGGCGAGCACCACACACCGTGTCCCTCGGTGACCCTCTGGGATCATGCTTTGACCGTCTGCTGGTAGATAACGGGGGAAGCCAGGAGAAGCAGCCAGGCTCGAGGCGGTGGCCTCTGCGCTGTGCGTGGCTCCGTGGTGCGGGCAGTGCCGGCAGGCTGAGCGCGGCTGGGACGGATGCAGCGGAACCCAGCGCAGCCCGGGGGATGCTGTCCCCAGCCACAGGCGACCATGGCCGCGTGTGTTTTCCACTCAGATTTTAGACAACAGCGGCTGGTGAGTTTACTTTACGTGGTGTAAGTCCTGGCAAAACAATTTCTTCCTGTTATTGCTCCTCCAGTCTTAGCAGAGCGATAAGAGCCTTGTGCAGGGAGCTGGTTTCTCCCACGAGCTCTCCTGCTCCGAGCTGGGAGCTTGGAGCAGCAGTGCCCAGGATGACTCTTCCCCAGGCCTCCAGCTATATTTCGAAGTTACATTTGGTCAAATGATAAAAGGAACACCTGAGTAGAGTCTGTGTGGGGTCTCTCCACAACCAAATGGATGGGGTTCAATTTAGGCGATGTTTCCCATGAATTACCTCTTCAGTTGCCCAAGGAGGTAGCTACGGACGCAGAGACCTTGGCCTGGAAGACAAGGCTTGTGTTAAAATATATTGAAGTGGAAGCTGGAGACAGTGTGGGGCTTTGCTTGGACGCGGACTGGAGCTGGGAGAGTGCCACGAGTCTCGTCACTTCCCTGGCTCAGACCTGGTGGCTTCAGCTCACGTGATGGCTTCAGCCACCGCTCCAGGTTGCCACACCGCGCTGTCTCCTGGCGCTGAATGGGAGCCAGCGGTGCGATGACCGTGGTAGGTTTTGCTTCCGACTGGAGGGCTGCATGGATACCTCATGCTCCCCGGAAAGTAAAGTACCGTCCTTTTCCCACCGAACTCTGGCAGAATTAGGGAAATGGCACGGAGTTTCAGTAGCTGGAAGGCTCTGCAGGCTGGGGAGCGATTTGCGTGGAAAGCTTTCTCAGCTTCACAGCGAGGAAACTCCCTTGCTACAGAAACGCTGCTGTAGGTGGGTTTCCACTCCTGCAAAGGAAGATTCTGAAGGCCAAGCCTAAAATACTCCAATGGGAATGAAGCTGGATCTTAAACCCCCTTCTGCTTGGTTTTTAATTCCTTTTGAGCGAACAAACCAAACGGAAAGAGGAGCTGCAGGAAGGTGTGCTGGGTTCTGCCGTGGCCCGTGACAGGTGGTGCGGGTCAGCTGCAATTGCTGACGATAAAGAAATCGTTTCAGCTTTCCCAATTTGCAAACCCAGCGCCGGAGCTGGGAGGGCTCTTTCCACCGCTCAACAATTTGACTGAATTGAGTGGGCTCCGCTCCCCTTCCCAAGAGCGGGCTGCTGAGGGGAAGGAAAACCAGGAGAAAAGTCAGTCAGTCACCGGGTGGTGGGGCAGTCACCGGCTCGCCTGTGGAGAGCAAGGTCTGGGGGGATGCATCCCTGGAATGGCGTCTCCGGTGCGGTTAGCCCGCGATGCGGCCGCAAGGAGAGCAAAAAGACGGTGCTGCAAACCGCCCCGCGTTTGGGGCTTGTGTCGGGATTGTCTGGCTAATTTGTTGTCTAATTACAGCGCACGGCAAGGATGTTACTGGTCTCCTGCTCTCTCCGTTGCCTCGTTAGCCCAGCCGTAGCTTCTGCCGCGAGCGATGCTTCGTGCAGAGCGCTTAAGGCAGCACGCCGGGGAGGTGAGAGAAAAGGGGGCCACAAAAGCCCTGGTGTGAATGAGCCGACGTCGGAGCGTGCGGGAGGTTTTGGGAGCAGGATGGGAGCGGCTCCGCCGCCCCGCGGGACCTTCTGCCCAGGTCCAGTGCTGTGCACTGCGTCAAGTACGGCGGTGCTTGCAAATGGGGATCCTGCTGGAGGGAGCTGCTGGGGCAGCAGCCAACTCTTTGTTGCTGACTCTGCGGCGGTCGGTATTTTCTCCCTCTGGGGCACTGCAGAAGTGTCTGTCACAACCCCCAAGGGCAGGCATTGCCTTTCTGGCCCTCTCGCTGGTCTGTAATTGGTCCCTGTGACTTCTTGCCATGAGAAGTTAAAGCCAAATGTTTTAATCAACTTTTGTGAAGATAATGAGTTGCATTAGGTAGAAATATTTGTGTAAAAGGGAAGTAAGTAAATACATTTCAGGGCAGAAGCCAACCCATGTTTGACACAGCTAGAAGCAATTTTCTCCAAGGCACAAATTATTCCATAATTGCTCATTAGTGGAGTTGTTGCCTCCTTCCTCTGAAGCGTTTGCCTTTGTCCAGAGCATAGGAGGAGACAGTGGCTTATATGGAAGCTTTGCATGATCCGGGCTGGCGTGTTTGTACTCCGTAAGGCTCCTCTGATCATAGTCAGTGGGTTCTGAGCCCATAGAGAATTAGGGAATGCCACGTAAACTGTCCGTAATAAATACAGGGAGTCTATTCATATGGTTTCAGGCTTGAACTTTCTGAGTGATAATTACTCTATAATCTGTCCAGGCACCTTGCTTTGGTTCATGGTAAGCTTCAACTTTATTTCCAGCTGTAGGGCAAACAGGTTTAATAAGACAGAGTTGAAAACACACAGAAGTTTTGCTGGGGGAAGAGCTTTGCTGCAGGATGCTGCAGGACAGCTCTGTGGATCTGGGCAGTGCTGTAGTTGGGAGACGTGGACCCGATTGCTGGATATTCCTTGGGGCACCGTTCAGAAAAGGAAAAGCATTGCCTGTCTGCGTTCACACACGCTCACAAAAGCAGGTGCGACTGCTGCTGGGAGCAGGCAGAAGCCACTGATGTAGGTCTGCCTTTGGAGACCAGGTCTGTCTGGGTGGTCGTGCTGGAGAAACCCCTCTGTGCGGCGCTTCCCTGGTTCTTTGTATACTCTCTGCTGCGTAAGGATAAATACATTGCAAGAATGAATACTGAGCTCCCTAATTCGAGTTTAGTTTAAGCACTTAAATGCGTGTTTGAGCATATAAGCAGGAAATCTGTTTTTTATGCTGGAGGCGCAGCTCTCCTCTGGCACTGGGGACACGGCTGGGTGGGGGCTATGGGTAGGGGTGCCTGCGAGGCGGACGGGCTGCGAGCGTTCCCGGAGTCTGCAGGAGGGTCTCTAGAGGAGTAGCAATCTGGGACAAGATCTTCTGCAAAGAGTCCAGCAAAGTATCCTTCGGAGCCCTGTGTCAATCTGCTGTTTCTTTCTGTGGGTGGTAACGAGCTGGGGTTCAGCCTCACGTGCCTGAAGCTGTGGTTTCGAGCTACGAGGGGATGGGGAGACAGCGTTTTGAGCTGGGTAAATGACAGCCAGATTTGGCCTGGAGGCTATGGAGCCGCATGGCTGTAGTGATGGATCAGAACTTCGTATTCAGCACATAACCCAGCTCCCAAATTAGACGCTTAATTCATTTATCTCTTCCTTTGCTGTTGCATCCAACCACTGTTGAGGCTGGGGAAGCAGGGAGTCAGAGTCCCCGGTCCCGGAGATGGCGCGAGGAGGTGCAGCTTGGGAGGAGAGTTCAGCGTGGTCATCTTTTGGGGTGAAAACAAACTGAACGTGGGCATGTGCCTCTGATGTGAGGAGCAGAAAGGTTGGGTTTAGCTGGGTACGCGAAGCTTCCCTTGCTGCCTCATTCCTGGCTCCCCTGGGCCTGTTTTTGTCAGCGTGGCGCAGAGGGCTCGCTGCCTGACGTGCATCTCTGTACCCATGCCCTCAGCCGATGCTGCCGGGACCGAAGCATCCGTCTGCAGGGGGTAGCTCTTTGCCACCCTTCCCCATTGCCATGACTTTCGGGGAGGTTATTTTTGGCGCGCTGACTGCGTCAGGTTTCTTTTCTTGCTGCGAGTAGTTGTGAAATCGTGGCTGTTCTGCTAATGCCAGCCATGACTTCCCTGCCATCGGCTGGGGCCTGCGCTCTTGCTTGCACGCTGCCATGGGTAGGAGGGAGCATGTATTTAAAGACAGACAAGAAAAAACCCAGGAACAAAGAAAGACAAAGCCTGAGAGTGATGAAAGTCCATGGAAGATCCGTCTGGCTTCTGTGGGAATTGAGTTTTGCTCGGCTTTTCTGCTGGACAAGCCTATATTTTGGAACACTTTTTCTTAAGCACTTCTTTTGTCTCCGAAGGAAGACAGGGTCAGTTTTTCCATGCCGCTGACGTGAACGGTGAATCACGACTGGTGTGGGAAGGTGCTGTTACTGGGACCAGTAACCTGTCAAAATATTTGCCGTCTTCCTCCCAATGTCCTCGGGCGTTTTGCAGCCTCTGTGCCAAATAGCTGGGTATGACCACGGCGCGGAGTGCTCTGTTGATGCTTTGCAAGGGGGATGGGCAGGAAGGATTGACTCCTTAAAGAATTTTTATTTCAAGGGAGTGATATAGCCTATATATGGGAGAGCCCGTTCGTTTTACTACAGGAAGGAAACGTGTCAGCACGTAGCAGAGATCCAGCGTATGGCCTGTAAGCCAAGGTGAGCTTGCCTCGGTACTGAGTGCTAGCTCCAGCCAAATAAAAGGCAGAACGCTGGAGCAACATCCAGAAAGCTCAGCAGATTTTGCAAACCCTGGCGAGCTGGAGCCGGGGCCGGCCCTGCCCTGCCTGTGCGGGCAGGTCCAGCGCCGGCGTGGGAGTTTCTGCAGCTCTCGCACCAGCTGAGCAGGGTTTGAACCTGAGCACGGGGAAAACACGAGCTCCAGTGCTCCGCGGCTCGCTGTGGGCTGGTCCTGTGCCCCCAGCGGGGTGCATGTCCCTGCAGAGACGGGTGCGCTGCTCTTTTCCAAGGTGTGCTGCTGGGTCGGCAGTCGGATGCCCGGCTTGCTTGTGGCCTGCTGCTGTGATCCAGGTCCAGGGCTCTCCAGAGCCCTGGCAAGGTGTTACCACGCTGCTGCTCGGTGTTGGCTGAGTTCTGTGATGTTTAAAGAATTCAGTTTTGTGTGTTGTGAGCTGGCAGATCAGTGTGTTGGTTTTTTTGGCATGGTAGCAGTGTTTGTATATCCATGCTGTACGATTTCCTGCAAAAACTAGCTGTTGCCTGCGTGTGTTCCTAAAGTATTTGTGCTTTTAAAGCAGGGGTGAAGATGTAGGTGGGCTCGTCCTTGGAGGTGGGGAGATGCACCTGCAGAGGGGATGCGACGGGCGCTTTCAGAGTGACTGGTCCTGTCCTTTCCTGCTTGTGGTTTTTGTTTAGTCCCTTGCCACCCGCAGCAATAAATTCACTTGCTTTTGAAAAAGAGTTATTGGAGAGACTTAACAGAATATAGGAAAGGTGAAATAAAAAGATGCCTAATGCTTGGAGCAAAATCCCCAACTCCTTGTAAAAAAGATTCAGGCTTTGTTCCGTAAATGATAGTAAAGAGAGCCTTTAGCTGCTCCTGCTCAGCTGGGTTTTTTAACCCTAAAAAAGGGACAAGTGGGTCCTCGAGGAGGGCAGGGTGGGAAGGCAGAGGAGACACGGCCGTGTGCCCACCTGGGCGTGCAGAGCCCCGTCCTGGCGGCCGGGTGCGTGGCGGGGGCACAGCCGGAAGATGAAAAAGCTCATCGGTAATGACGCTAATTGAATTCGATGTTGCTTGCCTATGTTCCGAGCCGACTGCTGTCGCCCAGCGGAGTGTGGCTGGCTCGAGCGGGGCCCCGGTGCGTGAGGAATGCGAGCTGACAGCCCCTTTTTCAGGGCAAAGCCGCGTCGGTGAGACCGTGCGGCAGCCCAGACAGGGGATGCGCTCGCGGTGCTCGCTTGGAAAAGCTGCTTGTTTGGTTTGGAAGCCGTATCGGGTCGGGAGGGCAGGCTTGCATTGACAGCCTATGGTTTTGAAGTCTTGGATTGTCAGATGAGTGTGTGGGGACCAGCTCTGGCTGAGCTGGACTGCACAGTGCAGAGAACACCTACAGCATTGGCGGCGTTGCCACCGAAACTGGGCTCCAAACATCACCCACCCACTGATAATTCCTGCAAAGCTGCCTCCGTGTGCACCAGCCTGGGGTAACCGTGTGGTCACGGCCGGTGTGGAGTGGCTCTGGATGCAAAGGAGGATTATTTGTCGTTGTTGCTGTTGAGGGGGAAAGGCAGGAGAAAGGTGTCTGCGTGTCCAGGAGGCACCTTGTGACTGTTGAGGGTTGTCGGCCTGGGGTGGGCACGCCTGGATTTGGTGATACGCCGACCTTGTGAGGGAGAAGTAAGGCACAGGCGGTGGCAGACCCCTAAAAGCTCTGTGCCGTGCTGGGGTGAAAAGCTCCAGCCGGGGAGCAGGCCAGGCCCCAGCAGTCACCGTGCTTTTCTAGAAACATGAGATTCGGTGTTGCTTGTGCCTAAAAGCAATTTTGTGCAAGGCCAGCTGCCTCCCGAGGTTGGATATCCCGGAATGGGGCAGTGGCCAAATGCACAGCAGGTGTCACCGGCCTCTTTGGAACATCAAACCTCCACATACCCAGAAATTGGGTTGATTTTACTCAAAAGCAGTGCAGAAGACGCCTAAAGCAACTGCTGTTGAAGGCAAAGACGCTTGTACACCTGATACCTTGGCTCCAGTCAGAGACTTACCACCAGTGTTGGAGCAAGATAACGCCATACCTCACCTCTTAGTCAAAAGGCTTCGCTTGGTGAGTTAGGTTTTCTCTGACGTGGTGCTTGGGGAGTTGAGAGCAAACCAGCAACCGGCTGCTCGGTGCTGGGCTGCTGCGTTTCTGTTCAAAGGAGATGCTGGTCGTCGCGGTTTGCTGCGCTGTAAAGCCAGGCTGTCCTAGCAGCCGGCTCGTGAGAACCGGGAGCAGCTCCCCATCCTGCGCCTTTGCCTTTCCGTTTCCCTCCTGCGACACGGCGACGCGTTTGGCCTGTTCGGCGGAGAAACCCGAAAGGTGCGATGGTTTCTGTTCAAACTGCTGGGAGGAAAAAGGGCACGGGGGAAAGAAGTAGAGGGGAAATCCCACCTGTATAGCTGCCTAAAAAGAAGAGGTCACTTGATGTCTGTCTGGAGATAGAAACACGGAGGTGGTTCCATACGTGTGAGATGCCCTTGGACGTCACCAGGGCAGTGTAAGGGAGTTGCCGCGTAACACGCTGAAACGATTCGTGGAAGCGTTGGAGCCAAGTCGATTGCTGCATGTGCTCCCAGTCTTTGCGTGTGAATTTGGGGCCGCTGCTGACACTCAACTCTGTTTCTGGTCCTGAGCTGAAGCGCTGAACATACATTAACACAGGAACACAGCTTGCAAGGTCTGTAACTATGGCAATAGATCTGCAAATGTGACCCTCTGCACCGAATTTCAATGCCGGCATCGATGAGCTGCCTTGTAAGATGGCACTTCTTTTTTCTAGTAGTAATTCCATGTCAAAGAGGAAATATAAATAAACTCCCTAAACAAAAGAAGCAAGGAAAAAATAATTCTTTCAAACATTTGAGCAGGAACAATAGGGTAGGATATGCACTCTCTGGGGAGAGCTAATGGCTGAAACCGATAGGAGCACGGTGCCTGCCGTACTCTGCTTTGTAACTAGCACAAACCTTTGCTCGACCGAAGATTATTTATAGCAAATGTTATGGCAGAAGCATGTGTGACCTGTAGGCTCCCTGCTAGGGGAAGAGCTTTCCTGTGCTGTCTCTGGGATACAATAGACAATTATTTAGACACTATCTTTGTCTCAAGATAGAAGCGATTAAATGCTGGCTACTGATTTCTGCTCCTGTGTTCAGACTACGGGCAGCCATGCTTTTTTACTTCAGGGTTTTTGGACAAGGGAGGGATTTTTAGGGGGTCATTGTGGTGAAATGTCATCGCTGTGAAGTCTCTGAGGCATCTCTGCTAAATTGGCTAATTGGAAATGCAAAGTACTGTCACGGGCATCATGAAGTGGCTGCCTCCGAGCGTCCTCGCGAAGGATGGCAGCCAGTGGCTTGCTGCTGTTCAGCTGACGTTGACTGGGCCTGTTTGGGTGTAGACCCCGGAGCCTGCCTGTGCTGTTGCGTTTTAGCTCATCACTGTGGTATTAGAGTACCTACGTCTGCTACTGAATAGTAATTAAATGTTCTTATATATAGTTAACTACTTTCAGCTGACTACTGAAGAGCTTAAATAATCTACATGTAACGGCAGATATTTCTGGATTATAATGGTGGCAGTCGGTGCCAAATACCGGAGAAGGTTGAGGAAATAGCTATCGTGCATCAAGACGCAACCTTCTTCTGGAAGACGCCTGCTTTTTCAGGCTCCCTCATGTTGTTGGGGGTCCCTGTGCATCCTGGCTGTCAATAGCCAAAGCATCCATTTGGATCACCTTAGTTTTATTTTCTGCATGGCAAAAGAATTTAGAATTGCAAAAAAGGGCTTATGAGCATGTGAGGGAGTGTGCAAGGGGTGATGCTGCGGCGAGCACAGTGCTGGTTAAATGGGCGAAGGGTGTGTTCTCGTCTGCATTTCTCGGGCCAGCTGAGCAAGTCTGGAGAAGCATTTAGCCACAGGTACAGTGCCAAAGCCTGCTGGGCTCTGTGCAGAGCCTTGCTCTGAAATTCAGCTTCAGTAGGAACTGAGCTGTTACATCTTCAACTTTTGATTCCAGTTATCAGGGGCTTTTATACCTCTGTGTTCTCTTCTTGAGTTTCTCCTGCTCAGCTTCGCATGAGGAGCTGGGTGATGGCTCTCTCCCCTTTTCTGTGCAGGCACTGCAGGTAGAGAAAGCTGTTGCTGACTTGGTGGAAGGTTTAATGGCTTGGCGTGATCCAGAGCCGAATGCTGGTACCCGGGTAAGCTGCCTGGCCCCTCTCTGCTGCCTGGCACTCGCTGTCCCTCCCCTGGCAGCACCAGAACAAGTCCAGTTTATCTGACGTGCTGTTGAGCAGCTCAGTCTCTCCCTTGGCCGCAGGCAAAATGAGTCTCCTGCTCTGATTTCGTTGTGCTTAGCCGTCGCACAAACTCTAAAGCTCCCCGAAATGGGAAGGAAGTAATGTTTAAATTATACATGAGTGAACTGATTTACTCAAACCAAAGTTTGGAGTTCCGTCCTTATGAATGCAGGGAAGGAGTTATCCGTCTGTGCATCCACCCGTCTGCCCGGTGAATACTGAATTAACAGAAACACAAACGCAGATCCAGCACTGTAAAAGCTTTGGCTTAAACCAGTGAAAAGCGTGCGGGGCAGATGCGTGCTGCCACGGGGCGAGCGGCGCGTTTGCCTGGCGTTAACCTGGCTGGTGGGTTGCCCTCAGCGATGGAGTGAGACCCTTGTGCGGGTTCCCTTCTGCCACTGAAAGCTCAGGGTCTCAGCAAGCTCTGTTCCCTCCCAGCTGGAAAGGGAGTCAGACTGCTCTCCCGCCTGCCTCCTGCTCCTGATGAGGGGGTTTAGCTTCCTGTGGAACGTATTTTGCAGAGCATGTAAAACGCTGGTTAAATTCTATGGTCGCTTCCTATGGGCACTTGCTCAGCGCTCCTCGGGGAGCCCAGCACCGGAAAGCTGTAACTGCGCTTGCTGATGGCCTGGAGATCCCTTTTGCAGATGTTTCACCCAAGGCTCTTCTCCATGCTCCTTCCACCTCTGTGTAAAAAGATTTAATATACAAGCTGCCGTGCCAAAGCTCAGCAGCAAACCTTATCCTTGTCTCTTTAAAAAAAAAAAAAAAAAGATGCTGAAGTTTTGTAGGGGCTGCAGCAATTTGTGGTGCGGGCGGCTGGGAGCTGGGGGTGTGCCGGCGAGGATCTGCTGGGCGGGCAGGGGCTGGAGCGCGCCTGGCTCCTGCCTGCGTCATCTGGGAGCACGCTGCGGACGCGTGGACGCGGCTTTGGGGTTGGTCCTTCGGAGCGGCACCGGGAGAGCTGCTGAAACGTCTGCGGAGACATGACCAGAAAGGGGGTGAAGTCACGATTCTCTCCCTATTTTTTTGACCTAAATACACTGAAGTAACTCTACCCTCATGAAAGAGATAATTTCCTGACGCTGGAGAGCTTAACATCTGTTTCCTCCCATTTTTTTTCGGTGGTAGAACATGGTAACGGAAGAACTGGCGGGGTTTTCTTTCCTCTTTTTCTTTTGTATAGCGAGAGGCGCTGCATGCTTGGGCTAAATACGCTCTCCAAGAGCAGACAGGTTTCTCTCAAGGGTTATATGATCATTTGTTCTCTATTTTCTCTCCTTCCTGCCTCCCCCCACCCCTCCTGGAGAGGAGCGGATACGCCGAAGCCCAGGCAGGACTTCCTTAGCGCGGCCATGCCTTCTGGCAGGCTGCGCCGCGTGCCCTCGCCCTGTCACCCCCCTTCGCTGAAAAACAATGGCCAAAGGCTCCTTCTTGTTTGTTGTTTTGTATCCCGCAGAGGAAGAACCGAGTGGAAGATCATGTCCCCAGGGGCCCTTGGTGCCTTCCAGCTCCGGCTGCTGCCTCGCCTTTGCTGTGCCGTCCCCAGGCCTTGAGCACAAATGGGCAGCGCTGTGCGACGCTGGGGCCGGCCGACGGGTTTCGAAGCAAATTTAGCGCTGCTGAAAGGCGGGAGAGGGGGATGGAGAGCCGCGGCGGGGTGTCTCGAGTCCTTGCTCCACAGCAAGAGCAGTTCCTGTCCTTTGGACATCCAGCGCAGCACAGGTCGTCGCTGTGCCAAGAGGAGCTGGGCTTTCGTAGCAGCTTATTTGTGAGGTGGCCTGAAGCCCCTCGTATGCTGCTAGTATCTTGTTTGCAGTTGGGGTGTAGTGAGCCTCAGACCCTCGATATCCCAGGCTCCAAAAGCCTAGAGGTTGGCCTCGGGTCTCTCTGGGTGCTTTCTGCCAGAGACTCTGCGGTGGAGAGCACATTTCTCACGAGCGATCCTGTCCGGAGCCAAGGGCTACCGCACCACCAGCTTCCTCTTTGATCTCTTCCAAGGCTCGTTGCTCCTCAGGACCCCCGTCAAAATAGTTCTTCTTTTGGGTCACTTGATAGAGAGGATTTACGAGTTGACTGCAACCTGGAGTCCGCGTTCTCCAGAATCCCACACCACCTGGGGACACCTGGGTTTCCTTTTGCCGACTGGTAGGGATGTGGGTGTTATCTTACTGAGAGCGTCTGTTGGGGTGTCCACCCTGCACCCAGAGCTCTATCGCCTTGGAGCGTGTTTGCATGTGGCATTCCCAATTAGTAGTTTAACCTTATGAACAATAATCAAAACCAGGCTCGCAACACGCCCCAGTACGAACAGCCGGATTACACAAGGATATGCGAGGAACTGAAAGGCCGTTACAACAAGGCTGTAAAGAGCTGTCCTGGAGGAGTGGAAGGGGTAGGTGCCGTTCTCTTCTCTCTCCACAGAGGTGTCTCAGGAGAGGAGGGGGTAATTGCTGATTTCGTCCATGAGATGGTTCTCGGAGTACTGGGACGGCAGCAAGGTAGGACCCAAATACTTGATTAGGCTCAAGGCCAGTGCTTTTATCATAGCTCTCCAAGGTAAAGGAAAACAAAGGAATAGACAACACGGCAAACGGCAAAAATTGAAAAGAGTCATAAACAATTCTTGGCGTTTATTGTGCAGCAAGAAAGGGATCAAGCACTGGAACGTGTGAGGAAATGCCTACGTCAGCTCCCAAAGTAAACACGCCAGCATCACGATCCAGTGCAGCCGGTGGAATAACCAAACAAGTGTAACAGCTGGAGGTTTCATCCAGCACACACCGCGTCCGTTGTGATCTCTGAGCCCACGGTGGGTGCCAGGAAGGCTGGGGGCTAACGCTGGTAGGCTGCTCAGCACCACGGCCGCTTGCCCACTGCCCTGCCTCCCCCAGCCCCAGTGGATGGGGGGAGAGGAAAGGAAGAATAAAAGCAAGAAAGCTGATGGGTTGCAGTAAAAATTGTTTAATAAACAAAGGAGAAGTGAAAGAAGAGGGAAGGAAAACAAAACAAGCTATGCATAGGCAATCCCTCACCACCTCCTGCGCGTAGACTGGTGCCTGACTGGTTCCTGAGCATCTCTCCTATGAGGAGAGGCTGAGGGAGCTGGGCTTGTTCAGCCTGGAGAAGACAAGGCTGAGAGGGGACCTAATAAATGTTTATAAGTATCTCAAGGGTGGGCGTCAAGAGGATGGGGCCAGACTCTTTCCAGTGGTGCCCAGCGACAGGACAAGGGGCAATGGGCACAAATTGAAGCAGAGGAAGTTCCAGCTGAACCCGAGGAAGAACTTCTTCCCTCTGAGGGTGACAGAGCCCTGGCCCAGGCTGCCCAGGGAGGCTGTGGAGTCTCCTTCTCTGGAGATATTCCAG
>Ga0065711_1036946_pt1 | contig 20378 bp, 12 predicted proteins | sample Hoacrofraction12_FD_59098 | JGI IMG/M metagenome (GOLD analysis project Ga0065711, IMG submission 59098) | Hoatzin crop microbial communities from Cojedes, Venezuela - Epithelial fraction 12 v2 (version 2) | ecosystem: Host-associated > Birds > Digestive system > Esophagus > Crop | place...
AACAACTTCATCTGTTCACTAGGAGGCCCAGACATAGTTACAGCTACATCCAGACTAACAGAGTTTCTCAGTGCACAGCCCTGGCTTTGGGATTGTAGCTTGGTAATGGGTGGCAGAGTGAGGAGGGAAACAAAGGGGAAATTACTCAAACATTGTGGAAAAGGTGAGGGGAATTTTTTTTTGTGATTGTCCCATCCTACATGAAAATATACAGAGGACAAATGATACAGCCATGGACATTTGTAGAGAATCAAGGACTGAAACCTTTGGTATGAAGGCATTTCTACCATACAAGTCATTCCTTCAGGCTACTTCTGCCTCTTAACAAACATCATTACATGTAATGATGACATGCTTTGTAATGTAATGCTCAAGCTTTGGTTTCAGTGCAACCTCTTACACTTTGATAGTGAGATCCTGACTCTCCCTGTTGTTGGAGATGGGCATTATATCCACCTTATCCATTTACTTTGAAACATCCAGAGTTTTCTAAAGAACTGTCGTAACTTGGGTGCTAAACTCAGCTTCTGCACGCCACGGTGTAGTATCAGTGGTGACTCTGAGGAAGCTGCTTATGAAAAGCCAGGCTTTTCACTTGTCATTTCATCACGAGTTAGCATTAGCAAAAGTTCCTTGTTTTGCATTTCAACTAGCCACTGAGGTGTGTTCCGTGTAAAACAGTGCGCATCTTTCCTTTAATTGCTGTCTGATACCTAAATGTTTTTCCAGTCAGTGTTAGTTTAATTAGTAGGCTTGCAGTTTAGCAATATACTACAGACTTTCTGCTCATTTTTGAGAAGTGCAAACAGGCAGGTTTTTAAACCTTAGAGTTGGTGATTGTGTTTATCTGTAACAATAATGAGGATTTAGTCAAACTGACAATTATTTGCCCTAAATTATGTGGAAGTCAGAGCCTCAGTCCTCAATAACACTTAAGTTATGGAACTCCTGCTGAACATGTCTTAAGTTTGTTGCCTAAATGTTTTTGAGATGAGAGCCCAAATTACAACTTCATGCTCGTCCACCCAATTCAAATATGCATGGGTACCTGTATCCCATGATGTCCACAAAGATAGCAAGGACTGAGTGGATGTTCTTTCAAAAGATGGTCTGTCAGGTCTGGTTTGTTGACAAATAACGTTCACCCAGTACTGCCTATCTCGTCCTCCTCTGTAGAGGAAAGGTATCGTTCTTCAGGCCCAGGCTAAAAGAGGTCTCCATCTGAGTGTAATAAATCACCAAACTATTTTTGTGATCAATTCTGAAGTGTGATTTAAAGAAGAGTTACCTCACTATGAGGAACATCTGCCTTAGAGGTTATGCAATGTGCGTAAGTCATGCTTACACATGAAATGTTTAGCAGATTTGTTGCTTTTTAATGTGTTTGTTGTTTTCAATGCTGATGTCTACTTTTAATTGGGTTCTCTCTTCCATAAAAGAGACTAAAAATACTAGCCACTAAAAGCATGTTTCTACGATGTTACTCATTTCTCAGGAGCTTTTTAAAGCGGAAAAAAAAAAAAATTAAACTAAGCTTACAGCTAAGTGAGGAAGTAGAAAGCTATAATCACAGATAAATAAGAGACTGGCATATTGCTGGCATCAGTGCTTTCACCTGTACTCTGCTTTTCATTTAGGAAGTGATTATAAGAAAAGTGTAAGTTCATACAGACACCAGTTCCAAGACAAAGATGCAGAGATTTGGGTTTGTACTTGGCTAGGATTTCGGTAGGAGGATGAAGGGGTAAGATTTTGTTAATGTTGTACAAATTCATATCCTCCAGTGCAATATACATAGGAAAAAAAAAAAGCCTCGCTCTGTACTTTGTATAGATTAGTTTTTAACTGGATTAAACTGAAACTCAGCGCAGTGACAGACGTCTAGTGTTTTATTTTAAGCAGGTGGGAAAGAAGTGGGTTTAGATCTTGTCTATGTGCACAACTTTGTTTTTCTGCTTAGAAGTCCTTCCTGTTTGCCCTCCAGTTTTTGCTTTCCAAAAGATGCAAAAAGGAATTTATAAAAAGCTGTAAGTATCCTGTGTTCTTCCCTGGCACCAGCTGCCTCACTGCAAAAGCTATTCACTAATTAGGTACTTGAATGCTCAATTTTCTATATTCATAAAAATAGAAAACCAACTAATTAAAATGCAACTGCAACAGCATTGCAAACTCTTGACAACACCACACATTTCTCTGACTTTTCAAATTCAGAACAGAAATCCCAGAGAAGGTGAAGCACCCAAAGGTATAGTAATAGATTTTGCTATAGGTTGCTTTCTCTTTGCTGACAGATTTTGCCTTTAAAGCCAGGTCTCCGCCATTTCAGGATGTCAGAATGGCTGTGGCAATGTGTCTCTTGGGGAGATCCACAGGACATGATGCCATATCCAGCCACATTAGACTTTTCCAATTTGTAAATGTATCTGGATTAAGAAAAAAATTGATGCATGGTGGCATTTTGTGAAGAAGTGAAGCTCTGAACTATGAATTGTCCTTTGGTAATTTATGCAGAAGTAGGCAGGAGCTGTCACTAAGGTTGGCTCCAGAAGTACTTTCTTGCTTAGATTCTGAAGTGTCTATTACTTACTGAAATGAAGAGGTATTGTACCAAGGTAGCGAAATGAGAGTCCCATCTGAAAACGCAGCAACAGTCACTGTAGTATAATTACATTTATAAAAATGATTTTTTTTTTTTTTACTTAATGGAAAATAGGGAACTAGTTTGACTCCTATTATTTACGCATCCACTGACAGCAAATATCAAAACCATCTATAGTCACCCTAATGTTTTCTAGTGCTTTAAGAGCTCTACTTGCCAGAATCACTTTGTATCCAATAGTAACAGTTTTTATAATTATGCTATCCAATACTATGCTCAATAACAGCCTGCATATTTGCTTGTGTAGTAAAGTACAGCATCAATGAGGGAAAGCAATTTTTTTCAGAGATACTTAAGTTTCTAAGTCTGGTATACTTTTCAGTGACAAATGCAGTGACAGAGGAGCACTGCAAAGCTGACCTCTCCATTCGTGGCACCCTTTCCATCAATTCAAGGTGGTAGTCTGAATGACTGCATAGCAACTGCTGCTCAGTCGCTGTTGCAAACAATTTGTTCTTTACTCAAACGTGCGTTTCCTTAACACATAACAGCTCACAGCTGGTATCTTCTAAGGAACTGCCCTGAGAGCCATTTCAGTGTTAACAGAAGGTGATGGTGCATACAGTACAGAGTTTCCCCTCTAATGTCTCATTTCACACCCTCTCCCACTAGCATATCATGGCTGTTAATGCTACATTGAAAAGAGGACTTCAATTTTTGTGCTTCCTACCACCAGTGACAGTGGCGGAAGCAGGATGGAGGTGCAAGCAGCTGTCCACCTCCACTGTGCATCGTACCAAGCTACCCCACCGCGTGAATCCAGAGCCCACCTGTTGTCCCAAAGGTGGGATCGTTGACCCGGTGTGCGATACGCCGACAGACACACAGAGCAGAGGGATTGTCTGCGAGGTGTGTTTGTGCAGATATGGGTGCTGGGTGGTAATTCCACAAAGCTAGCACACCGCTTAGCAGAGCCACAAGGACTATATACTCTCACAAAACCAAAGAAATTAGTCACTACATTCCGACTGGTTCATCACGTTGCACGCTTATCTTAGAGGCGTGCTCCTTCCTTCCTTCACTGCACACGCTCGCATGCTGGGGGGGTGCGGTCTTTTTGGTTCTGAATGGAGTCAGTGGTCACGATCTCCCCTTGCTGCCTTTGCCTTTTTCCTAGTTCCCCTGGCTCTGTGTTAGCTTCATGCCTCGCTAGCAGTCACCCTCCTTTTGGCATCTTCCGGGCTGGATGTGCCCGTTTTATCAGTCTGTTAGCTCCTCTTCCAGGGCATAATTGTTAGGAAGGCATGCATTGTTTATAGAAAGTAATCAGGCCTAAATGAAACAATGTCATTACGACCTAAGCATTTCTGCCCTATATCGCTACGACCTAAGCATTACTGTGACCTAAAGACTTATCCCTGATATCACACCTAGGTGGAGAGGATGAGTTATTCAGCCATGGAGCAGAGTCCTATATGAACTTGTATATACGGACATTTCCACAGTCACAGAAAGACACTAGGTGCTTTGGTAGCAATGAGTGAAGCTCTGAGCCCATGTCTATTCTACAAGCTGTGCAGACCTTGCCAGGGCATTTAGTACCGAGCAGAAGTGACTCGACATCTGCAACAGAACAGGCCCTTCCGCAGGCTCAGCACGTACAGCTGCGGTCCGTCTCTTCACTGAAGGGAGCCCAAGACAAGGATTACCGAGCACTTCCAGAGGCGAATCTAGAAGCAGTGGTGGAATAATAAAATAGGATGCTGAAAACTGAATGAGCCCTCAAAAGCCAAACAACAGCTGCCGTCTTTCAAAAGGGCTTTTCTTCTTTTTCTTTTACAAGAATGCATTTCTTACATTAGGCCATTTCATTTTGGAAGAGATCCTGAAAGTGCAAATGAGCACAAAGCTAACGACGCTCTGCCTGAATACAGACACCTCCAGACCGTGCTTGATCTCTGAGCACAGTACACCACAGCTGGATAACAACCATATGAGAATCACTTGGTGTTTAAAAACCCAAGATATTGCCCAGGAAAAGGTACTGTTTACATTTATAGCTGGAAACCACAGTCCTGCTAGAGTAGGATCCTATGGGCTAGTGAAATAGAAAAAAGGCAATGCTGTACTATTTCTGGCAAAAACACAGCTGGATGCCACAGGATTATAGAGACGCCAACTCATTGTCACTCCTGATGCTGCTCGAGGAAGAACTGCTTTGGAGATAGTTGATAAATCGGTTTAGATTAGCTTTTTTCCCCAGGAATTCTAAAGGCAAAAATTGCATATATCAGAGCCAGCTTAGGGATGCTGGTTCATTCAGTTGCTGAAGCTCTCAGGGAAGCACGATTACCAATGAACAGCCAAGCAAACTGATAAAAATCACGATGTTAAGTATGAGAACTGGGATAAAGGAATAGCGTGCTGTCATCAAGGCATGCCTTAAGTTTTTGATCAGAGTTTCCCTGTATCTCTAGTTTAATTGTCTGTGCTCAATGTTTTGCTGCTTACTACACGTAAAGCCACAGCTCATTTTCAACTACAATAGTTTTATAATTCTTAGTCTAAATACTCTCTCTTTACATATTTTATGTTTTAGCAAGGAAAGAGGAAAATGAAGTGCTGTAAATGTTTACTTATTTGTGTTCACTATTAGAAAATTATCAAGAACTTAACAAATCAGATATGCTATTCATAGTCTAAATAAGCATCTGTATTTTAACTTTCTACTATGTTTACAATACTCAGACAAGAAAAATAACCAGCCAGTCATCTGCCCTGATGGGTAGGTTTAGCTCAATCTACAGGTAATTACAGTATCATCAGAATAGTCTTTATTAATTTATCTATTAATTATTTACAGCTTCCAAGTTGCATTTTAGTTGGCTCAGTCTTTGGATTAACAGCAGCCTGTCTTTTGGTTGGACTGATTGCTTTCCTGTACATTAAGCACTATAAACTATGTAAGTGGTTTCAAGGGTCTAAATTTCTACTTAGATTCTATTACAATTTCTACATTGAAAATTGTTTTTGTAAATGATTTTATTCTAAGGCCATTAGGAAGGATGAGCTACTATAGCCAGCACTGCAACACTCCTTACCACTGTTGTGATCTTTAGCCACTGCTCCCAAAAGCAACGCTCATGTGCTTTTGTACCCATTTACTTAAAAGCAATGTTTTCATTTGGTACTTTTGTGGCTGCAGACTGCTAAGCCATCTGCGCTGTGACGTGGCACCACAGACCTGCGCTGGCTGGATTCAGGTTGGATCCTGCAGCTGCCTGACTGCCTACACGGTGCCAGCCCTATGGAGGGCCAGGGATGACCAGTCGGCATCGTATCCATTTTTATCTCTACCAGCTTATACATGCTTTGTCGTAGCTCATCTTTCAGTCTAGACACATCCTAAATGTTTCAGATGTCCCTCAGGATCCTCAGGACAAAGGCAGGGTTGCACCAGTGTGGCACTGAGCATGCACAGAGCATTTTTCTTATTTATTAAAAAAAAATTTTAAAATGCAACATAGTAGTTATGAAATAGGGAAAAAGTAGTGCTGGGATTAGATGCAATGCATTCACATACTGCCACAAAGGACTAACTGAAAAGAAGCAGTTTGAGTCAGAAAAGAAAGTGGCTAATACAGATCATCCTGCTCATGCTTGATGTGCATGTTTCATCGGTAGAACTTCAAAGCAGTAACTCCCAGCTCCTTGATGATATGGTTCCTTCATTACTAAAAAGAAACAGTGACAAACTACTGCATCTAAATAACCTTTTCGCAAACAAATTAATGTGGAAGAAACCTTGGAGGCTGGCTGGCTGTAGCTGACTGTACAGTCATGTATCTGGCAACAGTGGTGGATTAAACATTGTTTAAACAATTGCAGCTCTTCAATCAAGAGAATTTAATTGCCTGTTTTAAGGAATAAAGCAACAAAATATTTCTATACTCTATCACAATATGATATCTAAATCTATATAAAGTAAGGAACCAATGAGTTGAAAAAAATAAAAGCTAACTCAAGCTTGTTTTAGGCAGCCATTTGCACTGCGTAAGTGCAGCTCACTTCTCGCACAGCTGCTCTCCTTGGTGCACGGCTCCTCAACGCTGCCCAGAAGCTGGCTGCAGCCTGTCCAACGCCCAAGGCAAGCTCCCCGGGCAGCTCCCACCACTGGCTCCCAGCACTCCCACACCTGGAGAGGGAGGGCATCACCTGCCCGCAGCTGGCAAGGAAGGGGCAAATCTGCCCTGCGATGTGAAGGGCAGCCTCCTGCCTTGTCTCCAGGGCAGCAGAGAAGATCCTTCTGGACATGCCTGGACAGCAGCGAGGGAGAAGCAAGCCGTGTACCATCCCAAGCCTCTCCTGAGAGCATGCATACTGCTGACTATGTAGCTCATGCAGGAGAGAGGGAACAATTAGTGTTTATTTCTTTTTCTTGCTCTTTTTTAATTTAACGTACATCTAGAAACATGCATATCCCTTTTTCCTTACAGTTCCTCAAAAAATACTAGTGTTCAAAGGAAGCATAGAAATGAAGCATTTGGAAGAAGCTGTTTTGAATTACCAGATTGTGGGCTTTAATCCCAAACCATTAATACAAAACTTTTTATCTGAACTATCCACAAGAGAGAAAGGTACAAACTCTCTTCTGGAGTAACATGCAATGTAACACACAATGTAACACTGCAAGACAAGAGCAAGCAACTCTGCTAAAGGACCAGCAGGATCTGAAAGCTTCTTGGTTTCAGGTGCACATAGAAGACAATGGCACTCGCACAGGTCCACACACTGTTCATGTGTCTCCAAATGTATGCAAGTGTGACAGGGCAGAGTTTTCCATCAAAATCATTTATGACGCTCATAAGTGGCATCCTCTTGAGTAGACAACACCACTGACTGTCATGGGTAAAAAACCTGCTTTGCCATGCCGTGAGGGTATGGTTTAATTTCTGGAAGATGGTAGCTGTCTGGACATACAGTTGGTAGGGCTACCACTATGGGCTTCCAGCATAGCTTTCTCTGGGGCTTTTGGTGCTCAGCATCTGGGGGGAGGCAGTGAGGAGAGGGACCTTGCGGTGCTGTATCATATCTTGATAAAATGTGAAGGAGTCCAGTGATTTGCTTTTTAGCCCTGCCAGGGCTGGATGCAGTGCAATGTTTAACGGACATGCCAACTGCTGTGGAGTGGCTCACTTTAACTTGCAGAGCCCATTACTTCTTTCCTGAAGAAATTGAACCTTTGAGGTGTAAAGATGATGAGTAGCTCTGAGAAGGATCCTTCACAGATGCTGAAGTTAAAAACAAAGCATCTCTTGGTGATGAAGACAAAATTGTATTGCAAAGAAAACCGAACTACATTTACATGACCACGCAGTGCAGTTCACTGCTAACACCAGACTTTCAAAGAGTACTACAAGGAAATCCTGTCCTCTCAGTTTACAAGGTGACTCTTATCCTGTGATCTTTGGGCAGTCCGTTTATCCTTTCCTCTTTGGTCCACGTGAAAACATGTGGAGGGGACACATGGCCTTTAAACCTGTGTTAGCTCTGCCATGAGTCAGACTCGCTCAGAGCCTGCTCTGGAGTGAGATCAGCGCAACTGTGTCCTGGACATCCAGCTGTATATGCTTAGACATGCCAGAAGGAGAGAGTTTTGAGAGGGATGAATCTAAGGAGCAACAAAAGTACTGCTCCTGATAAGATTTCACAGGCTTTGTCACAAACTATCCTAATAAAGTATTAGAAAAAAAAAAATAGAATCCCACCCAGACCCGATTGTTTGTCCCAATGTAAGACACCTACATAACGCTGCAATTGCAAACCAGTGCACGCAAGGGAAACAAAAATGTTCCAGATACAGGTCTAAGTCTAGCCTGAGGTCTAGATTCAGCAGGAGAAACAGAGCTACCCTGAGAAATTTGAAGTGCCCACAGCATCTATATTCCTGCCTATCCGACTGGATATCAGGGAGCCTAATCTGTTGAACAGACTTTGTGGTCTCTACCTCTTAGAAGGTTTCAAGACACTCTTACAAAGAGACAAAAAAGGGAAAAGAATAGCTCTTGAAGTTTGTGAGGTACTTTCCCGAGGATGTATTTTTTTAATAGGGTAACACTGACACTTTACAAGAAGGTAAATAGATTGTTCCTCCTGCAGCAGGGAAACTGCTTGTCTGTAATTCACCACCTTTTAAACTGTGCTGGAGCAGCTGTTTTGGGTACCGCAAGAAGGACTAGCAAGGGGAAGATGGGAACTTCATAAGCCAGGGAATATTTAGTAAAATATGTAATTACATGTTACATTTGTTGTAGAAGCCCTGTAGCTGGACAAGTACTAAGTTATTACAAATAAGTACATTTTCATATCCAGAGGTCTAGAGGTTTATTGTGTTTAAGCTGTCAAAAGAACATTGTTTCTCATACTTATTGTATTCCTTAGACTGGATCCCTCTTGCTTCCTGTATAAATAACCAAATATATAAATACCAAGGCTATAAAGAGCCAAATAATCAAGTTTCTTTGACCTCCTTTTCACATCTTCATCTGCTTATCTAGCATCAGCAAATACCATATCATCTGCCTGTGTGTGCAGAGTAAGTGACTTCTGCCCTGAAGCAATTCAAATCCAGTGATTACTGGAGGAGGATGTAATCAAGGATAACATCAGGCTAGGGCTACTGGGCCACTCAGGCAACTGCTTCTACCTATAATCTGTGCTTCAGGTAACACCTACAGCCTTCATGTTTGACAAACAACTTGTTTTCAAAGTACTGTACAAAGCCTGGAGAATCCCATCACAAAACAGATATTTCTAAGCTTTCAGGTATGTATAATGTATCTATGGGCCCCTTCACATTAAGAGCAGTACGGAGCACTATCGGATGTAACTTGACGGTGAAAATGAATTTGTTTCAGGTGTACAGAGTCGTTTGGAACAGGAAGCTGTAACTCACCAGTCACAGTGCAAGGATGATTCAGGCCCAGGAGACCCTGGCGGTACCTTTCTATCGAATTAGTCCACACCGTTCTCCAGTAGATATATTCACTTGGCAGGTTATTTGTGCCACTGAGAGTCACTACAGAAGTCCCAACAAACTGGTATAAACAAAGGCTGAATTTAACTTGGATTTTTGCTTTCCTTGAATTGTTTTGTTTCAAATGAGTGAAGAATATTATATTCCCCACTATGAAATTTGCTAAAAAGTAAAGTCACTGGTAAAAAAAAAAAAAAGCCAAAAATTTAGGTTCTGTTATCTTCAATCCAGCCATTCCACCACCAGTTTGCTTTCCGGGAGACACCACATCTGACAGGAGCAATTTCATTTTCCCTCTCCCCTCTCAACAACAGGATGTAATTTCATATTTACTCTGCTGCAAAATTCTAGTGGCAAGAAAGCAATATAGATTTTAGATTTCATACTTGAGGAGTGTTAGCATCAAACCCTTGTCTGGGTTTCACTTCTTAACTAGGTTGTCCTCAGACTTTAGATCTTCTCTTCTTTTGTAGCAAAGTAACAAAACATTTTTGTTGGTGGCAGTGACAGTGAATGGGCTGAAAGCAGCCTGCTGAAGACAAGTGTTTAATTTCTATCAGGCTGATAGGAATCATACTTTGGTCTTATTCCTGCTGCCAGAAAAAAAAACCCACAGCCTTTAACAAAGAACAATTCTTCTCTCTTTTAAGATGCGCAGTTTGACACACTTTGCGTATATGTATATAAGTGCAGTGTCTTACTGAGTCCAGGTACAGAGCACTCAAAGAACAGCAGACATATACTTATTTTCTGTTGCAATGCTTTTGTCTGTAATAAATCACTCTTGGTTTAGCATCCCAGGTGCATTCTGCTGCATCGGCTTTTTAATGGAAGACTTTCTCTCTTGCTTTAGCAAAGTGTCCTGTTGTCTCCGAGATAAGAGAAATTCCCCCCTCCCCCCCGCAGTCAATGCGACTGTCTGTCTTGAACTTTCCATATCAAATTTCATACCTGACGACATCAAGCATTGTATATCTCTATCAGAGCCACAAAGAGTGGACAGAGTTACCTGAAGCCAACCAAGAAATAAAACACAATATTGGAGCAAATGGATTATATTTTTGTATGTGCAAACTACAGTTCTCTCCAAAGGCATCTGACAATATCAAAATACTAAGATGCGAGGTTTTTCATCCAGCAGCTCAACACTGTGTAGAACAAACCTTTCAACTCGAGATGGCAGGTAAACTGTATTGTTTTATCTTATTATTTTTTATCTCTTAGAAGTTTAAATTTGGATACTAGCTTGCAAGTACTTCAGCTTCTTTTAGTGTGGCTGAATACTGGAAAAAGACACCACACAAAGTTATTAGAGGTATTGGAGTCTTACCTAAAGGAGATTCTGTCTTTCAGGAAGTATCTCTATATGTCAGAAATTGTAAACTTTAAAAATGACCTAACAGACTTTTACCCCTGTAACTCACTAAGGATCAAATCAAACCTCTCAACTAATGCTGATCAGTAATTTTTTTTTTTTTATTTAAACTGTTTCAGAAAAATGAATGAAACATTAGTGCCAGCTCACCATTTTAGTTTGTCATTCTCTTAACTGAAGCCAGCTTTTAAGTCAGTAGGAAGACATCTGTTGAATTTAGCACACTTTGGAGTAGTTTCTCTGAAAGTCAATGTGAAAACCAGTGATGGCTGAATATGAACATACTACTAAAAATTTTGTGGACTGGTGCAAATTTGGCAATACTTTTTAATGCAAGTGGATTTTTGTATGGATACATTAACACCCTTTACAGTAGGTCAGTATATTACTATTGTAAATAATTGTATTTCTGCCTACTTTGTAGAAGACTCTAACAGGGCTGCTAATAAACCGTCTCTGACTGCAAAACAGAGCCACACAGAACCCTTAAAGTATTAGTGGTTTTAAAACAGAACAAAACTATTTCTACTAGTCTCCAGGTAGTTATTTAATGTAATGGGACATCAGTGAAATGTCAAAATTACAGTTTTAATAGTAGAACACAAACCACTCAGCCAACACGACGTATTTTTGGAGTGGCTTTGGTGCCAAGACCTCTACCCTCTTCTCTGTTAAAAAAAACCCAACCCCAAAACCAAATATTCTGATCCATCTATCCAAGAAGCAACTAGCACTTCGAAGATAAAGGGCTTTACTGCACATCCAAAGGCTAACGTGGATGGGACACTTCAGTGCTGTGCAGCTGGAAGGAACAGGAGCAGGGTGAGTTTAGTTACCTGGTTTAAGGAACTATTCCTAATTGAGGAAGAAATCAAAAATAAGGACTATGAGGATGGATCTGGTTTCATCCCCTGTGTAACTTCCAAAACAGAAAAGCACAGTGAAGAATGTAGGATCAGATGCAAGGTTTCTCCTGAAGGTGAAACTTTTGAGGGAACCTGGGTTTTAAAACTTGATTGAGCTCCACTTAACAAAGGAAACGGACTGTCTTCAGCGAAGACAGATCTGCATATGACAGTAGAAACGTTTGGGATACCATTTAAACTTCTTGAACGATAGTACTGCAATTTAAGAGTTCTCACTGTGGGTCACAGGTCTATGACATGGTATGGAACTTTTTGTTTTACTTTTTTCCTGAAATAGATGCTGGTCAAGAACACAACAGAAGTGACATACTTTTCAGGCTATGTACAGTATGAACAAAATAAGTAGAAAAAAAATCTAATAAAAGAACAACAGCTTTGCCACAATTAAAAAAAAAAGTAAACACAAAAGATCAAGCTTTCAAATTGAATGATCAAATATCACTATCCAATGCATCCATTTAGTAAAGCACGTAGACTCTAAGTGTAAAGATTTCAGCTATGTATGTCCAGACAACACTTGATAGAAGAAAATCTGTGAGAAAATAATGGCTACTTCCTACAGAGACATTTGTAAAGACAGATACTGCCTTTGGAAAAATATCTGTTTACTGCCTATGATTCTAGATAAATTCTCAGCAAGCGTGAGTTTTCTCCACGGGTGGTGAAGCCAGCCATTAGTTCTTTCAAATCAAGCCACCCTCATGTATTCAGTGATCGGCACACCCACAGCATGCTAGTCATCTTCTGAAACATCACCGAGGATGGCTGCGTCGGGCAGCTTCTTTACCCTCAGGGTCAAAACTTACCACCATGTTACGTAAGGAAGCTGCACCCTGGGCACTCTGCTCCAACAAACTCCATACATTTTGCAAGAAGAACACTCTGATCTTCCTGCTCATCTCACTGCTGTTCGCCACCCATCCCACAAAAGAAGCATTATCTTGCTAAATTTTTTCATCTAGTTTCAAAGCTAAAGTAGAGCTAACTACACTGGAAAAATGCACCTGGGGCAAAGGCAGGGTGTGGAAAATATTGTTGCCATTGCTTGTATGCACTCACCAGGAGACAACGAGAACTTACAATCATAGAATTGTTTAGGTTGGAAAAGACCCTTAAAATCATTGAGTCCAACTGTAAACCTAGCCCTGACAAGTCCACCACTAAACCGTGTCCCTAAGCCCCACATCTACATGTCTTTTAAATACCTCCAGGGATGGTGACTCAACCACTTCCCCGGGCACACTGTTCCAATGCTTGACAACCCTTTCAGTGAAGAAATTTTTCCTAAAATCCAATTTAAACTTCCCCTGGCACAACTTCAGGCTGTTTCCTCTCATCCTATCGCTTGTTACTTGGTAAAAGAGACCAATACCCACCTCGCTACAACGTCCTTTCAGGTACTTGATAAACAGGGCAAGCTGACCTCAGACCACGACATAAACATTCGAGTCATTCAAACGCCTCAGCATATAGGATTATACAATGTGCACAAGGGCCATATTCTCTCATGCTAGAGAGAAGGAAATAAAACAAGGCACAGGAAGAAATTTCCAGAAAACACTGACGCAGAAGGAGACATATAAAATAAAACATGGCGAACAGCATCGCTGTTGCAGCAAAGGCACCATCAGGGACTATTTGGGTCAGCTGCCCACCCTGTTAAACTAATAGTGCCCAACCCTAGGAAGGGAATCCTGGTGCTAATGAACTCCCTGGCAGGCTCTCTTGGATTTAAAGGCCCAGGATTTAACATGGGGGCCTCACTTGAAGCTCACTGATGGCAGCAGGGGCAGAGGGACAGGACGGGGAGCTCGATGCCTCCTGCCAGGGCAGGAAAGAGGGGACATGCTTGTCTGTGAGGCCACTATCCCCAGGGCTCAGGTGGGACTGGTCGCTCAGCTTGGCGTACGGGAGCTGGTTAGGATACCTCTCACAGCATCACCCTCTGTCAGGCACAAAGGCTGACAGGGGCAAGGGGCAAAGAGGGTCTGCAGGTTTTGCTTTTTGAAAATTTCTTTTAAACTGAGTCATTCCCCTGTGATGATTCTTCAGAGTCACATTATGTATTAAAACTGGGGTGTAAGCCAGAAAAACATGCAGCATACTGTCCTCTGTAGGCACCCAGCAGTGCTAAGAGCAGGATGGAGGCAGCGGTATCTGCAGCCTCTCAAGAATGTCTTCTGCTCTTTTAATAGTTCTCCTTGGGGGGGTGTGGAGGTTTGTATCGCGTATCTTTCTCCTGTTGCTGAATCAAAAATAGTACACTGAGTCATTTGTTACAGGCAGTTAGACAGTCACCAGCCACACTGAGCGCACGTCCCACTGCCCGCCCTAGTCCCACTTACCCAAGGCCTCCTTCACACAAGGGTCTTCTCACCTCAAGCAGCAGCTTTGCTGGAGTGAGGGCTGCAGCGCTGGTTAAATCCCTCTTTCTGCTGCAGCCCATGCGTTCAGCAGGTTTGCAGATTATATTGTTTGATCCAAAAATCCACTGAAATGGGGGGGGGGGGCAGTTGGGGTTTGAGATATCCATCTTGGCATGGTGCAGCTGACCCTGGATGAATGCAGGGCCACACAGGAACATGCACTGCAAAGAGCCTTGATCCCACCCATTTTTAGTTGCAACACCAGTATGACTTTGAGTATGGGGAGTGAGAAAGGTGTAACCAGGGAGCCTAAAATGCAGTGATTTTGAACCTCCTTCTCTCTTCCTTCAACCCGAAGAACTAAACCACTTTCCCTTCCCTTGCAGGAACCTGCAAAATTAACAACAGGGAACAATCCATGGTAGTTAATCAATATCCCATTCCTATGAATAGATATTCCCATGCTTTGTACAAGGAATCACTGTGAAATTTGCAAGCTTGGCAGTTTCACAGAGGTTTTTGTGTTTCTAATATCTATTTTATTTTTGTATTTTATTTTATGAAGCACTCTTGTGCTTTAACCCAAATCAAGAGAATCTGTACCAGCAGACCTACAATAATTACCTTCAGGGGTGACAGATATACAAAGAAAGAGTAGAAGAGGAAGGAAAACATGAGGAAGCAAATTCAGATTTCAAAGAACTATTGATTATTCATTAGTTTGATATTATTAGCTATTAATAAATAACTAACCATGAGAATCACTCGTCACAAAGCCCTCTTAACAGTGATTCCATCAGGGTTCTGTTGTGACTTGTACCTTGCTCAACCTGCAGCAGTATTTACCCACCAGACTGAGAAATACTGATCATGCCCAGCCTGCATCTCGCCTTACAGGGCAGGCTGAATTTTGACATTGACCCGGTTGGTGATCTGTGCTGCCTTGTTAAAGACTTTTAAATCAGTCTCTCGTCTCTGATCTCTCATCTCAGCATTGTCACACCTTTGCTGGTGTCAAGGGCTTCAAAAGACAATAGTTTATTACTTCTTGAGATTGTTTTCCCACTGTGTCACTTGGGGATTTTAAATGCATTTATTTTGTGTCCCCGACCCTCTTTTGCCTTAATATGCAGCCTCTGGAGTTCACTTCTGGTTTGTACCTGTTTTATAGGGACACTGACCTACCGAAGTATGCTGCTGTAATACTATACTTATCATGTGCCTTGGGGGATAAAGAGACAAAGTCAGACCTTGTCCTACTCTAATTTTGTATACATATGTCACTTCATTTCATTAGAAAATGCAGCATAAACTGATATGCCCAGTGGCTATGTTCTCACCAGCAGTCACTACAAGTATTTTAAAACTCCAGTCTGTTTCTGATTAATAAGCCCTGTGGTCCTTCTGTCCATCCAAACATCTTAACAAACTCCAGTTCAAATGCACTAGAAAGTGTGAACTATGAGCATAAACCAATAATTGTCTCCAGACTCTGAAGCACATGGAAGGCAATTCCCAGGGACACAGCTGGTTCCTCCACACCCTAAACTCAGCAATGGGTCGCTACAAAACCTACAGCTTCCCACTTCTTATGTCCATGTCCGCCCCGCTCAGGGCAAGCCCCAGGCACATGGCCTCCAGCTTCCTTCACGCTGGTTTCCATGCAGAGGTCATGTGGAGAGGTAGCAGCAGTGGGAGCCACAGCACGCTCCCCTTAGCCACTCAGCAGGATCCCAACTGCGATACCACCTACCAAAAAGTAGACATAGGCTGAGAAAGAAAGTTCAAAAGCCCAATCATTTTGGACTTCAGTTATAGAAAAAGCAGTGTTTGCTCATTGCTAAGAATGAGGACTTGTCTACATCAAACGACAGCACTGACGCCTTCTTCAGAACGTTCCTACAGAGAATGGGGGCGGTCAGCATAAGTACAACTTTAAGAACAATTTCAGATATTTGTGTTCCCAAACACTTTGTAAATGACAAAATTAAAGGATCTTCACAAAGAAGTAATACCTCTACTACAAAATAAACACACTTACTCTTCCATGCTCTGTCCCTGAAGTACTTCCGAATATTTTAAATGGTGATAGAACAGAAGAATTAAAAATTACAAGAGCCCTGAGATTCAAAATCAAGAACACTTTGACTGAAATAATTCAATACGGTGATCTTAATAGTACAAATCCTGCCTTCCTCATATTATGATGCCTATTTATTGCAAGACTTCAGAAAATTAGGCAGATTCTTGTAAAAGAAGCGATGTAAAAGGTCGTCCTGAAAGCAGCCCAGTGAACGCAAGCTGTTTCATCCCGTCTTTCCCCTCCCACCTCACAGTGAACAAAGAATTTTCTGCCTTTCTGTAGCACAGATTTCCCTGAGGGAAAAAGAGCCTTGCATCAGTTCCTGAAAACAGTTGCATGGTAGTGCTGCTGAAATTGCTTCACATTTAGGTCAAATCTTGACAAGAGCTTTAAAATGCTACCAGAGCTGAAGAGGTTTTACGCGAGAACCTTAAGGTACATCTTACATACTGAAGTGAGGCACTAAGGAGGCCAAGGAGAAGCCAACAATTTCAAGTCACTGGAAAGCTGAATCTAATATTTTATCCCTGACTCTTGTAAGACTAGAGCAGTAGTATTGTGACAGGTGATAAAGAACAATGAACTTTCAAAGGAACAAAGGTGTCTAGGAGATGCAAACAGCTCTGCTGTAATGGTGATGGAACAGAGGCAGTAATAGGGAAAGCTGGAAAATAATGTGACAATTAGACTCAGTTTTACAGAACAAATTTAATCATCAAAGGCATTTAATAATTCCCTACTTTAAAAAATATGATTTTTTACAATTAAAAATGTAAAATATGCCTTTCCAAATTTTGTTTGCTGACAACTTGTTAATGCTAGTTTGACTGTCTTTTCATTGTGAAACACATACCATATTTTTAGAGCTGTTGACAGAATAGTATTGATGTATTGGGAACCTGGAAACTGAACAGGCATTTGTTGTCTTAACTGCCAGTCTGAAAATGCTGATACAGGTCTTCATAAAACTGAAATACATAAATATTGAAAATATAACTACTATTTTATCATTTTAAAACAACCTTTTATTTTCCCCAAACATTATTTCCTTACAGATGCCTGAAAACTTTCCATAGTCAGTACGGAAGTTTTGTCACATTTTTGAATGAATTTGTCATATTGTTACCCTGACAAGACATCAAATATATGCCCTATTATTGCCACCACAAACTATTTCAGATGTCTGTCATGAACAACGTAACACACAAGAACTTGATACTAGCAGCTCTTTGAATAATAAAGTTTGAAAGTAACTTGCTGCCTCTCTGCACAGCTTGTGTAACCAGGTGTTGGATCAGTTCTGTAATGCTTATTTAGGTTTTACTTGGACAAAATTATCTTTTTTCACTTGACTGGCAGTTTGCCCTGTTAATAGCACGCTGTAGTTAATAATCCTGCTATCTCCTAAAACCCAGCATAGAAATAACATTGCTGCTGTTAGTCATATCCCCAGATAGAGGATTCCCAGGAGTGTGCTAAAGGCAATTGTTCCTATTGTTACTGTGGAGCTGAGGGGATGAATATGGCTCCTTCATGGTTGCCGGTAAATGCCAGATCGTGAATTCAGCTAAAAACCAAGGCAGGCCCCAGCTATGTAGGGAGGTCAGGATGTAAATGGAGAGGGAACTGTTTCATCAGCAGGGGTACGTTTTGCAGCACAGCATCCCAGAAGTGACGACGCTGTCTTACACATCCCTCTTCTAAGCACAAAAACCTCATCTTCTTTTACAAAAGGGAAAGGAGTGAAAGGTTTTGTGTACTGCATGCAAATATAATTTCAGCATTCAGGATTGCCCTTTCATTTAAAATATCTAATTCTATTTATATTCCCTGATTATGATTATCTAACAGAATTCACTCTAAGCAAAAGATTAATTTTTTCCTTGGTATCCTATTGCCATGTGGCTCTGTGTGTGCGTGTGGGATGCTGCTTCTCTTCCTTTAGAAATCAGAATACAGAATTTTTCCAATTTATAATTAATTTCAGGTGTGTACTATCTGCTACTCTTTTTAAAGGCAAAGCATTGCTTACTATCAGAAACGTACAGTCCAAAAATGTATTCCTGAATGTTTTATTTTGGAAGTGTAAAGGGTTTCAAAATAAACAAAAGTAAATATTCAAATACATTTCGTATTGCATGTGGTAGGACTGGCTTCATACAATACAATACAGATGAGGCAAATCTGGCAGTTAATTTCTTTGAGATACAGAGCATAATACACAGACACCTCCAGATCTGATCTCGTGTCATACTAACATTGCCTGACCTTTTTGTTATCATGTTAATCCAGCCTACTTAATTATTAATATTTTATTTTGCTATATTGATCATTCAAGTTAGAAAAAAAACCAGTTAAAAACTACTGACTTTAGGACACTGCAAGACCCTACGTACTGCAATCTCTGAGGATAAATATACATTTATTTTTTTGAGAAAATATGTTATTACCTGCAGATGAATCAATGCAACATGATCGTGCAATTAAATATGACAGTCTGAATTGAAATTTAAAGCCGTAGAGCATGATTTTCCTACTGCCAGTGCTGCTTAAAACCTCTCACACCTTTAAAAAAATAGAATTAACTTTAGACTTCTCACACAATAAATAACACCAGAACATACCTTGTGCTACCAACCTGAATTTTAAAAAAAGTAAGAGGCCACCTCAGTGTTTTGAGTTTATGAGATCTTTCAGACACAAAGCCCTAACAGAGTTTCCCAGTCAAAAGGCATCAGGAAGGCTCACCGCTTATGGTAAACTTGGGCTTTAGCTTGACAGACCTCTTCCTTATTGTGCCTTTAGGGGACAACGGCATGGTGTCCATAATGCTCCTGTCCTCCTCCAGCTGCCTAGCAGTGCACGAAGGGGTGGGCACTTTCACTGTGTTGCCAAATTTAGAGTAGTCCACAGAGTATTGCCCATCTTCCTCTGCCACGATGGGCACAAACCTTTGGCCCCAAAGGATTTCATCCGCCAGGTAGGAGGTTCTGGCTTGAGTGGTGATGCCGGTGGTCTCCACCACCCCTTCCAAGATGACGATGATCTCCAGGTCCTCATGGTGGTGAAGGTTCAGGGGTGAGATGTCGTAGAGGGGGCTGTTCTTGTCTATCACATGGTAGATGATGAGCGGGGAGACGAGGAAGATGCTGTTGCCCCCCACGGGGTTCTCCATCTGGATGTCAATCTGGTTGAGGGGCACCACCTCCCCCTCCAGGCTGGCGGTCTTCTTCACCACCTGCATGCGGATGGTGGCGCTGATGATCATGCTCTTCCGGAGGTCGCCCACCCGCAGCATGAAGCAGAGCTTGCCCTCCCGCAGGGCGATGACCGCATGCTTGCTGAAGATGAGGGTCTCGGCCCGGCGGTGGGCCTGCGAGGTCTTCATGAAGATGCAGCCCAGCATGATGGCGTTGATCACCAGCCCCACGATGTTCTGCACGATCAGCACCAGGATGGCAGCCGGGCACTCCTCCGTCACCATGCGTCCCCCGAAGCCGATCGTCACCTGCACCTCGATGGAGAAGAGGAAGGCGGAGGTGAAGGAGTGAATGCTGGTCACGCAGGGCACAAAGCCGGCCGGGGCGCCGGCCGCCCCCTCCCCGGGATCGCGCTGCAGCCGGGTGCTGTGGTCCAGGTCCCCGTGGGCGAAGGCGATGAGCCACCAGACCATGCCGAAGAGCAGCCAACTGCAGAGGAAAGACATGGTGAAGATGAGCAGCGTGTGGGGCCACTTGAGGTCCACCAAGGTGGTGAAGACGTCCTGGAGGAAGCGCCCCTGCTCCCGGATGTTTTTATGGGCCACGTTGCAGGCACCGTTCTTGCCGACGAAACGAGCCCGCCGCTCCCGGGCGCGGTACCGGGCGTGATCCGGCACATCCTCCGCCAGCCGGGTCAGAACGTACTCCTCGGGGATGATCCCCTTCCTCGACAGCATGGCTCCCCGCCGCCGCTCCGCCGCTCGCCGCTCCGCCGGAGGCGGGAGGGGAGGGG
>Ga0065711_1036947_pt1 | contig 20377 bp, 16 predicted proteins | sample Hoacrofraction12_FD_59098 | JGI IMG/M metagenome (GOLD analysis project Ga0065711, IMG submission 59098) | Hoatzin crop microbial communities from Cojedes, Venezuela - Epithelial fraction 12 v2 (version 2) | ecosystem: Host-associated > Birds > Digestive system > Esophagus > Crop | place...
CCCCAAGCCACTTCCTTGTCTGAATGATTAAGTCAGGGGTGCTGTAAGAGATGTAGATGGAATAAGCAGTGCATGCTAAATTCCCTGGGCTCTCTACAGCACAGACAGCATGAGTATGAAGCCAAATCCTCACTCAGAGTTTCACCAGCACATCTCCCATCAAAGTCACTGGGAGCTCTAAGTATCCCCCTATAAGCGTGGATTTGGTCCTTGGAGAGAATATCACAGTAAAGTTACTTCAGACAGCCAAAGTCTCTCCCTGTGATATATTCCCAATGGTCCTCTTTAGGTCCCTCCATCATTTATTGACTTCTACTTTGCTACATCCTGCCAGATGGAGGCAAGGAAATTTGAAGAGCAACTAGCGAGCGAAATACAAGGAAATAAAACCAACGCTGGCTCCCTGTTTCACAATTAGTTTTTACTTGTGCTCGAAGAGAACACCAGAGATCTTTGCAAAATTAGAATTGCCAGATATGCTGGATGCCAGAAATAATAAGCCCAGCTGCAACACAGCAACACAGGGTGTTAGTTCTCTCCCGTATATCAAGAAAACATGCTTTGATACGTTAATCTTTTAATATGTCAAAAAAGCGCACACAAAGCTAAAGAGACTTACAAATGCACCAAGAGTAAAACTACAGAACAGAAAAGGCCTCAATTCTAACATTAAAAAGTAAATATCCCCTGCCATCCATAGGTGGACAAAAGGCTGGACATATACTGTAGATGACTTCACACTCAGGATAAAACAAAAAAACATTAACTTGTCTCAGTTTATTCTCTATAGTAAAGGTTTTTGTGTCTTGAATACTGCATGTTTCTTCTATATTAATGACATTGATTGCCTTCTGCCTGTGATAATACAGAACACCACAATTTAAGTGATATAATGAGAGGTAGGATAGCACACAGTGATAAACTTTGGCAAGGAGATCTGAGCATTTAAATTAGAGCAACTAGCTGTACATCTAGACCACGCTGAAGTTAGTACGTATATACAAAGAGAAAAGGAAGAAAATCAAAGAAGTAGCAAGAACAAAGACACCATTAGAACCTGGAAAGTCTTCTAAGAAACACACTTAAAGAAAAGCAAGAATTGTTAACGCAAATGATTGTCGTCTAATAATAATTTAAAAAATGCATCTATCAACGTAAAAGCTCGTTAATCGACATGAAAGGGTGTTAGCTCTACATTTTCTGCTGGGATGGTTTGTGGGGGTTTGTTGGTGGTTTGTTTTTTTTTTTTTAATTTTTTTAATTTAATGGAGAACTCCAGATCTACACAAACATGCATGTTTGCACTTGTGGGTATGAAATCACATCGCTATTTCAGAGACCAAGTTGATGCTCCTATTACCAGTCTGGCCTAGATTGTGCAAGTTTGTTCATGTAAGATTAAAGGGATGAGGTCTCTATGGCATATTGCAGTATGGTCCTTGGAATAAGATTCTCATTTACTAAATAAATTACTGTATATTACTGTATAATGGTGTTCACATTATAACTGACAATTAGCACCATTAAAGAGAAAGCTCATAAACAGCGAAAGCTCACATCAAATTAACAGAGTCATGATTAAAATCACTCTTCTGATTTCTGCTCTTCACAGAAATAATCAGCATTTTGCATAAAAATGAATACAAAGCAGTTCAAAAAAATCACAGCTACGCTGGGACGGTGGTACCAAACGCCGCCAGCGCAGCGCTGCCACGTCAGCTGTTTGCTCACCTATGAAATATCGAGCGCTGGGTTTCCCTCCCGGCAGGGAGCCCGCACGGCATGCCCCGCGCGCCGCAAGCTCTGCGCAGGCAGGGCTGCTAACCGGTGCAGTGACACCGGAGATTAAAGCACTGCAATTACTCCTTTCGGCTCTAATGAGGGGAACCTGGGTTCTCTCCTGGCCTGAGGGAAGCTCATCATCTTTATTTTAATTTTGTCACTTCACCATTTAAATGGTTTCTAGCGTTTGCATGTTCATTTATAGCGCCTTGACTTCAGAAAGAAAAAGAAAAACTTGAGTAATTATAGCGGAGAAGAACAATAACAAAATACAAAGGAGTCAGCAATTCATTAAAATTTGGAGAATGCAATGCTAAAAACTTTTCTTAACTTGAAGAAAAAAGGAGAGAGACTTCTTCTAAGCTGGCACAGAGCCCACGTTCTCATTAGGATTCACACTCCACTCGCACAGTAATATGCTAATGGTATCGCTTTAATCTTCAGCATCACAGCACTAGCTCCTGGCCTCACTCAGACGATGGTGCTAAAATGGCAAGAAGCAGGGGAAAAAGAAGTTTCAAGCCATTGCTGACCAGGCCTCGTATCATGAACTGGAACCTGGCCGTGGATGAAAGTTTGAGGCACGTGTATATCTCTGCTCATAAATGCTACTTCAGAGACAGCCAAGCTCATCATGGCTTCATAAGGCTCAAGTATCACCAAGGAAAATCAAATCAATAAACAAGCAATCAAGACCACATAATGAAAGAATACCATTACATATGCCATGGTTTGAAAACAAATCACAATATGCTACATATGCATAAAAGTACTGGAAGATAATACGCCTTTGATCCAACATGCCTTTAAAACAGGAAACAAAAGGATGTTCTCATATATCTTACCAACTAATTTAACATATAAATCACAAAAAAATATGATCCAGATGGGCTTCAGTGAAGGAAACCAATTAACGTAGACAGCCTTACCATCTGACACATTTGTTGTAATAATAAAAACCAAACAACATGGTCAAACTATAATGCTCTGTATTATATCTGACATTTCTAATTAGTTTCTGCATCCTCTTCAAGAAGAAAGACTCCCAGCAAGCACTTCATTTCCCAGAGGAAAAAACATCCAAACTTCATGTGCACAGAGCACAGTCTATGGATGAAGCTGATCTCTCTTCATTCCCTTGGGACGTGCTTTGGAACTAATGGGTTTTGCACAGTCCACATCTGGTTGCACAATTAGACTCAGAAAATGTTTCCTTTCAGCTGCATCGCCACTGTAACTGCTGCAGACCTGGAATGCCAATACCTGTGTGCTCCTTAAAAGCTTTGCCCAGGTCCACGGGCTCAAATAATCAGAATGATATGGGCTTTGCTTTCTGTAGGATAGGATTTTATTTTTTTCCTTTCTACTTCCTTCCCAGAAATGCCAATTCTCTAATGAAGGACAGCAGTTCTGTCACAGACCTTCCAGCATCAGGCAATTAGGGTTGCATCATACAGTTGCAAGCTGAACTACAATTAGCATCACAAATTAAAAGCTCCACTATGCATACATGTACCGTTACTGTTTGAGAGGTCTAATCCCAACTATGAGGACTATTTTTGCATTTATTGGCAAGAAGGACTCAGTTTCACCACCTTAGATATACTGGACCCTTCAAAATCCACCCATGAAAATCCTTTCCAGCACATGACTGAAATTTGGAATTCTTGGGCAGGAGGTAGATAGCATCACAACAGGGAAAGGCTTGACTTGGAATCTTCTCTTCCTCTAAAAAATAGTAAAGGAAAGGCTGTGGGAATTCTGCTAATGCCATCATACCCAAGAAGGTCAGAGAACAGAGGTTCATGTCATTGCAAGGAGGACAAATCACTTGGAAAATTATACTTTCATTACTAGGGTTAACACTACACCTATCTGATACAGTAATTTATTTTGCACAGCATTCATAAACAACCTTTGTACTTTGGAAGCCCCTTCTCACCTCCTGAAAAATTACGGCAAGCTAGGGGATGAATCGAGTTCTTACAAGACCCAGCTCACGAGACAACAATTTCTGTCCACGCGTGAGCTTTCTGGGCAAGCACAGCTCCCCACAACCCACTCACGTCCACATGCCACGCTCTGAAAGTGCTTATCAGTTTACCGACAGGCAAAGGTAATCCCAGGTAACATCTGTTTTAACTCACCATGCAAAACCTTGAATAAAGAGTGAAAATTATCAACAAACTCTACTGACACAGAACACGGTGACCCAGGACTGTTGGTCACAAGCCAGGACCCAGCCGCACCGGGCTCCGCAGCAGCCCGCGGTGCCAAGACTCTCCCTGCCAGCTGAAGCACGTCCTTGCAGCACGTGGTCGCCCAGCCCCATGCTCCCAGCGTGGCCATGTCTGCAGGGTGCTGTGCCCGAGCCGGTGCCTCGCTCCCACTGTGGCAGAGCACTCTGCTACACCACCTCGTCGGCTGGCCCAGGGAAGTGGTGGAGTCACCATCCCTAGAGGTGCTCAAAAAACACATGGATATGGCACTTCAGGACATGGCACTTCAGGACACAGTTTAGCAGGCATGGTGGGGTTGGGTTGACGGTTGGACTTAGTGATCTCAGAGATCTTTTCCAACCTTTATGATCCTATGATCAGACAGGCAGAGCCAACGCACAGCTGCTTGCACAGAGCTACGCAGACGTCCTGTTGGTACAAGGCAAGGGACTGCAGCTGAATACAGGCAGAGAGGGGGCCATACGCGTGCAAGGAAGCAATACTGACGAAAGACAGCAGCCTCGGCACAACGGCTCCCAAACCACTGCTATTTGTTTGTAAGTGTCATGGGAAAGAAAAGATTTGGAGGACGACGAGGTCACTTTGCGTCTAGTTGCAAGGAGATCCTCCCACACATGAAAAGCGGCTGTTTGCAACTTAACCCATGGGATGCGAGAGCTGGCAACGCCAGCAAAGCAGAGCTCAGAGCTGACATTGCAAAAGCACAGAAGAGATGACAGATAGAGCGCTGCGAGGGCCGGAAGGGCCTCGATAGTGATATGTTCACTGAAGGAAACATTGCCCTTTTCACAGTCGTCTCAAACTACAGCAATACATTCTGATTTTATTTTTTTCAAGAACGTAACCGCGTGTCTTTCCACTCACCTCAACGGGGAACCTCTTCCCATTGATGCTGTGCTCAGAGCCAGCTGATCCGTTGCTTTGACCCCAGTGAAATTCCACTTTCTCTGCCTTGAATCTGCCTGGCAAGCCGGCACCACTGACAAAATAATCATCCTTCAGCAGGATAGCAACTGCACACACAGAACAAGGAGAAAGACCTTCTCAGCATAGTTTTTTTTCTGAAGCATTTACAGTTTTTTCTCATTATATTAGACTAGTTCTTCTAATGCAAGTAAAATGTCAGGTCATCATTTTCCTCTTTACAGAGATTGGTTAAAAAAAAAGTCTACAAGTAATGCTGACTAATTATGGAAGTAATTATCAAGTTACACAGACTACAGAAAACCACAGAGCCCAAATTTCTCAAGGACTTTTTGCCCTCCTCATTGGACTTCATTTAAAATTTAAATGGCAAACTCCATCACAACCTGTTTAATGTGGTTCCAGGGACTAACAGCTGACTATGTTCTCGGCCTTGCAAACTGCTGAAGTTATGTAGATCACAAGTTAGGAAAAGAACGGATCCTCTGCGTGTTGGATTTCCCCTATTTTGTTGGGGGGAGCGGACCCCTGTGCCCTGTTCCACCTCTACTGCTGGACTTGGCACATACTGTCCTTAACCTCCCTGCTCCTCCTTTCTGTAAAACGGGGAGAGTGACAATAACTATTTTGAGACCCACTTACGAGAAGTCCTCCATAAGAACCTGGGTTTTATTACAGTAACTCTGACATTATTATTATGTGATTCAATAAGGGTCAAAAGGATCTTCTTTGTATTTTCTTTTCATTTCCAAAAGCCTTTGTATTTTATGTAACAATAAAAGCTATAGGTCCAAACAGAGGGCAAAATCATATGGTGGATGCTGGTATGTGTTACAGGGGAGGTCTAGGGTCCAGCTAAGAACTGAATCCAGCTTTCCAAAAATTCCTATCTGCTGCTCTCACTACAAGATCACTTGACTGTCTAGCATCTCCCATTTTTAATATGCACGATTCCTAAAAATTACTCCTTACAAAATCCTTTCTTCTCATCCCTTACAAAACTATTGCTTAAAAACAGAACTAAACTTAGAATTTTTTTCTTGTAAGAGCCATTGCAGACCACCACTTGCTGTGCCCAGAATCCTGTGATTAAAGCTTTTGCGTTGGTTTTTTTTTTTCTTTTTTTTTTAATGGGAATAGCATAACCCACAAGGATTTCTCTGTGTTCTCAAGCCAACTGTGTCATCATAACGGGAACATTAATACAAATCCAATTTTATTATGTAAGAAGGAGGATTTTATTCACTGCTGAAAAAACAAAAATGGCTAGCTGTGAAATATAAGTTATTCCTCTGTCGGTGAATGCGGGCAGGCTTCGCTGCAGGCTGGGCTTTCTGCTGCACTAGGGCTGCCCTCCCCTGAGTACAGACCATCGGCTACAGCAGCCTCATCTCAGGTGCAGCTGTGCCAGCTAGAAACATCTCAACTCCAAACCCATCTAAATGTTAAAGTGCATGAGATGTTCAGATTTTTCTAAATTGTGCCAGAGACATCACGGGGCTATCTTCCTCCATGATTTCTGGTCCTTTCAGCACTGCTTTTGTACCAAAGCGTTTGTGTGGGAAGACGGGTGGTGCAGGACTGGCTGCAGGATGCTGCCGCGGTCAGCCAGGCTACTGCTGGTGGCCACTGCCTCCTTACACCAAATAGGTGAAACATCATGGACTAAAAGCACCAGTGGTCTCCTCCCTTAAGAAATTCTCAGTGAGCTCAGCAGCATTTTTAATACTGAAAATCTCAAATCAGTTGGTTATAAATTCCATAGATAAAATTGTAGGAGATGAGGAATACAGGAAAGCAGATTCGTGTGCATCTGTTAAAAACTTCTGTGGGAATTCAGTTGCATCTAATAAATATTTGATAGTTCCTAAATCATTAATGGCTCTGTCAGGGGTCATTTTACTTGTTTTAGATGAATAATTAAAAGTATAATTAGGAGGATGTACAATCTGAAATGTTCTTCTAATTGTTCATTTTACAGTATTTCTTACACTGCTGAGCTGTACAACACGTGTTCCCATCACCTTCCTATCTCAGCAGCATCCCCTTACTGCCAGCGATTTGGGGACTTCCCTCTCCTCCATGTGATTTCTGGTATTCAGGACTGGAATAACCAAACATCGCCTCACTGGGCTTCGGAAGCCACTGCTTTTATCCAATGATTTCTGCAGAGCGGGCGGCAAGGAATCAATCCCCAAAGCTCACTAATTTAAAATACTATATAACTGAGATTACAAAAATCAGAAGGAGGTGGTCCACAGCCACCAAGATCACAAACACTTCATGCCCTCTGCAGAATCAGGGGTGGAGCTGTGTGCCTATCACCTTCTTGAGAGCAAAAATAGAACTGGACACAAAGCAGCTCTTCCCCTGCCTTAGCAGAGCAGCTCTGATAGTCAGGACCAGCCAGAGCGATGCACAGCATGTGGGAAAAGTACTTCAGAAAAGCACACCTCTGGCAGAAATTTTGGTGGGTTTCTCTAAGTGGTTGGCTCAAAGGAGCCTCGCCAGCCTCAGGCCCAGCTGGCATTTAGCACGAGCAAAAACAACTAACGCAAACACAAATATGAAATGTGCTTATACTCCCCAAGTGATCTTTACCCCTTGGGAACCAGCTACTACGGTGATGAAATCAAACCCAAATTAGTGCCTCTGCCACTGTAATCATGCACAAAAGCATTTCTAGTCGAGACAGGGTCTTAATGAATCCCTTTCCATTTTCTGAATGAAACCCTGTTTTCTGTACATTGTCTGCCCTTCACCTGATATGGGGGGGGGGGGCACCAAGAAAGAGCAATAACCTCTTCACCTTTTACCATTTCAACACACAAAAATAAATACTTGTTCTATCCTAAAAAAAATTACTAGGTCCAATAGCAACAACAATAACCCAAAGAACACATTTCCTGCCAGTTAATGAGCATCAAGGTTAAGGGCCTTTGGCTTTCCCTCAGACCCCTGTCTCTTTTAACCAGTCATTAATTGCTGAGAAATGCCCTCTACATCCGTCACCATTGCTTAAACGGATATTTCGTTTACTGTCTCTGTCAGTCTGCAATATGAAGGTCTCCTGTGGCCATCTGCTCCAAAACTCTGCTGCCAGAATGCATCGCAATTTGTGGCACAACCTGCCTCTATGTTCTACCACAAGCCAAAACATCTTAACTTGGTTTGCTGCTCTGCCACTTACCACCTTAAAAATTAATCCCAGGCAAGTTTCTTCAAAAGGTCAGAAAACGAAGAAAAAGAATGGGACTTGATAAAATAAGGGAGGAGTTAAGAGCTCAGCAGAAGAAATCAGGGATGACAGCAAGGCAAAAAGAGTCTTCACATTACCAGTAAAAGGCCGTAAGTTACCAAGAAAAGTGACAGTTACTGTTGCTCTACGAAGCAGTAACTGGCCAGCAAAAATCCATCCCCCAATGGGAGAGGAAATCGGATATAGCAGCAGTGCTAAAATCACCCAGTAGAGGAGACTGAAGCTACGGCTTGCTTCGCCAACTGCATGGAGACTGGAAAATTTCCTGGCACGCTGTGGTTTGACATGGTTTCCTATTATATATGCAGCAATATGTTGGTATTACACATACAGTATAGAATTAGCATCTTTTTTAGAAGAATACCACCAGCACTTTCTTGTGGTATTCTTAATTACATTCATTGCTGGTTACTACAAAAGCCCCTCTGTGACCAAAAGGGCAGGGTGCATAACATGAATAGATTAATTAAGCACCAAATTTCTGTAGCATTCAGCCTGGCCTGAACCTCATGTTGCTACTAAGGGCAACAAAGTCAGGATTTCAAAGCAAACAGGAACATTTCTTAGTGAAGCTGGAAAAAACCCTCAGCAACGCACCAAAACCCCAAGCTGTGCTTGGTGGTGGTTGACTTTAGCTGGCTTGGCTTTGCAGTGAAAGAAACCAGGATCACAGCCTGTCACTCCATCTCACCTGAGGGCCAATAACTCTCAACTCCTGCTAAGATCCTGAATTGCTGGAACTGGATCTGAAGCATTTCCTGGACTCCAGGCTGCGGCTCAGATCCAAAGTCCCCTGGAAGCAGTGGGTGTATGAGAGGTCATGCCGCGTGCACAGCTGGGCTGCAAACTCCCGGAGCAGGTACATGCCCTGGGTTTTGCTAGCAGACCTCTGACTAGGGACACGTTACATAAAGCACTAGAGAGATGCGTGTCGAATGTTAAAGGTAAAAATATACTTCCAATAAACAAAATTGAATTAATTAGTGGTTTAATCCAATTCCCTAAAAATATTTGACCTTGTCAGATGAAGAGGGTGGCCTTATAATTTCTGCTTTTTACATTTTTAGAATTAAAGAGTAATCAAATGCATGCGGCTTTGCATATAAATCAACCTTGACCTTTTGGTGAACTGTTTTGGTAAAAATAAGCAGTACTCTGACTGTACTTTTCTCTAAAAGCCAGAACAGACAGAGCAGAAGAGGATTCAGTTCAGTGAAGAACACAGTGCAATAATCATATCAGAAATACATTAATAAGCCCCCAGTACTCTGAGCAGTTATTGCTCTTTCTTCTCTAAAGCGTTCCAATTTCTAAGACTTCCTCTTTCCTACAAAAGTCTGGGCACCTTGCGTCTCAGCATTCTTTTAGATTAGATGTTACAGACTCCCAAAGCTGATAATTCAAGGTTAGACTTTGAAACTCTTATACAGCCTTTTATTCTGAGGAACAACTGACTACCAAGAGAATTATTTTATACTAAGAACCTAAAAAAAAAACCAAAAAACCCACCCTTAAAAAAAACCCTTAAAATCTATCTGCTATTCTGTGCAATAGCTTTGCACAGAATGCAGAGGCAGAGATAGGTGGCTGCTGCTGAAAAATTATATTGGGGGGGAGGGGGAAGGCAGCAAAACCCAAACAACAGAACAATGAACGAGGAGGAGGGTAGAACATGACTTGAATTTTTAATTGACTGCAGGCAGGCTATGGAGGCAAACAGAAAAGAACATACCCGTTTTTCCTGTGTTTTTCATCCAAGTCTTGTTTGAAGATTCATTGTCAAAACCATCAAGCTGCAGCTCTTGATACTCATCTCCAACATGAGCCTGATGGTCTATGATGTCTATGGGAGACTGGTGAGACCCTCCACACTTCTCGCTGGAAGTAACCCAGTGCTCAGGACCATAGGTACCTGTGAAAAAATACCAATGCCAGTGAACATTCCAGGGGCTCAATACTTCCGGATAACTCTTAAGAAAGACGATGAAGCACTTAAGCTCCCCGGGTAACTCCGCCGCAGTTCCACTCCCCGCATTCGAAAGAGGTTAAGACTTGTAAACTTCTAAGAAGATTGAAATCCATTAGCTTGGCGCAGTACTCCAACTTTGCCTCTAGCAGTAACAAACAATGGATTTTTTTTTTTTTAAATTACTATTCTATAAAACTATCTGCAATTTCCAAGTTCTCCTTGCGCATATGTTATGAATTAGCATGGTGTTACAGGAACTTTACTAAAGCTTCAGTCTTAATATATTAGTATATAGTTCACGCTTTCATAGGAGACAAATAATGTACCAGCTATCCATTAACTCATGTTTGTGTAACACTCTGCTTAGATAGGATGAATTTTATGAATGATCTCATTTCTTCTGGAGGCTTTGAAGCCAAAAAAGATAAAAAGAAAGAATTAAGCTCAATGTATATTAGTAAATTTGAAGAAAACTGCAAAGGAGAAAAAAGTTACTCAGGATGGAGGAAATAAAGATGGCAATGATCTGTCAGGAAAATACAACTTTTTTTTTCTGCTCTTCTTCCATGACTTTTCTATTTTCCTTATTAGCACAGCCTGTTCTCCCCTGATGTAAGCCTTTCTCTCAAAAGAAGCCAAGTCAAACACAAGCAGTAAATGAGATGCTCTGAGGACTGATGGGCTGTGTCTTGCATACCTGGCTGTACCGGGGCACATGAGCCACCCATATCACATGACAGCTAGCCAAAAGCAGACACAGAACCTAACACTGTCACCTCTCCTCCCCTCCACATTCCTCTACTCTCTATTTTGATTTAAAAAAAAAAAAAATCACAGGGAGGATTTTAAGTTCTGGAAAGCAATGTAAGCTTCTGTAATTTGTGAGCCCATCACTAGCCACCATGCAAGCTCAGTAGGAGCAGAGGCGTGCCACAGCTGCTAAGAGCAATGCCACCAGCAGCCTCTGTCCCCAGCACCGCAGGTGCCTGGCAGGGTCCTCACAGGCTCAATGTAGCACTTCAAAGTATTTTCGAGCAGTTTAAGATAATCGCTGTTATCACCACGGTCCACCCAACTCACAAGGCACAGGAGGAGGAGTGCATCCTGCTCCGGTCACGGAGCTTTCACGAGCTCCGGATCACTTTTTGGTGTGTTAATGAGTCGTCAACCCTCAAACTGCTTAACTAAATCTCATGGCAGAATTGCCCCGCCACTGCTGCTGGGAGAAGGAAAGCAGCAATGTCTCATGGTGTGACAGGGGAGCTGCGAGAGGTAGTATCACAAACCACCACTAAATCTGCCAGAGGTTGTCTGCCACAGCCCTAACTCACCCTGCCTATTCGGCGAGATTCTCCAGCACGAACAGTCAGTAAAAATAACACATAAAAATAAAAGGTTTCAGGCAAAGACCTTGTCATCCCCATCAGACACCAGCTCAAGATGCAATGTAACATCAGGGACCCTCACCAGCACACGCAGGAGGATCTCCAGCAAATTTCAAATTTTTCTTATGACCTCCCTTTCCAACTCTTAAACTGTATTAACAGAGACTAAGAGATTATCTTCCTGTGAGTGCAAACAGTGGTTTAAGCTCCTGAAATAACAGCACAGAGTTCTTGTAAAGCACTTTGCTCACAGTTCTTGAAGTGCTTTACAGCAGGGATCAGCAACATTATTCTCATGTAAAGACAGGGAAATTGATGGCCTGAGAAGGGAAGCAATTTGCCCAAGCTCATTTACCATAACCAAGTTACAACCCAGAGTTGAATTCCGCTCTCCGGAGACCCCTGATGTCATACCTGTATTGTGCCTCTGCAGTCCACAGTCAGCACGTCTGCTCGACAGGCAGACAGCAGTAAATGATGCACCACTGTGCATTTATGACCCTTGCATCTGAGAGGCATAGGCAAATTCAGCTAGTGCCACCCAAACCCGGCAGTTGTTAAGGCCAATTTCTTTGGCGCCTGGGTTTTAATCTGTTTAGTTGCGAAATGCATTCTTCCTACCTTCCCGAGGGCTAACGCAGGACACTTCATCACTAGGAAGATTTTGTGCTACTCTCCCCGCACACAACACGGCATAGTAATCAAAACGATAACAAGAAAGTGTTTTACTTTCAACTACAATTAGGCAAAACTGCAACATCCTTTAAAAGTCATTTACATCATCTGCCCAGTTTAAAAATCAGTTTTGTTTATCTCATGGTTCAACTTGTATTGTCAGCAAAAGACACTGCCAGTTAATTTCCCAGTGTAACACAGCCAAGGAGAACAGAATTATTAAAAACCCTACTTGGGGAAAACCAAACCTGTTCCACTCAAACACAGATATTTTTCCTCATTCACGATGATCTTAGTAATTGGTTTGCAGTGAATTAATTGGCAATTCAAATTTACTTTTCATATAACCTTGCATTTACTCCATGAAATTTGGGAATTCGCTTTAAAATGTTTCATACTACACATAATCATCAAACCCGCCAGCTCTCATTTTTTGGCTTTGTTGTAAACATGGGGTGAGCTTTTCAAAAGCGCTCTGCTCACAGAGGCTATCGCAGTGGTTTCAGCTGTGCATTCAAAAGGAGCTATGCACTAAAATTTTTCTTTTGTAAGTATTTTGGTGACCCCTCAGTCACTGGGGAGATTTCTTTTTTTTAGTAGGCGGATTTCTTTTAGCCAGGACTATAGGGTTCCTTCCATGAATCTTGTCACAAAGACTTTTTTTTTTTAAAGAAAGTACAGCCAGCTCTCAACCAATTTGTAGTGAAAACTATCTTGTCAAAATGAATAAAATAAGCCATAAGGGTAAAGAAGCAAACAAACTACCTTGTTGAATTAAAACCTCAAGTAACTGGGGTACTCGGACTGACTCTTGCCAAAATGTAGTTTTTCATAGAAATTTAAAGGCTTGTATAGCTTTGTATAATTTAGAAAGAAACATTCATTAGGTCTGCTTTTTTATATTAATTTAACTTGTTTGGATTAATTTAATAGCAAGGCATCTCTTTCTATAAGTGCAGTAGCCTCAGTTGGTTCTAAATCTATAATTTACCAAAAAAAGCCTACCAGTATCCGCTGTCTTCCTGTGATAGTATTATTTTTCACGCATAAAATGTTTCCGTACTGGTGCTGAATTATTAAAGAAAAATCTAATGCAGTGAAACTCTTCCAGCAATTCAAACCGCCAACTTAGTGCTGGTACTGTGACTTCAAGTCCTGACATCCCAAATTACAGTCATAAGGCTAAGCTCCGATTTAGAGGTTCAAGACCTGCTAGTTAAAATCAGCGCAGGATTTTATAAACGGCTGGGTTTTCCATTAATTTCTTTCAGAAGTTTTTGATATGCAAATTATTACATGCAATATGACCTACACCATTATGGCAGCAATTCTAGACAGAAATAGAGGCCATGACCTCAACATCTCCATTCCCAGCAGCGCAGGATTGGGGCCATCCCAGCTTTAACAATTAGAATGAGTTTTGAGTTTGAGACCAAAGTAAATAAATTATATCCCCTACCCAGAAAAAATAAGCTCAACAACCTATTAAATGTAATCAAGAATAGCGCAGTGGGATTCATTTATTCACTGGTAGCCATCAGAAGGTTTAAGCCTAACTGCCTGCTTTTTTCCATGGACATTCTAGTGCAGTTTTAATTGAAACTGATCTTCCACTACAGATTTCAAATTAATTCTTCTTCCAAGTGTCTCATGGTCCAGACATCCTTGCCTTGCAAAAAACCCTATATCATTAGAGGAGGAAATAGAACACTTTTTCTAAGCTTGCAGGTATTGATTACCTATTCCTTCCATCAAGGCACAATTGCCATTCTGCACTGTATAAATCTCTTCAGCGTTAGACACTTTATAAAGTACTGAGAATTATATCATTAATCATTTGCAGTTGCACCTGTCTTGCTTTATTGAATTCTTTGTTTTTTAGAGCTTTAAATAAATACTTTTAAATAAAAACATGACACTAAATAAAGACTCTGTTTCACTTAAGCCTAGTAAAAAAAATCCCTTCATTCTGTGTGTGACATTTACCCATCTGAAACAGCATAACTCATGGCTATTTCTGTTTCAGTTTTCCAACAGTAAGCATCATGGCTTTAATCAAATAAAATTTGGAATTAATTGAATTGGCCTTTTAAGGGCTGATAAATAATTCGGTTTTCAAAACCCAAACAAGTTAAGAGCCCTCACCTGTGTTAATAAATCATACACATTTCCACTGACATGGTGGGATGACCTAAGTGTCAGACAGCCCCACCCCTCCCCCTCCCCAGGGAAAGCAGTGAGGACAGGCCATGGCCATGGTGGTCCCCTGAGGGCTGCGGAGATGAGGCCACCCGCGCCTGGCTGCCGCAGGGCATCTTCTCGCCCAGCCCCACCATGGACACTCGCTCTGTTCCTCAGCCCGGCTGGTGCACGGGACCAAGCACCTCTCCACCACAGCCCAGCAACTCCAGCTCCACCAACACCCTGTCCCGTGCCAACCTGCGGCTCTGGGAGCCGCAGAGCCCATCGATTTCCCAGGGCTGGCAGCCCCGCGAGCTCATTTTCGATTGCGGCCAGGTGTCTGGGGGCTTGACCTTATCTCCACTGAAATCAGGGGCAAAAGGGCTGCTGGCTTCCATGGCGAGAAAGCAGAGCCGGGGTCAGGAACCTCAGCAGCACCGCAGCTTCTTACACGCGACATTTCAAACAACGCATGACGCCAGAGATGTTATCACCCATCCTCGTCTGAAATTACTCGATGCTTCCTAGATGGATTCTGCACTCTTTTCTCATGCAAAATCTTTCTGTCAATGACTGCAGAATCTTTAATAGTTTTTTAATACACAGGCTGCTCTTTAAATAGAATCCAAGATTACTTTTTTCTTCCTTCTACTGTACAGCCAAAACAATGAGCAGTCTTTATTAATGAAAAACCATTAAAATAATGTATTCTGCCAAAATCTAATTAAAGCTTGTATAAAAACTTCCACTTTAAAAAAAAATCAAATATATTTATTTTTCTTCCACAATCTTTTAAAACATCTCTTATTAAAACGACTGGCATTTCCTTGGTTTTAAATCATTTTCCAATTAATGGATCAGCTACTCTTCTACAGACCGGTGTGCTACACATACATGTTTAGACAACATCCAGATATAGTTTAACATCAGCAATTTTTGAGTAATGTGATTTTGATCAATCATTTACACGTGGGGAAAGGGGCAGATGTAGCAACACTTTTTTTTTTTTTAAATTTCATTTGTTTTTAACATTTTCACAAAAATCAAAATTTAAATCCCAGGCCTGGCACACAAAGAAATACTTTAAGAGTTTTAATTTTGGAGATTTTTTATTATCTGTTCTTATGGTTTGGGTTTTTTTAAACAAAATTATCTCAGACAAATCTTTGTCTGTATTTGATGCCTCTTAACTTTTCATTTTTGAATGAAAATGGTAATAATGATTGCAAAGCAACTAAAACCCCTCACTTCTGCAATTAAAGAAAATTAGCTTGGTCAATTCATTGGGACATCCTATCCCATCACCTTAACACGGGAGAGCATTCGTCCATGATTATGCGCAAGGCAGATATTCACAGGACCGTAAGAAAAAGGGCACTGCAGAAAGGCTTATACCGCTCACCCCCTTCTAGCCTTACTTTGTCCTCACTGTCCCGCACGCAGATGGCTCTTGCTGCTCACTTGCATGGTCAGTTTTGCAACGCCAACAGAAGCTATCCTCATACGAAGACATGATCAATACCAGAGGCAGCATGCCCATAGTTTCTGTAAAGTAGCAAAGACTCTTCTCTTGCTGGGCTGGAAGGATGTGGGAAAGATCTGCCAAGCAGTGGCTTGGTTTCTTCTTGGATGGCAGTGGTATTTGGTCGAGTGTGCTTGTGATGCTAACCAAACTGGCTGCCTCTAGCATCTACCACAGGCTGCCTTCCAGCTTAAAGGGCAAGAAACAAAATCAGAGATGATTCAAGTGTTTAAAAGCCAGATCTCACTTGAAAGTCAATGGGGACAGCCCGTGACACAGAATTTCCAAGTGTCTCGCTATTTCGGATGTGTGACAGTATCGTGCCATTCAGCCCGAGTGGGTATAAGCGGGACAATTCCAGGCTTCTCTTATGGCAAAATCCAACCATTTGTTAAGGATGGATGGGACAGAGTAGCATTTCCTCTTCACACAAAAACCTCCAAATGGTGCTGGTGGATGAGAAGCTCAACATGAGCCAGCAATGTGCACTTGCAGCCCAGAAAGCCAGCCATATCCTGGGCTGCATCAAGAGAAGCATGGCCAGCAGGGTGAGGGAGGTGATTCTGCCCCTTTACTCTGCTCTCGTGAGACCCCACCTGGAGTCCTGCATCCAGCTCTGGAGCCCCAAACATAAGAAGGACACAGATGTGTTGGAGCGGGTCCAGAGGAGGGCCATGCAGATGATCAGAGGGCTGGAGCACCTCTCCTATGAGGTCAGGCTGAGAGAGTTGGGGCTGTTCAGCCTGAAGAAGAGAAGGCTCTGGGGTGACCTTAGAGCAGCCTGCCAGTACGTGAAGGGGGCCTACAGAAAGGGTGGAGAGGGACTTTTCACAAGGATGTGAAGTGATAGGACAAAGGGGAATGGCTCTAAACTAAAAGGGGGCAGATTTACATTAGCTATTTGGAAGAAATCCTTCACCATGAGCGTGGTGAAACACTGGAACAGGTTGCCCAGAGAAGCTGTGGATGCCACCTCCCTGGAAGTGTTCAAGTCCAGGCTGGATGGAGCTCTGAGCAACCTGATCTAGTGGAAGACGTCCCTGCTCATGGCAGAGGGATTGGAACAAGATGATCTTTAATGTCCTTTCCAACCCTCACCATTCTATGATTCTATAATTCTAACTCTGGATGGGTAGCTTAACTTAAAGGACCACAGCAGGTAAGAATCTCTGCAAGTTTCACAGGCTCTGGATAAACAGGGATACTTTACTTTGCACAAACTGGCAGCTATTGACCTGCCCAACCATCTCTGCATTTAGCTGAGCAACACCAAAGAGGTGAATCTCTACCTCTGAGTCCCCGTCGTACTTGAACTGCTCCATCATAAGCCAAATCTCAAGAAACACTGAAAAGAAATGTCACCACCAGTAAACAAACCCGTTTTTTTTTCACACTGAGAAAGAGCAAAGGAGAGGTGGTCTTGCGCAGCTGCAACGCAATGAACTCCAATAGCAGGCTGAATTTTCAAATAGGAAATAAATCATTTAAAACAAACAAATATCAGTGAAATTCACTACGGAACTGAATGCATTTTAAGACCCTTCAAAAATCTCCGTCTGGTGCTTCTCTCTGTTACCTGGGACAAATAGATTGAAACTGTTACCTGATGCCATAAGCTAAGACTTCACCATCACTTTTTGCCATTTAAAACCAACACTACCAGAAAGTCCAGGAAGGCCCCGAAGGAAGGTGCTTACGCCATGCGAGTTATGACAGGAGGCAAGGCGCGTACTGCAGATCCAGATCAGCTGAAAAATCAGCCTCCCTTCACCCTCTCCTCTCACCTCCAGTTCCCTCCTACAAACAAGAAATAAAGTGAACCGTTTGGACGAAGCCTGAAGACTGCATTTAGATATAAGGCAGAAAAGAATGATTTGAATGATGTATCTCTTGCTGAGTGATTTACCATGAGGCTGCAGGGGGGTAAGGTATAAAAATCCCTGAAAGCCTTGATAAAAATCAGTGGCATCTTTCAGGGGCCTCCCCACTGTAGTCAAAGCAATCAAGTTGTTGAATCATTATATTAGGTGGAAAAGTTGCTGAAATTATACTGTCTTGCTCTAAAACGATGGTATACCAAAATCAAAGAGACAGAGAAAGAGAGCCTGTAGTTAGAGTTCACAGTGCTGTTTCAAACAAAGATTTCAGGATTTCCTACCCTGAAGAAAAAGGGCTTTTCATTTTATTATTCGCTGTCATCACTCTGTTTAACATGAGACACTCACGCTTGAAGAAAATTCCAATTACTGCTTGAAAAATGAGACCAAATACCAAGAGCAAGATCCTGAAGAGCTTGCTGAGACCCAAAGAGGTCTAAGCATCATCCAGTCTGCAAGCTCAGCACAGAAAAGCGTGTGTAAGACACGTGAGAGTCGTAAACAGCCAAGGACACTTTTTTGGAGAACTGAAAGAAATTTTCCCCAAGAACAATCTCTGATAAGAGATATCTTAACCAGCAGTTGTTGGAACAAACACAAATACAGGAAGACGGAACAAAAAGGGTTCGGATTTAGATAACCTTCGAGCAACTACTGCTAGCAGCAACATCAGAAGCACCAACAACAACTTTCTGCACCGATGCCACCACACCTACAGAAATGCCCAGCCACGGGGCTGTAAAAGCAAAGTTAACCTTCAAAACCGATTTTGTCAGTGATAGTGTCTCACTGTCAAAATACGGCAGATGCAGAGAAAGAGAGCCTTTAAACCACGCTCCTAAATATAAACTATCCTATACTGCCTTCGGCTTTTAAACCTGAAGACAGAGTGAGGTGTACGTTCTCCTTAAATTTTCATACCCACAGATGATACAATTATTGCTGGGTTCTTTAATTAAACCTTCTAATCTTCAATTATCTTTGGCAAAATTTTTTCTGTAAATTCAATTTTTTCAAAATTCTTGACTACGTATGTGAACACATTGTAGTGTTCAAAAACACATTGGGGTTTTTTCAATATGTATCTATCCCCCATAAATATACATACTGTCTGCATCCTAATTTTGTTCTTCAAAAAAGTATGAAGCTGCCATGAATCTTGTATGAAGCTCCCACTGTACCTATCAACCTGCCAGTGACACGAACGTATAATATCCAACATCAGGAAACACCAGGACCTTAAGACAAATGTGGCAGGAAGCTCACAATAAAGTGGAGTAAGTGTAATTACTAAAACAAGCTTTTTCCATAAACATTTCAAGTTTTAGCATTTGTGAGCTGAATAATTTACCACCACAGAACAGTGAAAACAGTACCAAGTTTAGCTGTGCTGGCAAAGTAGTTTGGGGGTTTTTAAGGGGTGTCTCACACAAACTCTTGATAGACACAACTGATGAGCTGTTGAGTTTTGTAACTCTAATATTTAAAAAATATTCATATTGAGCACAGAGCACAACAATATCAATGAAATTATTATGCAGAACTCACTGAGTGGGAGGATAAATTGTGGTATAGAAGGTGCCTGCTAGTGGCAAGTGACTGAGACAATATACATCTCCATCCTCTGTTTTTTATAATTTTCTGCCCTTTTAATAAATGTATCTGACATCTCACACCATTCATTTCATAACTGTCTGAGGCCTTTTTAAAACTGCTCACCCCTGAGCTGCATATAATAAACGAGGTGATAACTTACAATAAAAGGCGAAAACAGGAGATTAATTTATATGAAGACACTGTAAATTAACTTTCTTCTATTCCTCTACTAGTTGAGTAAAGCTCTGTGAAGGCGAGGGACAGACATAAAAATGGATTTTTTTCCTAAATATAAATTTAAAAAGTATAAATCCTAATGGAAATTACTGAATGAAGATGTATTATGAATCAATGCAGTAGCTCAATGACAGCACTTTGCGTTGCTGGGAGGAAGACATACCTTTCAGTAATGGGTGCCTCGGACAGGTCATGTCTGGGACAACTTTCTCTGCGGAAGGGTCTCTCTCTCTCACTGGCCTTTTTTCCTTTGCAGGGTAATAGCTGTTTAATGATGGACCCTGACAGCAGAAATATTTATATTGCTGTAGTGCCCAAACACTGCAGAAGGAAGAAGGGGTCTATTCCTCCACGTACAGAGCAGCAAACAGCTCCTGTCTTGAAAAGCTTACAACTGAGCAACAGAAGACAGAGTTGCAAGCAACCCAACACAAAGCACCTCAAATTTGAAAACGTGCAGCCCTCCTGGGCTAACCTTCCCTATTTTGTGACAACCTTGCTTCACACTCTCTTCTCCAAGCCATCTCCCTGAGCTGCGTGATCCACCAGCACAACAGAAAGGCAATCTGCCTTCCCGCGAGACAGCAAAGAAATGCCAATTCTTCCAAAGAGCAAAGATAAAAGAAGAAATTAGTCTGATGTTTCATGGAATTAAACAGATGAAGAAGGAGCACAAGCATATAGAACACTGATGTAAACCATGGTTCCATCTGGGCAACTCCAAGGGGAA
>Ga0065711_1036948_pt1 | contig 20376 bp, 30 predicted proteins | sample Hoacrofraction12_FD_59098 | JGI IMG/M metagenome (GOLD analysis project Ga0065711, IMG submission 59098) | Hoatzin crop microbial communities from Cojedes, Venezuela - Epithelial fraction 12 v2 (version 2) | ecosystem: Host-associated > Birds > Digestive system > Esophagus > Crop | place...
CCCCACCGCCCCGTCCCCCTCCTGCAATAAATCGCTGTCGGCATTTGCATAGTTCCCAATCAGGGGGCTACGGGCCGGGAAAGCAGGATCCCGGTGTGCAGTTGATTAGCATGGAAATGTATGCGGCTCACAAACAAACCGGGGCCCGTTTAATTAGAGCGGCGCCTTTGATTCACCGCCAGCCTCCTGCACGCACCAGCACCGGATTATTTTTAGGCAGTTTTACAAAACAAATGTATTTAATTAAGAAAGAGACCCCCGAGCAACCAGAGAGCGGCGAGTCCTGCATGGCAGTGAGCAAAGGGGCCGCCCTCTCCCCAGGGGACACGGGGACTGCACTTGCAGGGCCAGATGTAACTCTTGGACGCCCACGGCACAGCCAGAACCCCCCGTACGAACTGCTGCAGCACTGCAGAGCCTTCACCATAACCCAAGCTGGTCCCGGTACTTACCTGCTTCTCAGCATCCTTTGCCAGACCCATGCACAGACTCTGCTCCCCATCACCCCACCCTGGGTACCACTGTGCACTGCAGAACCCAGAGATGCCAAAAGCCCGTCCTAAACCCTCTGCCTGCCCTTTCGCAGGCTCTTTCTGCCCAGGACCACGTTTGCTCCTACTCCAAACGTCAGAGGAGGTCAAGCCCCAGACATCTGTGGTACAGGGCCACGTGGCACCCCCAGCCCTGCGGTACCCCTTGCCTAGCGGTACCCAGCATCAGCCCCAGAGCCCAACCCTGCCTCCCCGCATCTCCTCACAGGTTGCTCCCCTCCTGGCTCTCAGCTTCTCCCCTACAAAGTCCCATCCAAGCCATCTCTCTGGAGGAGGGTAACGGGGAGCATCCCCCCTACCCAGCAAGGCACTGTCTCCCCCCCACGCGATGGCAACGTGACAAACGCACCTTTCCAACCCTTTTATGGGCCACAGTTGCGGCACAGAAGAATCGATATAGTTTTACCCTGGTTCTAAAATAGATCTATGGCTGGATGTCGCGCTGGCAGTAATTTTTAACTAGCGGGGTAATTTCCCCATTACATTATTGCACTGCGCAGTGCTGGGAAAGAGAAAGAGATGTATTAAAAAAAAAAACAACAGACGTGAAGCACTTCCAGTTAATTTGAGGCTTCAAGAAGAACCTAAAAATACTCTCAGCAGCCAAACGGGGCTGGAGCCCAGTCTGCCACATGTCAGGGTGCTCTGGTGGGGGGCACGGGGCCACCCCAGGCATGCACACGCGGGAACCCTTCTCTCTGGTACCTCCACTCCCTTTACGGATGCTCTATAGGCAGGTTTGGGATTTAGGAAAATGAAATTTGGAAGACCTGACAAACAAGTTATTTTCTGGATCGCCAAAAGGCAGGGAACAGAGAGAGTTTTTGAGTTAGCTCATGGCAGGCAAACCCATTTTGCCACTCATCCCCAGCAGACAGACCCTAACGTCATTCCGCACCAGGAGGACCCGACTGCCCACAGAGCCCACTGCTGCGCGGGCAGACCTGGGAACCTGGCATCAGGGCCTTTCCAGCAGGATTAGCCCGACAGGAACCCACTCATCCCAGCTGGTGGGAAGGGGACAGGTCGTTTGGAGCAGTGCACGGGATGCACAAGGTGCCTCCCATCTCTTACAGACGCTGGGAGGGACCGACCGCTTCCCCCCCTTCTCCCCACACCCGCGGGGTAGCCAGGGGCAGGCGAAGGGGGAGAGGATGCGGTTTAATCAGAGCAGCCCCCTCGGAAACACGCGCCTTCCTGCCCACCCTGCCTGCCTTCCCACCCAGGGGAAAAGACATTTACCATAAATAAATAAATAAATAAACCTATTAACCTTTCTCCTCATCCTGACGCTGATATAATTACCCAATACTAATAATTACTCACACTAATTTTTCGCTCAGGATTCCTGCCCTCGCTCTTGCCTGCCTCTGGCTGGCTCCAGGCAGGGGCTGGGCGGCGCTGCCTCCTGCGAGGGGCTGGCTGGACCCCGGGGGGTGGCTGGACCCCGGGCCGCGCCGAGGCGGAGGAGCAGGAGCGATGGTCTGCTTGTTGGGCTGCTGCCTCGTTAAGCAAACAGAAGAGACCAGAGGCAAGAAACTACAAGCTCCCTGCTGGGGTGAATCATCTCCAAGCAAGCCCAGAGGCTGTTCTGGCAGAAGCCCACACGCACGCCCTCCCCACGCAGCAAGGAGCCCACCCCACGGGGCGAGCACCCAGCACAACCTCCCTCTGAAGAGGGAAGGGTTTAAGACCTGGCCCCATAGAAGCCGAGCGGGCTGGTGCAGGCAGCGCAAGACCAGGAGATGCAAAGGCACCTCACCTTACCAAGAGGCCCCTCGCCTCTCAGGCGAGCCACGGAGAACCCCAGAAAAGGAACGATGAGGGAAAGGACGGCATGCAACGCTTTAACCCTGGGCACCCGGTGTAATGAGGGACCACGCACAGCATGCCCGGCTGGGCAGAGGCAGAGTCCTCCCCCAGGAGGTCCAGATGGGGGGTGGTCTTGTCTTGGCTGAAGAAGGGAGTTGCCATCCCATACAGGTTTGGGAGGAGGAGAGCACATCGCCTCGCCAAGAAGCACACAGTGCTGCAGGGTCACAGCCGGACAGCAGCACTGGCCTGTCCTGCTGCTGCCTCGAGCCTAATGCTCTCTCCAAAGCTCGGCTCTCCTTTACAAACCATGATGCTGGAGCATCCAGAAGGTTCTGCAGGGCTCAGGGCCCACCACAGCCAGCGCTAGTGAAGAGCCACTGCCCTGAAGAGCTGTACAAGACAAGACTGGGACCTGAAACCCATGCAAAAGGCAAGGAGAATTGAAAGCACCAGGAGGGCAGAGACAACACATCAGAGGAGAGACGTCTCCTTCCATTGCAGCATGCTTGCTCCCCTGGTCAAGACACCCTCCAGGCTTGTCCACGTGAGGAGACACCTCCACACCACCATAACCGCTGCCTGACAGCCGCTCACCAAACGTTCCAGGGGAAAACCTCAATGTCCTTACGGCCACCGGCAACCAGCACAACATGGAGAGGAGCATCTCCCCAGGGCCGCCCTTTGGAAAGACGGGCAATGAGAGGGACAAAGGGCAGCAGGCATGACCTGGAGGCCACCCAGCACTGGCAGTGGGTCTGGAGGAGGACAGCGGCGGAGGTCGGGGTTTTAGAGCTCAGCCCAGGCCAGGGACGCCAGGCGGGGAGGGAGGAAGCACAGCCGGAGAGGGAAGGCAGCTGCGGACATGCCAAGGCTGCTTTTGGATTTAACACGTGCTGGCAAGGGTCTGGCCAGGGCTCGGACGGTGCTGGGGTGGGTCACCGGCTCCCTGCGGGACCAAAAACACAGGCTTGGGGTCACAAAGAGACCCGGTTCCACCGCAGGGGACACCCCCAAAGCCCATTGCTGGGAAGAGGGGCTCTGCACTGCCCCGCAGCCGGTCCGTCGCGGGGCTCTCCCACCCCAGCCCTCCATCTCCCTCTCCCCGGGCTCTCAAGCCCCCATCGTGGGTCCCAAGCGGTCCCCCGCAGACCCCTCCTCCGGGCAGCAGAAGTGCTCAGCCAGGCTTTGTACTCTTATCTGTACAGGGCTGCGATTAATTCGCAGCGGCTGGCAGCAGCTACAAGAGGAGGGCGCTTCTGCCCGCCCGCCACACTTCAAAGGCAGGGACTTATCTGCCTGAAACACGCTCCACGCTCCGCAGCCTGTTCACGGGGACCCTTCCCAGTTCCACGGGGCTCGCACGGCGCTGACGGGCAACCAGAAAGAAGGGCTTTTTTAGAGGACCGCGTTTCAAAGCCTCCCCCCTTCCCTCCCGACAGTCGCTGGGCGAAGTGGTAAGTCCCCCAGCCCCTGGGATGTCCATCAGGGATGGAGACTGAGCAGGGGGGATGAGACGGGGCTGCGAGGAGAGGATGCTGGGTGAGGTGCCTGTCCCACCTTTGCCCACATCCTGGTCTCCTCCTGCCCCATCCTCTTGCTGGTGAGCATCTCCACGGCATGACCCTGAGACGGGAGGAGGAAAAAGCTCTGAAGTGTGGAGGGCAGGGATCGAAACCTTCCCCTCCCCACGTCACTGGTGCTCACAGCTGAAGCACAACCGAAACCCTGGGCTCCTGCACCCAAGTCGGTGGGTGCACATCCACCCTCCACGGGGCCATGGCTGCGCTAACACCCCCCAGCATTTTGCTTTGATTTTGGTACCATCCACCCGAAACACACAGGACAGAGCAAAAATAAACACCAAGAGAGGAGCGCGTCGCAGCAGAGTTGACCCCCCAAATCATGGGGCTGCTCCCAGGGGCAAGAGAGGACCCAGGCAGCCCGGCCACCCTGGGGCGGAGGTGACAGCTGCCAGGTAGTGTCACACAGCACCACGCCAACGAGCCCACAGCCGCAACGGGAGTATCCCACGTCCAGCCAGGGGGCTGGTGGGGGACAGGGACCCCCCATGGGGTGCCAGTCTGCACAGCCCCTCCCAGCACGTGGCCTGGGGACGGGGACAGCAGCTGCTCCTCCATGGCCTCGCCCTGCCAGCCATCCCCCGGGACCAGCAGCGCCGGCAGCTGCCCCCATGCCGCTCTCCAGTTTCCAAAGGAGGGCGAGGGGTTCAAAGATCAGCTGGCCCTCGGGGGCTGCACCCCTCTCCCACCCCCCACGCCAGGAAGGTTCAGGGGCTGCCCAGCGAAATGCGGGTCCAGGAGCAGCTGCGGGGCCGCGGCATCAGCTGTTTCTGGGGGCACAGCTGGTGGGGAGAGGGGGCTGGGTGCTGCTGGGCGGGGGGCACCGGCGTGCAAGAGCCGGAGGAGGCAGTGGCTCCGCTCACTCCCGCTGTATTGCAGGTTACCAAACCTTGGCGTCCAGGGGCACGACGATACACCTCTGGTTTTGCTCAGACGTTGAGAGAATTGCTGCCTGGAGAGCCCCGGCCAGCCACGCTTTACCGGAGCTCGCCGAGCAGTGCAGTCAGCTGAAAGGATACAGGGCTTTGGGGATGCATCTCCCAGGGGCTCACACCAGGGCTGGGGAGAGGACAGGCCCACAGAAACATCCCAGCTATGCGGGGCAGGCTGGCAGCCAGCACCCCGGCCACCTCCGCTCCCGGCAGCCGGCCACCGTTCCCAGCCCACCCTCCCCACCACCCTGCCGGCTGCCCCGGAGGGACGCGCCAGCCGGGCAGGCAGCTGCTGGCTGCTCGAACCCGGCACGATGGGGACCCATGGAGGTGGGTACCGGCCTCCCCAGCAGGGAAGTTTCACCAGCCCCGTGCACGGGGTTGGGATGCTCCTGCCTCATCCCTAACCTGCCAAGGGAAAGCGGGTGAGATGAGCTGCCTGCTTCCATTCAGTGAAACCCATCTGCTTTATGGAGATGAATACAAGCAAGGCTTTCATTCCAGGCCCGACATCACCCTGAACAGGAAGATATTGGGACTTTAATTATATCAGTATAATAAAGCAAAAAACAAGGACATACTTAATATAAATCAATGCTCATAGCAGGAACAAATGCCAGTGACCCGCTGACACCGACAGATCTGACACCGGTTCAGCTAACCGGTTTTGAAGCACATGTTATGGCTGGTGTTCCATCCCCAGGCAATGTCCTCAGCTCGGCCACGTGGGCTGAGGACAGACGCCCTCACTGCACCTCTCCAGGGAGGTGGGATGGGAACTGGGGGAAGGCACTGGAGTTTGCCATAGGGCGGAAGGGGAGGCCAGGGGGCAACCCTGTCCAGCAGCACCCCAAAACACAGCACCACCTTCCCCAAAACTCCTCAACTGCCGCCTTCTTTCGCTCAAACCCATTTCCATCTTTTCCTCTTGTTCAGCCACCCACACGAGCGACGCTGCCCTGCACTGAGCGGGCTCAGCAGAGCCGGCCAGAACAGCACCAGCCCACGTGGCACGGCACTGACCAGCTCCTCGCCCACCACCTGCAAACCATCCCGAAACCTCCCCTGACCAGGTCTGCCCACGTTGCTCCATCAGAAGGATGGGGAAGTACAGCCCAACACACCGCTCCAGCCATTTGAGAGAACTAAAACACTGTCAGAAAAATCTTTCCTATCTTTCTGTACCAAAATCAACCCGCTGGAAAGAGGGAGCGAGTGCCAGGGTACCACATGGGAACAGCACCTTTGCCAGAGTCAGACCCAGGTGCAGGAGGGACTGATGGAGACAACGAAGCTGGGGGAGCAATTACAAGCACCCTCGAGCTGGGAGCCACACGGCATAGAACAGGTTAAGGCACTTGCCCTGGTTCCCTCCCCAGCAAAGCCCCAGGTCCCATTCCTGTCCCTGTCAGCCCCACAGCTGCTCCGGCGGTCTCGAGCCATTGATTTCCCAGCTTTGCCCTTCAAAACTCTCCTGGCTCAGCGCCTAGTTGGTATCGTATAGTCACTCAGGAGCAAAATATCTCTATTATTATTGCAATTACTTCCCAATCAGCATTGTTCAGGGCTGAGGTGGTCAGAGGGGAGGCCCCGGACAAGCGAATCGATGGGCAGCCTCTGCCCTGGGGGCTGCCGGGGACCGGGTGGGAGGTGCTGGCAGCTGCCAAGCAGCAGAGAAGAGCCGACAGAGGATGGGGGAACCCGGGGACCCCTCCGTGCAATGCCGTGGGCCAGCGGCGTGGCAGCCCTCGGTCTCTGCCATCCCTCAGCCAAGCAACGGCGGTGCAAAATAACCTGTGTGCACAGCGTGCACGCAGCCACTGAACGGAAGGGCTCTACCTTCGAGGCACTTCACGGCTAAAGAGAACCGACGGGAGCTCCAGGGTGTCCCCGGGCACAGCAGCCGCAGGGGCATCAGCTCCCCGGGAAGGGAGCGACAGAGCATGCCAAAACCACCCCTCCAGCAGCACGGTGCCTGCTCCCGGCTGCGCCCTCTCCAGCATAAATGCACAGCAAAACCCCAGCGCCGCACCTCACCACAGACACGTCCCTCTCGAGCGAGGGGAACGCAGGCAGGGAAAGCAGGTCCTGCTGTTTCTCAACCCACAGGAAGGGAGGAGGGAGCTGCGGAGGTATGAGAGCCTGGTAAAGGATGGGGAAGGACTTTTAGTCCTGCAAAATGGAAGGTAAGGGCAGAAAAAGCACACAGCAAAATCGGATGGAGACGTTCTCACTGCGCCCCACTGTTCCCCTCCATGTAGGAAAAGCCCCCAGGTGACAGCAGTGAAGGGCACAGCATGTCACAGAAATACAGGATTATTTTTTTCACCATTCATTAATTACTGTAGGCATCCCGAGCGTCCCAGCAGGCACTGGGCACCCTGAAGCCATGGCAGCGTGTCACCTTCCCAGCTCCCACGGGACTCAGGCTGCACGTGACCAGCCTGGGGCAAGTTAATACCTAAACGTCCCAGAGAAGTCCCTGGGAAGAAAGCTCTCGCCTGAAGGACTCAGTACTCAGTTTTTCAAACCAAAGCCATCCCTTCACTTCCAAAGCACAGGCTCCTCCAAGGAGACCACATCCTTCTGCCCCATGGGGACCAATCCGGACCCTTGGCAACCAGTCTCCTGCGAAGCACAGCCCATCAACCTGGCTGGCAAGCAGAACAGACCCAGAGCCATCATCCCCAGCCTCTCCACAGCTTAGAATTTGCTGTTTCTACTGCAAATTGGAACCACCACTTATTTTCCTCCTAACAATGCTGCTTAGTGCAGCAGGGCGGCACAAGCCACCTTTCCCGAGCCTCACCGTGCTTCTCACCATGCAGCCAGACCAAGATAACCCCAACGTGAATGCCAAGGGCTTGTCCCACCACCCTCGCCCTCCTGGCTGCTCGGGACATGCCTACGGCCAGGGGTTCAAATCCCCGCTGCCTCTCAGCAGCAATGGGGACGCTCCCCTTCCCCGATCTCCGTCAGGGGGTCCCAAAAGGCAGGGAGGAGGCAGAGGGGCTGCACCAGGGATGCGGCGGGGAGGAAGGACAGGCTCCCGGGGCTGCGGCACAGCTGGAGATCAGCTGGATCTTTCCTCCCCGCCTCCAGGAAAATAGCTGTTTCCTTCCTGGTCCCTAAAACAACACAGCAGCAAGAAAGGAGCTGCCTGAGGACCAGGCAGGGGCTGCCGGCCTTGCAAACAGAGCAGCCAGTGGCACAACATGCCCATGCAGGGGAGGCTGCGGAGGGACAGACCCCAGAGGGGCGACCTGCTCCAGGGTACCCCCCGGGACCAGGTCCCCATCCACCCCAGCAGCCCCACACGCAGATCCAGTACCAGCCAAGCCCCGATTTCAGTGGGGCTGCCTGTGCTTACCCACTCATCAGATTCCAAAGCCTTCTGCAACCCCTTCTCGGCAGCCCCCACTCGCTCAGCTCCAGCCACACAAACGCAGGGGCCGTTGTTTCCACGGCGCGCACGCCAAAAGCCGTTCGCTGCAGCAATGCATTGCAGCAAGGGGGATATAACAGGAACTAAATCTGCTTCGCGCTCACCTCCACCCAGGGAGAAGGACAACACCGACTGCACAGGGGGAATTCGCCTTCACCCGTCTAACACCAGCTTTGATCCCTTCCTAGCGATCAGGCCTCTTGTTACCGCAGATCTGGGCTGTCCTGGTGCTTTATCTCCATGGACAGATCACACCAGACTGCCCAGGAGAAGGTGATAAGCAACACATGATCAGGGTCTAAACATCATGACAATGTTAACTATTAACACCCAGCACATGCAGCAGGACTGGACACGCAGAATCACTTACAAATTCATATAAATTACAAATTCAACAGAACGATACATGGCATGATGTACTTCATGGGAACACAACCCACAGCATCAGGAGGAGGTAGAAAGTTACAGCCACGCTTCTTTTTTTTCTTTTTAGATCAACATCTCTGCTATTGACACACCACGATCAAAACTCTGGGCTCTGCCTTTCGCCCCAAAACAGTCCCTGCTCCAAACATAAGCACCTCCAAGATTAGAGAAGCAATCTTCTGCCACTCCATGCCCAGTGTTCCTGGTGATAACAGCCAGCTAAGCCTGGCTTCGGGCTCCGTGCACCAGAGAGAGCCTGCAAATATTTTGTTTCAAATACACTCAGACCTTCTCGCCTGCTCCACTGTGAGCTCTTGAACTGTTTGCTAAATTTCCTGCTCTCACCTTTCATTTGCATTTTCAGGCTTCGTTCCCACACCCTAAACCTCTGGCCCTCCTACAGCTTCTCCAGCCCCAGGCATGCCCCAGAGCTGCACCCCTGGGTACACTATGCCCTTCTCGGCTGCTCCGTAAGGCCAGGGGAAAGCTACGGGGCCAGGGGCCGTGGCTCCCCACCACACAGAACTTGGAGTGAAGAAAAAAGCTTCTCTGCAGCGGGCTCTCCATTCAAAATCAGGATGAAAATTAGGCTCTTCAGTCTGCAGATAGGAGCAATTTCGAAGGAGAGATTGAGAAGATTTAAATATAGAGATTGCTTTCCCTAAGGATGCTGCTTGAGATATTTAAGAGCTCAGGTTTTACACGGCATGGATTTCCTTTGGCACCGATGCAGAACTCCCCACCCCACTTCTCCAGACAGCAATCCCTTCTTCAGACTGTCAGGGAACATCAGGTCCTGTCAGCTAAGGCAGAGCATGACAGCGACCACGGGGCTCACCTGGGAGGTAAACTGGGGTGCAGGGGGGCTGGAGCCCACCCAGAGCCTTCCTGGTACAACAGCACCCGGCCACAAATTGCTGTAAGCCCAGCTCTCACAGGTCCATGCAACGGGAAACGAAGAGCCCAGCTAACTCCTTAATAAGTTACTCCTGGAGATGTGGGGCTGCTCTCTGCATGCCTGTCTCTTGCTAAGACCGGACCAGAGCACACGCCACATTCAAAACCAAGCTCTCGGAAGATCTCTGAGGAACATGTGCCACCCTCCCCACTGATGTCAGGGGACCTCACGCAGAGCTGCCACCGCCACAACTCACCAGCACCGTAGCCAAGGAGCTGCTCCCAGCCAGGGTCACAGGTTGGCCACCAGCAGCCCAGCAAGAGACAGACAAGCAGCAAGAACGGTCGGACCTCACCAGCCCGATGCTGGAGGGAGCAGAGGTGGGGACAGGCAGACAGTCCCCAGATAAACAGCTTTATCCCAAGATGCAACCCTGGCAGGCACCCATCACATGCCTGAATATCTGTAGAAGGAAGGCCAAGGGGTGGGAAATGATGTTAATTAAAGTTTTAATTACTGTAACCAAATGAGTAGTATAATTACTTTATTCTCACAGAGACTTCAAACTGATTAAGGACCACGTGCGCAATCTTCGGGTTGATGTGCTTTTTAATTAAACGTGCCGTCAAAGATGGTGAGAGGGGCGGGCAGGACGATGGCTCAGCCCTGCCTGCTCCTGCCTGGACCCCCCAGAGACCTCGTGCGAGGAAGGAGCCCAGGCTGGCAGACACACACGGGTCAGCAGCAGCAGTCAGTGCAAAAGGGCAAAGATAGTGGCTTTGGGAAGACCAAAGTCAGAGGGATGCACACAGGTGTCTCGAAGGAGAAGCTTCTCTCCTATACATCGGCCCTCAGCTTCACATACCTCCAAAACATCTACCTTTACAAACACCTCCAAAACAACCCCGCACGGGCCCTGAAAATATTAATGAACTGGTGCTGCCAACTGGAGGGAATGATTAAAAAATAATTTTGCAAAGGTATCCTTTTCAAACAACAATAATACTAAAAGACAAAGCAGTAGAAATTAAATTCCCAGTCCCCTATCTCAAATAAATAGTATCAGAATTTGAAATGAGACATAATTACCCCGGCAAGGTTAAAGCCGCTAATGCACGCGGAATACAGAATCACCATCCATCATAATCACATCTCATATCGCAGTCATTATTTATAATTAGGAGGCACGGCTTAAAAAACACATAAAGACGCCCATGCAATGCAGTAATTCTTCTGTTATTGCTCCTGGAGGGCCAATCCTGCTCCGATTTGTGGAGTCCAGGATCAGGCCAAAGTAATTCCCCAAAAACCCCCAAAAGTCCTTCCCGAAAAGCTCCTGGCTGGGAAGGCAAACCCACCTCAGCCCACCCGTGAGCCCTGCCTAGGCACCGGGCTGGCAGCAGCAGGTCACAGTCGGGCTGTGCTGGGTCCCTCCCAGCCGTTTCAAACCCAAGCAGGCTCACAAGGCATCCAGATAATCCTCCTCCCTTAACTATATTGCATTTCTACCTTTTTCCCCCAAACGCCGGTGCAGAGAGAGCAGAGCTGAGCAGATACCAGAGCCACAACCCGGCTCAGAGAGGCGATGGTCAGCCTGCCAGGCTTTGCCTGAGCTTTCTCACCTTCTATGTGGTTTGTTACCTATTTTTAAAACCACAGAACAAGTTATAGCAAAAGCTGGGGAAACCGAAAGCTAACCCCAAAGCTGCTGAAGGCTGTCCTCCTCTGAAGCACAGGCTTTGCAGGCTGCCCCCGTGTCCCAGTGAAATATTAACAAGCTCTCAGCAAAGCAGGAGGAAATTACCCTAAATATATTCTGAGGAAGTCCGCAGACGGCGGTGCCTACATGGCAGAGCCCGGCTTTCCAGGTACTCACCTCCAAATCCCTTCTACTCCCAGGAACTGGTGCAGCGAGCCATAGCTCCAGCGTACACGCCAGCGCTGAAGCCAGAGCAAAGCCCTTGCACAGAAAAGCCCAAAACACGGGAACGTGGCAGGGTATGCAGCTGGTTCAGAGCCCCAGGAGCCTGGGAGTGGCGGTTTTGCACCCTTCGGTGGCAAATTAGAGAGCAACAGTGGCTGGAGAGGGCTGGGGACACAGAGCTGTGATGGCAGAGGCTGCAGCAAAAGCCCAGGGGTGAGACCACGGAAAGGACAGACATGCACATGCAAATCTGAGCTACAGTGTTTTCAGAGATGGAAAAGCCAGCTAGGATGAGGCCAGGGGAGAGCCGGGGCACAGCCAGAGAGGCACAAGTCCCCAGCAGAAGCAGCCCTGAAAAGGAGCTCAGCCTGGGCACCAGCTGCGAGCGGCCCAAGGGAAGCAGCCGAGGCCGGCTCGCCCCACCAGTCCCATGACTCTTACTCACAAGCAGAGCTGCGCTGTCTCAGAAGTTTCATTAAGCTGTAAAACAAGAAAAAAAATAACAAGAAAAAAACCCCAAACCCCAGCAAAAAGCCAGCTAGCGGATGCACGTACAAACACTGCTCCAAAACCCAGGACATGCATTTCTAATGAAGCTTGTGGCGAACCCAGTGAAACACCAGCCAGAGCTTCCAGCCAGGGTGTCCTTACCAGAGGTGCCGTGCTCCTGCGGCACGAGAGGCCGAGGGGCTCGGGCAGCAGCTGGCAGGGGCACGGGGCTACGCCTGACACGCGCAGAGAGAGGGGCTCTGTGCGGAGCAGCACCGTGCTGCTGCCACCACGAAAGGGGAGCCTTTTCCAGCTCTTCCTCCGTTCCAGCCAGCCGGCACCCTACCCAACGCGCCAAGGATCCGGCCAGCCTTGCAGGATCAGACAGAATCACAGGATGGTTGGGGTTGGAAGGGACCTCTGTGGGTCATCTAGTCCAACCCCCCTGCCGAAGCAGGGTCACCTACAGTAGGCTGCACAGGATCTTGTCCAGGTGGGTCTTGAATATCTCCAGAGAAGGAGACTCCACTACCTACCTGGGCAGCCTGTTCCAGTGCTCCGTCACCCTCAGAGGGAAGAAGTTCTTCCTCATGTTCAGACGAAACTTCCTATGCTTCAATTTGTGCCCATTGCCCCTTGTCCTGTCACTGGGCACCACTGAAAAGAGCTTGGCCCCATCCTCCTGACACCCACTCTTGAGACATTTATAAGCATTTATAAGGTCCCCTCTCAGCCTTCTCTTCTTCAGGCTAAACAAGCCCAGCTCCCTCAGCCTTTCCTCATAGGACAGATGCTTCAGTCCCCTCATCATCCTTGTAGCTCTCCGCTGGACTCTCTCCAGTAGCTCCTCATCTTTCTTGAAGTGGGGAGCCCAGAACTGGACACAGTACTCCAGATGGGGCCCCACTAGGGCAGAGTAGAGGGGAAGGAGAACCTCCCTCGACCTGCTGGCCACACTCCTCTTGATGCACCCCAGGATCCCCTTGGCCTTCAGGGGAAAAACCACCTCGGGTGCAGGAGAGGGGATGCTCTCCATGGGGCTCTGGTGGGGAAGCACTGCAAAGCCAAAGGGGAGTGGGTCATCCTCCCCGCAGCCAGTGCCTCCCCGGGCCCCAAAATGGCCATCAGTGCCTCCCCGGGCTCTGGCTGCCGTCCTTCAGCCGTCCCAGCCCCAACGGCACACGCCAGAAGGACTTTTAACATTGGTGGCAGGGGGGTTACCACAACAAAAGGAGCAGAGAGCGGAGGCGGCGCTTCGCAGGATCGGGCAGACGATCACCATTTGCCCTTCCAAGTGCTGAAAACCAATCCCCCCTTCCTCCTTTTTATCCCATTGAAAACTTGACAGAACCTCCTAGCGCTTTGCAGTTGAAATTGGCAGGTCTTAAATTAATTGACTGCAATTTTACACAACAACATGTTTAGCTGCAAGCTGGCCCGCGGCCCGCTTGGCTCGCCACTGCTCCCCAGACACTTTTCAAGCAACCTCCAAAACTTCATAACACATCTAAGGCGAGGCGAGCAGGCTGCCAGCGTGACCCGCTCCCTGCCAAAAACCAGCCCTGCCTCCCCGCGCCCCCGCCCCGACCCTGCTCCAGCTCCTCCGGTGTTTTCCCCCACTCTCATTAATGGCTTGTTAAATTATTCTCATCGTCTCCAAGGATTTTTGCTCCTCCGAATGGCAAGGAGCACGGGGCGGGCTGGGTTACGGGCCCGCTGCTTTGCCATGGAAACGGCAGCAATGGGACCAATGCACGCAACAGGGGCGAGAAAAGTCAGGAGGGTTTTTTCTTTCAATCCATCCTGACGCATTCCCGCTCTCCTCCCGCTTAATACGCCAAAGGATCAAGCCCAAAGCAACAGATGATGACGCAGTGGCAGGTCTGCAGTGTCCCCATCCGGGGCTGGGTGCTTGGGGTAATGCAAAAAAGCACAACCCCAGCACCCAGGAACGAGACAGTGCCTGCAATCCTCCTCCGACCCACCCAGAAAACAGCCATGCTCTTCTTCGGAGACAGCCTGAGCTCGCATGGAGCCTGCCAGCAACTCAGCCTCCAGAACATGGCGCTGGTCCCGCCTGGTCTGGGCTCAAGGTCCCCAAGCCTCCCCGCAAGCCCAAGGTCCCTGAGCCTCCCAGAGAGCCCAAGGTCCCCGAGCCTCCCCACAAGCCCAAGGTCCCTGAGTCACCCTGAGGTCCCCAAGCCTCCCAGCAAGCCCAAGGTTCCTGAGGTCCCCAAGCCTCCCCGCGAGCCGCTGCACAGCCCCGGCCGAGCACGAGCCCCAGCGATGAGTCAGCTCCAGCTCCCAGCCCTCGCCTAATCGCGTCCCCGGTGCCGGGCGGCTTTCCAGGGCATGTCCGCAACATGAAAGGCGCGCTCTCGCCGCACTGCCGGGTCGAGAGCCGGAGGAGGAGGAGGAGAGGGGAGGAGGATTGCTCCGGCTCTGCCTAGGACTTGGGCCGAGCAGCTGATGCTCTGCGAAAGCCAAACTGGGGGTGGGTTGTTTGTGTGATTTCATTGCTTGAACAAACAGAAACATCCTGTATGTGATTAAGAGCTTTTATGAAAAACACACCAGCACGGAGCCCCGCAGCTGGGGACGAAGGTACGGCTGCGGCTGGCAGGCAGCGCGCAGCAGGGCTCGGCCGCACTGGGGTGAGTGGAGCTCACAGCACCCCAGGGTTGTTTCAGGCCATGCATGGAGACAGACGTTGCCCCTAAGAAACCATCTGCCCCATAAAATGTCTTTTTTTTTTCATGCCAACCCCCCCAAGCCCTCACTTGCTCTAGGGCTTACCAACAGCCCAGGGGCTGCAGACGACGGCTGCACGGGGAGAGGCAGCCAAGGCACTAACATCACTCTGAAGCGTTAATTCCTTCCTTTCTCACCTTCTGCCCCAGGATATCAAAGTGCTCCGCACATGCCCATAGCTTGCTCCTCCTTTTGGCTGCAGGCATCGCCATCCGCAGATGGCACAGAGAAGAAATGCGTGGTGCAGACAGGAGAATCAAACGGACCACAGTCCACCACCGCCCCCAACCCCAAAAAAGGGAGGACTCCAGCTCCTGCCAAAAACCAGGACTTGCCCGGACTTGTGCGGCCGTCACCTCCGCAGCCCCTGCCCTGCACTCCGGCAGAGCTGCCTCTGGGGAGCCGCGCCAGGAAAACACATGCTTTTGTTTAACGAGCATAGGCTGAGGGGGGAAAAAAAGCACTTCAATGTTACACACACACCAAAAAAAAGAAAATTGAAGTTATGTAGTTGTTTCTCTTTGGCAAGGTTCAAAACAGGGCAGGGTTTTTGTTTTTACTGGGAGGCTTTAAAAAAAAAAAATATGTATTTCATCCAAACCATCCTTGAAACATTCTTGACATTTATTACCATAAACTTTTCCTCCAATTAATTTCTTCTATACAACCATCATTTTCCTGATGAAAACTATCACCAGAAACTCGCAAGCCATTAAAAAAACCCACTCTCGCACTCTCTCTGTTTCTCCCTGCTCATGAGCACAAACAGAATTAGGGAGGTGAGGGGGGTCAGAAACAACAGCCTGGGCCAGCGCGAGCTGCCACCCGCGGCAGGGACGCCGAGGGCAGAACGCGGAGCTCGCTGCACGCCTGCAGAACTACCCTCGCTCTGCAGGTACACGGTACCACCTCCGGCACCGACTCAGAAACGCACACTGGGCCAAGTCTCAGCCGAAAAATGATGTTCTCGGGGCTTTGGGCTGGGTTTATAGCCGAGGCTGTCACAGCACGGTGGTGAGGATGCTCACACAATTGCGGTAGCACATGGCACGGGGGGAAACGAAGCTGAGCAGAGGTGAGCGGAGATGCTCCCACCCCAGGAGGGAGGCACTGACAGCCACCTGGGTGGATACGGTGTCGGGGAGGACCAGAACGGTTCGCGTGCTCTCTGATAGCTTCCATTTCTAAAATAAAGCCCAGGTCTTGTTCTGGCAGCCCGGGAGAGCAGGCGTCGGGCAGAAAGGCATCCCCGACTGCGATCGGGCGAGGCTGCGGAGGGGAAGGCAGCCAAGGCACCCAGCGGCCATGCGGCAGACTGTGATGCTGGACACCATGAAGGGGCACAGAAGAAGTTCCTCCATCTCTCCTCATGCCAGTGGGACGCAGTTGCTCCCCACCTCTGGGATCAGCAGCTAAAGAGGGGACGAGGCACAGCGGAGCACGCTCACGACGCCCCGAGCAGCACACCCCACAGGGACCATAGGCAGTAGGTACCATCCCGGCTGTGCCTGCCCCCACGCAGCCTCCGGCCAGAAACGCTGACACTGCCATACCACCGAGACACCGCAGTTTAACGAGCCCTCCTGCATCATCACACAGCGTGCCCTTAGTCACCGACATGAACCACACCTGGAAGCTCGAGCAAGCACATCCCCCACCCCCCCCCAAGTTCCCTCCTCCTCCATCCCCATGTCAAAGGCAGCGATTTTTGCCCTCACCAAGCAGCCACCAGAGGAAGAAGCCAAAGCTCACACATCCCACATCGGAGCTGACTCTTCCCCCTGGGAGGAGAGCCCAGGCATCCCATTCCCAGGTTATTTGCTCCAGCCACGGGCTTGCACTTTCCCACCGGCAGATTCAGGGGGGGAAGGAGAGGCAGGAAGGAAACCCCCAGCTGAGACAGGGAGTGTTTATCTCACCTGCTAGAACAGAAACACATCTTTAATTTTAAACGTTGAGCGTAAAAACAGATTCCCTCGAGGCTCATAAACATACCAGAAAGAGAGGGAGAGTAACACGGAGAAACCCCAGGGAAATAAACAAAGAATTCAATTTGGGAAGTTCCCATCCCTCGCGCGGGGCGGGAATCAGCTGGCATGGGCCACGCTGGCGAGGTGCAGTTTTGGGCTTTTGGGGTCTTTTTAAAGGATTTTGCTCATTTCTTACAAATATCATCACACGCATCAGCCCCCCAGGAAACCAAGCGCGGCAGCAGTGAGCCCAACCCCACGCAGCATCTCCATCCGGGGGGGCAGAGGCTGCTCCCCTCCCTCTGCCAGGAAAGCTGCCAGCACAGAGTACATCGTGGGAGCCCACTGCCTGCACCCTCAGCCCTCCAGTTGTGCCCACCGCCCCTGAGGTCCCGCATCCCGACCTCCTTGGCAGGGATGCCGAGCCCTTTCTGCATGGCTGCATGCATGCCAGCCTCGCTAAGACACCCGCTTTCCATAGCTAATTACAGACACTGTCACCCTGGCCAAGAGACAGGCCTATTTTTGGAAGCTTTTAAAGACAAATACATACATATATATATATATACACACACACGCACATCAAAACTGCATCACGTCCTTCCTCTGCAGAATTCTTCAGTTGCATTTTGTTCAACAGCTGCTGGTTAATTTTTGACAATGGAAAGCAAAAAGCCAAAAGGGAACAGCCAGGCGCTGACCCAGCCTCCGAGCCAAGCAGACCTGCTGCCTTCACGGCTTCCAGGACTGCAAACTCCTCTACAGACCACAAGCTTGACCATGAGCCCCAAACCTACCCTCAGAAGGATTTTGCTGCATATTTCAGTGGAAATTTAGCTCTAAGTCCTGGCTGGAAAGAGCATCATCAGCGACATGAGTTTGGCAGAGCTCAGGTTTTGGCAGGGCTTGCTGCTGGGAGGATGCAAGAGGGCGAGGGAGGACTTCTGCAGGTGAGAAAACCCCTGCTGGAGACAGCATCCCTGTATCGCCATCTCCCTCCTCCCTGAGCTTCTCCAGAGAACAGCCACAATGAAATCATCAACGTGTTCATCTAACGTCATTCCTTCACCCCTGGTTCCCACCCATGCAGCTCCAGGGGTCCGCTGCACCGAGCAAGGACACTGAGTTGTCCCCAAAAAGGCAAGGAAGGCCCTCAGCAGCCACCCAGCCCAGCGAGCAGTGTTGCCAGCATTGAGCCTCCAGCTAAAGCAGCACCAGGTTCATTCTGCGGATGCCAGCACATAATTAAGATCTACGGGGCTCTGTCAATCACCAAGGGGAAAGAAACGGCAGTGAAACCTCTCCCGGGACACAGCAGAAGCCTACGCATTACTGGTTCCAGGGTGCCTGAGGGATGCTGGTGGGGTGGCACAAATCCAGTCCACCCCCGCAGCAAGCAGAGGGGCTCTCTGCCCTCCACCCTGCCTCTTCTCACCTGCTCTGCGAACCGTAACCCCCCCAAAGACAAGACTGTGCTCTCCCAGGGCAGCTTCGCTCTTAATCCCTGGGACCAGCAGGGACAAGATGTCTCAAGGAGCAGCTGGAGATCAGCAGCAGGATGGCCAGGAGCCTTCTGCCTGGACCTGACCACTGCCAAGCCCAGTGTGCCCAAGACCACTGTGCCCAGCCCTGGGGGGCAATTCCCTGGCCCTGGCCACAGCAAAAGGCCCCCCAGCAGGGACCCCCACCAAGGGGCCTGGGACGGCAAAAGGACCTTCCCAGGGCTCAGGCAAAGGGAGGAAAGGACCAGGGAAGGCAGAGCCTGCAGAAAGCAAGCCCCCTCCTGCCCCAAAACATTCCCACTGACCCTTCCTCTCCCAGCCAAACCAGGGAGCTTGGACACACCGGCTTCTCAGCCCGCATCCCAGCAGCATCGGGGAGCGGGATGGGAAAGCTGCACCCCAACAGCACACGCAGCCTGGTGAGCAGCAGGACAAGCCTCCCCGCTTCCCCTGGGACACCAGCCTTTCCCCGATTTGTCCCCAAGGAGGGACCGCTCGGCGGGATGGAGCGGCATCCCCACTACCCCAGAGCCGCGCACAGCCACGCTAGCGCACAAATTGCTTCATTAAATTTCATCACATTAAGCCAGTTTCATGAATTTAACATTGTCCCCGGACTATTGTTTGCCTGAAAATTAAATTACGGCAACATTTGTTGTTTCAACGAGTCTGTCAGTCAGGGACGGGGCTGGAGGAGGGGATGCAGGCGCAGGCGGGTGATGCCATTTCGGCAGCGGGACTCCCCCAGGCAGGCGGCCCCGGTGAAGGTGGGAAACGCAGCCTCGGCTTCCTTCACGGGGCAGGGAGAACTGAAGAATTAACCCAACGAACTGTTTCAACCCAAGCCAACCATGCCAGATGCGGAGAGGCAAGCCAAGCTGCCCCAGAAGGGAAAGCGTCGCTGTTTTGGAGCAGATAAACACTCCAACTGGTCCTGGCAGCCACTGGCCGGCAAGGCAGGGCATCACCCCGTACCCCTCTGGGCAGCACGGACCCTGGCTACGTCTGCACGAGAAGCTCTGCACGGCAGTTTGCAGGGTTCTGATCTTTCCAGATTACAAAGCTTTGCCACGTACAGGAACACTCTGAAAAATTTCTCATTTATTCTTCCTTTTCCCTTGAGCAGCTCCTCTCTGCAGTATCAGAAACAAAGGTGACAACCTTTCGCTTTGTAAAGAAAACTGTCGAGTGAAGCGGACTATAAATAGCACCCAAAACTGACCCGCATCCCCAGCCGAGGGGAATGAAATGAAGACGAGTGAACGAACAGCTTCAAGGTCAGAGAGACTTTTTTTTTTCCCCTCTTTGTTCAAGGTCTGGTAATTTTTATCCACGCAGGAGAGCAATCCAAAATACATCACTAGGGTTGTAGCTAATAAAAACCACACGGGCTTTCTTCAGCCCAACATCGTTCCCTTCGCCCATACAGGGATCACAGCGGGAGGGAGACGCCTCCCCCAGCACCACCCCTCCTTGCACCCCCGGCATCCCCCCGCAGAGCTCCCCGGCCGCGCCAGATCCGTCCCGGCACAGAGCGACCGACTGATGCTGCCCTCAAGAGCACGAAGCGTGGCAAAATTAAAGAGCTATGAGATTATCCTGCCTTTCTCTGCCAGACTGTAGGGATGCTCCCCACCACCTCAGCCTGTCCTCGGTCTGCAGAGAGCCGGCTTGTCACACGGCGCTGGCTCTCTTCCTTCTCTCCAGCTGCTAAATGGCATTAAAAGAACTAAGCATCCATTAAATAAAACTTTCCCACTATTGCTTCCCATGTAGACAATTGCCCTCACTGCCACAGGGAGGTTTCACGCCAGCGGCTGGTCCACGGGCGCACAAAGAGTGGGGAGGTGCCAGGATCGGCTCTGGTACAGCACGGGCCTCCCCGGGAATGTGCCCAGGGACCACAAAATCCAGTGCCAAACCCCGAATGATGACACTTGCCCTCCTGTCACAGCCCCCGCTGCGCTGCCCTGCAGCCCCGCTCTCCCCACCCCAGTCTCATCCCAATTGCAACGCTAAGGAAAGGGAGCGAGGGGTCTGTGGGGAAATTTCCCAGCTTGGAGGCAGCTGGGGAGGGGGGGGGGGTTGCAGGG